>Ga0272443_10003834_pt1 | contig 17200 bp, 18 predicted proteins | sample SSMAcet12_FD_193581 | JGI IMG/M metagenome (GOLD analysis project Ga0272443, IMG submission 193581) | Marine sediment archaeal communities from Little Sippewissett salt marsh, Falmouth, MA, United States - SSM-Acet-12 | ecosystem: Environmental > Aquatic > Marine > Wetlands > Sediment ... | reverse complement strand
AGGCGCAAACACGTCACACGTCACTTTTCACGCGTCACACGTCACACGTCACACGTCACTTGTCACGCGTCACCGCGCCGACAGGCGCCAGGCGCCAAGCGCTTTAAAATGCAAAAACCCCGGCATGACCGGGGCTTTTGTATTCTTGTGCTCTTTCTCAGACAGACTCTACACGGGCGACTTCAGGAATGGCTTTTTTGACAGCCTGTTCCACACCGGCGCGAAGGGTCAGGGTGCTCATCGGGCATGAACCGCATGCTCCAAGGAGTTTGACATCGACAACCATATCCTTGGTAATACCAACAAGCTGGCAGTCGCCGCCATCTGCCTGAAGGTAAGGGCGGACATCTTCAAGGGCATTGATGACTCTGTCATACAACGGATCAGTATCCGGGAGGTACTGTTTACTGGTGCTCATAATGTATTGTGGTTCTAATCGTGAAAAATATTCCTTACAATGCTGCTAAGCAATAATATGAAACCTTGTGCAGAAAAGCCAAAAAGTTTTATTCGGATCCCACCCGCGCCACAGGCGCAACTGGTAACCAGTAACCGTTCACCAGTCACCGGTCACCAGTTCAATCTCTATTCACCGCTCCGACAGGAGCACCCCGTGGCGTTGCGAATTGATATCTGTCGGGCAACTTCCCTGGCTGCCTGGAGGAACGCTGCTGCGGGTTCACTTTCAGGGTGTTCGATGGCTACGGGTTTGCCGCTGTCGCCGCCTTCACGAACTACTCCGCCGATGGGGACTGAGCCAAGGAGCGGAATTGCCTGGGCTTTTGCGAACCTTTCTCCTCCGCTTCTACCGAAAATGTAGTCCTTCGATCCATCTGGCAGGAGGTAATAGCTCATGTTTTCCACCAGTCCGAGCAGCGGGACATCGACTTTTCTGAACATGGTGACTGCTTTGGAAACATCGGCCAGAGCGACATCCTGAGGTGTGGTGACGATCACGGCGCCGTTTACAGGAACGGTCTGGACCAGTGTCAGCTGAATATCGCCGGTTCCCGGAGGAAGGTCGAAAATCAGGTAGTCGAGTTCACCCCACGCAACGTCGGTGATGAACTGCTTGATCGCGGTTGACGCCATGGGGCCTCTCCAGATGACAGGGGTATCGCTTTCGACGAGGAAGCCGATAGACATCAGTTTGACGCCATATTTTTCGAGAGGTATGATCGATTTATTGATGACCTCAGGCCTTGCGTTTTCGAGCCCGAACATCGTCGGAATACTGGGCCCGTAGAGGTCGGCGTCGATAAGGCCGACGCTTGCACCGGTTTTGGCGAGACTGACGGCAAGATTGACGGCAACTGTCGATTTACCGACGCCGCCCTTGCCGGATGCGACAGCGATAATGTTGCGAACGCCCGGCAGCGGGTTATCGCGCTCGCCGTGATGGCCGCAGCTTCCGCCGGAGGTGACTTTTGCCGGAAGGTTGACGGTAATGGCCGCTGCTTCCGGTATATGATTTTTGACAGCGCTGATGCAGGATTGACGAATCCGGTCTTTCATCGGACAGGCCGGTGTTGTCAGGACCACACTGAATGAAATATTGTTGCTCTCATCGATGGTGATATCCTGGACCATGCCAAGCGAGACGAGGTCTTTTTTCAGGTCCGGCTCCATAACCGTACGTAATGCTTCAATGACTTGTGATTCTTGTATCGTCGACATAGCAAATTTGTTAATGAGTTGATATGTTGTATCCTTTGCGCCTTCAGCGCAGATGCTTTTCCTGCCTACTTCTGCATAAATCGCAGGGAAAAAGGAACGCCGCTCAGATTATAGTTCTGTCGAATCCTTTTTTCGAGAAAACGCTTATAGTTGTTCTGCAGGAGCTTCGGATCGTTGCAGAAGAAAGCGAAGACAGGCCAGGGGGCCCTTATCTGTGTCATGTATTTGATTTTCAGTTCCTTTCCGGATTTCGAGGAAGGAGGTGCCTGCAGCAGCGTATCCTGAAGAAATCTGTTGAGATCGCTGGTCGTGATCTGCTGAGAGCGTTGTTCCTGTATGTCGAGAGCTGCATCGATCGCTCTGTAGAGATTTTTTTTCGTCATGGCAGAAATGAACTGGATCGGTATCCAGCCGAGGTTTCCCATATCGTCGTACATCCGGTCGCTGTAGAGCTTGCTCGTTTTCGAGTCTTTCTCGATCAGGTCCCACTTGTTGACAAGCAGCAGCACCCCCTTTTTACGTTCGGCAGCCATCTCGATAATTTTCATATCCTGTTTTTCGAGGCCCTGTTCCGCATCGATCAGCACAAGGGCAACATCGCATCGTTCGATAGCTCGTTCGGTGCGCAGGGAGCTGTAGAATTCGATTCCGGCATCGATTCTGGCCCGTTTACGCAGGCCGGCCGTATCGATCAGAACGATCTCTCTGCCGTTACGTTTAAAGCGGGTATCGATCGCATCTCGGGTTGTTCCCGGCTTGTTGGAAACGATGTTACGGCTCGAGCCGAGGAGGGCGTTGACGAAGCTCGATTTTCCGACATTGGGTCTGCCGATAATTGCCAGACGGATACTGTCGTCTTCCTCTTCCTGGCCGCTTTTCTCCTCGAACGAATCAACAACAGCGTCAAGAAGGTCCGCAACGCCGCTGCCATCGCGGGCCGAAATGAACCACGGTTCGGTGAATCCCGTTTTGCGGAAGCTTTCCCCTTCATAGGCAAGCTGGGGGCTTTCGACTTTGTTGACGGCAAAGTAAACAGGTTTATCGTTGAAATCCCGCTTGAGCAGTTTTGCCATGTCGAGATCCAGATAGGTCAGGCCTGATCGGACATCGACCAGAAAGATAATGACATCGGCTTCACCGATGGCAGTCAGTGTCTGTTCGAGCATTGCTTTGCTGATGCCGTCACTGTCATGGCAGTAGCCGCCGGTATCCATGACGAGAAATTCCTTGCCGATCCATTCAGCAGGCATGATGTGGCGGTCGCGGGTGACGCCGGGTGTACTGTCGACGATCGCGGATTTCTGATGCGTTATCCTGTTGAAAAGGGTCGATTTTCCGACATTCGGTCGACCGACAAGCGCTACAAGTGGTTTCATTGGTATCTGTCTACTCTGGTATGAGAATCGTTCATGCTGCAGCAGGGCCAGGCATTCAACTGAAAATAAAGAGCTGACTCAATGCTGTCCGCTGCTCCGCACCGGTCTCACTGCCGAAAAAAAGTCTGCCGCGAGCCATTCCCGTTCTGCAGTTTTTGTCTTGTAAGGTATTATTTGACATTAAGATAAGTCAAAAGCCCCGGGAGCTTGCCCGCTCTCAGGGAACATCCTTACAGTGATTAAGGTATAATGTTTGTAGAATTAAGTGAAATAAATTACATTCTTGGACTTATTTTTTTTGGGAATGTTCTGATTAAAAACAACGTACGAGGATGAGTAACACGCTAAGTTTCAAAACATATTCAGCCAAGCCGGGTGAAGTTGTGCGCAAATGGTACATCGTGGATGCTGAAGGAAAAGTTCTTGGCCGGCTGGCCAGTGAGATTGCAAAGGTTCTGCGCGGTAAGCACAAGGCCCAGTTCACTCCGCACATCGATACCGGTGATTTCGTTATCGTGACCAATGCCGAAAAAATCGGCCTGAGCGGCAAAAAAATGGATCAGAAAACCTACTTCTCCCACTCGAACTACCCTGGTGGCGTGAGAATTGACAATGTCAAGGACGTGCTGCAGAAAAAACCGGAGCAGGTTATTGAAAAAGCGGTCTGGGGTATGCTTCCGCATAACAACCTCGGAAGACAGCTGTTCAAAAAGCTGAAAGTCTACAAAGGTACCGAGCATCCTCATGCTGCCCAGTGCCCGGTTGAAATGAACGTTAACTAATAATTAAAAGTATGGCGATGAAAGATGCTATAGATGCAGTCGGCCGTAGGAAGACCTCGGTTGCCAGAGTTTTTCTTGCTCCGGGAAAAGGAAATATTACGGTCAATAAACTGCCGGTTGAAGAGTATTTCAGAGAAGCGAGCAAGCGGCATGAGGCAGTAAGGCCTCTGGTACTCGCTGAAAAGATGGAAGATGTCGATGTCAAAGTCAACGTTCATGGCGGCGGCATGACAGGTCAGGCAGGTGCGGTATGCCTTGCAATTGCAAGAGCGCTTGTTGAAATGGATGAGGAAAACCGGTTGACGTTTCGTAAAGAGCGTCTTCTTACCAGAGATCCTCGTATGGTTGAAAGGAAAAAATACGGACAGAAGAAAGCCCGTAAGAGATTCCAGTTCTCCAAACGATAAGAATTTTTCTATACCAGTATTTATAAAAACGCATATTCTGTTAACCTGTATACAGGGGATGTTGCGTGGTAGTGTCCGGTGTTTGTGCACCGGATTCTGCGCGACCGGGACAGGATAGAGGCACAACTATTATTGTATTATGCAGACACAGACAATGTCACGATTCAGCCTTGAAGATATGCTTCGGGCCGGTGTACACTTTGGTCATCTCGCACGCCGCTGGTGCCCGAAGATGAAGCCGTTCATCTTTATGGAGAAGAACGGTGTTCACATCATCGATCTCAAGAAAACCCTTTACATGGCAGAAGACGCGATGAAAGCCATCGACGCCATCGCCCTGACAGGCAAAGAGATCATGTTTGTCGGTACCAAAAAACAGGCAAAAAATATTATCTCGGCAGAAGCTGAGCGCGCAGGCATGCCGTTTGTCTCTGAGCGCTGGCTGGGCGGTATGCTCACCAACTTCTCCACAATCCGTCAGAGCATCCGCAGGATGAACGCTATCGACAGGATGGAAACCGACGGAACGTTTGACATGATCACCAAGAAAGAGCGTTTGATGCTCATGCGCGAAAAAGACAAGCTCTTCAGAATTCTTGGCGGTATCTCCAATATGACCCGTCTTCCGGCTGCCCTTTTTATCGTCGATATCAAGAAAGAGCACATCGCGATAAAAGAAGCCCGTTCGCTTGGTATTCCGATTTTTGCTCTGGTCGATACCAATTGCGATCCGGATGAGGTCGATTACGTTATTCCTGCCAACGACGATGCTATCCGTTCGATCGAACTTATGGTCAAAGCCGTTGCCGATTCCATTCTCAACGCTCGTCAGCAGGTGATCGAGGCAGAGGCTATGGAAGAAGCCGAAGAAAAGGCAGTGAACGAAGCCGCAGCAGAGTAAGTATATTCTATTATTAAACAGACAGAATTGTCATGAGTCAGATATCTGCAAAAGATGTAAAAGATTTACGCGATAAAACAGGCGTCGGTATGATGGACTGCAAGAAAGCCCTGGAGGAAACCGGGGGCGATATGCAGAAGGCCATTGAATACCTTCGCAAAAAAGGTGCTGCGCTGGCAGCAAAGCGTGCCGGGCGCGAAGCAAGTGAAGGTATGATTGCTATCAGGATCAGCGACGACAACACCTCCGGCGTCATCATAGAACTCAATTGCGAGACGGACTTTGTTGCTCGCGGCGACGATTTTACCGGTTTCGCTGCTGCTATTGCCGATCTGGCTCTTGAGAACGGTATTGCTTCAGCCGAAGCGATGATGTCGCTCAAGCTTGGCGAAGCCTATGGTAACGAGAGTGTCGAAGATTCGATCAAGACAATGACAGGCCGGCTTGGCGAGAAAATTGATCTCAAGCGTCTCTCTCTCCTGCAGACCTCGACTGGTATTATTGCCAGCTACATCCATCCCGGATCACAGCTCGGCGCCATTGTCGAACTTGCTACCGATAAACCGGCGGAGTCAGCAGAACTGGCTCGCGATATCGCTATGCAGGTTGCAGCATCCTCCCCAATCGTTGTCGATCGTTCAGTCGTACCGGCTGAGAATATCGAAAAAGAGAAAGAGATTTTCCGTCAGCAGGCACTCAGCCAGGGTAAACCAGAGCAGTTTGTTGAGAAGATCGTTACAGGAAGGCTTGAAAAGTACTATCAGGAAGTTGTGCTTCTTGAACAGCCATTTATCAAAGACAGCAACTCCCGGGTGCAGGGAGTACTTGAAGAATTCGCTCGTAAGAATGGTGCTGCCGTCTCGGTGACTCGATTCGTGCGATATCAGTTAGGAGCGTAAATATGAAAAAGCCTCGTTTTTCGAGGCTTTTTTTTTAGCACGATTCTTCTTGTTGTGTCATACCTCGCTGCTAGAGCTTTGTGCTTTGCAGTGTCGAGACCATTTCGGGACGAGCGTGCTTCATGGATTGCGTTACAGAGAGAGAATTTTTCTAAATCACCGGAGGTTCAGATATGCTTAAATACCGACGCATCCTACTCAAGTTAAGCGGCGAATCTCTTGCCGGAGAAGATGGTTACGGAATCAGTCCTGCAATGCTTGATCGGTATGCAGAAGAGATTCGTCAGGTACTTGAGCTGGGCGCCGAAATCGCACTTGTGATCGGTGGAGGAAATATTTTTCGCGGAATGTCTGCTGCTGCCGAAAATATGGACCGGGTTCAGGCAGACCAGATGGGTATGCTTGCAACGGTGATCAACGCCCTTGCCCTGCAGGATGCACTTGAGCGCAAAGGGATCTTTACCCGCCTGATGAGCGCCATCAAAATGGAGCAGGTTGCTGAGCCTTTTATACGCAGGAGGGCAATCCGTCATCTTGAAAAAGGTCGTGTCGTTATTTTCGGCGCAGGGACAGGAAACCCCTACTTTACCACTGATACGGCAGCATCCCTTCGCGCTATCGAGATCGAGGCTGATGTTATCATCAAGGGGACGAGGGTCGATGGCGTGTACGATTCGGATCCTGAGAAAAATCCCGCTGCCGAGATGTACAGCAATATTTCTTATCAGGATGTGCTCACAAAAAATCTTCGTGTTATGGACCTTACCGCTATTACCCTCTGTCGGGAGAACTTGTTGCCGCTTGTTGTCATGAATATGAACATCGAGAACAATTTCTCCAGACTGGTTACGGGTGAAACGGTCGGAACGCTTGTCCATCGCGGTGCCGATTCTGACTGAGCCAGGCTTCAGTTTGTCAGGAGCTCATCGAGCGTTTGTCGAATAGTCTGACTGTCGAAACCTCTGTTGACGAGGTGCGTATGCAGTTTTTTCCGTCGATGCTCCTGGTCACCTTTCAGGAATGGCATTTTTTTCAGCGCGGCATTGAGGCACTGTGCCGCGCTATCATACTCCCTCAGCGCCTCCTCTGCGATATCGTCCGGCACCCCTTTTTGTCGCAGTTCATATCGAAGTTTATACAGACCGGAAGGTTTCACTCTGGTTCTGCTCCTGATAAAATTCCTCGCAAAAGAAAGATCGTCGAGCAGATTGAGCGTATCGAGTCGTTCGAGGACTTTTTCAATGGTTTCATCCGAAAAGCCGTTGCGCTTGAGCTTTCCTCTGATTTCCTGTCGGGAATGTTCGCGTATGCCGAGATAGCCAATAGCCCGATTAAGTGCTTTTCTGGTGTCCGAATCGCTCATGATAAACAGGCAGAGATAGTGGCTGACAGACAGCCCGGGGCCGGGCACTTCTGACAGCGGGTTGTCGATGTATGATGCCGGGGGCTCTGCAGCAAAGCGGGGGATTGCGTGCTGCCGGAATTTCTTTTACTTGATGCCCTGGAGTTGAGCCGGGCTCATATGGTTTTCCTGTTCGAATGTCGCAATCTGTTTTTTCAGATGGGTTCTGAATGCGATGCTCGTGACCAGGTTGATCAGTTTTCTCGGGTTATGATAGGTGCGCGAGACGATATATCTCCAGGAATAGACATCCACATAGCTCTTAAGAACCTTGTACTGGAAGATAAGGGGTTCATATCGCTCTGATTTGATGACAAGGTGGAGCGCATTATATTTTTCCCAATCTTCATTGGTAATCAAACCCTCTTTTTTATAGTCCCAGTACATCTGCGTACCCGGATAGGGGGTGATGATCTGGAAAATCGGCATGAAGATGTTGTTCTTCTTGACGAACTGCACCAGTTCATCGATATCTTCAAAGGTATCGAGCGCCGGATTGAAGAGGAAGTTGCATTGAATGTTCAGTCCGGCCTTACGACAATCGTCAATGATTTTGGCATACTTTTCCGCGCTGTTGACATGGCCTTTATTATAGGCCTCCAGGGTGCTCTGTTTGATTGATTCCAACCCGGCAAGCACAAAGTTGCATCCTGCATCGACCAGTTTCCTGACGGTTTTCGGATCTTCAAGAAAGTTAATCGAAAGAAAGACGCTGAACGTGATGTCGCACTCTTTGAGCAGATCCAGCGACTCCCAGAGCTTTTTCTTGTTGATGCCGAGGTTCTCGTCGGTCAGCATGAACCATGGTTTCGACGTTTTACCCTTTGGATTGAAGAAATACTTTTTTGCTTCCTCGATCTGGTGTTTCAGGAGTTCAGGCTTCTGTGTCCGGTATTGCTTTCCGGTGAAGTTCGGTGTGACACAGAACGAACAGTTGAACGGGCAGCCTCTGGTGAGATAGATAGGAATGGACTTCGTACCGTCAACCTTTACCCGTTTCGATGCTTTGGCAATTCGGGCATAATCAAGCGGAGCAATCTCTTTGACCGGCGGAAAATCCTTTGAGTTGTATTCCGGTTTCAGGCGCTTATTGGCGACATCATCAAGGAGGGTCGTCCAGAGATTGTCAGCCTCGCCGACGACGATACAGTCTGCATGCTGTTTGGCCTCTTCAGGGTTGAACGAGATATGCAACCCCCCGAGAATGACCGGCTTGCCTTTCGCACGGAATGCGTCAGCAATTTCGTATGCCCTTGTCGCTTCAATGGTGCGGCTCGTAATACCGATAAAATCATAATCCCCCTCATAGTCGATCTCATCATGAAAATGCTCATCGATGAGTTCTATTTCATGCTGGGGAGGGGTGAGACTCGTCAGAACACCGAGTGCCATATGAAATAATGGCTTCTGGTTGCTGTCTTCGTCCAGCTTTCCCTGTGGTGATACGAGAAGGATTTTCAGCGGAGTGGTTTCTGCAGGCTTGATACTTTGCATTCGGTTACAACTTACAAGAATGGTTAATGCTGACTCTGAACACCTGTCATCTGAAAAGATATCAATATTGAAAGTATACAGATTGGTTCTCTAAAGCAAATACAACGCTCAACTAAACACCCTGCCATACGCCACAACTACGGTGACGGCGGGGGATCTGAACCTGTTTTGCTTGCGGCTCGCATTCTCGGCAGCGTTTTGTCCCGGGAGCAAGTTTCAGCTGCTCCCGGATCGTGGCCGTGTTATACTTTTGCCATCATAGCAAATCAATAGGGTGACACCTTTTTCCGCTTTTAGCTTTTTACTATATTCATTGCTTCGTCTTAGCGCATACTGCGCAAAGCATTCTCTAAACTTTGAAAACGCGATCGATAATGCCCCGATATACACCCGAGCAGCTTGCCAAGCGTAACGCATCTATATGGACAGATATCCAGATTATTCTCGCTCCGCTGCAGTTCTTTATATTTCTTATCGGTGTGACAGTCACGGTGCTCTATGCCAACGGCTGGTTTGTTACCGATATTTACTGGGTCAGTCTCGCGATTCTCTTTAAGACACTCTTTTTCGCTCTGCTGTTTATCACCGGTGCCTTTTTTGAAAAGGAGATTTTCAACAAATGGGTCTATTCGAAGGAGTTTCTGTGGGAGGATGTGGGCAGCACGGTCGCAGCTGCGTTTCACCTGCTCTATTTTATCATGGCCTTCATGGGGTATGACAATGATGTCCTCGTCTGGGAAGCCTTTATCGCATATTTTACCTATATCCTCAATGCGCTGCAGTACCTTGTCAGGATCATTCTTGAAAAACTCAACGAACGAAAACTCAAGCTGCAGGGTGGACTGTAAGTGTCTTTCTTCAGCAGAACGATAATCAACAACCCTATCATGTTATCATACAGCTTCAAGACACTCTGGAACAGAACATTTTTCTTCGTAGGCCCCGTATGGTTTGTGCTGGTCTTTTTTATCTGGGCGTCAGGACAGCTTGTCACGCCGCAGGACAAAGTCATATTCCTCAGCATCGTTATTCCCGGCTTTGTCGCGATTTATTTTTCCGGATTTCTGATCGAGAAGTGGCATAAAAAGAAAAAAAGCGAAGGCCGTTAGTCAGACGCAACAGCAATAGTCAATGTGTATCGTCATGCCTTGGTCCTGAAAAGGCTGAGGAGCTCATAGAGCTTTTACTTTATAATCGACACCGGCGACGGTGTGAGAAGTTACAATAGTCATGCAAAACCTCTGGGATACTTCAGGCTGCGTCTCATGTATCGAAGCGCTTTGTTCGGGGACCGAAATACCTCGTGAGCTCTGTGAACTTGTCTATGCGTCACGTCTTCTCGGTCGCGAAAACAGGCTGGTCATGCATGGCGGCGGTAATACATCGGTCAAAAGCGAGCTTACCGATGTTCTGGGCAACAAGGCCAATGTGCTGTTTATCAAAGGCAGCGGAGTTGATCTCAAAGAGATTGTTCCGCACGATTTTACTCCTGTCCGGCTTGAGCCGATGCAGAGATTGCTCAAGCTGATCCACGAGGGGAGGGGCCATAGCGAAGAGGATCTTCGTCGTTTTTCCAACAAGGAGTTCAAGAACTTTCTTTTTTTGAACCTGTTCAGCCTGAACGACAATATGGTGCAAAAGGGTTTGACGCCATCGATCGAGACCCTCTTGCATGCATTCCTTCCCCATCGCTATATTTTCCATACTCATGCACAGGCATTGCTCACCTTGAGCAATCAGCCGGATGGTGAAGCGCTCTGCAGGGAGGTGCTTGGTGATCGTATGGGTATTGTGCCCTATATCCGGCCCGGTATCGAGCTTGCATGCTCTGCCGAGCGGGTCTATGCCAACCACGCTGACATAGAAGGCCTGGTGCTGCTCAAACACGGTCTGGTGACGTTCGGCGAGAGTGCAAAAGATGCCTACGATCGAATGATCTCTGCTATCAGCACAATGGAGGATCGCATCGACAGGGCCGGTCGGAAGGTGTTTGCGCAGACGGAACTTCCCGGATCGCTGATGGCGGTCGAGCATGTCGCTCCGGTTATTCGCGGTGCATGCGTTCAGGAACGCACGCCACGCAGCAGAGACTACGATACGTTTATTCTCGACTTCCGTACGTCGCCCGATATTATCGAATATGTCAACAGAGCCGATCTGGCACAACTCAGCGCCAAAGGCGCTATGACCCCTGACTTCATCATCAGGACCAAGAACCGGCCTCTCGTGGTTCCGGCACCTGATGCTGCCGATCCCGATGCATTCCGTCGCGATGTGCATGAGGCTGTTGACGCCTATAAAAAAGAGTATACAGCCTATTTCGAGCGCCAGAAGGCGGCGAGCGGCATGGACGTCGAGATGCTCGACCCGCTGCCCAGAGTTGCGCTGGTTCCCGGTCTCGGGCTTTTCGGTCTGGGCAGGACTCTTCGCGACGCCCGCGTGAATGCCGATATCGCAGAAAGTTCTGCCGAAGCGGTGCTGAAGGCCGAAAGCGTTGGTTCCTTCGAGTCCATCAGTGAAAAAGAGGTGTTCGAGATCGAGTATTGGGAGATGGAGCAGGCTAAAGTCAAAAAAGTCCGTCACGATGTCTTTGCAGGCCGTGTTGCAATGGTTACCGGCGCTGCAGGCGGGATCGGTCTTGCGACAGCCAAAGCATTCAGGGAAAAGGGCGCTGAAATCGTCATCCTGGACCTCAATCAGGAATCTCTTGACAAAGCGTGTGAAGAGATCGGCCCCGACACGCTGGCCATTGCATGTGACGTCACCGATCGAAGCGCGATTGCCGAAGCCTTCAACCGCACGTGTCGGATGTTCGGCGGGATTGATATTGTTGTTTCCAATGTAGGCATCGCCATTCAGGGCAGGATCGGCGATGTCGACGAAGCGCTTCTTCGCCGGAGTTTCGAGTTGAATTTCTTTTCTCATCAGACTATTTCACAGCACGCTGTTGCTATCATGCGACGGCAGGGTATCGGCGGTAACCTGCTCTACAACGTTTCAAAACAGGCTGTCAATCCCGGACCGGATTTTGGAGCATACGGACTGCCAAAGGCTGCGACCCTCTTTCTCGTTCGCCAGTATGCGCTTGATCACGGCAGGGACGGTATCAGGGCAAACGGCATCAATGCCGATCGTATCCGTACCGGTCTTCTCAATGAAGAGATGATCGCAAAGCGCTCGAAAGCCAGGGGACTGAGTCCTGAAGAGTATATGGCAGGCAACCTTCTCAAGCTCGAGGTGACGGCTGAAGATGTCGCCCAGGCGTTCGTCCACCTTGCGCTCGAGCAGAAGACAACCGGTTCGATCACCACCGTTGATGGCGGCAACATTGCAGCAGCCCTCAGATAACGCCCATAGACCTAACGATTTCAACAACTCAAAAGCGGAGCTACACTATGCCAGAAGCTGATCAGGGAAAACAGGAAAAAAATTATCACACCGACGTCCCTGTCGACAACCAGGGTTTTTTTCTTAAAGGAGCAAACTCGCTGGACTGGGGCATGAAAAACCGCCTTTCCAGGATCTTCAGGCCTGATACAGGAAAAACCGTCATGTTCGCTATCGACCATGGCTATTTCCAGGGTCCGACGACCGGCCTCGAACGCATCGATCTCAATATCGTGCCGTTGATGCAGTACAGCGATGCGATCATGCTGACTCGCGGCATTCTTCGCACCACCGTTCCTCCAACCCTGACCAAAGCGGTCGTCATGCGCAGCAGCGGCGGTCCGAGTATTCTCAAGGAGCTTTCCGACGAGCAGATTGCCGTTGATATCGAAGACGCAATCCGTATGAACGTCGCCTGTATCACGCTTCAGGTTTTTGTCGGTGGTGAGTTCGAGACCCGCTCGATCCACAACATGACCAAACTGGTCGACTGGGGCTACCGTTACGGTATTCCGGTTATGGCTGTTACCGCGGTTGGCAAAGACATGGTGCGTGACGCCAAATACTTCCGTCTGGCATGCCGAATCTGCGCCGAACTCGGAGCCCAGGTGGTTAAAACCTATTACGTTCCTGAAGATTTCGATACCGTTGTCTCCTCATGTCCGGTCCCGATTGTCATGGCCGGCGGTAAAAAAATCGGCGAACTCGAAGCACTGACCATGTCGTACAACGCGATTCAGGAAGGAGCGTCCGGTGTCGATATGGGCCGCAACATTTTCCAGAGCGAAGCGCCTGTCGCCATGATGAAAGCGGTCAATACCATCGTGCACGGCAACGCGACTCCGCAGGAAGCTTTTGAGCTCTTCAACACCCTCAAGGCGGAAGGGTAATCAGGGTAATTAATTTGATTATATTGCCCGTTTATTTTACAAGATCAGCAGTCTTCGGCTCCCGTGGAGGACCATCGATCGAAAACAGACAAACCGGCAGGTTGTTTCAAGCACCTGTAGTGATTGACGAACTATGAATGCAGACGATATAAAAGGTTTTTTTGCAGAAAGAGATCAGCTTGCCATGGCTGACTATCTTGAACTCGATTATTACCTGGAATGCATAGGTGATATCGAGGTTGCTCTTGCCCATTTCTGCAGTGAGCAGTCAACGGCTCAGTGGAGCCGTATCGGTATCGATGAGGACTTCAGGGACCTGCACGCAGCGAAGGTTCTTTCATGGGAGCTTATCGGAGAACTTCAGCAGCTCAGCTATCCGGTCGACCAGGCTGCTGAAGGAGCGATCCACGCCTGTCGCGTGACCATCGCTCATCCCCACCGCAATTTCGGGCCAAAGCTCCCCAACCTCATGACCGCGGTTTGTGGTGAAGGGACCTACTTTACTCCTGGAGTGCCGCTGGTCAAACTGCTCGATATCCGTTTTCCCGCCTCCTATCTGGCCGCCTTCGAGGGGCCGAAATTCGGGATCGACGGTATCAGGGAGATGCTTGGCGCATACAATCGTCCGATCTTTTTCGGTGTTGTCAAACCAAATATCGGCCTCAAGCCGGAACACTTCGCCGATATAGCCTACCAGAGCTGGCTGGGTGGGCTCGACATCGCCAAAGACGATGAGATGCTTGCTGATGTTCCCTGGTCATCCATGGCCCGTCGTTCCGAGCTGCTCGGCAAGGCACGCCTTGAAGCCGAGGCGCTGACCGGTCAGAAAAAGGTCTATCTGGCCAACATCACCGACGAAGTCGACCGCATGATCGAACAGCATGATATCGCGGTCAAAAACGGTGCCAACGCCTTGTTGATCAACGCTCTTCCCGTAGGGCTCAGTGCCGTGCGTATGCTGAGCCGTCATGCCAAAGTACCGCTCATCGGTCATTTTCCCTTTATAGCCGCTTTTACCCGTCTCGAAAAATTCGGTGTTCACACCCGCGTGATCACCAAGCTGCAGCGGCTTGCCGGCCTTGACGCCATCATCATGCCCGGTTTCGGCAGCAGGATGATGACGTCGGAAGAAGAGGTCCTCAGCAATGTGAACGAATGTCTCTGTGATATGGGTCACATCAAACGTTCGCTGCCCGTTCCCGGAGGCAGTGATTCGGCCCTGACGCTCGAAAACGTCTACCGCAAAGTTGGCAGTGTTGATTTCGGGTTTGTACCCGGTCGCGGTATTTTCGGTCACCCTCAAGGCCCCAAAGCCGGCGCCGCAAGCATTCGTCAGGCCTGGGAGGCCATTGAACAGCATATCCCGATAGACACCTACGCCCAAACTCATCCTGAGCTCAAGGCGATGGTGGAAAAGTAAAAGGAATTGTCGAGTTGACAGGATGGCGCATGAAGACGTGCAGACAAGCGTGTGAAGCATGACGAGGGAGAGCAGGTAAAGAATAACGAATGACGACGCCGCAGGCGTTACACAATTCAAGGGCGCCTCTATTACTTGTCGTGAGCGAGCTGAAGACAAGGCGGACGGAGCGCAGAAACCGGAGTCCCGACAAGTCGGGATGAGGATTTCGAGTACCGACCAACGACGTATTCGGGTCGCGCAGCAAATTTATAGAGGTGTCCTCAACAAACCTACAGTTCAGCATGCCCGGGATTTTACAAGACAAAATTGCAATCATAACCGGTTCCACAAAAGGGATTGGTCTGGCTATTGCCCGGGCCTATGTAAGTCAGGGGGCGAAGGTTGTCATTACTTCAAGCAGTCAGAAGAATGTTGATGCAGCATTACGTGAGTTTCCCGCAGCCCGTGTTCTCGGCCTGGTCTGTGATGTGTCGGATTCGGAGGGCGTTGAAAAGCTCATTCAGGAAACCCTCACCCATTTCGGTGCGCTCGATATTCTTATCAACAACGCAGGGATCTCTGATCCGTTCTACACTATTACCGATAGTGATCCCGCCGTATGGGGGCGGGTTATCGATATTAACCTGAAAGGGACCTACTATGGCTGTCGTGCAGCCATGAACTACTTTCTTGAATCCGGCCGTCCGGGAAAAATTATCAACCTGGCGGGTTCCGGTACCGATAAACGCTCCAACACCCCCTTCATCAGCGCGTACGGATCGACCAAGGCTGCAATCGCCCGCTTTACGTATGCTATCGCAGCAGAGTATAAAGATACCTCTGTTTCGATCATGCTGCTTCATCCCGGCCTTGTCAGAACCGAGATAATCAGCACAGAAAACCCTACGCCTGAGATGCAGCGACAGCTCGGAACATTTGAAACTATCGTAGAGATATTCGCGCAGCCGCCCACCGTTGCCGCACGCCTTGCCATCAAAATGGCTTCATCCTGGAGCGACGGCAAAACAGGGATCTATCTCTCCGCGCTCAATGGATGGAGAAAAAAAATGCTCTTACTTTCCTGGCCGTTGCGTAAACTGTTGAACAGGATCGACCGCAACAATTACTAAACCCTTTTCCTCATGGTCCGGCGCTCTCTTTTTCCATTGCTTTTCCTCTGCATGTTCATGCTGCATGGATGTTACAGTTTCAGCGGCTCGTCAGTTCCAGCCCATATCAATACAGTGGCCATACCCTTGTTCGGCGACACCTCCGGAGCAGGTGTCGCCCAGCTCACCATTAAGCTGACCGATATGGTCCATCGGAAAGTAGAGGGAGAGAGCCGACTGCAGATTGAGCCCAACCGTGACCGTGCCGATGCTGTTCTTGAAGGCGTCATTGTTTCCTATAACGACGAAGCAAGCCAGCTCAGCAGCGAAACCGAACGAGCCAGCACCAACCGTATCACGCTTGTTGTCAAAGCGGTATTTCGCGATCGACTTGAAGACAAAGAGCTTTTTCCAACCACAAGTTTCACCGGTTTCGCCGACTATAGCGCAGGAAGTTATGCAGGCCAGCAGGAGGCGATCAGAAGCTCCGTCGAGCAGATCAGCGACGATATTTTCAACGCAATGGTATCGATCTGGTAGCATGAAGCAGGGCGTCGCATGTATTACCGGCAGTACAGATGGCATCGGACGTGCAGCCGCATTTGAACTTGCTGCAGCAGGCCATACCGTCGTGCTGCATGGCCGATCATTCGAGCGTCTTGAGCATACCCGACGAGAGATCGAAGAGCAGACCGGGAACCACTCCATCCATACCGTCCTGGCGGATTTTACAGACCTTTGTCAGGTCAGACGGATGGCCGATCAGCTTGAGAAATTGTGTTCAGTCATCGATATTCTCATCAACAATGCAGGGGTCTACATGCCCCGCTGCCAGATCACCACAGCAGGGATCGAAACAACCTTCGCTGTCAATCATCTGGCCCATTTCTGCCTGACCACGCTTCTCGAACCGCTGCTTATTGAAAGCAGGACAAGAGTTGTCAATGTCAGTTCCGTTGATCACCACAGCGCTGGATTTTCAGCCAACAGCATTACCGGCGGCACGCGCTACACCGGCTATCAGGCATATGCATTCAGCAAACTCTGCAATGTTGCCTTTACCCTCGAACATGCCGATCGCCTGCGCCGCACCGGCGTCACCGTCAACACCCTCGATCCTGGAATACTGGCCACCAAGCTCCTGCACGCCGGCTGGAGCCTCCAGGGAGACGATGTCAGCTGCGGGGCCCCTCCGCTGCTCTATCTCGCCTGTTCAAGCAAGGTTGCCGACATTACCGGCACCTACTTCGAAAACAATCACCCCGCCATCTGTTCTCCCATCGCCCACGACCCGGAAATCCGCCGCGAACTCTGGGAAATCAGCGAAGAGATCGTAGAAAGAAACAGCTGATTGGTGATTGGTGATTGGTGATTGGTGATTGGTGATTGGTGATTGGTGATTGGTCGTCGCTGCGCGACGGGGAGACCGGAGGCCGGATTTCACACCCCGTCCGTTCTTCACCTCCCCGCGCCG
>Ga0272443_10003833_pt1 | contig 17207 bp, 20 predicted proteins | sample SSMAcet12_FD_193581 | JGI IMG/M metagenome (GOLD analysis project Ga0272443, IMG submission 193581) | Marine sediment archaeal communities from Little Sippewissett salt marsh, Falmouth, MA, United States - SSM-Acet-12 | ecosystem: Environmental > Aquatic > Marine > Wetlands > Sediment ... | reverse complement strand
AAAAGGACTTTCTGTGAACTTTGATGTTCCCTCAGCTCACGGTGGAGATGAAACTGCGTTATCGCCAATGGAGAATGTTTTAGCAAGCTTAGCAGCCTGTAGCAGTTTGAATGTCTTGATTATTCTCAAAAAGAAGCGTCAAAAAGTAACAAGCTACAAAATAGAAGCTATCGCTCACAAAAAAACAGATGCTCCACCCAAGGTTTTCACAAAAGTTCACTTAAAGCACATAGTCACGGGTGAAAACATTAATCCTAAAGCCCTTGAAAAAGCGATAGAACTTTCGGAAGAAAAATACTGTTCAGTTGCAGCAATGCTCAAAGAAACAGTAGAAATTACATCATCATACAAAATAATAGAGGCTTAAAAAGGCTCCATTGCCTTGAAGCTCTTACAAAAAATCATTACAAGCCCCCAACAAGTTCTTTTCATTTTTGTGAATTTGCAGGTTCAAAGCATTTAGCATTAGCTACCATTTCTACAGTCATTCTAGCCATTGTAGTTTTGGCAGGTACATCGATTGTTGTTGCTGTATTGAGATGGAAACTAATAAAACTCACTTGTTGTGGTTACAAAGGCACATGCTTAGGAAACTGAAAATAGATAGAGTTTAGATTGATAACATCTTTGCTAACTGCATCAAATACAAGTCTAGTTGTTTTTTGTTTGAAACAACTTCTTGTAGACGTAAACTGGTTACTTTGCCGTTTTGTAATGCGACCATTCTGTTTTTTTCCCCATTCTTGAGCAAGGTTACCGCTTTATCAGCAAACAAATTAGCTAAAAGCCTACTGCGAGCTGAGGGGTTTCCACCTCTTTGAGCATAACCTATGACACTCAAACGGGCTTCTGTATCTTCCATTTTTCCAATTTCAGAGATCAGTTCACGGGTGTCCCCAACTCCTTCAGCTGCTACAATAATTCCTGATTTTTTGCCAATATCTCGGTTTATTTGTAAGGTTTCAACAACTTCTTTGACAGTGAAATCAACTTCGGGAACCAAAATCACCTCAGCCCCAACTGTCAAACCAATAGTCAATGCCAAAAAACCTCGTTTACGTCCCATAACTTCTACAACAAAAACCCGTTCATGAGCACTTGCGGTATCACGTATTTTGTCGATTTCATCAATTGCCGTATTTACTGCAGTGTCAAATCCTATGGTTTCTTCAGTTCCATATACGTCGTTATCTATAGTTGCAGGAATGCCAACAACAGCAACGTCAGAAAATTTGCTTAATGCTAATCCTCCATTCATGGAACCATCCCCACCAACAACAACTAATCCTTCAACTCCATCCTCAGCAAGGTTTTCTGCGGCTTTTTTTAAGCCTTCAGGGGTTCGAAATTCTGGACTGCGAGAAGTTTTTAGAATTGTTCCCCCTAAATGAAGAATTCCTCCGACATTTCGTGGAGTTAATGCCTTGAATTTGTTGAAAAGTATCCCATCCCATCCGCGCTCAAACCCCAAAACTTCCATGCGTTTAGAGCAAGCAACCCGAGTAACTGCTCGTATTGCAGCATTCATTCCGGGTGCGTCCCCACCACTTGTAACCAATCCAATTCGGTTCATAATCAGTTCCTCAACAACAGCAACTCTAACTGTAGTTAAACAAAATAATAAGCTTAAGGAAACATCACGTTCTGAACTTTGCAGCACGATTAGCAATTAAGGTGGCTATTGCACCTGCAGCTACTCCGCTGTCTATGTTTACAACTGCTAAACCTAACGAACAAGACTGAAGCATTGCCATTAGAGTGCCTACGCCTTTTTCTCCAAAACCATAACTGTTTGAAGTAGGAACCGCAATAACAGGAACATCAACTGTCCCAGCAACTACCGAAACCAATGCACCTTCCCTGCCAGCAACCACTACAAGAACATCAACGTCTTCTTTGACCATCTTCTTCAAAGGAGCAATTAACCTATGAATTCCTGCCACACCAATATCGTAAGAAGTAATTACTTGGCAGCCCATGGATTCACAGATAATTTTTGCTTCTTCAGCAACGCAAATGTCAGAAGTTCCAGCAGTAATCAAGCCCACTTTTCCACCAGTGGACGAAACAACAAAATCTTTCTTTTTAACAACAATAATTCGAGCAGCATCAAAAACCTGCAAAACAGCATACTTAGGCAAAGTTGCTTTGATTGCTTTAATTTGTGTAGTGTTACATCTGCTTACTATAGAACGTCCCCGAGAATCCAGCATTTTAACCACAATTTCTGTTAGGTGGTTGGTGTCTTTTCCCTCTGCCAGTATAACTTCTGGTAATCCTTTGCGCAATTCCCGGTGACTGTCTATGTTGGCTACATTTTCTATTTCATCAATTGCAAGTATTCTTAGTAATTTTTCGGCTTCAGCAATAGAAAATTGATTTTGTGCAACTTTTTCCAGAATTTCCTTCAACGTATACATACTGGGTTCACATTCCTAGGAACATAAACAATTATATCAGTATACTAGCTCCCATTAAAATACTGATTGTGTGAATTCCATGCTAAAAACCACCAAAATCGTAGTTATCGACCCTCAAATGGCAGGTGTAGCAGGGGATATGATACTAGGAGCCCTTCTTGACCTAGGTGCAAACCAAAAAAAAGTAACCAATGCGATAAAGTCACTCGAAAACTCAAGTTATGGATACGAAAAAGTCTCAATTGATCTTAAACAAACAATAAACAAAGACTTGAAAGCAACAACAATCGATGTGAGCGCCAAAACTGTTTCTCACATGCAAGGTCAGAAACTAATAGAAATTGTAGAGAATTGCACACAAAAGTTGGACATTTCACAAAAAGCAAAACAGTTTGCTTCAAACACCATACACACTCTTGTTGAAGCCGAAACTAAAATACACAACACAAGCATGGATCACACCCAAATGCATGAAGTAGGATTAGTAGACACTGCAGCAGAAATCATAGGTGCCGCAGTTGCCTTGGATGACCTTGGATTGTTTGATGCAAAAGTATATTCCACACCAGTTTCTGTTGGTGGGGGTTTGTTCAAATTTTCCCATGGCACAGTTTCTAGCCCTGCCCCAGCGACCCTTGCAATTTTTCAGTCTAAACAGTTTCCAATTCAAGGAGGACCAATAGGAAATGAACTTGCAACACCAACCGGAGCAGCGATACTTGTTAACCTAGTTGACGAAGTCAACCGTTTTTATCCGGCAATGGTTCCAATAAAAGTTGGTTATGGAGCGGGAACTAAAAATTTTGAAGGGGTGTCCAATGTTTTACGGATTACTGTGGGGGAATCAGTTGATTATGGGTTGATAAAAGAAGAGATTGTAGTTTTGGAAACAAACCTTGATGATGTAACAGGAGAAATTTTGGGTCACACTATTGAGTTGTTGATTCAGGAAGGGGCAAAAGATGTGAGCATAGTTTCTGCAGTGACAAAAAAAAACAGACCCAGCCAGATTCTCAAAGCAATAGTAAACAAAACAGACACTGAGCGTTTATCACGGGTAATCATAGACGAAACAGGAACTCTTGGGGTTAGGGTTTGTTTATGTGAAAGGTACGTAATTAACCGCGAAATTGTTGAACTGGAATTAACAGTTGGGGCTATTACAGAAAAAGCGGCAGTTAAAGTTGCCAAAGACTGCAACAACAAAATTGTTAATATAAAACCCGAGTTCAACGACGTTGAACGGTTGGCAAAAAAATCAAAAAAGACTGCAAGAGAAATTTCAGAGTTAATCATGATAAAAGCCCAACAAGTTTTGAACCAAAAAGAGTGATTTTCAGTGGGTAATCTGGACGAAAAAGTTCAAAAACTTAAGCAGTTTATTTCAAACGAAGGAAAAAACGGCGTAGTCATTGCCTTCTCGGGAGGAGTGGACAGTACAACCTTAGCAGCTTTGTGTTATGACATTCTTGGACCAAAGGCAATAGCAGTAACAGCAACGTCTCCAACATACACCCCTGAAGAGCTAGAAGAAGCAAAGCAAATTGCCAAACAAATAGGTATCCAGTTAAAAATAATAAAAACGGATGAGTTGTCTAACAAGAATTTTAGTAAGAACCCAGAAAACCGTTGTTATTTTTGCAAAAAAGAGTTATTAACACAAATGCAAACAATTGCAAACAAATATGGATTCAAAGCAGTTTTTGAGGGAACTAACTTTAGTGAGTTAACTGGACACAGACCCGGTTTTGTTGCAGTAAAAGAGTTAGAAAACGTGCACAGTCCATGGGCAACAAATAAGTTTACTCGTAAAGAAATCTGCAAAGTAGCTAAAGCCTTGGGGCTTTCTGTTTTTGATAAGCCATCTAATGCGTGTTTGGCTTCTAGGATTTCCTTCAATGAAAAGATAACTGCTGAAAAACTTGATAGAATCTCAAAAGCTGAAGGAATTATACGAAAAATTTGCGGCGTTACTCAACTTCGAGTCAGAGACCACAATGGACTTGCACGAATTGAGGTACCAAAAAATGATGTTGAGCGTTTGGTTAAGCCTGAGGTTTTAGAGGAGATTGCTAAGAGTTTGAAGTTGTTGGGTTTTAAGTTTGTGACTGTTGACCTTGAAGGGTACCGAACAGGAAGCATGCTTGAAACTTTAGACGAGTAGAACAGTGATAACATGGAAAATCAATTAACTTTAATAGCCCCTTTTAGGTCAATACTGCAAGATAACGGAGAGAACAAACTTTGAGTGACCAAGCCCAAGGACGATACTACATGCCAGGAGCTACCACAGTAGGCCTAGTTTTTGATGGTGGAGTAATCTTAGCTGCAGAAAAACGAGTGACCTATGGTTCCATGATAATGAGCAAAACCGGAAAAAAAGTTTTCAAAATCGCCGATCAAGTCGGAGCAGCATGCGCAGGTTTGGTCTCGGACATGCAAATTTTGACACGTGAAATCTCCGCTCAGGCTACATTGTTTACTCTTAACACAAAAAGGCCCATGAGCGTAAAAGCTGCATCCAAAGTAACAGCAAACGTTCTGTTCAACAGAAAAATGTACCCATTATACACACAAACAATCGTGGGTGGAATGGACGGGGAAGTTCCCGAAATATATGTTCTGGATGTTTTGGGTTCTCTTTTGCCTGACGATTATGCGGCAGTAGGTACAGGTGCCACCATGGCAACTGGAGTTTTGGAGCAAGGCTACAAAGAAAAAATGAGTCAAAAACAAGCAAAAGACTTAGCGCTTAGAGCCATAAAATCCGCTGTACGCAGAGACTCCATGAGCGGCAACGGAGTAGACGTAATGATAATCACAAAAGATGGAATTCAAGAAGAAACCACCAAATTTGCGGTAAACGCTTAGCAACATAAGCCATTTTTTCTTTTTTCTGAATCTTTTTTGTTCAAAAACCTTAATACTATAGTAGGGTTGACTTTTCAAGTAGTCAGAGGCAAAACAAGTTGACGTTTCGGTTGACCCTTGATGAGGGAAAATTTCTAGTAAACCTTGCAAGACAAACAGTTACCACTTATTTGGAAACAGGAAAAACTGTGCAAGTTCCTGCAGGTGCTGATTCTAAATTCATGAAACCTTGTGGAGTATTTGTCACATTAAATACTATTAACAATGGAGTAAAACGCCTTAGGGGCTGTATTGGTTTGCCTTATCCTACCTCACCCCTTGTTAAAGCAGTAATTGAAGCAGCAGTTAGCGTCGCAACCCAAGATCCACGTTTCCCATCAGTTAAACTTCAAGAATTAGACACCATAGTTTTTGAAGTTAGCGTGTTAACGCCACCAGAGCTTGTTAAAGTTGAAAAACCAACTGATTACCCATCCAAAGTAAAGGTTGGACGGGATGGTTTGATCCTTGAGCAGAGTTATCATAAAGGTTTATTGTTACCTCAGGTTCCAGTTGAGTGGAAATGGGACGCTGAACAGTTTTTGTGTCAAACTGCGATAAAGGCGGGTTTGTCTGCGGATTCTTGGTTAATTAAGGGCACTAAAATTTTCCGTTTTGAAGCGATAATTTTTGAAGAAGTTGCACCCAAAGGCGATGTGAAACAAAAGCAAATTTGAAGGAAACTAAAGTCATGCGTGTTTTTTTTACTCCATCTGGGGCAGGTTTGGGTCATGTTGGGCGTTGTATTCCTATAGCAAAAAAACTGCAACAACAAGGCGCAGAACTGCTATTTTCTACATACAACGAAGGCTTCAAGTACGTTCAAAAAGAAGGTTTCAATGTCATAGAAGCCCCAGACATTGGAGTGCAAGTTAAACCTGATGGCAGTATCGACTTTCGTTTAACTACTGTTGACCCTGGGCCCTTTCTTACAGTGTATAAAATCGCCAAACAAATAGATGCAGAAATCGACTACATCCAAGCCTTCGAACCCGACATTGTAGTTTCAGATTCCAGGGCGTCATCTTTGGTTGCTGCAAAATTTTTAGATATTCCACGAATTTGTATACTTAACCAGTTTCAGGTGTTTATTCCCCGACGAAACCGGTTCCTTAAACTTGCCCGAATCGCAGATGCCACCACTTTAACTTTGGTTGGAAAGGTTTGGGCAGAAGTAAACCACATACTGGTTCCAGATTTTCCTCCGCCTTGCACGATTTCTAACAAAAACCTAAACATTCCAAAGGCGTATCACAAAAAAATAAAATACATCGGACCTATTCTTCCAAAAAGTTTTAAAGATTTACCCGAAAAACGGGCACTTCGCAAAAAACTGGGTTTACCTGAAGACAAACCCATCATTTTTGCACCCATCAGTGGACCTCCAAAAGAACGTGCATACTTTACGGGTTTGCTTCGACAGATTTTTGCCAAGTTTCCTCACGATTACCAGATAGTCATGTCTCTTGGATACCCAAACGTGAAAACACAAACTCCAGTTAACGGCAACATGATAGTTCAGGGGTGGATTCCAAACCGTTTTGAATACCTCAAAGCCTGCGACATTGTAATTAGCCGAGGAGGACACGGAACATTATCCCAATCAATTTGTTACGGCAAACCAACAATTCTGGTTCCTACACCCAGTCACACGGAACAATTCAACAACGCAGAAAAAGCCGTGGAACTAGGTGTAACAAAAATTATACTCCAAGAAGAACTCAACAAACAGACCTTACTTTCTGCAGCTCAAAAACTGCTAACAAACAAGTATCAAGAAAACGCAAAACAACTTCAAACCAAAATCCAAGACTGGAACGGACTAGAAATCGCCACAAAAATAATCACAGAAACAGCAAACAAATAATAAAACCAGTCTATTTTCTGAAATTCATCCCAAGAACGTACATTTCTGCGCTTTTGCTTCTGCTGGCTTTGGGTTTCACCATTTTTACAAAACCAAAGTGACGTTTTACTTCCTTAATGAAATTGTTTGTCATGCTTCCTTGAAAGATTTTAACAAAGAAGTTACCCCCGGGTCGAAGAAGGGAAATTGCAATATTCAAAGATTGAGTAGCTAAATCAATTTGTCGGGCGTGGTCGAGTTCCCAGATTCCTGAAACGTTTGGTGCAACATCTGAAATAACTACGTCAGGGTCATGAGGCAATAACTGCAAAATTTTGTAAATAGTTTCTTTTTGGGTAACGTCTCCAACAACTGCTAAAGCGTTAGGAGCTTCAAATGGGCTTATCTTTTTCAGGTCAATTGCTAAAACAAATCCAGAATCTTTCACCAACCGCAGAGCAGCTAGTGTCCACCCCCCAGGGGCGGCGCCTAAATCCACTACAACGTATCCGGGTTTGATGAAAGGGTATTTTTTTACGGCTTGAAGAAGTTTAAAAGAGGCCCTTGACCGAAGGTTTTCTGACTTTGCTTTTCGATAATAGAATTCATTTTTTCGTTCGTTAACCCATGCACTACCAGGCAAAACTAGCTTTCACCAGAAGTTTCCATTTCCGGCAATTCTTCACCCAAAATCCAAGCGGTAAGCAACTTACATTCATAAGGCGAAATCGGACCCCAAGCGCCACATCGTGCATCGTTAGGGCACATCAAACAGGGTGAATCAATAATTGTGTTAAGAGACGCTGGCTTACGTTTAGTGAAAAGGCGATAAGTCCATCTCCCGTCGTGAAGTTCCTTTTCACGAATTATCAACCCTTTTGTTTCCAGTTTCAATGCGATTCTGCTGCCTTCCCTGCTAGTTGCGTCTAGTTTGCGCCAAAGTTCAGATTGAAGAACGCCTTCGGTTCCGTTGTTGGCAATGACTTCTAAGGCTTTGTATTCTAGTTCGTTACGTCTGGGCATGTAAATATCGGTCCTTTAAATGTTAGTAATTATAAGGGCACATTAACGCATAAAAATGTGTAGGCAATTAGGTTGAATTACACAGATACTAGTAAAAAATTTGTCATCACGTTTCTCACTAAAAATGCGAAACATTTTAACAGTTCCAAACAGCATCATTTCACTGCAAACTACAAAAAATGAAATTACATAATTTGCGGGAACACAACAACTTGCCAAAAAAAACCTCTTCATCAGACTCTTACTGCCTAGGCATAGAATCCACAGCCGACGATTTTGGTGCCGCAGTAGTAACTTTTGACGGCAAGGTTCTTTCAAACGCAAACCATGCATACATTCCAGAAAAAGGGGGAATACATCCCCGGGAAGCGGCAAGACATCATGCTGAAGTTTCAGAAAAAGTTCTTGCACAAGCTTTTGAAACAGCAGGAGTCAAACCTCAAGAACTAAGCTTAGTTGCTTTTGCTCAAGGACCAGGATTAGGACCATGCCTACGAACTGGTGCAACGGCTGCACGTGCGTTGGCATCATATCTTGGTGTCAAATTGGTTGGAGTTAACCATTGTGTAGGTCACATCGAAATCGGAAAGCTGGCAACTGGAGCGTCAGACCCAGTTACCTTATATGCTTCAGGAGGAAACACAATAGTTTCTGCTTTTGAAGCAAAAAGATACAGAATTTTTGGGGAAACACTAGACATCGCAATCGGAAACTGTTTGGACGTTTTTGCCCGAGCAGTGGGACTAAAACAAGCGCATGGGGTACCTTTCGGTGCAGTGGTTGAAAAATTGGCAAAAAAGGGCAAAAACTTTGTTCACCTCCCGTACACAGTAAAGGGAATGGACCTTTCCTTTAGCGGCCTTCATACTGCTGCGGTTCAAGCGTTTCAGACAAACAAGTATTGTGTAGAGGACATTTGTTTTAGCCTGCAAGAAGTTGCCTTTGGGATGTTAACAGAAGTTACTGAACGAGCGTTAGCCCACACAGAAAAACCAGAAGTACTGTTAACGGGTGGAGTTGCTGCAAACAAAAGGTTGCAGGAAATGCTTAATGAAATTGCTCAGGAACATGGGGCACGGTTTTGTGTTGTACCCTTAAAGCTTGCTGCCGACAATGGTGCCATGATTGCATGGGCGGGAATTCTGTCATATAAAAGCGGCATTTCTACTCCAATGGAAAAAAGTTTTGTTGACGTAAAATGGCGGTTAGAAGAAGTGGTTGTGCCTTGGGTGGAGAAAAAAAATGATGGTTTTGATTAAAAAAGGTGCAGAAGCTAGCTTATACAAAAAGACTTGGCACAACCGTAAAGTCATTATGAAAATGCGTCATCCAAAACAGTATCGCATTGCAGAACTGGATAAAAATATTCGTTCCCAGAGGACAATTCATGAGCCTCATATTATGCACAAGGCTAAAGAAGCTGGAGTTCCGACTCCTACAATTTTTATGGTTGATGTTGCAGGCGCAAACATAATCATGGAGTTTGTGGAAGGAAAACAAGTCAAACAAGTATTAGATAGCTTCCCTAAACACGAACGACTAAAAATTTGCAAGCACATCGGCAAAATGATTGGACGTCTTCACAAGAATGGAATAATTCATGGTGACTTGACAACTTCAAACATGATACTAACGCCCACCAGCAAGATAGTTTTTATTGATTTTGGGTTAAGTGAAAGGTCAACAGAACTAGAACCCAAAGGCGTAGACCTTCACCTGATGAAACGAACTCTTGAAAGCACTCATTACAAAATTGCAAAAGAAGGCTTTAAGGCAGTGATAGAAGGATATGCTGAATCAGTTGGACAAGAACAAACAAAACAAATAACCAAAAAAATCCTAGAAATCGAAAAACGAGGGCGTTATGTTGCAGACAGAGAATAAACTAGTTTTTTGAGCGGTTAAAGTGAAAACGGATAACCTTAACCATGAAAAACTAAAAAGAAACAACAACACAACAGTTACCAGAATTTTCTTATTAGTTAACATAATTGGTCAATATTACGTTGAAAAACTGTAAATAAATCAATTTTGTAAAGGTTTCTTGATGGAAATTATTGATCTAAAGAAAAAGAAGTTACTTTTTTGCGACTTTGAAGGCTTTTTCTGCTATCGAAACGCAGGCCAAAAGGTCATCTACGGTTGCTATGAGGGTTTGCAAACGTTTTTGGCACTCTATTTTTGTATTAACTTGATAGGCTTTTCTGGTTGTTTTAACAGATAATCCTTTTGGAACTTGCAGGTTATCAGGAGAAACTGCTAGGGCTATTGCTTGGGCTTCCCGCTCATTTTTGTAACTTAAACAGATTTCAGCTTCCAATTTTTTCGCCTGCCAGTTGTCGTTTAACTAAATCATCTACCATTGTAATGAAGGGTTCCACGTCCTTAATGGGCACTTGTGCACCTGCTGCGATGTCATGTCCTCCGCCTCTGCCAGAGTATTTCTCGGAAGCGGTTTGCATCACGTCGCCTAGATTCAACCCTTTTTTTATCAGTGGCTCTGAACCCCGAGATGAAATTTTTACTTGGTCTTCTCCTGAAATTTTGGCGTAAGCGATGATGGGTTTTCCTAGCTGAGTAAGAGTGGTTGACAAAATAGTACAAACAGGACTGAGAACTTTTTCATCAATAAACTGGTCGCCCCTGATAACGTAAATGTTTTCCAGCTCTTCTAGGCGTTCAGGTTTTTCTGTTACCCACCTCAGGTGTTTTGTGATGGTGGCACGATAATCCTGTATTACCTTGTTTGCTTCCTCCAAGCACTTTTTGCGATCACCCATACAAATAGCCGCACCCAATCCTGCTTTATCCATTCTGCCTGTTGCATTAAGCAAAACAGAAAACTCCCGAGCATCCCGCAAGGTTGTCCACGGCTCTTCGTGGGTAAGAGTGTATACTTCTCCAACTAAATCTGAAACAACGTCGCCACTCATGCCCTTCGAAACTAAATGCTCAGCAATGGCAGAAAGCAGTGTCTTTTTTTCGTCAGAAGAAAGGTCACGCAAGGCACGCCACTTGTCATTTCGTTTAGGTTTAATTCCCAAGTTCATTAGGAACGCAAGGCTTTTGTCTTCTTCACTGCTGATTTCGGGAATAAACGGATTAGTAGTTCTAGCTAAAGCCTGATGAATCGGGCGAGTTTCCCGACCGAAAAACAATAAATCTGTCTCTACACTAAGAACTCCTGCCTTAACCGCATCCTTAACTATAGGCGCGTTTGCGCCGCCTAATTTACGGTCTTTATTTTTGTCTTGTAAATCCCCTAAAGCTCCAACAACAGCAAGGCATGCTAAATCTACGTTTTTTTCGTTTATGGCTTTGGCGGCAAAGTAAGCTACGCCTGAACCGCTGATGTCACGGGTTCCATCGATTTTGTGAGTGTGGGGGTTTACTTGAATGATACATTCAGGAAGCTCTTCAAGAACAGGTTGGTGATGATCAAGAATTATAATATCTTGACCAGCAAGGCGTTCTCCAAGAATGTCAAGATAGCCACTTCCCATGTCCGTAAAAACAGTTAACGAAGCTTTTTCGTTAGCAATTCTGTCAGCAACGTTTTCATCCATCCAACGCTCAAAACGTAATCGAAACTTTGCACCTGCCCGAAGCAATGCTTTCCCCATGATTCCGCCAGCAGATATTCCATCTGCATCCACGTGAGTAGAAACGTGAATAACGTCACCGTTTTCGATGTGATCTAAAATAAGGCTGGCTGCTTCGTTGGCATCTTTTGTTAGGGAATTAATTTGTTGCTTAGTAACGGGCATAGTTTTTCACGTTTAGAGGGTCAAGTTGATGTGTGTTATTTCATTAAATTCTGCAAATTTGATAATTCATAGTAGTAAGCTGAGAAGTAAGAGAACATATTAAAACTTTCGAGTTAAACTGTCACTAAAAAATTGACAAAACTTACACAAAAAGAAAAACAATAGAAGAAAAGGGATACGGTTTCCCTAAATTTAGAAAAGGGAAATTGCTTTTGGTGAGTATTTCCAGTCTGCTGGAAGAACGCCTTCTTTTTTGTAGTATCTGACTAGTTTGTAGATTTTTGCTTCTACTAGTTGAAGTGCTCGTTTGTTGTGCAAGTCACTTTTGTTTTTGTCTTGATGGACATGAAGTCGGGTTGCTTTTCGTAGCAGGTTTTCTAGATCTTCTGGAAGGGTTGAGTACATGTTTCGCTCTTTTAGAATCTGTGTGATAGATTTACCAGTAATTGGTTTTGACAAAGGAACTCCATGTTGGTCACGCAAAATGATTCCAATTTTACTTGGGGGTTGCCCGTCTTTTGCAAGCTTGATTATTTGTGCTTCCACTTCTTCTGATGTGTATCTGCACCATGCAGGGGGCCGTTTACTGACTGGTCTTGTTTCATGGGATATTCCTTTTTCTTGTTTTGGCATGTTCTTATTCCTCGGAAGCTCCTTAACGTCGGAGGGAACCCAGATATTTAAAACATTCGTTTACTAACGGCTAGAATACCACTTTGCGAACAATTTTAGGGCCCTTGCACGATGAGAATACAGGTTTTTTTCAGTTAAACTCATCTCCGCAAAAGTTCGGCCATCACCTTCGGAGGGCACAAAAATGGGGTCATAACCAAACCCACCATCCCCCCGAAGTTCAAAACAGATTTTTCCTTCAACGTTACCCATAAAACATGTCGGCTCCTGATTTGGAGCCCTATAACAGATTACAGACTTGAAATGAGCATTACGGTTCTTAAGACCACTCATCAACTTGAGAATACCATTGACACCCACTGTTTGAAAAACAAACTTAGAGTAAGGCCCCGGAAAACACTTCAATGCTTCAATAAACAAGCCGGCGTCTTCAACAAAAACAGGCAATCCACAATTTTTCACCGCATCGATAGCACTGTATTTTGCGATGTTTTCTAGTTGATCGTCTTGAATCTCTACGGCTTCTACATCCAGTTTGGCAATTGAAATGTCAAAATTGGCTAGAATATTTTTTGCTTCTTCAAATTTGTGAAGGTTAGTGGTGACAAAATTAACTACTTTGTCATTAGAAGAACCTAAGAAATTTGTTGGTTTTTGGCTCATTGTTTGTCACACATATTGAAATTACTAGGGGTTATTCTAAACTGATATCTGGATATTTTTCTTTGATTTTTTGGTCTGCCATTTTTGCTATCATGGCACTTGAGATGAGAACATATTTGGCGCCTTTAAGGTTCATTAGTTCGGCGGGTTTTTGGTCTTGGGTCACTAGCAATAGATCGTTTTTTGCTGCGTATTCGGCTACTTTTCGGTCTTTTGCTCCCCGTAATCCTGCTTCTTGCACGGTTACTACGTCCCAGCCTAGAACTTCAAAGTATTCTAGCAGTCCCGAATACATTTCGTCAAGTAAAATTTTCATTATCTTTCCCTCATTTATTGTGAGCATGAAGTTTGTCAAATATCAGCAGCACCTACAATTTATATTTGACCACACAAAAACAGCGAATTAATCATCAATTAAGGAAACGTAAATAAACCTGTTATCTCAAAAATGGTCGAGAACACGTCAAACGTGGCCGAGATGAGGTAGTCTGGTAGCCTATAGCCCTGTGGAGGCTAGCGCCCGGGTTCAAATCCCGGTCTCGGCCCTCCCGTTCACCATAAGGTTTTGGTAAACCTTTTAGACAAGGAAAATGCTAAATCCATGTTCTCCAACAAAAGAGCAACCAAAAAATGTGGGCCGATAGTTCAGCCTGGCAGAATGCCTGACTTGCACTCAGGAGGCCGCGGGTTCAATTCCCGCTCGGTCCACCACAAAATTTTGTTATCATTTTAGTTAGTTTTTCACGAATTTGCTTTGACTTTAACTGTTTAATAGTTAATTCAAGGTGTAATAGAATGTTTTCAACATTTATGGCTACATGTACACTATAAGTATTCAAATACAACAAACCAGATAGTAAAATTTGTTTGGCAGGTTAAAGTGCTAAATGAAAATTGATAGCGTTTATATCAACGGCATCAATATATTAGTTTATGTCATTTTTCGTTCTTGGGTCCCTTGGATTGATTGGGCTTTTAGCTTTGTTTGTGTTATTTATTATTGGCATATTTGTAATCATTTTTGTTGCCAAAGTAATTTTCTTTGTTTTGCCCGCAGGAATAATCGCCTTAATCGTGTGGTTGCTTTCAGGAGGAAACGAACTACTAGCCGGAATAGCGTTCCTTGTAGTCGCAATCTTATCGCTAATAAGAAGATAAATTTGCAAAAAAGATAACACGTGAATAAACAGTAACAAAGACAAAAAATCATCTAATTTGGATTTTCATTTGGGTTTTTGCATACGTAATTGCAAGTCAGAAAGGTTATAGAGTATAATTTGAACTGCTTGCTTAAAGGAAAGAAACAATTTTGATTGTAAAAAGATTTGTTTTGGTTTTGTTTTCTGTTTTTAGTGTTGTTTTATTGTGTTCAAGTTTAGTGTTTGCCCAAGCTGGAACTGTGGGGGTCAGTGAAGGGGATTGGTTCACTTATGGATTTAGTTTTGATTACAGTTCAGAAGATTCTGAAATGGAAATGCCACAGGACATTCCCTTTGATTACTTAGGTGGAGGGGGAGCTATCCGATTTGATGTTTTGGAAGTTTCGGGTTCTAATGTTACGGGTCAGTTTTTGGTAAGTTTTGAAAACGGAACTGAAGAAATAGTAACTGGCTGGGTTGATGTCGCCACCGGTGAAGGTGAATTTGCTAATTGGTTGATTTCTTCAGGTCTTGATGCGGGGGATTATGTTTATTCATCCATGATGGATGAAATGATAAACGAAACAGTCATGTTAGAAACAGAAACCGGTATGATAGAAACGAGCCATATCGAATACTCTATGGGAGAAACAGAGGGCGACACATATTACATGTTTGAAGTAAACATGTACTGGAACCGACAAACCGGAGTTATGCTGGAAATGAGCTTTGATTCAGAAATGATGCTTATGGGAAACCTAACTACGGCCTCGGGAGGATGGAAACTAACTGGCTCTAACATCACCTCGATTCCAGAGTTTTCTGTCCCAGCATTAATTGGAACCTTTGTTGTGGCAACAGTTGCAGTTCTGGCCATCAAAAAAAGGCAAATAAACTAAACCGAGTTAAGCAGTTCCGTGAATTCATTTACTTGGTCACGTAACTGTTGAACCTCATCCTCCAAGCAGTCTACATTTTTTTGTGCTCTTGCTTTGAGGTTTTCCAGTTCCACTAACAACTCAATTTTTTCTATTTGAAGCTGTGAAACTTTTTTCCGAATTTCCCTCAAAGTTCGCATAGGCACTAACTCCACTTTGCTTGCAAAATAGTTCAAAGCAAGAATCTAATCAATAAAATAACATGAATTGGAGTAAAAACTTTTGGATACAAATTCTCAAAAAAATATTGAGAAATGTTCCAGAAAGCTTTAAGCCACAAACCAAAATAGAGTCTATATAGGTGTAAAAGCTAAGTGAGAATGAGAACACTTCTGGCTTATTTTCAGTTAGTGAACTTTTTAGCCATGATTTTTGTCACAATATTTGTTTTGTCCAGCTATTGGGGACAGCTTCAAGACTTTTTGTTACTCCTTTACAGCTACTATATGATACTAGGATGTTCAGGCGTAATGATCTCCGCATGGATAGCCATCGACGGCAAAAGATTACATAACTATGCACTAAAAATCCGAAAACTAGAAGAAAAACTAATAATTTTAGACAAAAAAATCAAACTGATCGGACCACGGGACAAAAAAGAAAAACGAAATTAACCTTTTTTTAGTATCCACGGGTAATTTCTGGTAATCAACTCATGTACTGAATCTGGCGCAACTATGCCTTCTTCACAGATTATGCCGTGAATAAACTCTCGTCTTGTTACGTCAAAAGCAGGATTTTTAATAAACAAACCTTCGGGAGGGGAATCCCATACTTCGTTGGGGTTTCTTTGTTCAATTTTTTCGTAGTCTCCAAGAATTGTTGCAGGGTCAAACTTGAGAAGTTCTGTTGCTACATAGAAGGGGGTTCGGGCTTCTTTGGCGGCTAGGGCAATCATGCTGGTTCCAATTTTGTTTATCACGTTGCCTTCCGAAGTTATAGCGTCAGCCCCAACAACCACAAAATCAACCTTGTTAATAAAATGTCGAACCGCAGAATCCACAAACATGGTGGTTTTGATTCCAGCTTCGACCATCTCTTTGGCGGTTATTCTGCCTTGAAAAACGGGACGCGACTCTGTGCAAAACAGTTCAAACTGCTTCCCATGCGATTTGGCTTGTTTTAAAATCTTCATAACAGTAGAAGAGTGACAATGAGTAAGAACCCGTGACCCATCTGCAACACGCTTAGAACCCACAGAAGCAATGTTTTGTTTTGATTGTTTGAAACCCTCCAAAAACTTGCCAGTAACTTCAGAAACAGCATCAGCCAAACCAGAAATATCAGTTTTGCTACTGGATTCTACAGCTTGAATAACAAAACGAACAGCATTTCGCATCAAGGGCTCCGTAGATCGGGAAGCAAACAAGACTTTCTTGGCTTCAGATAACTCCTTCAAAAATTCTTGTTTAGTTTTGGCAGTGGAATGTTTGGTTCCAGTTTCCAGTGATTTGATTGCTTTTATTGCGACGTTTCTTGCACCTTGAATTTCTAGTCGTTTAATTTTACCTGCAGCATCCAAAACAGCATCATACAAACCAAAACAGCCCCACTAAACACTAACAAATACTTGTCTGTAGCTTAAAAAGATAAAACAAAAAAGAAAAAAACCAGCAACAGGGCTGGCATAGAAAACTGGTTAGCAGTTTTTGGAGATGTGGTCTTGGATTGCTTTGATTACCCCCTCGGCTTTTCCGTGAATTGCTTCATAGGTTTGACCGATACTATGAGGAGTGGCAATCACACGCTCGTTATTGATAAGGTTAGTTGACAGTTCATCTTCAAAGGGCTTTTTAGTAGAGAAAACATCCAAAGCGGCACTAACCTTTTGAGCATTTAACGCATCAAGTAAAGCTTGCTCATTAATG
>Ga0272443_10003832_pt1 | contig 17218 bp, 14 predicted proteins | sample SSMAcet12_FD_193581 | JGI IMG/M metagenome (GOLD analysis project Ga0272443, IMG submission 193581) | Marine sediment archaeal communities from Little Sippewissett salt marsh, Falmouth, MA, United States - SSM-Acet-12 | ecosystem: Environmental > Aquatic > Marine > Wetlands > Sediment ... | reverse complement strand
CGCACGATTGCCGGCAAAGAAGCGGTACAGCCGTCTTTGGGGAATCCTCCCGCGTCACCCGGGCAGGCACAGGGGCCTGCCCCTACGCCGGTGGTTCCAGCCGAGCGCCGGCGGGTCTTTGTCTGCGGGGCGATGGCCGAACTGGGCCAGGCGAGCGAAGCGCTGCATGCGGAACTCGGCCAGGCCGTGGCGAAGGCGGGCGTGGATCTGCTGATCACGGTCGGTGAGGCAACGAAAGCGACCGCAGCAGCCGCCAAGACCGGCTCCCACCGCCTTGTCAGCGAACACTTTGACGATACCGCCTCCCTGTGCGATAATCTCTCGGCCCTGCTCCGGGAGCACGATATAATCCTGGTCAAGGGCTCACGGACGGCCCGACTGGAAAACGTAGTCCAGCGATTGATGAAGGAAAATCAAAGATGAAGCATCAAGAAGCAAGGTAGCGGAATCCCGGCGCGCCGGGATGACTTCCTCAGTTTTGCATTTTGATCTTTGATCTTTGCACTGGAAATGATTTACCACCTGCTTCAGTATTTCAGTGACTTTCTGGGCGAGAAGTTGCACTTCTACGCGTACCAGTACGTCATGTTTCGCGCCGTCACCGCGATCCTGACGTCCCTGGCCATCGCGCTGGTGATCGGGCCCCGGATCATTCGCTGGCTGATGCGCAAGAAGATCGGCGACCGGCCCGAGTTCCACCACGCCGCTTTGAACGAACTGACCAAGGAGAAGGCCAACACCCCGACCATGGGCGGTTTGATCATTCTCTCGTCCGCCATTCTCACCACGCTGCTCTGGGCCAAGCTCAACAACCCATTCGTCCAGAAGGCGATCTTCGTCCTGCTGTGGTTCGGGGCCCTGGGCGGGATCGACGACTGGCTCAAGCTCACCGCCGCCTCCCGCCAGCGCGGGCGCGACGGCCTGCACGCCTGGGAAAAGCTCCTCTTCCAGATCGCCGGAGCGGTGCTGATCGCCTTGTTCCTGTTCTTCGATTTCAAGAACATGGCCGACGCAAAACTGCTCTGGGTGCCGTTTTATAAGAAGGGCCTTATCCTCGGTAGCTGGACGTTTGTCTTCATCGCCATCTTCTACATCTCGGCCACCAGCAACGCCGTCAACCTGGCCGATGGCATGGATGGGCTGGCCGCCGGTTGCGTTGCCATGGTCAGTCTGGTCCTGGTCTTCCTGTGCTACGTCGCTTCCGAGATGATGTCGCGCACCACACCGGTGACCTGGGCCAGTTATCTGCTCTTGCCGCACATACCGGAGGCGGGGGAGTTGAGCATCTTCTTCGCGGCCATTCTCGGGGCCGTGCTGGGCTTCATGTGGTTCAACTGCTACCCCGCTCAGACCTTCATGGGCGACGTCGGCTCCCTACCTCTCGGCGCCGCCATGGGTTACGGCGCCCTGGTGACGCGCAACGAACTGCTGCTGCTGGTCATCGGGGGCGTTTTCGTCATCGAACTGATGAGCGTCGTGCTCCAGGTGGGCTATTTCAAATATACGCGGGGCAAGCGGCTCTTCCGCTGCGCGCCCTTGCACCACCATTTCCACCTGGCCGGCTGGAGCGAACCCCAGGTCGTCGTCCGCTTCTGGCTCATGGCTGCCGCTTTCGCCGCCCTGGCCCTGGCCACCCTCAAGCTCCGCTGACCCGGATCACGCAAGCCACCGCGTCGGGAACGGCTCAGAGTCCTCCCGCCCTTCCCCAGCGAGTTTGTGCTACGCCGAAGGTCCCAACCGCGGTAGAATGGAGGCATGAACGAGATGGAAGAACAACGTGTCCGCCAATGGGTCTGCAATTGGGAGGAGGCGGGGCCCAAACTCGAGTCCTTGCGCCGTGAGGCGATACGCAATGCCGATACGGCGGCGGCTATCGAGCAACTCTCCGATGCCTTCGAATCGGCGCGCCGTCAGGGCCAACTGCCGATCACCTCCGGATTGATCGAGCAGCAGCAACTGTTTGCAGAGCTTCGGTCATGAAATCGCTCTTCGTCGCTGCCGCAGAACTGGAAGCCTTCCTGATCGAGCGGAAGTGGCGGTATTGCTTCATTATGATCACAGGCTGTGGGTAACTCAGGAAGACGAGCGCCGCGTGTCAGAATGACCGGTGCGGTAGCCGGCCTGGAGTTGGCCGCAGGCGGCTTTGATGTGGCGGCCGAGCTTGAAACGCGTGACGGTTTCGATGCCGGCTTCCTTAAGGATCGCCGCGAACAGCGCGATGCGGTCGCGGCTGCTGCCGGCCAGCTTACAGCCCGCGTAGGGATTGTGCTCGATGAGGTTGACGTTGCAGGAGAGGCCCCGCAGTCGGCGAACCAGCGCACAGGCGTGAGCCTCGGAGTCATTCAAACCATCGATCAGGACGTACTCGAACGTCACACGCTGAGACGTCCTGTCCTGGTACAGGCTTATCGCCGCGAACAGCTTGGCCAGCGGATAGGTGCGGTTGATGGGCATGATCCGGGCGCGCAGCGCGTCGTCGACCGCGTTGAGCGAGATCGCGAGACGCGGTTTGATGTCCTCGCCGGCTAGTTTGCTGATCGCCGGCGCGATGCCGCACGTACTGACGGTTATGTGCCTGATACCGATATTCTTACCGGACGCGTGATTCAAGATGCGGACGGATTTCAGCACGGCGTCGTAGTTCTCCAGCGGCTCGCCCATCCCCATATAGACGACGTTGTTGACCTTGCCCGCGTCGGCTTCGACCTGGTTGACCTCGTCGACGATCTCGCCCGCGGTGAGGTTCCGGCGCAGCTTGATCTGTCCTGTCGCGCAGAACGCACATCGCATCGCACAACCCACCTGGGTCGAGACGCACAGCGTTTGCCGCTGGCCGTCCCGCAGCAAGACCGCTTCGACCCGCTCGCCGTCACCCATCTCGAACAGGTACTTCTTCGATCCGTCCGGGTCCGCGAGCACCTCGACGGTCTTGAGCTGTGAGATCGCGTACCCCTCGCTACCCAGCTTCTCCCGAAACGCCTTGCTCAGCGGCGTGATATCGGAGATCGTGCTGGCATTCTTCGTATGGATGAAGCCAAAGATATAGCCGGCCAGGTATTTCTTGCCCCCCAGATCGGTGACGAGCCGCTCGAGTTCACCTAACGTCTTGTCTTTCAAGTCCTTACTCATCCCCGCATTCTACCACATCGCTCCGAGATTGCGGATTCCGAATTTCGCCGCACCACCGCCCACCGGACCGATTTCCAACAGACGGCATTAGTGATGGAACAGGCCGGCCTTGGAGAGTATCCTTTGAACGGAGCCAGAGACAGCAAGTTGAAGGAGGTGCGAGCTATGAGTGGAAACCACCGTGACGCCAGGCCGGGAAGTCACGATCATTATCTGGGCGAATATGCCTGCGAAGCGACCCCACACTGGACCATGTTCTCCGTCACACGATCCGGGAGCGTCTTCGCCTTGAACGCCCTGGGCCAAGTCAAGATCGGTGATCTTGAGCCTTGCGACGGTGACTTGGCCGGCGTGATCGATGGAGGCCGCACGCGCTTATCCGGTGAGGAAGGAAGTAACCGTTACACCTTTGCCGGCGAAGTCCGCATGACGTACCCGGAGACCACAAAGAGAAAGCCATTCGCGCTGCCCCTCATCAGGCGGCTGCCTTCACCTGGCTCCACGTGGGAAGAGAAGTTCGGTGTCACCGCTGCTGATCTGGTCCGGCGCGTGCGCGCGAGCGAACAGTGGATCCACCAGATCGAGAGCCTCCACCTTGTAGCTGACATCACGTTGACCCGAACGCCGGAGGGGATCGCACACCGGAAGGAGGAACTGAAGGCCCAGTTCCCCGACGAGGATTTCAGCCGGGAGAGGTTTTGGGATCTTTGTCCAGTCCAGAAAGGCACCGAGGAGCTCTATATCGGTCGCAAGCGGTTTCGCTGTTCGAGCAGCTACCGGGACAAGAACGAAACCGTGCAGATTTGGGACGGTCGGACCTATACGACGTACACGAAGTACCACACTCACGATCAGGAAAGCTACGGCATCGCCTCCGACCTTGGTGATCGCGGCGCGTCTCTACTGTCCGGCCTCGCCTGGCTCAGGACACAGCGTCATCGATTCTGGTGGATGGGCGATGTCGCAGAGCAAGTGGACGAAGGCGACGAGTTCGGCCGCCCCGAGGATTTCATCCTCATGGGCCAACAGGACTATCGCGGCGTTCCATGCTACGTACTTGAATGCCGCCCGGAACGGAATGGGGGCATTTACCGCTGGTTCCTGGGTATCGAAGACGGCCTTCTTCGCGGCAACCTCCGCTATGGTTTAGCCGGGCCCACCAGCGAGTATTGGACGGACCATTACCGGGAGGTACGACCTGCTTGCTGGTTCCCTATGAACCAGGGCTACAACCTGTTTGAAGAGGACGATCGGCTACATAACCTCACATCCGGGCGTCGCGATATCACCATCACGCGAATAGGGATTGACGAAGAGCTCCCCGACGACCAGTTTCAGATGCAATTCAAGGAAGGCGTCCAGACGTTTGACCATCGCGTCCCCGGGGTCGCCGTATATAAGTACAAGAAAGACATGACCGAACAGGAGTGGGAGCAAATCCGCGCCGAAGCCCGGAAACGCGCTGAGCGGAAGGCCGACAGAAGAGCGCATCCCGACAGCCGATAGCCCCCGGCAGCCGGCCAGATGCCCGGCGCGATCAGTCCTCGTCGTCGGCCGTGCTGGAGATGTACTCCTGCTGGCCTTCGCTGGCGTAGGCTGTGGCGTGCTCCTCTTCCTCGTCGTCCAGCATATCGGCGAAGCCCGCCTCGGCGTCTGCGTCCATCTGATTTCGAATCGCCTCGTATTCCTCCAGCGTCATCAGCACCTCGCGGGCCTGGCTGCCCTTGTATTCACCCAAGATCCCGGCACCGGCCATCATCTCGATCATCCGGGACGCCCGGGCGTAACCCACGCTGAGCTTGCGCTGCAACAGCGAGACGCTGCCCCGCTTGCTCTGGAGCACGACGCGCACCGCTTCGTCGAACAGCTCGTCACGCGGCATGGCCCCGGCATCGACATGTTTGAGCTGCGTCAGCTCCGGATGGAACTGCGGCTCGGCGACTTCCTTAAGATGCTTGATAATGCCGCGAATCTCGCTCTCATCGAGGAACGTTCCCTGGGCGCGAATCAAATCGCTCGTCCCGGGTTTGAGGAAGAGCATGTCGCCCTCGCCCAGCAGGGTCTCGGCGCCGTTCTGGTCGAGAATGATGCGGCTGTCCATCCGGGCGGCCACACGGAACCCGATCCGACACGGCATGTTCGACTTGATCAGGCCCGTGACGACGGTCGCTTGCGGCCGCTGCGTCGCCAGGACGATATGAATGCCCACCGCCCGGCTCTTCTGGGCCAGACGCACGATGTACGCCTCGATTTCTTTGGAGGCGGTCATCATCAGGTCGGCCAGCTCGTCGATCACGATGAGAATATACGGCAGTTTCTTCGGGATCTTCGCCTCTTCGTCGGGCGTGCTGGGCTTGAAGCGGGCGATCACCTCCTCGGTGCCCAGCTTGTTGAACTCAGCGATGTTCTTCACCCGCGCTTCGGCCAGCAACGCATACCGCTCGTCCATCTTGACGGTCGCCCATTCGAGGATCTGCACGGCCATCTGCGTTTCCGTCACGATCGGGCACATCAGGTGCGGGACCGTACTGTACGCCGTCATTTCGACCATCTTCGGGTCGACGAGAATCAATTTGACTTCGTCAGGCCGCTTGGCCATCAGCACGCTGACGATGATGCTGTTGATGCAGACGCTCTTGCCCGACCCCGTGGTGCCGGCGATGAGCAAGTGGGGCATCTTCGCCAGATCCGAAACGAGCGCTTCACCCGAGGAGTCCTTGCCCAGGAACAGTGGGATCTGCATCTTGGATGCACCCTTGCCGCCCTGGTCCATCATGCTCTTGATCCGGACCTTTTCTTTCTCGCTGTTGGGCACTTCGATACCGATCGTGTGCTTGCCCGGCAGGGGGGCCACCACGCGGACGGCCCCGGCGCTGAGGGCGCGGGCCATGTCGTTGGACAGATTCGTAATCCGGCTGACCTTGATGCCGGCCGCCAGCTCCAACTCGAACATTGTCACCACGGGCCCCGTCTCGGCCGCGACCACCCGGGCGTTGATGTTGAACTCGCTGAGAAGCTGTTCCAGCGCGGCCGCCTTGGACTTGACGACCTTCTCCTGCACGGCCGCGTAACCGTATTCGGGCTCGGCCAGCAGATCCAGCGGAGGCAACGTATAGTCGTCGTAGGAAGGCTGGACGAAGGCCGGCTGGGCGCGTTTTTGTTTCTGCTGCCGCACCTGCATGACGGCCAGGCGTTTGGCCGCCGCGGCCCGCGGATCCTCCGCAACCTCCTCTTCCTCTTCGTCCTCTGCCTCTTCCTCTTCGTATTCCTCGCCCTCTTCTTCGTCTACGTACTCGTATTCTTCCCCGTCCTCGTACTCCTCTTCATCCTCCTCATATTCCTCTTCCGCCTCGTCCTCCTCGACTTCGGCCACTCCGCCTCCGGCCAGCGCCAGGGATTTCTGCCGGGCGCTGAGACGTTGCCAGATCTCGGTCAACGCCTCGGAATGCTCCCGCGCCACCGACCAGGCCGGGATGACCAGCCCCACGACCCGCCGTACGGCGATGCCGAAGGCCGCCAGGGCACCGACGATCACACTGTCGGCCAGCAGCGCCAGCCCAACGATCCACGTACAGGCGACCAAGAAGAACGTCCCCACGGCGGCGAAATGGCTGCGCAGAAACGTCGCGGCCGCCACCCCCAGCACGCCTCCGGACCCCATGGGGAACGCGTAGAGCCTGTGTGGCCAGAAGAAGTAGAACGTGCACGAGGCCGCTACCGTCAGCAGGACCATCCCGACGCAACGAAAAATGATCTGATCCAGCGGGCGCCTGACCAGGCGAGCCATCAGGTAGAAAATCACAGAGACCAATGTAACAAAGACGCCCGGGCCGATGTAGTAAAGCAGGTGATAAGCCGCGAATGCCCCCACCGGGCCGCACCAGTTCGTGGGTGGGTCGTTGGCCGGATGAACAAACGTGCTGGGCCGGTCACCGATGTCGAAACTCACACAGCTCAGAAGGAGAATCGAGAACAACCCTACCATCATGCAAAGCAGCGCCAAGCGCGCCGCCGCGCTGATCGCTGCATTCCGTTTTCTTTTCGATCGTGACCGTTTCCGCGTCGCCACAATAAACACCCCTGTATAAGTCCTATAACAATTGGATTCAGCGAATCCGTACGTCCTCCGTCCGGCGCGCACTACCCTTCTATATCGGCGCGCTGCGGCCGTTTTCTATACTATTGCCGTTCGTAGAACGGCGCTGCGGGGCGGTTACTCGTTTTCCAGGAAGAGGGGGCGAATGTGGCGCTCGTAGATGTTGGTGCTGACGTGTTCGGCAATCGTTGCTTCGTAGGTACCCAGGGCATTGAGGAAGCGGGGGCCCATCTCGGCCGCGACCTTGTAGCCGACATGCAACAGTTGGCGCAGACTGGGGTTGTAGCGCTCACAGGCCGGATCGTGCCGCAGCGCCGAGGCGAAGGCTTCGCCATCCCACGCCGCGACCTGCTCGGCAGACGGCAATTGCGCCGGCTCGATGTCGATCACGGTCGCATAGGGTCCACACAACTCGTCCCTGCGGGCCAGCGCCTGGGCGTAGACCTCCTGGGCAATCACGAGGCCCTCCCCTCCGGCTGACGCCAGGCCAATCAGCTCCTCCAGCCAGGTCGTGCCCGCGGTCTTGACGTGGACGCCTGCGTCGAACTTCTGCAAGGCGCGACGAATGGGCCCATAGATCGAAAACTTGTCACTGCCTGAATGGACGCTGAGCTTCAAATCACCCGGCAACCCGAGCTTTTCCACCGCGAAAGCGATGACGGCCAGGTCTTCCTCGAATTCCTTCGCAAAGCCCGCGACGTCACCAACGTAATCGACGCCTTTGTTGAACCGTCCCGTGAACTTCGGGGCCACCGTGCGGGCGGGAATGCCCTCATCGGCAATCGCCGCCAGAATGACCAGCATTTCGATCGGCGTCTGCGGCGCATCGGTTTCGTCCATCGACACTTCGGTGACAAAACTGTCTGCGCCCTTGGCCGAAACGATGTGGCGATAGATCTGTCCGGCTTGGCGGACAGCGATCAAGTACTTGGTGGCGATGGACTTGAGTTGCATTTCGGTGACATCGAATGGCTCGTCGATCCCGGGGATCTCCAGCGTGCCGACAAGGTTATGGTGCCGCGTGACAAAGGCATCGACCTCCGCCTTCTCAGCGTTCTGCCCAATGAAATCCGCCACATCGAGCGTGAAGAAATCACTGGCGGCCAGAAAGCCATCGACGTTGCCCATCCCGATGTGGTCGGCATCGACGAAGTACGGCTTGTCCCACCCACAAGCGGCGACCGCCGCGTCCGCTTCGCGACGAACATCGCCCGGTTCCGTGCCGATAATCGTGTGCTCGCGATGCGACTTGTTCCAAACCGGTGTGATCTCCGCGCCGGCACTTTCCGCCCGCAGCAAACCGGCCAACTGGGCCTTTCCCTGACGACCAAAGCGATCCCCAATGCCGAACGAGTATTTGCCCAGTCGCATCAATGTCCCTTCCAAGCGTGCCCTTCTTTCGCGAGAACTTGAGAACGCATCACGTCACGCAGCCCAGGCAATCCTACCGCGCTGCCCGAAGAGAGGAAATAAAAAACCCCGCAGCGCATCCGTTCGCCACGGGGCAATGAAAAACCATGATCTTCTCAATCGTGCATGACGCCATGACCGATGAGGCGTACGCTACTGCTGTTTCTCCATCGTCATGGGCGGTGCCTCCGGCGACTCCACCACGATACCCAGTCGGCCCAGCGCTCCGGCCACATCCGGTTGTCTCGGATTCAATTCAAAGCTGCGTTGCAGATACTGCTTGGCCTGGGCGTTATCGCCTTTGCCCAAGTAATAGAAGCCGATCTGCTTATTCACTTCATACGAGTCCGGTGCGGTCGCCAGCGCCTGCCGGAAGCAACGTTCGGCATACGTATCCAGACCCACCTTCTCGAACTCCCAGGCCAGGCGCGCCGATTCGACACCGTCACGGCCGGCTTGTCGCGTATAGCTGCCGGCGTATTGCTCGGCCTTGGCCGTCTCGCCGCGATCGACGAACATCTTTACCATGCCAGCCTGGGCCGCCCGCAGCGCCGGGTCGAAACCCAGTGCCCAGTTGTAATGCTGCTCGGCCCGCATCCATTGCCGCGATTGATGATAGAAGCGCGCCAGTTCATAGTGCGCCTGCGGATTCTCGAACTTCTTCTCGATCTCCAGGAGAAGTTGCGCTTCGTTCTTCTCTGATGGAATGTTCCCCGTGGAATCGACGCCCGAGGTGCTCGGTGTGCCCGTGTAGCAGCCAGCCAAGGAAAGAAGTGCCGCCCCCAAAAGCACAGACAAAAGCAACCCCGAGGTCGCCAGTGCTCTCATGCTTTTGCGTTTACGCGGCATCCAGCGCCTCCCAAATTCCAATTTGCCCGCTCCAACCTTCACAGTGTCGTCTGAACGACGCAGGCATTCTCGCAGGCGGCGGCCGATATTGCAAGCAAAAAACTCGGAGCGCGTCTGAGAAAGTGGGACTTTTTTCCCGCGCGTGACATCCTTGTCTCCTTTCGCACGACGGGGCGGTGGAAAATGTAATAAAGACACGCCGGGCGGCGACGTATACCATGAACGAACGATGTTGCGGCATCGACGCCACGTGGACATTCGCGTCCGGCCAGTCGTGCGGACGAAGCGTTTGGTGAGGAACCTACGTGCAAGTATATGACTGGCAGGCAATTGTGAAAGACCACGGCCCGGCGGTCTGGCAAACCGCCTATCGCTTGTTGGGCAACCGCAGCGACACGGCCGACTGTTTCCAGGAAACCTTCCTGGGGGCGCTGGAGATTTCCCGGGCCCAATCCGTGCGCAGCATGTCGGGCCTGCTGGTACGTTTAGCAACGACGCGTGCGATCGACAAGCTGCGTCAGCGCTGTCGCCGGGAGAAGTACCAAGGCATCCGCCAGGAGGCGAGCTTGGCCGGCCAAGACGAAGGCGATCCTTCGCAGCATGCCGAGACTGAGGAACTAACGCTTCGACTGCGTGTAGCCATTGGCCAATTACCCGCGCAGGAGGCTAAAGCATTTTGCCTAAGATACTTCAACGAGATGAGTTATCGGGAAGTGGCGCGCGAATTGGAGATCACGACCGGTACGGCCGGTGTTCTGCTACACCGCGCCAAGACGAGATTGCGCGCGACGCTCGAAGACGAGCGCGCGGAGATAGATGAGGTGTCACCATGAGCGAAGAACGAGATATCCTGGGCCAGGCGATCGATGCGGTGAAGCGACAGGCAGCGGACAGCGCACCGCCTCAAGAAGTTGTCAATAAAGTACTTGCGCAACTGCCCGCGGCTCCGGTGCCCGCTGCGACCCCGGGAGCCAGCAGCATCGTGCCGACGCCGCGGCGCCTGTCGTTTGTGGCCCGTTGGGCCGCGGCAGCCGCCGTGCTGCTCCTGGCCGGTTACGGCGTCGGGCGCATCTCCGCACCGCGCCAACCGGACATCGACGAGTTGCGGGCCGCTCTCTTGCCTTCCCTTGCGGCCTCCTTGGAGCCGGCGATCCGCCAGCGCGTGTTCGAAGAGGCGACCCAAGGCTATCAGCAAGCCATGGTCACCGGTTATGTGCGTCTTAAGGACGAATTCACCGAGCAGTATCGCGCCGATATGGATCGCTTCGCCGTGCAAATCTTCGCCGCCTCTAACTCCGTGACGAACCAACTTCTCACCCAGCTTGTCGGGGCCGTAGAAAAGAGCCAACAACAGGATCGCCAATGGATTACGACCGCCCTGGAAGAGATTGAAGCCAAGCGCGCCGCCGAGGCTACCGAACTTGGCACCGCCCTGGTCAGACTCGCCGCCCACACCGAAACGCAATTCCAACGCACGAACGATATCGTTAGATCTTTGGCCAATACGAAACCCGAAACCACAACCCCCAACACACCCCAGATAGAGACCATCAATTAGAGGAGAACCCCATGAATACAACGATGCGACGATTAACCTTGGTCATAGCGACGATTCTGCTGGCCACCACCGGCCTGCTGGCCCAAGTCGCTGCCCCCGTTCCAGTCCAATCATCCGGCTTCAGCAGCGACGCCGAGCCCGTCTTCACCGACGTTCCGACCTCGCGCTCCGTTTCCGTCAGTGGCTTTGACCCGTTCTCGCGCGGCCGTTCGAAAACGCCCGTCCTTGTGGTGCCCGCAGCGGACATCAGCGTCGAGGACATCCGGGCCGTCCGCGAGGACATGACGATCATGGTGGGTATCTTCCGCAAGATGCTCAGCCAGGCACACCTCACCCCGGGCGCCGACAATGCCCCCTTCGTTGGCTCTCTGTTCGGCCGATCGACACAGAACACCGAGAACATCTATCTCCAGGGCTTCGGCGTGCTGTTCATGATGAACGTTGACTTTCCGCTGGCCCCGGGTCCTCAGGCTCCCCCCGCCGCGGCGGGAGGCGAGGATGCCGATGTGGACCGTATGTGGCAGGAGACGCGGCAATCGCTCTTCGAGCCTCAACGCCGCGACTCCGACTGGGGCCGCGAAGAGAATGTCGTCGAGTACAGCCAGGCCAAGGTCGAGGACCTCAAGACAACCATCATCAAGGCCCTCAAGCATGCCGCGAATATTCGTGCCCTGGCCCCGACAGAACTCGTCGTCGTCACCATAACGGGGCGGCCCATCTCTGAGAACATCAGGGTCTCGTCCCTCCCAGGGACCAATGCGGTTGTCGTCGTCGAACAGGGGGGCAAGACGCGCCTCTTCGAGGGGGGCGTTCCCGACGATGTTGCTCAGTCGATGCCGGGGGTGTTGACCCTTCGCGCCAAAGTCTCTGACATTACCTCCTACGCGAAAGGAGACGTGGGCCTCGATCAGTTCCGCCAGCGCGTCCAGGTGATCATGTACCCGAAACGGACCGTCGAAATGCGCTGACCCGCAGCCCAGGAAAAGCGGACCCAAAATAGGCTGAGCCCCCGGCGCTGGCCGCGCTGGGGGCTTTCCTTTCGCTAGACGTCGAGGTTTTGTACTTCCAGCGCGTGGTCCTGGATGAAGCGCCGGCGCTTTTCCACATCGTCGCCCATGAGAATGCTGAAGAGTCGATCTGCTTCGCCCGCATCGTTGAGACGCACACTCAGCAACGTCCGTGTCTCAGGATTCATCGTCGTGTCCCAGAGCTGGTCGGCATTCATCTCACCCAGGCCTTTGAACCGCTTGATGTCGACGCCCTTGCCGCCGATCTGGCGAATCGACGGACAGATCCCTCCGAGCGAAGCGATGTCGTAGGTGTCCTCGCCGTGCACCAACTGGAATTTCGTGGGGAGTGATTCGCCGGAATCTGTCTTCGTTTCCTTCAAGAGAAAATCGGACAAATCGAGCTGGAAATCGGCCCGCAGCTTCTCGTTGATCTGGTTGATTCGGCCCACCTCGTGAAATTCCTCGGCCGCGATTTCGAGTTCGCTCTCTTCTTCCGCTTCCGCCTCGTCGTCCCCCGACGGAGTCCCGCGCAGCTCGTCGAGGCGTTTCTCATACTCGGCGCTGGTGAAGAACACCTCCTCGCGATCATCGTGACGAATGACGAAGCTGGGAAGCTTCTCGCCATTGTAATGCTCTGCGACGAATTCGCTAAAGACGATCCCGCGCTGATCGAGGACACCAATAATCCGCTCCGCATCGGCCAACGCCTTGACCAAGGCGCGCAGTTCTTCGTTCGCCACCTCGCGCTCGGTGACCGCCTGCTCCTCTTTTGAGCCCCCCGCTGCACCGTTGACCCCGTTGCGCACGATCAGTACCGTATTCTCCAACCCGCGTCGGACCATCCGTCGCCGCATCTCGTTTTCGCTGAGGATGTACTCCGACTTCTTCCGCCCCTTGACGCGCACCTCGTACAGGGGTGGCTGGGCGATGTAGATCATGTGTTTGTCGAAGAGAACGGGCATCTGCCGGAACAGGAAGGTCAGCAGCAGGGTACGAATGTGCGCGCCGTCGACGTCGGCGTCGGTCATGAGGATGATCTTGCCATAGCGGCACTTCTCGACATCGAATTCGTCCGTCCCGATCCCCGTGCCGAACGCACTGATCATCGTGCGGATTTCCTCGTGACCGAGCATCTTTTCCAAACGGGCCTTTTCCACGTTGAGGATCTTACCCCGCAACGGCAGAATGGCCTGGATATTGCGGTCGCGGCCGCCCTTGGCCGACCCACCAGCCGAATCACCCTCAACCAGGAAGATCTCGGTCGACGCCCGCTCCTTGCTGGCACAATCCCAGAGCTTGCCCGGGAGGTTCGCACTGCCCAGGGCGCCTTTGCGCCGTGTCAATTCACGCGCCTTGCGGGCCGCCTCGCGCGCGGCCGCCGCCTGGATCGCCTTGTTCAAGATGCGCTTCGCGTCGGCCGGGTGCTCTTCCAGATACAAAGCCAGTTGCTCGTTGATCGCGGTCTCGACGAAACTGCCCACCTCGGGGTTCGTCAAGCGCACCTTCGTTTGCGCTTCAAAATGCGGGTCCGCCAGCTTCACGGCTACCACCGCCGTCAGACCTTCCCGCAAATCGTCACCCGTCGTGCCCTGGCCCTCTTTGATCAGGCTGTTGCTCTTGGCGTAGTAATTCATCGTCCGCGTCAGCGCCGTTCGGAAGCCAGAGAGGTGGGTGCCACCATCGATATTGCGAATGTTGTTGGCGAAGACGAGCACGTTCTCGTTGTACCCGTCGTTGTACTGCATGGCGACCTCACAACTGAGCATCGCCTCCGTATCCTCCTTGGTCATGTAGATCACATCGTTGTGCAGCGTGGTCTTGCCTTCGTTGAGGTGCTGGACGAATGACTTGATGCCCTCTTCGAAGTTGAATTCTTCTTTCTTTTTGGCACGGTCGTCGCGGAAGATGATCTTGAGACCGGCATTGAGGTAGGCCAGCTCGCGAATGCGCTTGCGCAGGGTGTCATAGGCGAACTCCAGTTCGCCAAAGATCTGATCGTCGGGCCGGAAGGTGATCTTTGTACCCCGCTTTGTGCTGGGGCCGATCACCTCCATCGGCTTACGGCCCTGGCCGCGCTCGCATTCGAAGTGATAGTGCTGACCATCGCGGTACACATCAGCTTCCAGCCATTCGCTCAAGGCGTTGACGACACTGACGCCGACGCCGTGGAGACCGCCGGAGACTTTGTAGCTGTCGCTATCGAATTTGCCGCCCGCATGGAGCGTCGTCAGCACGACCTCCAGAGCACTGACCTGGGCGTCCTTGTGCATCTCCACGGGAATGCCACGACCGTTGTCTTCGACGCTACAGGTCCCATCGGCATGGATGCGCACGATGATCTCGGTGCAATAGCCGCCCATCGCCTCGTCGATCGAGTTGTCGAGGACTTCATACACCAAATGGTGCAGGCCTCCGACGCCGCGATCACCGATGTACATGTCCGGCCGCTTGCGGACCGCCTCGACACCACCCAACACCTTTATGTTACTTGCATCGTACTTATGGGCATCCATATCCGTCCTCAGAATGCGAATATCCTCGTGTTTTCTCAGTTCTCAAAGATAGCGGCCGGGGCCCCTCAGTCCCGCGCGAGTTCGGTGCTCAGCCCCCACTCCGCTCCCAACCGGCCAGCGCCGCTAGCCAGTCATCGTCACCTGGATCCGGCGCAGCCGCGCGCTCGGGCATAATTGCTGTAACTCCATCAATAACTCTGACTTACAGAGCTGCAACTCGTACATATAGCTAGCACTGTCGACGACCAGCTTCACGCTGCCGCCCGTCACTCCGCCCAGCCGGCAATGGGCCCGCAGCGCCGGCGGCAGCAACCCGGCCAGCGCCCCTTCGATCGAATCGCAGTGGGCCTGGACCGGGCCCAGCCGCTCGACAAAACCCCCGACGAGATCGGCCATCCTACAGGGATCTGCTGTTCGATTGCGGCCCGCCATCCGGGACACTCCTTCTTTCTATCAACACGGATAGTCGCCTATCCTCGTCACTCGGTCTCAATACGCCGTCCGGCCCGGCGCCCCATGGCACGCCCAGGCCCAACCGTGCGTCAAGGTAGGAATCAGCCGAGGTTGATCGGCATCAGAACATACAGGAAATCGGCCCCACTGGTGATCAAGCCCGGACGATCGGACTGGCCCAATTCCAGTTCGAAATCCGGCGCCTTGATGACCCGCAAAACATCGATCAGGAACTGTGGATTGAACCCAATATCGATCGGCTCGCCGCCGTATTCGATCGGCATACTCACTTCGGCCGCTCCGGCCTCCGGTGAACTGCCCGAAAACACCAACGCGTCCTTGCCCACCGACAGCTTGATCCCCTTCGATTCTTCGCTCGTCAGCAGCGCCGCCCGACGCACGGCGCTCAGCGCCACATCGGTCGACAGCTTGACCTTCTTGTCGTAATCGCTGGGGATGATGTCTTCGTACTTCGGGAAATTCCCCTCCACGAGGTTCGAACTGATCACCACGCTGGCGCAACTGATGAGAACCTGGCTGCCCATCAACTTGACGCCCACCGTCTCCTCGTCGTGCGAAGCCACTTTGTCCAGCAAGGCCATGGTCTTAGCCGGGACGATCATCTTCTGGCTCGCCACTTCGCCAGCCGGAGCCTTGTCCAGAGCGACCCGGCAACGTGCCAGGCGTCGCCCGTCCGTGGCCACGAGCAGCAGTTTCTTACCCTTGACCTCCCACAGGACGCCATTGATCGCGTAGCGGCTGCTCTCCTTGGCCGTGGCAAACAAACTCTGCTCGATACCCGCCTGCAAGCGCTCCAGCTTGATCGTCAGGTCCGCCTCGCCTTCGTCCAGCGACGGGACCTTCGGATACTGCTTCGGATCCTGCCCATAGATGGTAAAACGGCTGTCCGTCCCGCGAATCTCGCAGGTGCTCTCTTTGGCCTCCAGCACCAGCACATCCTCAGAGCTTTCGCGGACGATGTCCGCCAGGTGATTGGCCTCGACCACGATTTCGCCTTCCCGAGCCACTTCCACCTCGGAAACGAGGTAATTCAGGCCCACTTCCAGGTTCGTCGCGCAGATTCGCACCTGCTTGTCCGCAGCCACGACGTGGACACAGCGCAGAACCGGCTTGGGCGTGCGCGATGGGACCACCGAAGTGACTAACCCCAGAGCCTCGGCCAAAGCGGAACGATTAAAAGTGACCTTCATAGCAAACCTCTAAGCAAATCCCCGGAAGCGGTGCCAGTCAAGAAAGAGAGCGCCGCTAGACAGCCCCATAGTCTAATCCGGGCTCGTCAGTCAAACAACCTTTTTCCCGCAAAAACCCGGCCTGAGCCCCTCGTCATCCCGAGCGGCCAATCGGCCTGCGCCGCAGGGCACCGGCGATTCGGGAACGTCTGGAATTGCTTGGCGGAGGATGAACCCGCCTGGATGCGGTCAAGTACAACAGAACACGATGTGCACACGAGGTCCTATTATATAAATATAGAAGAATTGAATTAGTAGTAGTAGTCATATAGGCGGTCACATTGTTAGTACTGATAACGGGGGTTTTATAAGCCCTTATTAGAGCGGTAGATGGGGGCTTTCTCTTGTGCGGGTGACGGTGGAAAAACTGTTACGTTTGCTGTGGCCAGACTTGACAAAGTCACGCTCTCAAGGTAACTAACAGCCTTATCCGCCTTCTTCCCACAAGAAGATGGCACATAAGTAACAGGCTTATTCTGGCTATCAAGGCGACGTGTGCAAGGGGCCTTCAATGAGGGGTGCATGCGGCGTCACGACCTCTTTTCGGTGCTTGTCATGACCGGGCGATCCTGATGCGGAGGAGGCGGTGTCGTGGCAAGAGCTATTCGATTGGGACAGCTCGCAGGGCGGGCTAAGGATATAGGTGGACAACGATGCAAAGAGACAACGATTCCGGATCCGGCGGCGGACCAGGCGCTGAAGCTCTATATGTAGGCATTGACGTGGGCAGCAGTGCGCTGCACTGCGCCGTTCTCAGCGCGGAAGGGGCCGTCGTTTACGCACCACCACCAATTACCCATTTTGCCAACCCCCTGGGCGCGCTACGCGAGGCCTGGCAGGATATTCTTCTCCATTTCGACCGCGGGCAAATCCGCAGTACCGCTCTGACCGGCAGTGCCGCCGAGATGTTCCCCGAGGTGATGGAAGGTGCCCTGTACGTCTACGACAGC
>Ga0272443_10003831_pt1 | contig 17225 bp, 18 predicted proteins | sample SSMAcet12_FD_193581 | JGI IMG/M metagenome (GOLD analysis project Ga0272443, IMG submission 193581) | Marine sediment archaeal communities from Little Sippewissett salt marsh, Falmouth, MA, United States - SSM-Acet-12 | ecosystem: Environmental > Aquatic > Marine > Wetlands > Sediment ... | reverse complement strand
TGGTCGACCTGAAAAAGGAGGGGCACCTGCCGGAAACGGTCCGGGAGCTGAAAGAACGCGCCGTGCTGTTCTTAGAGGAGATCGAAAAAAACGGCGGTTACTTTGCAGCCGTCGAGCAGGGCCAGTTCGTGGATTCCGGCTGCTTTCCGGAAAGAAACAACGACGGCATCGCCCGGGACCCCGGCGGGGGCGTGTCCGCCGGCAGCATCATCAAACGGGAGCCCGATTACGGCGCGCCGGTGTGCTGCCACTTCGGCGCCAACCGCTGCGCCGACAAGGCGTGCGATGCCTATGGCGGGTGCACCCTGTGCGATCCGTCCAAAATCGTCTACATCGACGAACTGGACGAAACCGACAACGTCCACAATCGCCTGGAAAAGCCCCTGGCGGATCAAGCGGCCGGCCGGATCCGGCCCGAAGTGGAGTGGGCCGGAGACGGCATCGTCTGCGTGACGCTCTTTGTGCCGGAAGAACCGCGGGTGGCCGAAGCCGCCGCCCTGGAGATGGCCCGGAAAATGGGGCTCACAGAGCCCGAGGTGATCAGCCGCCGGCTGATCCATCCCGCAGAGGGGTCCCTGTTCGAGGTCAAGGGAGTCTTTGCGCAGGCCGTGGACAAGTCCACGCTGGTCATTGCCGAAGAAGAGGAACTCCTTGCCGACAGCGAGATCGAAGCCTTCGTGCGGCCGCGGAACATCCACGTGGTGGCCGCCACAGTGGGCGAAGACGAGCATTCGGTGGGCATGCGGGAAATCATCGACATCAAGCACGGCGGCCTGGAAAAATACGCGTTTCGCTGCCACTACCTGGGAACCTCCGTGCCGGTGTCCAAGGTGCTCGACGCCGTCCAGGAGACCGGCGCCAAGGCGGCACTGATCTCGACGATCATTTCCCACAACGACATCCACCGGATCAACATGCGCCGGCTCCACGATCTTGCCGTGGAGCGGGGCATCCGCGAAGGCCTGATCCTGATCGCCGGCGGCACGCAGGTCAACGATGCCATGGCCGTCGACTGCGGGATGGACGCCGGGTTCGGCAGGGGAACCAAGGGACAGCACGTGGCCAGCTTCATCGTCGGCAAGATGATGGAGCAGGACAATGATCCGGGGGTATAACCGCGAGTTTCTTTGCTGCGCAAAGAAACTAAAATTGCACAGGTATTGTATGGTGCCAACTCTACTTTCGGAATTCATCATCCCTTTCGCCTATTTGATGCCAGAGTCCGAAAGAAGATTAAAAGAAGGTCGCCCGAAAGGGAAGTATCCCCATCGTCCCGCGCCGAGCATCGCAGAAATGGGCGAGCAAAGAAAAGTATCGATAAAAATAAAGATATTATAAAATATCGAGATGCTTCGTCCAATGGCGCCCGAACCGTACCGTTTTTTCAGTGCTTAAAATCAACCGCACCAGCGAGCGCATTCCCCGCAGCTTGTCGGAGAGAAGCATAGAAGATCCCGCCAAAGCGGGGCTGCGGGGTTAGCGAGCGAATCGAATCAGACGAAACACCTTACGGAGAAGATTCCCTGCAGCTTTCTGCAGGGTGTGTTCAATCCCGAAAGTTGAGCTGGCAAGTTGGAATCCGCGCAAATCATCGCCGCCGACATCGGCAGCACCATCACGAAAGTGAGCGCCTTTTCCGGGCTTGGCGACGGGCGCAGCGCCCGATTTCTGGGTCAGGGACTGGGCCTGACCACCGTGTTGGAGGGGGATGTGGCCAAGGGGCTGGCGGCGGCCCGCAATGATCTGCAAACGCGCCTGGGCGTGGACACCACAGACGCTGTCTTGATGGCGGCGTCGTCGGCCGCCGGCGGGCTTCGGATGACCGTGCACGGGCTGACCCGCGACATGACCATGCGGGCGGCGCGGGAAGCCTCTTTAGGGGCCGGCGCCATTGTCACGTTCACGACCGCCGGCAGGATGTCTTCCGACGACATGGACGAGATCCGCCGGATCAAACCCAATATCATCCTGTTGGCCGGGGGCGTCGATTACGGGGACCGTGAGATCGTCACGGCAAACGCGCGCAGCCTGGCCGACCTGAAGCTGGACACCCCCGTGGTCTATGCGGGCAACATCGCGGTCAGCGGTGAAATCCGGCGGGTGTTCGAATCCGCCGGCGTGCCGGTCGTCATCGTGGAAAACGTGTATCCGCGCATCGACGAGCTCAACATCGACCCGGTCCGCAAGGTCATCCAGGACGTGTTTGCCCGCCACATCGTCACGGCCCCGGGCATGGGAACCATTCGGAAAAAGGTCCAGTATGATATCATCCCCACGCCCGGGGCGGTCATGCGGTCCGTGGAGATGTTGGCCGAAACCCTGGGCGATGTGATGGCCGTTGACGTGGGCGGCGCCACCACGGACGTGCACTCGGTGACCGACGGCTCCCCTGAGCTGGCAAAGCTGATGATCGCCCCGGAGCCCCGATCCAAACGGACCGTCGAGGGCGACCTGGGGGTGTACATCAACGCGTCCCGAATCGTGGAAGCCGCCGGGGACGCACTGGGGCCGGTCGAAGATGTTTTGCCGATCCCGGATACGGACGGCCAGCGCGAGAACTCGGCCCGGCTGGCCCGCTGGGCGGCGGACATCGCCATCTGGCGGCACGCCGGAGAGCTGCGCGCCGCCTACGGCGCCTACGGCAGAAACGAAATCATCGAGGGCAGGGATCTTTCCGCCGTCAGGCATGTCATCGGCACCGGGGGGGCGTTGACCCGCCTCGGAGCGGGCCTGGACATCCTGCAGCACATCAAACCCGACCCGCGAAAGTCCAAACTGTTGCCGCCGCCCGATGCGGCGGTCCACCTGGACCGGTACAACATCATGGCGGCAGCCGGCGTGCTGAGCCGTCGCTACCCGAAAGAAGCCGGGCAATTGCTGTTGGAAAGCCTTGGGATTCACAACGATCCACAGGAAAATCCCCACGTGGGCAAATCCGCGGGGTGATGCTTTCGCAGGCCCCTCACCGCATGGGGAAGAGGGGCGGGGCGAAGCAACCGGGAAGCCGACCATGCCATACGGCCCTTACATCACCATCGATCTGGACAAAATCGAGCACAACGCCCGGACGGTCGCCGGCTTGTGCCGAAAATACGGGATCGAGGTATGCGGGGTGACCAAGGTGACCTGCGGGATGCCCCAGGTGGCCAAAGCCATGCTCCGCGGCGGGGTTGCGTGCATCGGCGAATCCCGGATGAAAAACATCCACCGCCTCAAGGCAAACGGGGTTGCCACCGAGTTCACCCTGCTGCGGATTCCCCCCCTTTCCGCTGCAGACGACATCGTCACGTCCGTGGACATGAGCCTGAATTCGGAGCTGTCGGTCATCCAGGCGCTTTCCGAAGCCGCCTTCCGGCGGGGGCTTGTTCACAACATCATGATCATGGTCGACCTGGGCGATCTGCGCGAAGGCGTCTGGCCCGACGACCTGCTGCCCATGGTGCGCGACGTCGTCGAGCTTCCCGGCATCCGCATCGCGGGCCTGGGGACGAACCTGAGCTGCTATGGCGGCGTGGTGCCGTCGGAAAAGAACATGAACACGCTCGTCGACTACGCCCGCCGGATCGAGACCGCATTCGGGATCAAACTGCGCTACATCTCGGGGGGCAATTCGAGTTCCCTGCAGCTGATCGCATCCGGAAAGATGCCCCGGGCCATCAACCACATCCGGATTGGAGAAGGCATTCTTCTGGGCCGTGAAACCGTGTGCCGGCAGGCCTGGCCCGGCACGCATCAGGACGCGTTTTTGCTCCGGGCCGAGATCATCGAGCTCAAGGAAAAGCCGTCGGTGCCCATCGGGGAAACCGGAGAGGATGCCTTCGGCGGCAAACCGACCTTTGTCGACAGAGGCGAAAGAGACCGGGCCATCCTCAACATCGGCCGCGAGGACGTCGTGGTGGAAGGATTGACGCCGGTCGAACCGCAGATGCCCATCCTCGGCGCTTCCAGCGACCACCTCATCGTGGACGTCACCGAAGCCGATCCGGTTCGGCTCGGGGGCGAACTGGCCTTCTTCATGAACTACGGGGCGCTTCTTGCCGCCATGACCTCCGAGTATGTGGAAAAGCGCCCGGTCAGAGGCGGGCAAATCGTTTCCGAACAACGCCACATCGTCTTGGCGGAAATTTCACCCCAACGCCGATCGGATTCGGATCCGATCTTGAACATCGACGACCTTGCAGCGGGGTTGAACCAGCTGGGCCTGTCGGTTGCCCGCCGGCGGCGGATCGGAGAAGCGCCTGACATCGTTTCCAAAGCGGTTTCCGGCATCATCGACGAAGATTTGATCCCGGTGCTGTATGCCAGCAACCCGCAGGCGTGTCTGGGGATTTATCACGGCCTGGCGCTGTCGCTTCCGTTCTTCGGGGCCATCATTTTCGGTGCTCACGGAAGCAGCATCACCGCATTTTCGGAGCTGCCCGCCGGGCCCGGGGGCGAAGCGCCCAGGCTGGAATCCGAACGGGTCGTGTTCATCGGCCTGCGGGAAGTCTCTGCCGAGGAATCCAGGCTGATCCGGCGCTCGAGAATCAGCGCTTATACCCTGGAGGACATCGACGCCCTGGGCATGCGGGAGGTGATCTACCGCGGCCTTCGCACCGCCGGCATGGGCACGGACGGCATCCATGTCACCCTGGACATGGATGCGCTCGACACCATCGTCGCACCGGGGGTGCACCGGCCGGTCCGGGGTGGGCTCTCTTACCGCGAAGGACACCTGGCCATGGAAATGATCGCCAAATCCGACCTCATGCGGTCCCTTGCGGTCGTCGATTATGCCCCCGAAAAAGACGTGAACCGCTCCACCGCCGGGGCGGCAACCGAGTACGTGCTGTCCCTGTTCGGGAAAAAAATACTCAGAATATAGAGCGCTTGTCAGAATAACGTTCCGCCCAACCAAAGAAACGCAGGATATTGCCAGCCCGAAGCTGAAATTTCTGGACGAAATCGTCAGGGCATCCGAAATACTGGCGCAAATGGTGGAAGGAACGCTGCAAAAAGGGCGCTTTTCCCTGTGCATCGGCGGAGACCATTCCATGTCCATCGGCTCGATGATGGAAAATCTGAATGTCTTAGCGCAGCTCCATCGGCCCCATGGAGATAAAGCGTACGCCGACGCCGCGCCGGACCGCCCGTTCGATCGACTCGGCCAGATGCGCCCAGGCGCCCGGAAAAAGGCGCAGGTACAGCTCCTGTTTTGCCGAATCGATAATATCGGTTGCTTTCTCAATATGTTGCAACTTTAATAGCCACCTAATTGCAACAGCGATACCCTGTTGTTTTGGACCGGGAGGCGTCATGAAAAAAGTACTGATCCTGGGAGCCGGAGCGGTGGCGCGCCCCGCGGTCGGCTACCTGCTGGAAAAAGAGGGCGTGGCGGTGGTCGTGGCCGATCAGGACCCGGCAAAGGCCGAAGCCGTCGTCGCCGGACACCCCAAGGGCCGGGGCGTTGCATTGGACGCTGCCGACACCACCGCACTGGACAGGGCCGTCGCGGCGGCCGACATCGTTGTCAGCCTCCTGCCCTTCACCCTGCACCCGGTGGTGGCAAAGATGTGCCTGGCCCGCGGCAAGCACATGGTGACCGCCTCCTACGTCAAGGAAGAGATGCAGGCCCTGGACCGGCAAGCACGGGACAAGGGCCTGATTTTCCTAAACGAGGTGGGGGTCGACCCGGGCCTGGATCACATGTCGGCCATGCAGATCATCGACGCCGTGCGTTCCGAGGGCGGCCGGATCGACAGCTTCTTTTCCTACTGCGGCGGCCTTCCCGCCCTGGAAAGCAACAACAACCCCCTGGGGTACAAGTTTTCCTGGAGCCCGGAGGGGGCGATGATGGCCGCCACCAACGACGGGCGGTACATGGAGCACGGCAAGGTGTACGAAGTGCCCGGGGGCGATCTGTTCAAGCACTACTGGCTCAAAAGCGTTCCCGGCGCCGGCGTTTTTGAAGCCTACGTCAACCGCGATGCCCTGCCTTACCTGAAGATTTATGGAATCGAGGATGCCGCCGGCATCTACCGCGGCACCCTGCGCAATGTCGGCTACTGCGAAACCTGGGACTTCATCAAGCAGCTGGGGCTGCTCAACCGCAAGATGAAGTTCGACTTCGACGAGGTCACCCCCCGCGAGGTGCTGGCCAACATCGTCAACTGCCCGGGGGCGGACGTGCGGGCGGCTGTGGCGGCCTATCTCAACATTCCGGAGCACGCCCTGACCCTCAAGAAGCTGGAGTGGCTGGGGCTGCTGTCCGACCGCAGGCTGCCCATCGGCACCGCCTCGGTCTTTGAGATGTTTTCCTATACCCTCAAGCACCGGTTGGTGTACGACGAAGGGGAGATGGACCTTCTGGTGATGCACCACGAATTTGAGGCCATATACCCCGGCCTGCCCCGCCAGCGGATCCAGTCCACCCTCATCGACCGCGGCGATCCGGAAGGCGACAGCTCCATGTCGCGAACGGTGGGCTACCCGGTGGGCATCGCCGCCGGTCTGGTCGCCGAGGACAGGATCGACCAGACAGGGGTGCTGCGGCCGGTGTCGCCGGAAATCTACAAGCCGGTGCTGGCTGAATGCGAGGGGTTGGGCATCCACTTCAAAGAATGTCGTTCCGATCTGGATAGCGATGAACCCAGCTGCTGGGGAGATTGAAAAGATGAAAACGCTGCTGATTCGTGCCGAAGACAAAAACCGCTGGGAACGCAGGGCCCCCCTGGTGCCGGAAGATTTGCGGCAGATCATCGCCGAAACCGGCGCCGGCGCCTTGGTGGAAAAATCCGAAAAACGGTTCTTCACCGCGGACCATTACGCGGCGGCCGGCGCCGGCACCTGCGTGGGCATGGCCGGCGGGGATGTCATCTGCGGCGTCAAGGAAATTCCGGTCGAAAAGATTCTGGACAACAAGACCTACGTCTTTTTTTCCCACACGGTAAAAGGGCAGAAAGACAACATGCCGCTGCTTCAGCGGATCATCGACAGCGGCTCCACCCTCATCGACTACGAACGGATCACCGACGAAGAGGGCCGCCGCCTGATCTATTTCGGCCCCTTTGCCGGGCATGCCGGCGCCATCGACATCCTCTCGCTCATGGGCGAGCACTGGGCCGAAAAGGGGCTCGACACCCCGTTTGCCGCGGTTCGCCGCGCGCACCAGTACGAATCGGTGGCTGCGGCCTGCCGGCACCTTCGTGAAATCGGCGGGCGCATTGAAAAGGACGGTTTGCCCCGGCAGCTGTGCCCCTTTACCGTCGGCATTTTGGGCTACGGCAACGTGTCCGGCGGCGCCCAGCAGATCTTTGACTGCCTGCCCACCGAACGCCGCTCGGCCGATGCGGTCAGCGACGGGGCGGCCCGAAATCAGGGCAGCCGGCACACCGTCTATCTGACCGTTTTCAAAGAGCAGGACCTGGTGAAGCCCAGGGCGGACGGGGCCGTCTTCGACCTGGAGGAATACTACGACCACCCGGAGCGCTACCAGAGCCGGTTTGCCCGGTTTTTGCCCAGTTTCACGCTGTTGGTCAACGCGGTCTACTGGGAAAAGCGCTATCCCCGGTTCGTGACCTGGGCGGACTTGAAACGGATGGCCGACCGGAGGCCGGCGTTCAAGCTCGGCGGCATTGCCGACATCTCCTGCGACATCCACGGTTCGATCGAGTGCAATGTCAAATCCACAGACAGCGATACGCCGGCCTACCGGGTCGACCCCGTGGCGGGAACGACCGAGGACGGCCATCTGGGGGAGGGGATCGTGGTGCTGGCCGTGGACAACCTGCCCTGCGAACTGCCCAAAGATTCCTCTTCGTTTTTCAGCCGGCAGTTCCGGCCCCTGGTTCCCGGGCTGCTGTCGGCCGACTACGGCCGCCCGCTGGACGATTCGGGCCTGCCGCCCGAGATCAAAAGGGCGGTCATTGTCTACAATGGCCGATTGACCACCGATTACGAATATCTGAACGGTTATTTCAATTCTTGAAGGCACAACCTCATTATACCTAAAGGGGGTAACCCATGAACGGCTGGATGGGCAGGATTCTTCGTGTCGATCTGACAAGCGGCGCTTGCAGCGCCATTCCAATGGAGCCCTCCGTGGCCAAAGACTACATCGGCGGACGCGGGCTGGGGATCTACCTGCTGAACCAGGAGGTCGATCCGGCCTGCGATGCCTTGTCTGCGGGCAACATTCTCGTCATGGCCGCCGGCCCGCTGACCGGCACCGGGGCGCCCACCGGCTCTCGCTACATGGTGATGACCAAGTCGCCGTTGACCGGGGCCATCACCTGCTCCAACGCGGGGGGCACGTTTCCCACCGAACTCAAACGCACCGGAACCGATGCCGTTGTCTTTACGGGCCGGTCGGAAAGCCCGGTCTACCTCTTTCTGGATCGCGACCACGCAGAATTGCGGCCGGCGTCCCACTTGTGGGGCAAAACCACCCACGAGACCACCGATGCGCTGCTGGCCGAAACCGATGCCAACGCCCGGGTGGCCTGCATCGGGCCGGCCGGCGAAAAGCAGGTCTTGTTTGCCGCCGTCATCAATGACCGGCATCGGGCCGCCGGGCGCTCCGGCGTCGGTGCGGTGATGGGCAGCAAGAATCTCAAGGCGGTGGTGGTCAAGGGCAAAGGCCGAATCCCCCTGGCCGATCCGGATCGCTTCAAGGCGTTCAACAAGCAAATCCTGGACACGTTCAAGGAAGGGACCCGGGAAACGCCGCTGGGGCTGACGGTCAACGGCACCGCCGGCGTGGTGGTGGCGACCCAGAACTACGGTGTGCTGCCGACCAAAAACTGGCAGCAGGGCACCTTCGACGGTTGGGAGAAAATTCACGGCGAGGAACTGACCCGTCGCTTTTTGATCAAAAACTCGGCCTGCTACGGCTGCCCCATCGGCTGCGGGCGAAAAACGAAAGTCGACGTGCCCGGCTTTGAGGGGGAAGGGGAAGGCCCCGAATACGAAACCATCTATGCCATGGGCGCCAACTGCATGGTCGACGACCTGGCGGCCATCACCAAGGCCAACTACATCTGCAACGAGCTGGGGATGGACACGATCACCATGGGGGCCACCGTTGCCTGCGCCATGGAGCTGGCGGACCGTGGCGCCCTTACCGAAGCGCAGATGGGGCGATCGCTGCATTGGGGGGATGCTGAAGCGCTGGTGGAATTGACGCGCATGACCGGCAACCGCGAGGGGTTCGGGAACCTGCTGGCCGAGGGAAGTCACCGCCTGGCCGAGCGCTTCGGGCATCCGGAACTGGCCATGGTGTCCAAGAAGCAGGAGTTTCCCGGCTACGAGCCCCGCGGCGCCCAGGCCATGGGGCTGGCCTATGCCACCTCGCCCATCGGCGGGTCCCACATGCGCGGCGATCCGGCCTATTTCGAGCTTTTCGGCGTTCCGGAAGCCATGGATCCCCACCAATGGGAGGGCAAGGCAAAAGTGACCATCGCCTACCAGGACCTTTCCGCCATCATCGATGCCGCTGGTCTGTGCATTTTCTTTGCCGTCCGGCATCTGGCCGCCAAAGACCTGGGGGTTGCACCGGTGGGCATCCTGGAGTACCTGAACGCCGCCACCGGTGCAGGCTACACCCTGGAGGAGCTCATGCAGGCAGGGGAGCGGATCATCCATGCCGAACGACTGTTTCTGACCAGAGCCGGCTTTTCAAGAAAGGACGACAGCCTGCCCAAACGGTTGACGGAAGAACCCGCCCCCACCGGCCCGGCCAAGGGCCTGGTCTGTCACCTGGACAAGATGCTGGATGAATACTACCAGCTCAGGGGCTGGACGGAAGACGGCACCCCGGCAAAAGAGGTGCTCGGCCGGTTGGGTCTCGAATGAAGATTTTCGTCAAATTATACGGCGTCCTGATGAGGTATGCTCCCGGTGGTCGGCCCCAATTTTCCTTGAGGGTCGAACCCGGAGCGACCCTGGAAGACATCCACCGGGAGCTCGCCATCCCCGAAGGCCGCCATGTCACCCTGATCAACGGGCGCAGATCCGGACCGGATGCAAGCGTTGCAGACGGGGATACCCTGGTGCTGCTGCCGCCCATATCCGGCGGGTAATCCGCCCCGAGTCCTTTTCAGCAGACGGGGTTTGAAGCCCCCGTGGCCGCTGCCGCTATTTTTTGGTCTTGGAGTAGCCGGGGATCAGCGTCTGGGTGCTGTTGATGCCGCTGATGCGGCGCACCTGGTGGTGGACGAACTCCCCGATGGTCTCGGCATCCGATGCGACCAGGTTCCGTTGCAGGACGACTTTGACGATGATGTCGACATTGCCGTGAACCGAGTGGATCTCTTTGACTTCATCCAGTTCGAACAGCTTGTCGACCACCTTGTACTCCTTGCTGGCCGAGACGGTCATCAGGATAAACGCCGTGATTTCCCGGAGCATCTCGGGATATTCGCTTTCTTTCATCTTCGCCATTTTCTCTCGAAACGCCTCCATGTCGTTGGGCACCAGCCGGTTGATGCCGATGCCGTATTGGTGCGCTCGTGTTTTGGGATTTTCCTGCCATTGGTGCAAAGAGACATAGGTATACAGGTCCGCCAGAGTCCTTTCCGGAAAGTGATCCAGCAGGCCTCCCTTGTCGATAATTGCGCATAGCGGGAGAAAAATAGTCTGATGCCAGTCCTGGGCAGCCGTTTTAATGTCCACCGGCTGCCCGTTTTGTTTTTCGAGATGATTGCGGTGCTCTGCAATCTGACCCAGCAAATGCCGATACTGCCCGAATTCGGTGAGTTGTAGGTCTTTTTCGAGGCCGGCCTGTTCGAGAAAATCGATTTTCTCCAGGTAGAGGATGTTCTCGATCGAGTCTTTGCCCGGCAAAAATTCAACCACGTGGGCATAAATATCTTCCCAGCCCAATTCTTTTGCCACGGAAATCCGGTGATTGCCGTCCATGGCGTAATACTGGTCTTTGATCTGAAAGAGCTGGACCGGGGGGAGGCGTTTACCGGCCACCATGGCCTTTTTGATATTCTCCCTTCTTTCGGACGGCACGTTGGGCTTCATGCGGAATTTTCGATCCAGATCGCGGTAGCGCCCGACGCTGCCCACAATCCTGTCCAGCGACACGCAGCGGTTGCCGCGGTCGACTTTTTCAAAAGCGGCCTCCTCCTGCTGGTCGATGGTAAAGGATTTGGCCTTGTCGTCGCCATCGGCCGGTTTTCGGTGGTCCCCTGACTTATGCTTTCGGCCGGTCAGGATCGATTTCAAAAAGGATGTGACCATAGCTGTTGATGACCTTCGTATCGTTGATCATGGTCATGCGTTGGGCGTCATTTTCGAACGCTGCATGAATGTGGCCGTGAATGAAGAAGCGCGGGGAAAACCGGGTGATCAGGCGCAGAAATGCTTTGAATCCGCGGTGACAGGGGTCCTCGGCATCGTGAACGAAGCGCGGCGGTGCGTGGGTCAAAACGATGTCCATGGGTTTGTGCCACCACAGCAGCGGCGTCCGTTTGAAAACCATTCTGCGCATCTGTGCTTCGGTGTACTGATATTGACCGCCGCCGTACCAGCGCGACCCCTCGAAACCAACCATTTTGAGCCCCCTGTAGTTGATGAAACGGGCGTGCAAATCCGTACACCCCTCCGGTGGCCGCTCCGGATACCGGATGTCGTGGTTTCCGGCCACATAAAAGAGCGGCACGTCGAACACGTGGCGCAAAAACGTCAGGTACTCGGGCGGCAGATCCCCGCAGGCCAGGATCAGCTCCACGCCCTCGCAACGCTGCGGCGCCTTTTCATCGTACAGGGACGACTCTATGCGATCGGAAACAGATAAAATCTTCATGGCCGAAAGACTTGCCGTTCTGCCCACCATACCAACTGTTTTGCATCACCCAATGGTAGACATTTTGATCGGATAAGACAATCCCAATAACAGACGTTAGAAAGGATCAACCAGATTGCACGGTTGCTGTTTGATAAAGGCGGCAGAATCGTCGCCCGCAGCAACAAGACCCTATTTTCTCCAAAAAAACCAAATGACCGATGACTCCCTTACCGCCTCGGTTTACAATTTGGCCGATCGGCGTTAGCATTTCAACGGTAGCCAAACTTTGCAGACCTCCGGCACCGTCGACGGTCAGCCCGGATTTGTCGTGAATGTTTCGCGGCACGCGAAACCATCATGCCATCGCAACAGCGATTGCATGTAGGAGAAACTGATGCTCAAAGGCGCCGTTTTTTTGGATCTGGAAAATCTCACCCGAAACGGCGGATGGGGGATGCGCTATCCGGTCATTCGGCAGCTTGTCGAGGCTCAAAATGTCACCCTGCTCCGGGCAAATGCTTATCTGGCCATCGACCGGGAGCGGGAAAACGCCGAGCGCGAGTTTAGACAGCGAAACGAGGACTTTCGGCGGGCCATCCGGCGCACCGGCTTTCACCTCGTGCTCAAGGAGATTCGCCGGTACCGAAACGAGTACGGTGAAACCGTCCTGAAGGCGAATGCCGACCTCGATCTGGCCGTCGACGCCCTTCTTCAGGCGGAAAACCTCGACTACGTGCTGCTGGGCAGCGGAGACGGCGATTTTCTCCGCCTGGTGCGGGCGCTGCAAAACCGCGGAAAGCGGGTGGATCTGCTCTCCTTTGCCAACACCAGTTCGGATCTGCAGCAGGAGGTCGACGTTTACTTTTCCGGTTTCATGGTGCCCGGTCTGCTTCCGGTCAAAGGATCGGGAGACAACCGCCACAGAGGGGTCATGGTGTCGGCCAACGAAGAAAAAGGATACGGTTTTTTGCGGATCAGAACCGGCCTCGGCGCAAACGAGGTGATCGAAGACGTCTTCTGCCACATCAACGATTTTTCGCCTGAAATCGAAAACACCACCTTTGCCGGTCTCAAGTCCCGCCAGATTGTGCTGGAGTTCGAACTGGTCGAACAGGAAGACGGGCGCCACCGGGCGGAAAACATCTCCCTGTTCGACTGGGAATCGAACTGACGATGCCGCCCTCCCGCGTTGTTTTTCTTTCAATAGGGTGAAAATGTACTTGCTTTTCTATAGAAAATCATTAATGTAGCCTCGTCACTGAAAACCCGCCCTTTCCGGGGCGGGCCGGTTTCGTTCTGAGGGTTTGCACCATTTGTCGAAAGTGGCCGCCCAAAGTCAAGAAACGGTGAAATTCTATGAAAGGAGGGTGGCAACATGGCAAATGGAACAGTCAAGTGGTTCAATGAGCAAAAAGGCTACGGTTTCATTGAGCAGGAAGACGGACCGGACGTATTCGTTCACCATTCGGGGATCAATTCGAGCGGCTTCCGTACGCTGAACGAAGGCGACCAGGTGACCTTTGATATTCAGCAAGGCGCCAAAGGACCTTCTGCAGTCAACGTGACCGTCGTCTAGGGTTTAAACCATGACACGCCAATAAAAAAGGCCCGCCGCCGATACAGGCAGCGGGCCTTTTTTATTGCCGGAACAATTTTTGGCCATGTGATAGAAAACTCTTGATTTGTTTGAAGGATCGACTAATAATTGTCCATCACGAAAGGTCTGTGAACGGTTCATCAGGCCTGTTTCACCGGAAAGGCGGTTCCATTGTGGCGCCCTCGGTATGAAACAGTGAGACTTATCAAGAAAGGAGGGGGGTTTCCCGATGGCAACTGGCACGGTCAAATGGTTCAATGAGAAAAAGGGCTACGGATTCATCGCACAAGACGACGGTCCGGATGTATTCGTTCATTTTACCGGAATCACCGGAAGCGGCTTTCGAACCTTGCATGAGGGCGATCGGGTGACGTTCGAAATCGAGCAGGGACAAAAAGGCCCGGCTGCGGTAAACGTCACTGTAGAATAGCCTTCCGATCAAAGATGTCAAACAGGCGCACCCCCTTCCGTGCGCCTGTTTTTTTTTGAGGGGAAGGACACCCCTCTCCGGGCGCAGGATCAGTCTTCTTTGCCGGCTGGCCCGTGCACCGCAAGGACCGGGCATTCGGCCAAGCGGACCACTTTTTCGGCCACCGAACCGGACACGAACCGGCGCCAGCCGGTTTCTCCGTGAGTCGAAATGACAATCAGATCCGCATGCTCCTGCTTGGCCGCCTCCACAATCTCGTGGGCCGCATCCCCGGAAAGCACCCGGTATCGGATCCTGCCGATGCCGGCCCGCAGTTTTTCCGTGATCTTGTCCAAGGCCTTTTCGGCCGATTCCCGAATCTCCTGCTCCAGCTCTACCTGGCCGACCGCGCCGGCGCCATGGGGCGCAGGGACCATCGGTATTCGCGGCACCGCGTAAACCAGGACAACCTCCGCTGAAAATTCCCGAGCCAGCTCCTCTGCGGCATCTACACCCGCCTGGGCCGGTTCGCTGAAATCCGTCGGGGCGATGATTTTCCGGATCGGCAGCATTAGGTCTCCTTTCCAAGCTCAATCGCCGGCCGTCACTGGAAATCCGATACTTCCCGCGGCCGACCGCTGATGGCTTGCAAAATGGTATACCGAAATAAAGGGCGTTTTCATCGCAACAGATGATATGTTTGAAAATCTTACCAAAGAAAAGGCGCACCGCGCAATCCGTGCTTTGCCTTATTTATGCTGCAGAATCCATGTAGACATCCAAAATTTGAATCCCGATCGGTCTGGAGGGAGGATTTATGGCAGGGGTCTGGCCGGATTGGATCACCGCGGGTTTCAATGTGCGCTTTGCGCCCGGACCGGCATCTGCCGGTCGACGGGCTGGGCGCGCGTCATCAGGTCCACAGGCGCATGTTCTTGGTTTTGGCGCTGAAAAACCGGGATCGTTGAATCCGCAGAAGCCGCTGCAACACCTCGTCCCTGCGCTCCATGCTGACAACGCATTCTCTATCAGCCTGGTTGAACACCTTGGGTTCTGTAAGAAGCGTAACGATATCGTAAAAAAGTTCGTCTGGGATTTTTACGCTCATCTTTTGGATGCCTCCTTTTTTTTGAAAGGGAATTGCCAGCCGAGCAGGAAACAGGTTTCTCGTCCTCATCCAACAGGAGTCCGGTCGCTTGAAACAAAACCACGACAAGCCCTATGCATAGAGCTTTCCGCAGATCCGTTTCGGCGATCCGAAACGTCCGGAAGACGGGTCCGGTACACGATTTCCCGCAGGGGGCGTGACCCCCTTGCCGAACATCGGCGAACCGTTTTTTGCAGCGCTCTCTTTAAGAAGATGTTGAAGGCGGCGCCGAACGGCCTAAACCACTACAGCGGGGAAAATCTCGAGGCAGGGTACTGCCCCGATTGCTACAAAGACTATCGTCTCTACCTGTCTTTGTCAAGGCGGCTTTTAGAGCGCTTGGCAGAATTCAGATTGGTTCGAATGTAGCCCCAGTGAAGACCAATATGAACGGCGATGAGCACCATGAAAAAGACGGCGGTCCAGGCATGAATTTCCCGGACCGCGTGGCGTATGGAGACGCCTCCGCCCGCAGGGGGACCCCCGCCGTGGGGAAGGGCAATCCAGTTGACCAGGCCGGTCAGCACCAGAATGGCCAAAAGAACAAAAGAAAGCACATTGACGAGCCACAGCAGTTCCCGGCGATTCATTCCGTCCTCCTCCTTTTGATACCCAGCCACGAGACGTTGATTTTATCGGCTTTGCGCTTTTTTTAGAAGCCCTTTCCACCGTAGAACGAGGGAAACGATTCGCCGCATCCAAGCAGCCTGCCACCGGCCGATGTCAACCTTCTGCCGCCCTGTTCCCCAGGGGTTGACCGCTTCTAAAATATGGCTAAATTCAAACTAATCTTTTGACACGGGCGCAAAGACGGAGGCAGGTCATGAAGCGGTCCCCAGCGGTATTGCAGCACCCATTCTGGATTTTCCCGTTGGCTGCGTCGCTGGCATTTCTGTTTGGATGTGCCGGTGGATACGGGCGAATGGAAAAAGGCCCCGAAGTGACGGCGGCCTTCGTGGAGCACCGGCTTCCTTCGGATCACCGCTTCTATTATATCGGGCGGGACAACATGCCTTACGCCGTCATCGGCATCCGGAATGAATACCAGTTTCAATCCAAGTTCTGGAAGGCGGTCGATCCCGAGTCCGATGCCTTCCGAAAAATGGTCGAAACACCTTACGGATATCAGGAATACCAGGCGAGGGGCGCACTTCTTGTCGGCCCCGACGGCGAGCGGGTGGGGATATGGTACTCCGCCTATGACTTTGCCAACTTCCGGGTTACAGAAGACAAGGACGTATACGTCTACAACCCCTACACCCCCACAAACGGTTTTGATTTTAAAGAAATTCCATAAGTCTGGCACGTTTGCCTTTCGCGGACAAAGGGCGCGATTTTCAATCCGGTCTTTTTTTCTTGTAAAACGCCGCCGGTTGGCGATACGTAGAATAAAAGGCAAACGATCGGCGCACAGCATTCCTGCTTTCAGTCCGCCTCCGGCGGTGACAGGCCGCCTCCATGACAACCAAGCCCCGAGGGTTTCCGCCTGATTCGAACGGTTTCACATTTCGTTTATCAGTTCCGCTCTCGAAGGGCGCGGTATTCAGGCCCGGGGCGGCGGCGGTTCTCCCGCCGTCGTCCGCAAGCTCTCCGGTTTGATCTTTTTATCATGAATTCGATCCCCTGTCCTGCGGCGGCCTTGACGCCGCCCGTTGGACGAAGCAACCAGGAGAATTCAAATGACGGTTAATCTTTACGTCGGCAATCTCCCTTATACCGTATCGGAATCGGACCTGACGACGCTCTTTGCCGGATTCGGACGGGTCGACGGGGTTCGGATCATTCATGATTCGGTGTCCGGTCGCCCCAAGGGCTATGCCTTTGTCGTGATGGCAACCAAAGCGGATGCGGACAAGGCCGTTCACCGGCTCAACGGAAAGGACTTTCGTGGACGAAAATTGAAGGTCAGCGAAGCAAGACGGAAAAAGGACCAGGGTGCGCCGCCCGCCCGGCGGCAGCCCCAACGGCAGGCAAGACCCCAGGTGCGTTTTCCAAGCGATTGGAGCACCTGGAGAAAACAGCGTCCATAACCAGGAGGAACCATGCGATATCAGTGGAAACCGTTTTTCACGGCCGTGCTGTGCCTATTGGTGATATGCTCGGCGGCCTTTGCCCAGAAAACGCAGACGAATGTTGCTTCCGTCAACGGGAGCATGATCACGGCCGAAGAGGTCGACCGGGAATTCAAACTGCTGGAAAAAAGAATGGCTCAGCAGGGCCGTCCGCTGTCGGAGGCGCAAGTCGAAGAAGTCCGGGACAACGTCTTGGAAAACCTGATCAATCTTGAACTGCTGGCCCA
>Ga0272443_10003829_pt1 | contig 17227 bp, 12 predicted proteins | sample SSMAcet12_FD_193581 | JGI IMG/M metagenome (GOLD analysis project Ga0272443, IMG submission 193581) | Marine sediment archaeal communities from Little Sippewissett salt marsh, Falmouth, MA, United States - SSM-Acet-12 | ecosystem: Environmental > Aquatic > Marine > Wetlands > Sediment ... | reverse complement strand
ATCCCTCCATGGAGGTACCAATCCGGCCGTTGGGTGAGATGGTCAATCGCATCCCGAAGAATCCCGCCCTCGATTGGATCGGAGTAATCAAGGTCTGCTGAAAGACGTTCGATTGCCGTCATGTACACGTCAATTCGTTCCCTTGATTCCTGGATATACGCAGACCGCTCCTCCTCCTCAAGGACATTCCTCCATACATTTTCCATGTACGACAAATGCATGTGTTCCGTGAATTCCATATCCGGATGAGGTGGTAACGACTTTTCAAGATAACCTCCGTTAACCCAACCAAACAGCCTCTCCCCATTTACAACGGCGGCAACTTCGCTCCACATAATCCCGTCCACATCCGTCGTTTCTCCCGTGAACCAGATGACGTCCCCCTCGCTGATATACGCAAGATGGGTGGTATCCTGCGATGGACCTTGGCGAAGGTGCAGGTTCCCCGTCGCGGACATCCACATCGGACCAGACTCTTCTGGCTCTTGTTCATCCTCGGGGCTCTCGGGGATAGCAAGCGAGGTCCCCTTCACGCGATTGTCCCCTACCCAGTCCTTCGTGAGGTTGCCCTGTTGCACGTCGTCACCGACAGATCCCTCCTTCTCCTTCGTGAGATTCTGGTAACTCTCCTTCACGGCATACGCCGCGCCGATGAGCGCCCACAGCCAACCCCGTCGAGTAGGCGTCGCAACCGTCTCCTCTGGCGCCGCCCCCACTGCGACCGGCTCCTCCACTCCCTCACCTAGCGCATGGACCTGCGCCTGATACGCTGCCTGACTTTCCTCGTGCGCCTCCTGTGCGGCGTTGAACTGCGCCGCCTCAGCGGCCTTCCGTTCCTCCTCTTCTTTTCGCCTTCGCCGTGCCTCCAGAGCGAGAGCGGTCGCAGATCCGATCAACGCCGCAGCTGCCGCGCCCCACAGCAGGTTATTCGACCCGGACGGCGGCTGCATCTCACCCGGCGAATCGGTATCCGACGCCTCCGCTGAATCCGCATCCCCGCCGAAGCTGAGAGCGACATGCGGACGGGGTGTCGGGGTACTCGTCGATGCGGGTGATGCCTCAAACGATTCACCTTCCTCTTCTGGTTCAAGGTCCAGATAAGTCTCGCCTGGTAATCCGGCGGCTGCCGGCGTCGTCGCATCCGCCTCGGGGATGACAATCTGACCCTGCGCGGAGCCCATGTTGCCCGCAAGGTCCCACGCCTGCACACTCACCGCATAGGTCCCGACTGGTGCAATCACATCCCCGAAGTGCCGGTCCCAGGTAAACGCATCCGGCGGCTGCGACCAGGTGTACGTCCGGCTGCCATACGCTCCGCCGTGAACCGTGAGAACGACCCGGTCGAGACCGGCGCCGCCGTCATCGACCACGATGTGCACCGGCTTCCAGATGTACCAGGAGGCGGGGATCGTGACCGACGGCGCGCCGTTGTACACCTGCACCGTTACGGACGACGTGCCGCCGGTATTCCCAGCTGCATCCCGGGCACGAGCAAGAATGCTGTACGTCCCGTTGGAGATTCCCCGTGTGTCCCAATCGGTCGCCCAGGACCCATCGGCCGCGATGCTGATGGTCTGCCACGTGGCGCCGCCGTTGAACGAGAGTTCCCCGCCCGCCACGCCGGAGAGGGCATCACTGCTAGCACCGGCGAGATGAACCACGCCGCCCGCCTGCGTCGTGCTCCCTTCGGCGGGCGAGGTGAAGTGGGTGCCTGGCGGCTGGGTGTCGACACGGATCGCATAGCTGGCTTCCGTCAGGTGACCTGCCACATCCAACGCGCGCAGGGCAACGCTGTGTACGCCTTCGCCAAGCGTGATGGGACCCGAGTAGCTGGTCCATCCCCCGCCGTCGACCGATACCTGGAAGGAGGCCAACCCCGAACCCGGCGCCGGGTCAGATGCGGACGCAGTCAGCACGGCCTCGGAGAGCCACCACCCCCCGTCGCCCGGCGTGCCGCTGACGTCGCTTGAGATCGAGGGGGCATGCGTGTCAACGTTGCCGCTCGCCGTGCCCATCTCGGAGCTGTCGCCCCAATCGGAGAGCGCCCAGAAGGTGAAGGCATTGCCCCCCTCAAGCAGCGGCACGCTGCAGGCAGCGCCCGAACAGGCGAAGCTTTCCCCGTTGCGCGTCCCCTCGATCGCAGCAATGGCATAACCGGCGACGGGTTCGAAGCCAGACAGTACAAGCGTCGACCCGGCGACGCACCAGCCACCGCTTCCGCTCTGCAGGCAGTCGATGTTCCCGGAGATGGTCGCTGGGGGATAGGTCGTCGTCTCGGGAACGCTCCTGCAGCCCGTATCGCCGGCGCTGCAGGATTCGATGCTGGTCGTCAGGCTGATCGAGCAGTCAATTCCAGGATCCGTGCAACTGAAGGGCCAGACGCAATACGTACCGGTGAAGTAGCCTGCCACGTCCGACGGGCAGGTGCCATCCGGCGTCGTATAGAGGTCGAGGTAGCAGCTGTAGACGCCTGGCCCGGCCGGGTCGTAGACGGCGACGTAGTGGCAGTGCTTGCGGCGGTTCACATAGGTCGTGACCGTGCGGTCAGGGCCGAGGTAGTCGGCACATGCAGGGACAAGGATGAGCAGGGTCATCAGCAAGTTGAGGATGAGAGATACCATCCGGGAACGCTGGGAAAACAAACGCACCTGTAACCCCCTTAGATTACGGTGTGGATGCTGCGCGCTTCGTTTTCCCCCAGCTTCCGAAGCAGCAGGGAAGAGGCATGGTTACACAGAAACAAAACGCCGCAGCATGCACGGCTGCGGCAACCTTCCCTGCCCGGAGTCCTCTTTCTGCAGCCCCCTACCGAATGTTCCTCCGGTAGTCGTAGTCTAGCAAATCCGGCGTTGACGAGTCAAGCGGAGGGGGTCATGCAATGTGCGCCGCGTGGCTGCCTGGATGGGGAAAAGACACAGTACGATAGATCCTTCGGGCACAGCCCTCAGGATGACAGATTCGTCATGTCATCCTGAGAACGCTCGTAGAGCGTCTCGAAGGATCTAACATTCTGTGACACGCAGAAGCGAACGAGCATGCGTTGCAAATCGATAAAGCAGTACAATATGAAGACGTAGAATAAAGGAAGGGGGACATGAAGCGCTACTTCGTCTATATCCTGTCGAATCGCAGTGGAACACTCTATACCGGCGTAACCAATAACCTCTCACGGCGCATACTGGAGCACCAACTCAAGCAACGAGCGGGCTTCACAAGCAAGTACAACATCCATCGGCTGCTCTATTATGAAGAATGCGCTGATATTCGCTCCGCCATCGCCAGGGAGAAAACCATCAAAGGTTGGCGTCGAAACCGAAAACTGGCGCTGATCAGAACCGTGAATCCCACGATGCGTGACCTGAGTGAGGGGGAATGACTGGTGTGAACGATCGCTTCGTCCTTAATCCGTAGCTCGTACAATATGTGGGATTGTTCCGCCGCAAAACCGCTTGTATTCGAAAGGACACAGTACGATAGATCCTTCGGACGTGCCACTGGCACGATCCTCCCATCTCCGCTTCGCTGCGAGGGCACAGCAGGAGGACATGGGCTGGTTGCCTTTCTATTTATGTCATCCTGATCCTCGAAGAGAGGAGAAGGATCTATCACGCTGTGACACGCAGAAGCGACCGAGCATGCGATGCAAGACGGCACCTGTTATTGGGCTATGCGTCGTGTGACAGCTTGTAGTCGAAAGGACACAGTACGATAGATCCTTCGGACGTGCCACTGGCACGATCCTCCCATCTCCGCTGCGCTGCGAGGGCACAGCAGGATGACAGATATTCAAAGCGCCCTGCTCCATCACGGAACAGGGCGCTCGTGTATGCATTAGTCTAAGGGAGCCTACATCCCGTTCACCGCACCTTCGAACTGGCTGTTGTACAGCTCCGCATAGAAGCCGTCCTGCGCCAGCAGGTCCTCGTGCGTGCCCTGCTCGACGACGTCGCCCTCGTCCATCACCAGGATCCAGTCCGCGTTGCGGATGGTCGAGAGACGGTGCGCAATGATGAAGCTCGTGCGGCCCTTCATCAGCGTGTCCATCGCCTGCTGGATGAGCACCTCCGTGCGGGTGTCGACCGAGCTGGTCGCCTCGTCCAGGATGAGCATGCGCGGATCGGTGACGATCGCCCGGGCGATGGTGAGGAGCTGCTTCTGCCCCTGCGAGATGTTCGTCGCCTCCTCGTTCACAACGAGATTGTAGCCCTCCGGCAGCGTGCGTACAAAGTGGTCCACATGCGCCGCTTTGGCCGCACTGCAGACCTCCTCGTCCGTGGCATCCGGCCGCCCGTAGCGGATGTTCTCCATGATGGTGTCGTTGTAGAGCCACGTGTCCTGCAGCACCATGCCGAACATGCAGCGCAGGTCCTCGCGCTTGAAATCCTTCACGTCGTGCCCGTCCACGCGAATGGCACCGCTGTCCACATCGTAGAAGCGCATCAGCAGCTTGACCATCGTCGTCTTGCCTGCGCCGGTCGGACCCACAAGGGCGATTTTCTTCCCGGGGTCGATGTCGGCGGAGAAGTCCTTGATGATGACCGTCTCCGGGTTGTAGCCGAAGCGGACGTGGTCGAAGGTCACCCGGCCCTGCACCTGCTCCAGTTCAACCGGTTCGGTGGTGTCGGGGACTTCCTCCTCCTCGGCCAAGAACTCGAACACGCGCTCTGCGGCGGCTGCCGTCTGTTGCAGCACGTTGGAGATGTTGGCAATCTGCGTCAGCGGACGCGTGAAGGAGCGCACGTACTGGATGAAAGCCTGGATGTCGCCCAGCGTGATGAGGTTGCCCACCAGCATGTTGGCGCCCACGACAGCGATGGCGACGTACGCCAGGTTGCCGATGAAGCGCATGATGGGCATCATCAGGCCCGACAGGAACTGCGATTTCCACGCCGAGCTGTACAGCGTGTCGTTGAACGTATTGAACGTTTCGATGCTGCGTTCCTCGCCGTTGAAGGCCTTCATCACGAGGTGCCCGCCGTACATCTCCTCGATGTGTCCGTTGATGTGCCCCAGATACTCCTGCTGCTGCATGAAGAACTTCTGGGAACGCTTCACGACCATCGTGATGAACAGCATCGAGATGGGCATACTGAGCAGCGCGATGAGCGTCATGCGCCAGCTGATGGAGAGCATCATCACCAGCACGCCGATCAGCGTCACGACCGAGGTGACGATCTGCGTCAGGCTCTGGTTGAGCGTCTGGCTGACGGTGTCGACGTCGTTCGTAATTCGCGACAGAACCTCGCCCTGGGTGGTGCTATCGAAGTACTTGAAGGGCATGCGGTTGATCTTGGCCGCGATGTCCCGGCGGAAGCGGTAGGTGATGTCCGCCGACATGCCGGCCATGATCCAGCCCTGGATGGCGCTCAACGACGCCGAAGCCAGGTACAGCCCCAGCACGGTGAGCAGGATCTCGCCGATCGTATCGAAATCAATCCCCGTCCCTGTTCCTCCGATCTGCGCCATCACGCCCTCGAAGAGCACGGTCGTGGCGCGGCCGAGGACCTTGGGCCCGACGATGTCGAAGACGGTCGATGCAGCCGCCAGCAGCATCGTGATGACAATGGCAATCTTGTACGCACCGAGGTACGACAGCAGCTGCTTCATCGTGCCCCTGAAATCGCGCGCCTTTTCGCCTGGCATCATGCCGCGCGGTCCGTGACCCCGTCCACCGGGTCCACGGAAGCCGGGAGGGCGTCGCATCTGTTTCTGTTCGGGAGCTGTGTTTTGTTGTCGCTCGCTCATGCCAGCTCCTCCTCGCTCAACTGCGACCGGGCAATTTCCTGGTACGTCTCGCAGGTCTGCATCAGGTCGTGGTGCCTCCCCTTTCCGACCACCCGTCCCTCCTCGAGGACGACAATCTGATCGGCGTTCTTCACCGTCGCCACACGCTGCGTCACGACCAGCACCGTGCTGTCCCCGGTCTTCTCCTTCAAGGCTTTGCGCAGCTCCGCCGCCGTCTTGAAATCCAGCGCGGAGAAGCTGTCATCGAAGATGAACACCGGCGGTTTCCCCACCAGCGCACGTGCGATGGAGAGGCGCTGCTTCTGCCCGCCGGAGACGTTCGAACCGCCCTGTGCGATGGGCGACTCCATCCCGCCCTCGCGGTCGAAGATAAACTCGCTCGCTTGGGCAATGTCCGCCGCCTCGACCAGCTTCGCCTCGACGGCGTTTTCGTCGGCGTAGCGCAGGTTGCTGGCGATCGTGCCGGAGAAGAGCATGCCGTGCTGCGGCACATACCCGATTACGTCGCGCAGATCGTGCTGGCTGAGTTCACGGATGTCGACCCCGTCCAGGAGCACCGAGCCCTGCGTCACGTCGTAGAAGCGGGGGATGAGATTGACCACCGTCGACTTGCCGCAGCCGGTCGAACCGATGAACGCGGTCGTCTCCCCCGGCCGGGCCGTGAAACTGATGTCGTGCAGTACACACTCCTCTGCATCGGGGTAGCGGAAGAACACGTTGCGGAACTCCACTTCCCCTTTGACCGGCGCAGGAACTGCTTTCGGCTCGTCCGGATCGGTGATAACCAGCTCGGTCTCGAGCACGTCAGCGATGCGGTCGCCAGAAACGGCTGCACGGGGCAGGAAGATGAACATCATCGAGATGAACAGGAATGACATCACGATTTCCATCGCGTACTGCAGGAAGGCCATCATGTCGCCGACCTGGATCGTCGCCTGCGCCACCTGGTGGGCGCCCACCCACAGGATGGCCACCGACAGCCCGTTCATAATCATCATCATGATGGGCATCATCATCACCATCACGCGTGAGACAAAGAGCATCGTCGCCGTGAGGTCGATGTTGGCCTTGTCGAAACGTGCCTCCTCTTCACCCTGCTTGTTGAACGCCCGGATGACCATCATGCCGGACAGGTTCTCGCGCGTGACCAGGTTGAGCCGGTCGACCAGCTTCTGCATCATCTGGAAGCGCGGCATCGTCATGGCGAAGATGGCGCCGATCAGGACGAGCAGCGTGACGACGGCGAGGGCAATCAGCCACCACATGTCGGCGCTCTTGTCGATCGCCCGGATGACGCCGCCGATACCCATGATGGGTGCGAACAGCATCATGCGCATCGCCATGAAAATAACCATCTGTACCTGGGTGACATCGTTCGTCGAGCGGGTGATGAGCGAGGCCGTTGAGAACGTATTGAACTCCGCGCTGGAGAAACTCTCCACCTTGGTGAAGACCGCCCTGCGGATGTCGCGGGCTGCCCCGGCGGAAGTGCGTGAAGCCAGCAGCCCCACCCCGACCGTAGCGGCGCCGCCCAGCAGCGAAATGAGCAGCATCATTGCACCGGTGCGCAGGATGTAGTTTGTCTGCATGGCGGCTATATCCACGCCCAGCGCGTCGTATTCAGCGCTGACGGCGCTGACCGCCATCTGCGTGATCATGCCCTCGCCCAGCGCTTCGAACTGCTCGTTGATGGCGTCGCTGATCCCAGCCCGCATCTCGTCCGGGATCCGGGTGAGCATGTCGAACACATCCATGCCCGGCGGGACCTGTGAGAGATCGAACGCCATGCCCTCCATCATCGCGGGCACCTGCGTGGGGTCTTCCACCATCCGCTCGATGCCGGATACGACCACGAGAGCCCGGCCCATGATGATGTTAAGTGCATCCCTGTCGTTTCGCTCCACCTCGCCGAGTACATAGACCGCCTCCGTGTCGAGCAGCGGGTAGTCGCCAACGTAGGCTTCCGCCTCCGTCGTGCCGGACTCGACCCGTTGGTAGCTCTCCTGCACGAGGGCCTGATCCTCGTCCGACATGAAGAGATACAGGTGCTCCATCTGGCTTTCCCGCACGGCGGCGGGGACGGCATCTTCCACCCCTCCCTGCTGAATGCCGTTGTTGACGATCCGCGAGAGGTAGTCTGGCAGCGCCAGGTTGGCGTTGGCCTGGATGAACAGCAGCGTCACGGACAGGATGATTTGTACGATGTAGGGTTTCAAATACTTTGACAAACGCAGCATGAAATCGTTACTCCCCGGGATGCCGGCATCCCGCTTCTCTGTCCGGCTCCCCCAGCTGGCCGGTTTTTTCAATCAGGACGTGCAGCGCCGCGATGACCTGCCTCTTCTCCTCGTCGGACAGCGCAGCGGCGAGGTCGTCCAGCCAGCCCTGGCGGGCGCGCACACCCTCGTCGAGGACCTGGTGGCCCTTCTCCGTGAGCTGAACCCGCTTCACCCGTCGGTCCTCCGGATCCACGCTGCGCAGGACAAGACCCTGCTGCACCAGCCGTTCCATCATCTGGCTGGCAGCCGCACCGGACACGTCCAGATGGGCTCCCAGCGCGGTCACCGCGCAGGCGCCCTGGCGGTTGATGTGGTTCAGCGCGCCAACATTCGACATGGTGAGACCGGCTTTGCGGGCATACTGCAGGAAATCGTGCATCGAGCGGTGGCGCGAGACCTCGATCCACTCCTCGAGCACTGTTACAAGGCTTTCAGCCTGCATGCTTCACCTCGTAGATTCGTTAAGCGGGCTAAATAATAAAGCAAGCTTATGGATTTGTCCAGAGCGAAGATGGGATTCGGCTGGCGGTCCTACCCCGCACAGGGAGGTGCTCAGGGAAGGGGAGCACGGAATGCTACCCTTCTGAGCATCCTCCTGCGTTTTCCTCATCTCGAAGCGAGGGGGACGGCGGCTAGGGTGAACCCGTCACAACACAGCCGTTGTCAAAGGTGAGACGCAAGAAATAGGCACCACTCACCAGATCGTCGTCATAAAGGATTGTCAGGGTACGGGTTTGACCATCCGAGATGCGCCTGAAGCCCCCCAGGCTGGTCAGGTTCGCCGAGGTCGGATCATCTCGCCCATCCCATATTTTCGAAAGCGATAAATAGACCGCATCCAGATCCCCATTGCCCGCCGGCCACTCGAGATAGAGCTGCACGAGGTTGATGTCGCCCGGGGTACCATTGGTCACCTGTGCAAATCCCCTGCGGCCGCTGCTGGAATAGTTGCCAAGCTGGATCTGCCCGCAAACATCAACCGTGGGCGTTGAGGTCGGCGGGGGAGGCGTAAACGTCGCCGTCGGTAGCGGCGTGACTGTGCGGGTAGGCGTGCGGCTCGGGATCGGTGTTGGCGAGGGTGTCGATGTCGGCGTCGATGTGGCAGTGCGTGTCGGGACGGGTTCGCTGGTACGCGTCGGTGTGCGTGTACTCTGGGGCGTGTTCGTGCGTGTGGCTGTGGCGTCCCCACCGCCTGAACCCTGTGAGCCGCTGGTCGGGGTTGGTGTGCGGGTTGCGGTCGGCGTTCGCAGTGAGTCGCCTGCTTCCTGCGTGGTTGTCGGGTCTGTGGCTGTATCATCCACATCCGCCGAAGCCGCAGCGGTGGACGTGGCCAGTTCCTCCAATCGCGTACGTTCGAGCTCTTGCATTGTCGCCGCAACCGCTGTCGACAGGGTATCGGAGTCATCGAAGTCATCATCGCCCGTATCCAGGGAAAGCAGGATCGCCTCCGTCGTCGCGGTGACATCCGGGGTGTTGACGGCCGTGGGGGTGTTCTCGAGCATGGCTACTGCTCCCGGATCGGGACGCAGGGTCGAGTACAACCATATTCCGCCGGGGAGGAACAGCAGCAAGGCGAGCAGGGCCAACAGTGCTGCCCTTCGCTTCTTCGGCTTTTCACTCGGGAGAGCCGGCTGCAATGTTTCCGGGTAAAACTGCTGGGTCTCCGCCTCGGCGCGAATGGCGTCCCTCTTCAGGCGCCCTGTGGCCGGGTCGATCGACTCCCGGAGAGCTTCTCGAAAAGCCGCATCAAACGCAAGCATCGACTCGTAACGATCCTCCGGCTTTTTCGAGAGCGCTTTGCGCAGGACACGGTCGACAGCGTTGGGGATGTTGGCGTTCACCTGCCTCGGGGGTGTAAGCGGTTCGCTGGCATGCTTCACAGCCAGGCCCATGGGTGTATCCGCCTCATACGGCATCACACCGGTGGTCATCTGGTACAGCACCACAGCGAGCGCGTATTGATCGCTGGCCGCAGTAACCGTCTCGCCCAGCACCTGCTCTGGCGCCATGTACGCCGGCGTACCAAGTAAGAGCGAACCCGTCAGGCTGAGCGAGGAGTCTTCCAGCATCACAAAACCGAAGTCGGACAGGAGGGCATTGCCCTCCCCATCCAGCAGAATATTGCCCGGTTTCACATCCCGATGGACGACGCCATTCTCATGCGCGTACTGCAGTGCGATAGAGATTTGATGGATGTAGCGAGCCCCTTCTTCAGGTGTGATGGGACCCTGGACGATGCGGTCCGCCAGACTGCCATGCTGCATCCAGGGCATGGCCAGATACAGGAAGGGTCCATCCTGACCACCATCCAGCACCGGGACAATGGCGGGGTGTTTGAGTTTGACGAGGGTTTTCGCCTCACGTTTGAAGCGTTCGATCACCCGCTTTTCAATCGTTAATTGGGGGTGGAGGACCTTGAGGGCGATCTCGTCCCGGTTGCGCGTATCCCTTGCGCGGTACACCGTAGCCATACCTCCGTGTCCGATGGGGTGGAGCAGAAGGTAATGGCCAATCTGCCTGCCGCGCAGGTCTATAGAGGGAACGTTTTCCGGATTCTTGTCGTTCTCCGTCATCGCAGGACCCTCAAGCTCAGATGGGCACGTATCTACTATATTCTACACGTAGTTTGCGCAGGTATGCTTTAGAAGTTATTTGCGCTGCTGAAAAGGCAATGCCCCTCAACAGCAGCCTGCATGAGACGGATCAGGACGACCGCTTGCGCTTGCGTCCTGCAAAGGGTTCTCCTCTCTTCGAGGATCCCACTCCGCTGCGCTGCGTGAGGACGGCAGGATGACATGGTCAGGGAGACCCGGATGGTCGGGCTCATTTGCCCCCCGAGCCGCGACCACCGGGCGGCCGGAAGCGACATGCGCCGCCGGCACTTGACGACCAACATCATCTTCCAGAGAGAACCGGAGGATCCTGCGATTGATGCGATGTGGGGACGCACGCCGCGCAGTGCGGGTCGTCCTCGCCGCACTGCGCGGCTGCCGGGTGGAGATAAACACAGCCGCAGCTGGCTGGCTGCGGCGCAAGGTGCTATGTGGAGTTGTCGCATCCTGTCCCCCCTTGGAACGATGCTCCAGCAATCTCAGTGTAGCAAAGTGCCAACAGGCGAGTCAAGACCCACATCGCAACCCGGTTGAGACATGCACTACGAGCTGAGAACGACCTGGTTCTTGCCGGCATTCTTCGCCTTGCCCAGCGCCAGCTCAGCCTGATGGAGCAGGTCTGCGACGGTCTTTCCGTGTAATGGATAACCGGCGATGCCGATCGAAATCGTGATGGGGTACGCCCAATTCGCGGAGGCCTCGATGACCGACTGCCTCATGCGATCCGCAACGGCGACAGCCTGCTCGGGTGTGGTCCCGCGCAGGACCGCCAGAAACTCATCCCCCGTGCGCCAGCGTGCGAGGAAATCCGAGGGACGAAGCTGATTCTTCAGCACTGCTCCCAGGCGCCGGATCATCTTGTCGCCTTCCAGATAGCCGAGCTTGTTGTATTTACTCAAATCATCACCATCCATCAGGAGGACGGCAAAGGGTTCCTGCTCCGTGCGATGCTGCTGGAAGGTGCTCCTCAGTTCCTGCTTCACGGCATGCAGGTTCGGCAAGCCCGTAATCGAGTCCGTGTTCGCCAGCCGGTGCGATGTATCCAGCATCGCCCCCAGCGATACCATGCGCCGCACGATGTCATTAATCAGACCGACCTTCGTCGTCGCCGTGGTGGTCGCAGAATCAAACACCTTAACGGCCTCCTCCGTGCTTGACTTGACATCGACAAAAGCGCCATAAATCACGCCGAGTACCTCTTCCGGGGATATTTTCTCGAGATCGGTGAAGTGAATCATGGCCAGATGCGCTGCGGGAAGTTCGAGATGAACGAGACTCGCTTCCGCTTCAAGACGGGCGCGCACGCGTTCACACAGGGCGGCATGGCTCTGCGTGGATCCCTCGATGAGAACGCCCACGAATTCATCACCGCCAATGCGGTAAACATCAGCCTCGGTCTCCTCAAGCAATACGAGCGCCACCCACCTCAGAGCTGCATTCCCGGCTTCGCGACCCTGGGTCTCATTCAAGAGAGAAAGGTGATGGACATCAAGCGAAATCAACGTGAAGGGCTGCGTTGGCTTGGTTTCCGTGTGCGCCAATAGCCATTCGAAAAACGCCAGCGGGTTGCCGACGCCCGAAATCGAGTCGGCCCGCAAGTGCTGGGGAAAATCACGGTTCGGATTGTTCATCTGCTTCTCCATCCCCTGATCACGGATTCGCAGAATCAGCACTGGACTCTGCTCGCCGTGCTTCGAACTTCCGGAGGAAGATCCCCTGCGCCCCGATTTCCGGATGGGACCCGGCTTTCTCAATGGTCTCGATTGCTTCTTTCAGGGGGTATCCAAGCTGCATCAGGACGCTCGCTGCGGTTAACCCCGTCCGTCCGATGCCTGCGGCGCAGTGGATGAGCACCCGGCGACCCGCATGAAGGGACCGGGCCAGTTCGTCCGTGAACGCCAGGAACGCGGGCATGTCCGTCGGGAATCCATAATCCTTAATGACATACGTGTTTCGTTCAACCGGAAATGTACCGGTCTGCGTGCGGAAGGCATAGTCTGGCGACAGCCTGACAAGCTCATCCTCTGCAGCCAGACACACGACGAGATCCACCTCGTGCCCGTGCGCTTCAGCCAGAAAGGTATCAAGAGGTTCGTAGCGGCCGGGCATGCTGTGCAGGAACAGCTTCCCGGCAATCTCCGGATCCAGTCTGACATGCCGGATACGAACTGGTTTGATCATCTCCTGTTCACTTCTCCCAGGCTACCTCTAAGGCAGTCTTATGACCCCAATCTAATGTTGAACATCCATTCGTTCGAACAGCAGCAGTCCAACGATGACCGTCACTCCCCCGAAGCCCGCCAGACGCAAGGCGGCGACTCCGGCGGAAGGTGCAGCTCCTGTCGACAAGCCGAGGTCAAAGGTCTTCCCCAGCAGCGCAAACAGATTCGCCACCGGCAGCCACTCACCGAAGGGGATCCCGATGCGGAGCGTCATGAGAAGGAAGTCCCCGAGGAAGAGCGCCAGACCGGCCAGCATCCCGGCTGCGACCGAGTGACCCAGGATCGCACCCAGCGCGGTGAATCCGATATAGGCGAGCGATGCCAGGGGCACAAGCCATAGCGCCTGTGTAATGGTCCCCACAGCCTCAGCGGAGGTCGGCGCCCATCCGGCGAGGACGGTCGCACCAACCCCCAGCAACGCCGCAATGAACGACAGGACGGTCATCGCCAGGATTGCAGCGGCGATCTTCGTCAGAAGAAAAGCCGGACGGGGAACGCCGCGCAGCAGCGTCGCCCGCACCGTCCCCAGATCAAATTCACGCCCAAGCATCGCAGCCGCAAGCACCACGCCGCCGAATGCCGCCAGGAGGACGATGATCCCCAGGATAATCTCCATGGGCGCCTCGACGATGGTATGGATGTCATCCGTCACCAGACTCAAAATCACGATCATCACACCGGGACCCAGGAGCAGCGAAAGCCCCACGGCGCGCAGCACAACCAGCCGCCGTAGCTTGACCGTCTCCGCAGCGAGAAGACCGGGCCATGTTTTCATGCCGTGACATCCCGGCGGCGCATCGACCAGCCAGCCCAGCCCATCCACAGGAGGGTCCAACCCGTCAGCAGTACTGCAGCAAGCGGCACGCTGTCGAAGAAGGGTGAGGGAAGGTCAAACTGCACAGGTGCAGTGGGGATGGGTGAGAGCGTCCGCACCCAGGCCGGGCTGCCCCACGTGCGGATGACCTCACTGCTCCAGCCCAGGGAGATCGCGTGCAGCGGCGCCCAGATGACATACAGCGCGTGGGCGCCGGAGGCACCCAGGGTCTCCATCCCGACCAGAACTGCACCGATAATCCCCGACGCCAGCTCCACAAAGCATCCGCCCAGACCGAGTGCCATCGCCGGCCCGGCGCCCCGGGCGAGCGTCGCCGCCCAGATGGTGAAGGCCAGGTACGGGATCGTCGTCAGCCAGGATCGCACCAACTGGCCCAGAAACGCTCCCCACACTCCAGCCTCAACCGCCGCAAGCCCGGTGCCTGCACCGGCCTGCGCTTCGGTCCATAAACCGATGGGCAGGATCGTCACGGCAAGGACCGCCCAGATGATGCCGGCCGCAACGACCAGTGCAGCGAGCTTGGCCGCCGGCCAAAGGCCGCGGTGAGACCCGCGCAGCAGCAGCGTGCGGGAGGTGCCGAGATCAGACTCCTCGCCGGTCTGCAGCGCCGCCAGAATGATCAACGCGAACAGTCCCCAGAAGTCGGTCGTCGCCCGGACCTCATCCACCACGCCGGGGAACGTCATCCGCTCCTCAAGATCGGTGGCTGTCAGGAGCGCGGCCTCCGGCGGGATTGCCTGCCCGAATCGCCCCACGCCGCTTTCCTGCGCCTGCCGGTAATCGAGGAGATCCGTGCGCAGCCCGCGAGCATGCAGGGCGCTGGCGATGACGAGCGCCGCCAGAAGCGCCCAACTGATCCGCCGCCGGCCAATCTTCAGGAGTTCAGCCTGGACGAGGCCCAGCCATTCACGCACGGCCATTGTCCCTGGTAAGCGTGAGAAACAGGTCTTCCAGTGTGCTCGAAACGCGCATCAACTGTGCGGGGTACAGACCGGATGCAGCCAGGACCTCGGCGATCTGCCGGGAATGGTCCGCAGGTGCAGCCACGTGAAGTCGCAGCCCATCCCTCCGCACCGCACCGACCCAATCCAGGCTGCCCAGAATGGATTCGGCCCGATCGATCTCCGCCTCGATCAGTTCAATCTCGATCGCCTCCTGCTGGTGGAGCAGTTCGTCCACACGCCCCTGGGCGATGACGTGCCCCTCGTCGATGATGACCACCCGGTCGCAGACCTGCTGCACCTCATGCAGCAGGTGGCTCGAGAGGAAGACGCTCTTGCCCTCCTCGTCGACCATCCGCCGCAGCAGCAGCCGAGTCTCCTGGATTCCAGCCGGGTCGAGGCCGTTGGTCGGTTCGTCGAGGATGAGGAATTCGGGATCGTGGAGCAAGGCTGCGGCGAGCGCCAGGCGCTGCTTCATACCCATCGAATACACACGGAAGAGATCGCCGCCGCGCCGGGTCAGTCCCACTTTCTCAAGCACCTCGTCGATCCGTTCCATGCCGGTGCCGCCGCTGCTCAGCGCAGCCACGCGCAGGTTATCCCGCCCGGTGAGGTAGGGATAGAAGGCCGGGACCTCGATCGTCGCCCCGGTGCGCAGAAGCGCCGGGCGCAGGTCGCGGCGGATGTCGCATCCCAGCACCTCGGCGCCGCCCGCCGTCGGATGGATGAGACCGAGCAGCATGGCGATGGTCGTCGTCTTCCCGGCGCCGTTGGGTCCGAGGAATCCAAACACCTCGCCGCGCGGCACCTCCATCGTCAGGTTGTCCACAGCGGTCGTGCTGCCAAATCGTTTAGTCAGATCCCAGGTGCGGATGACAGGAGCATCAGGCATGGCGCCTCCGGGAGTGGTCGGGCGTTAAGAAGTACGGTGATTGTAGCCGTTGAAGAGGATCGTGCACAAGTCAATGAATCAATCCGATGTCTCTCGCTCGTCAGAGCCCGCTGTCCTCGGTAGGAATCACACAGCGAAAGCCGATGATGTAGATGGACGAAGCCGGCTCGTAGGGATGGCGGTGATCGGCGCGGGAGAAATCCACATCGTCGTACCAGCTTCCGCCGCGCATGACGCGCTCTTCGCCGCTTAAGGGACCGGTCGGGTCGGTCACTGCGCCCGACGTGTACGGCGCATACCAGTCCCCCACCCACTCCCAGACATTGCCGTTCATGTCGAGTGCGCCGCACCAGCTTGCGCCGCCGGGGTAGCTGCCGGCCGGAGCAGTCATGGCGTAGCCATCGTCGAAGGAGGCATCGCGCTGGTCGACATGGGGACAGTTCACGTCGCAGGTGTTGAGGAGGGTGCCGTCAAATTCGTCTCCCCAGGCGTAGAGCGAGCGCTGCGGACCCCGGGCGGCGTAATCCCACTCCGCTTCCGTCGGCAGCCGTCCGCCAGCCCATGCGCAGTAGGTCTGCGCCATGCGCCAGGTCACGCAGATGACCGGGTGATCGGCGTAGGCTTCGTCACCGTACGTCGGCTCCCCCCACACGCAGTTCGAGGCGGGCTGGCACGTGCCGTCCTCCACGCACAACTCGTAGTGAGCGTTGGTGATCTCGGTCTGATCGATCCAGTATGCGCTCAGCGTCACATCGTGCCGTCCGCTGAGTCCCCCTGCTTCCGCCAGCGAGAACGTGCCGCCGGGTACGCACACCATCGGCATGCCGTCGCTGGAACGGACCTGCACCGTGGGGGTCATCCTTGCCGTAGATGAGGAGCCGTCCCTGATCGCACCGCCACACGCTGCGAGCATGCCTGCCAGCAGCGCCATCAGCATCACCTGCCGTCTCATCAACCGCATCCTTTCAACAGCTAGAAGTCTTGTTCAAATGAGCTGGCGTCCTTCCTTCGAGCTCGCCGCACCACATCCACCACGGCGAGCACCACCCCCGTGCCCATCAGACCGTAGCCGAGGCCACTGTCCTCCCCGAAGACGATCCCGGCAATGATGAGGACAAACGCGAGGCTCGCCAGGCGCGAGAGCTGGTATGTCTGCCGCCGCTTGATGATGATGTAGGCCAGCGCAGAGACGATGGCGAGTGCTGTGATGGAGATGATGGTGTACAGATCGAGGGACATGGCCCCTCCTCCCGTCGGATCCTATGTATCAAAATTACCATGAATCATGGTAGGAGGATCAGCAAAATGATATACCGTGATGTCATTCTGAGGATGCCCTGAAAGGGCAATGAAGAATCGATCATTCTGTAACATGGGAATGCAACGTTCATACGCTGCACAAGTACGTCCGAAAGGAAACTGCGCAATCCGCGCTTTCCGCGTTTCAGCGGTTCAGGAACCCCGCAGCATGCGACGCAGGCAACAACGGATAGGAAACGTCACAGTACGACAGATCCCTCGTCGCCCTTTCAGGGCTCACTCGGGATGACATGATTGACGTCGTCATTTCTCTCTGTAATCTGCGCCTTCTGCGTTTCAGCGGTTCAGGATCCTCTATCAGGGCTCGTTCTCCCACACCAGCAGCACGGGCCAGGTGGAATCCGCGTCCGTCGGAACCTCGACCACCTCGACCACCACGTG
>Ga0272443_10003828_pt1 | contig 17234 bp, 15 predicted proteins | sample SSMAcet12_FD_193581 | JGI IMG/M metagenome (GOLD analysis project Ga0272443, IMG submission 193581) | Marine sediment archaeal communities from Little Sippewissett salt marsh, Falmouth, MA, United States - SSM-Acet-12 | ecosystem: Environmental > Aquatic > Marine > Wetlands > Sediment ... | reverse complement strand
ATAAAACTGAATTGGATCATCAATGGCAGAAACAGTATCCTTTGCCTTAAACATTGCCATCAGAGTATCTTCGAGCATCGAAGGTCTCCATAATATCAGATTGCCACCACAACCCAGATAAACTCCACTGTCATCTTTTGTTGGGTGTATTGATCTGATATTATTTACTTCATTATCCAAAGAATCAAGAAATGAGTTGGAAGCTATATGATACAAATATATTTTAGAAAGAGAAGTACCTGAATGTCCTGATCTATATGCATGATGAGAGAATATCAAGTATTTATCATCTTTTAGAAAGCAGCTTCCTTTTGGAATAATTGTGTATCTTTGATCTTCATTTAACAAAGGATTTGTATGCTTTGCTATAACAGAGTTAGTACTTAAATCTTTTATAATGATCTCGTCAGTTGTTGCTATACATAATTTATCAGAATTTTTAGAAAAAGAAACATCATATATTTTCGAAAATTTATCGTCATCATTATTATCACTATATACATTGAAACCATTGGAGAAAAGTGAATCATATACTGAGCATTCTGTTGATTTATAATTATCAGCATAATAAGCATGTGAATCAGTAAATAATGCAAATCGGGAATGATCGTAAGACCTGACTATAGATGGCTTATGCCCGAAATATGACCAGCTGAGTTCCTTTTTTCTTCTACATCAATTCTCTTGAAATACCCATAATACTGAACTAAGGTACTTGTTTCGCTGATACCATAAGCTACGTATATCTGACTATTATCATGTGATATCCCACTTGTGCAATGAGTAAGATCTTTAAAATGATCACTATGTTTATGAATCCTATACTCCAAATAAGTACTATCCTCATCGAAATTATATAATCCTACATAATGATACTGCAAAGTACCTTCATTATCAAAAGAATAGGCAAAGTACGTTTCATCAACTGAAATCTCAATATCCTTTAGTTTGCCATAATCAATATTCCTTTCTTCAACCAATTCACCAGTTTCAATATTCCATTTTTTGATTGATTTATCTGAAGCTGCTGTAAAGATATGTGTGCCATCCTTAGACGGTCGTACAAGAATGATGCTGCTTTCATGTGCCTTCAAAGTCTTTGTTTTGCCGTCATCCACCCAGCCATCCTGCGCATAGGAAAAACTGCTTACTATCAAAAAAATCGCCATTAAAAGAGATGTTTTCATTTTCTCAACAAATAGTTTTTTCAATTTTGCAAATCTAATATACATAGAGACACATGAAAGCCAAAAAGGTTCGCATTTTTTTAAAATATTTGATAATAATCTCCTGAGCTGATGCCTGGAAGATGAATGATATTAGTAATGGTTTCATGGTTTACTGCTTTCTATCGGTTAATGATAAATGGACTGATATGTAGCTGATCATTTATGTATGTCCGGACATAGTAAACACCTATGGGGAAATCCTGCACAGGAATATTGAGGGAGTATTGAGAGATGTCCGATTGTTTGAATACTACGGAGCCAGTGACATCTATGATCTCTATTTGGTTTATGATGAGGTCGTCGTTAAGAGTTGATACAGTTATCATGTCGTTAGCAGGATTTGGGTGGATGGTGAGTATAGAAGATGATTCCCCATAATCCGGAACTGAAACCAGCGTATCGCAATCCACAAAATGCTGGAGCTGGGGGTAGGTCTCGCCTTCTACAATACACCAGATATTATAAAAGTTCCAATTTGAAAATGAAGATTGCATCATCATTTCTGCTGTAGTTTTGGGATAGCCGCCTTCACTAATTGAAATTCCTGATAATTCAGCATCCCAATAACAATAAGTAGTCCTTTCTTTGCCATCTCCTTCATGAGAAAATAAAAATCCGCCATCATTTTGCTCGCCATTAGTATTATTTGCACAATAACAATTTGATATTTCTGAAAATCCAGATGAATATGAAGTAATATTCAGGTAACAAAAACCGGCATACATTTGAGTATAATTAACATTACATTGAGAAAAGCAATTATTGATATTTGCTCTGCCATACTCTGATAAATTATATCTACAAAAACCATATACTTTGTTCCCTTCAATATTGCATTTTGAATAGCAATTTGTAATTATTGCTTCGCTTTCTTCCTGAATAGCTTTATTCTCAGCAATAAAACCACTAGCACTATATGCTCCGCTAATATTGCACTCACAGAAGCAATTCTTTATCATTATTTTGCTGTGTATTCCTGCTACTGAATTAGCATAACAGAAACCACTTACATCGCGACCAGTAATATTTGATTTACTATATGAATTTTCAATACTTACATCTGAAATATTGCCCCCTGAAGAATTTGTTACTGTAAAACCAGATACATATTTATTTCCATTTATTTCTGATTCACAAAAGCAATTCAGTAATTTTGCTTCACCAAACGCCGATCCATTGAAAGCACAAAAGCCTGCGACACTTTCATCCCCATTTATTTCACCAATAAAATTACAATCAGAAATAACTGCAGAACTAAGATAAGCCTGAGAATTATTATCTGTGCAAAAACCTGAAACATATTTCTCTCCAGTAACTGTACCTGTACTGGAGCATTTACTTATTGTTGAAGTAGCATACCACCCGGTATTAACATTTGAACTGCAGAATCCGGCTACAATTCCTACTCCTTGAGTATTTCCACTATTATATGATTTTGTGATAGATGCATTACCAGATTCTGCCTCATTAGATCCACAAAAACCACCAACGTATGCAGCACCAATAACATCAGAAATGCAATAGCAATCATTAATTAGAGTTGTGCTCGAACTATCTTCTGCAAAGTTCATACCACAGAAGCCACCGACATATTCATTCTCAGAGTAACCCGTAACATTGCCAATGCTAAAACAGTCGTCAATAATTGATGTACCTTTCAAACTGTAATTATAGCCGCAAAATCCTCCTACAAAATCACCTCGATCCCCGGCATATACCTCTACTTCACATGAGCAGTTATATATAATGCTTTCACCATAATATGAATTGTTTTTACCACAAAACCCACCTATATATAAAAAATTTCCTTTGACAATGCCAGAACAATTACAACCCTCTATTAAGATAGTGGATTCTTCCTCAGTAGCGTTGATATTACCTGCAAACATCCCAACAGACATTTTTCCCTCGATATTAGCATCCTTAAGATTTACATTCAAAATATTCGCACCATCATAAATAACTCCGAACAATCCAACAACGAGTTCATCGGGCATTCTAATAACCAGTGAGTCAATAGAAAATCCTTGCCCATCTAATCTACCAGTGAACCCATCAGTACCTCTGCCAATCGGATAAAATCCTTTCCAATCATTCCAATTCTCTGTATCACTTGCATCTATATCATTCATCAAGATATAATTTGCAGAAAGATCATCATTCATTTCCTGTAATTGCTCTACTGTTGTTATCTGGTAGGGATCGGATTCTGTTCCTGATCCGTTGCCGGAAAAAGAGAGTGCAGTGTACGATATAGCCAGAAATGTGATTAGTGAGTAAATAAGCAGCTTTTTCATAAGTAGAACTCCGTTATATATAAAGATTATAATTATCAATAATGATACATACTTAATTCTAATTGTATCTGGAAATCCTTTTTGTTTATTATCAGGATACATTAAGGTACAAAAACATTCAATAAAGTGCAATTATTTTTTCACAGCTAACATAAAAACTAATGCGACACAATGTGGCATATTGAAATATTTTTTGTATATTGAATCATAAGTGATTGTAAATGAACAGATTAAGGAGACGAAAAAATGAGAACTATATCGGTAAATCATCGAGACGGACGTGGAAGGGTGGAATATTTGGTATTTGACAAACAAAACCCCTTGTAATTCTATTCATTACAAGGGGTTAGAAAATTTTAAGTGTACAGAAGGTGGGAGTCGAACCCACACGGGTTTAAAAGCCCACTGGATTTTGAGTCCAGCGCGTCTGCCAATTCCGCCACTCCTGCCAATATCAAATCAGCGTCTGCTGATTTAGCTTTATTCCGATCTTTCGGAACACTCTTAAACTAAGCAAAACTTGCTTGTTCAAAAGTTTTGAAAAAAAGCATCCCATAATGAGACGCTTTTTTGTGGGCGAAGAGAGAGTTGAACTCACGACCTCCTGCTTGTAAGGCAGGCGCTCTATACCAGCTGAGCTATCCGCCCGATAATAGAGATACAAATATATGAATTGTTTTTGAAATAGCAAAATTATTTTTTTACAAAACTCTGACACAATTTTTACTTTTCTATGACAATTCATTGACTTGTTCTGTTTACTTTTGTACAGTATTTAGAATAATGTGGAGACTGCTATGAGTTATCTTATGATCAAAGTTGTAATTATTGTGTTATTATTACATATAATTACTACCAATTTGTATTCTGTTGATGCAAATAAGCTTTTATTAGAAACTAAGCCACAGGAATCAGAGAATATATATGTTAGGATGTCTTTTCATTCGGGTAGTAGTTTCTGGCAAAAGAATTTAGCTTCATATCAGTTATCTCTTGGATTCAATGGCAATGAAATTGGTATTAATTATCGTAGATACATTGGAAAAATGGCGTCTGTTAGAACGTATTGGTTGTATAAATCAGAAGTAATTTTTTGGATTCCTGTTAATACTACAATAGAATCAGAGGATATCAAAGTATTTAATTATGGTCAGATTAATCTCACTTACTCAAAGCTTTTTAGAATAACTGATTGGCTTAGTTTTAATATTAACACAGGGATCGGTTATGGTAGTGGTTACGAAAGAAAAGCGATAAATGAGACAACGAATATATTGAGTAAAACCTCTGGGGTTACAGGTGTAAGTTATATTAAAGAGTATAAATGCGATATAAAAGATGAATCCCTGAATTCTTTTGCTTTTCCTATTGGTATATCTGTTGATCTAGATATTTACTCCTGGTTAAGTATTTCGCTTGGATATGATTTTAATAACACAGTAAATTTTAATGATGAAAATTTAAGTATAGGAGTATCAATATTTCTGTTAAGAGAGTAGGATTTTCTTAATCCCTCTTCTAATTCAAATACACATTTTCTATTCTTTTGACTTCTGGCACTTTCTCCAGCACTATTCGCTCTATGCCAGCTCTTAGGGTCATTATGGCAAGGGGGCATGTCTTGCACGCCCCTGTCATACTAATTTCTGCAACGCCAGTTCCCACTTCGAAACGAATAAATTCCACATCACCCTCATCTTCCTGAAGATAAGGTCTGGCTTCTTGCAATGCATCTATTATGCTTTGCTCTATTTCTTTATTTGATCTCATTAGATTTCTTTATTTGATCTCATTAGATTGATATTTCAACATCACCTGAAACCTGTTGCTCATAAATGCGTTTTCTAATCTCTTTAGTCATATTCCTTGCTACTTCCATTAAGATTTCTCTTTGCATTTCTGTTTCTTTGGTTTCGCTTAAAACCACTGGTTTGCCATTGTCGTTACTTTCTCTCATATCTACGTTTAATGGCACTTGGCCAAGTAAGGGAATATCCTTTTCTTTTGCAATTTCTTTACCACCTTCTTTTCCAAATATATAATATTTTTTATCTGGCATGTCCGGAGGAACGAAGTAGCTCATATTTTCTACAATACCCAACACTGGAACATCCACTTTTTCGAACATTGAGATGCTGCGTCTGACGTCTGCCAGAGATATTTCTTGAGGTGTTGTAACTACTACGGCACCAGTAAGTGGTATTCTTTGCGTCATCGTAAGCTGTATGTCGCCGGTTCCAGGAGGAAGATCAAAGATTAGAAAGTCGAGTACTCCCCACTCTACTTGCTCGAAGAGTGTTGAGAAATATCCCGCAAGCATTGGACCACGAACTATTGCTGCCTGGTCCTGGCTCATCATCATACCCATCGAAGCAACCTTTACTCCATAGTTTTCATGTGGATATGCCATAATTTTCCCATTATCCTCTACCCCTTGCAATGTCTTATCTTTCAGATTAAACATAGTTGGCTGGCTCGGACCATAAACGTCTCCGTCCAGAATTCCTACTCTTGCGCCAGTCATAGCCAAAGCAGCTGCGAGATTTGATGATATTGCTGATTTACCAACTCCACCCTTCCCTGAGGCAACAGCCACTATATTTTTTACACCTTTAAGCACTTCTCTGTCAGAAAGGTCTATTGGTTTTTCAGAGAAGATTATCTCATTTTCATAATCCGGAGCAATACTTTGAAGCACTTTCACGCAAGTATCATTTATTTGCTCTGCCACCATATTGATAGGTTGTATCAGTTCGAGAACAATCCTAATCAAACCATCTTTTACTTCAATATTCCTGATCGCATCTAATTCTTCGAAAGTCATATCGAGATCAGGGTCAACTACACCCATTAGTTCATCGCGAATTTCCGTTACCAAAGCTGTTGAATCCATTTCTTTTGTCCTTTAAATTAAACTTTGCAAATCTAAAATTTTAGTAACGATAAAATTAGTAAATAATTTGAAAATCAGCAACATTTGCCAAATTTCTTTTATAATCATAGTGTTTGCAACCTTTTTATCGTTTTAGTGTAACTTAAAGAAAGAGGATACATAGTTACTCAAATTGTTTATTTTGAACTAAATTGTTTTATTTTTTAGGTTAAATGTTATATATTTGTAATCTTATGTTAATTTTGTATAAAGAGAAAATTGATTGATAAATATTTTTTTTAACATTATTTGGAGTTTCAGGATGAAAAAATTTACTTACTTATTTGCTCTGATTATTTTTGCGATTTCAGCACATGCAGAATTGTTAGACCAACAGCCAAACATGCAGGATTTATATGCACAACCAAGCATTACGACGGAAATGTTACCATCTTCGGACGCAGTAACTAAGTCCAAAGACGACACCCCACTGGCAGTTACTTTCAATCAAGTAAAAACAGAAGCCGTAAACCTTGGCACTTTGTTTACTCATTATATGCACCAGACACCTATTAGCTACGATCCTGTATCTGGCTTTGTGTACTTTGTTACAACTGACTGGTATGATGATGCTGGTACATCTGCTCTTCCAGTATGGCTGTATTATTCATCGAATATGGGTAGCACTTGGAATACAGATATGATTATGGCTTATGGTGGTATGGGTGCTTTTACACCAGCAATTAGCGTAACGAATAACGTTAATGGTCAAACTTACGATGATATACCATATACCGTAATTGGTAGATATTGCATTGAGTCAACAACTGGCGGATTTACAAACGAGAACCAAGGTATGATGTATGCCTTCCATGCTGATGGCGAAGCAGTAGAAGATATCGAAGCCGCTCCAAAAACGAATAATCCTGGCAGAGCTCAGTATTGGAATACAATGAAATTGCATTCATATTACGACGATGATGAATCACAGACTTATGGCGCCTGCACACTTCAGAATGCTGAATTCCAGCAATATGGTGTATACGGTAACTTAGCTTTTAACAATATGGATCAGAGCTTGTTTATTTCCAAAATTCCAACTGAATTTTCTTTAGTATTTCGCCAATCAGAAGTTACTACTTCCACATATAATGGTCCTATTGAAACTGGTGTAGATGATTATGCAAATGTTTATTCAGCAGTAATCAATATGTTTTCAGATGATCCTGACAACAGAGTTCCCGCAGTTGCAAAGTCTAATGATAATGGCGAAACTTGGGGACAATTCAACAGAATGTCAACAACAATAATGGATACTTATGCAGAGCTTGCTGGTTATAACGATGTTTTTATATACCAACCATATAAATCTTTTGGCTTCATAGTTCATGGCGAGGATTCTTACAGCTTCTTCTTCACAGTAGTACTAACTAATACTCAAACAATTGAAGAAACTCACTTAGTCGAAGCAAAATATGATGGATCGCGTTGGTCAATGCACACAGTGGCTAATGATCTATCATTTATCTACCCACGTGCCTTCTTCCAATCAGACCTTTATAGACAAGATGACTGGTCAAACCAAGCAGTATGGAGACTTGGTGAAAGTGTTCGTGCTTATGAGATTCAAGCTGCAAAAACTGCCGATGGAGATAATATAATTGTAAAATGGGTTGATTACTCTGATGAAGTTATGTTCCCTGCTCCTATTGCAATTACAGAACTTAATGATGATAATGTAGAAGTTGATTCTCAACTTGAAGGTTGGTACACAACTGATATTTTCTTCTCTTATCGCGGTGTAGATGAATCAGATTGGTCTGGCTCAATTAACTCAACAGACGACGCCAACCACTACAAAGCAACATTTATTCCTGATGTAGTGCCAAGCATTAACCAGATTCCAATTATATATCATTCAAATGCTGTTTATACAGATGGAACATTACCTTTCATGCAGATTCCTTATGCTGTCAGAGAGCACATTGTCTATTTCTGGGATTTCATCAGATACGGAAATGCTGACCTTTTGGCTTCTTCAGTGAATGAAAACAATATTAACTATACATTCGAACTAAGAGACGTCGTTCCAAATCCTGCTTCTGGCATAGTTGAGATTCCTTATGTTATAGATCAGGCAAACAATGTAAAAATCGAAGTTCATAGTGCTATGGGACAAAAAGTAGCTGATTTAGTTAATGAGTTCCAGAATGCTGGTGCAAGTACAATTATGTATGATGTAACTAATCTCTCCTCCGGCTCATATTACGTAACAATGACTGTCGGTGGCCAAAGATTAACCAAGATGTTGAATGTAATCAAATAATTATATATTTTTTGATTTTTTATAGATACATTTTTATAGCCCCCTTTATTGTGAAGGGGGCTTTTTTTTTATAGAATATCAAACTCCTGACACATAAGAAACAATCAATTCGTAATATTAGGATATATTTAATGGAAGCATCCCCTTGCCCCTTCTCCCGATAAATCGGTATCAAAGCATTGCAAAGAAGGCAAAAAACCAGTGGTATCAATCTCTTACAAAGAGGGGTCAGGGTGTGTTGTCTGATATATATCCTTGAAAAAACGAAATTATTGTTTATAGTAGAATCCTCGTAAACCCCTTATTCTTTCGTTTTAGGGTCATGAGTTGTGAAGTTTTAAAAATGGTGCTTTATATTATTCTTGTATTCATAATATACAATAGTTTATAGAATAATAATGATGATAATTCGTTTTAGTTATGATAATGAAATTATATGGTATGAAAATATAAATGAAAACGCTGGAAATGATGGATAGGCAGGAACGTGTTATTGCTTCTAACAAAAGAGCAGAGCATGACTTCTTTATTGTGCAATCGTATGAAGCTGGCATCGCTTTGACTGGTACGGAAGTAAAATCTCTGCGCCAAGGCAAAGTGAGTATTCAGGATGCTTATGCTGGATTTCCATCTGCACAAAGCAAAGAACTATTCCTATATAACCTTCATATTAGTGTTTATAAACAGGGTAATATTCACAACCATGAACCCAAAAGAGTTAGGAAACTACTACTTAATTCACATGAGCTTTCAAAAATCAAAACAGCTACTGCCGAACGCGGCATGACTTTGATACCTCTTGCTGTGTATTTCTCAGGTAGGTTTGTGAAAATTCAGCTAGGATTATGCAAAGCAAAACGCAAGTATGATAAACGAGAAACAACGAAAAAACGCGAAACCGATAGAGAAATTAGAAGAAAATATAGAGTTTAATCAATAAATAATTATGAATATGAACGTTCCACTAAATGAACAAATGGATATTATTCGCAAAGGGACAGTTGACCTTTTGCCTGAAGAAGAATTAGCCCATAAAATTGAAATGTCAATTAGACTGAAGAAACCACTAAGAGTGAAACTTGGCTGTGATCCAAGCAAACCTGACCTTCATATCGGCCATGCTGTGGTTTTACATAAAATGAGAGAATTTCAGGACCTCGGTCATACTGCTGTTCTGATAATTGGAGATTTTACAGCTATGATTGGTGATCCAACTGGAAAAAACAAAACCCGACCTCAACTAACTATTGAGGAAACCAAAATAAATGGAAAGACATATTTGGAGCAGGCAACAAAGATACTTTCTGATAATCGGCTCGAAATAAGATATAATTCCGAATGGCTTGCAAGAATGAATTTCCAAAATGTAATCCATCTCGCTGCCAACTATACTATTGCCCAGCTTCTCGAACGTGATGACTTCAGTAAAAGATATAAGTCCGGTGTACCTATTAGTGTCCATGAATTACTTTATCCTTTGGCACAAGCGATGGATTCAGTTGCAATAGAATCCGACATCGAACTTGGTGGTACTGACCAGAAATTTAACCTTCTGGTAGGCAGGGAAATCCAGAAAAATCATGATATAAGTCCACAATGTATATTAACAATGCCCATACTCGAGGGCACTGATGGAGTGGATAAAATGAGTAAATCTTTGAATAATTACATTGCTATGACTGATGTACCAAGAGAGATATTTGGTAAAGCAATGTCTATTCCTGATAATCTTACTGTTAGATACTATAAATATGGCGGCTGGGCTTCTGATGAAGAAGTACTGGAAATGGACGAAGGTCTGAAAAAGGAGACTTTGCATCCAAGAGATGCAAAAGTGAAAATGGCAAAAAAAATTGTCGAGATGTATCATGATAAACAAGCTGCTGACGAAGCTTTTGCTGAGTTTGAGCGTATGTTCGTAAAAAAAGAGATGCCTGATGAAATAGACGAAGTAACTTTAAATTCTGATACAAAGCAATTGCAGCTAATTGATGTATTGGTAACGACAAAACTTCTACAATCAAAAAAGGAAGCACGCAGAATGATCACACAGGGAGCAGTCTCCTTAGATGATGAAAAAGTGCATGACCCTTTCTCAGACTTTGATTTTTCTGATTATCGCCTGATAAAAGTTGGAAAAAGAAAATTCCTAAAAGTAAGAGCTGAGTAGTTGTGTAACTTACATATTTTTATGTTGCAAAATTAGAGTATTGAATCAGGTAATTGCTCTACACAACATAGCCAAACAAAGCATCTATTACGAGTATAGAAGCGGCTGTAAGAGTGAATGCCTTGACAGTGCTATTGCCTACTCCTTCGGCTCCACCGCGTGTGGAAAAACCAACATAGCATCCGATTAAAGCCGTAACCAAACCAAATAAAAGCGATTTAGTGAGACCTACGTTTATCTCCCATGCTTTAAAGTATGTATATATAGAATTAAAAAATTCATAAGCAGTAAAATCATGCTTGAAAGCGGTCAATATATATGCTCCTACCAAAGCTACAACATTTGAAAATATAGCCAACACAGGCATCATCATCATTGCTGCGAGGACTCTTGGCATAGCGAGGAATCTATTCTTGTCAATAGCCATCATTTCTAATGCATCAATTTGCTCAGAAACGTTCATAGTGCCAATCTGAGCAGCCATAGCGCCCCCCACTCTTCCTGCAATGACTAATGCAGTTAGCACTGGAGTAAGCTCGGTAAAGACAGCTGTACCTATCGAAGCACCCAAGAAGGGTCGTGTAATATTTATTAAATTGAACTTCTCGAAAAGCAAAGTTGCCTGCAATGCCGCTATCGCACCAGTAAACGATCCAATTAGGATTACCAAGGGTAAGGAATCAGCACCTATTAGAGACATTTGCTCGAAAATGATCTTCCTGTCTTTGAAAGCTCTTGGTATATATTTCACAACACGAAAGAGCAGCATTACAATGCCACCTAACTCGGATAGAAAACTCAATACTGCTCTGCCTGTTCTCGCTATAGGATTCATTCAAGAGTACTCTTTGTTTTAAATATAACTTATACAAATATATAAGAATTATTTGAACTAATATAATATTTCAGAATTAGAGGATAAAAAATTGCCTAATATTTCTTTTTCCCAAATATCAAATTCCTGAACAATAACAATACCTTTTTAATAGTATTTGCTGACCAAGGAGAAATCTGATATATGTATTTATAGATTGTATCCAGATAAAAGCTTTTATAAAGTCTTGGATTTTTCTCCCAACCATACTTATCTTGTATCATTTTAATTTCTTTTAATCGCGGGAAGCCACCACTGAAGGTCTTGGTGGTTTTGTAATCTTTTGCCCTTGCAATAGTAATTGGATTGTATAATATCTTATGTTCTTTTCCTGCTCTGATCCAGAACTCCCAATCCATAGTGAAATTCAAGGATTCGTCAAGGTAGCCAATCTTATCAAAGAGCTGCCTTCTCCAAAATGTTGTTGGCTGCATTATCATGTGGTTAACATGGATCAGGCGATAATAATCGAATGGCTCTGCTGACTTGAATTTCTCCTTTATTCCTGTTACCTCATCTTCGATAATTGCATCGCCATATACAAGTATAACATCGGGGTTATTCTGAAGTAGTTTCACCTGATTTTTTATTGCGTTTGTAGCATAAACATCATCGGAGTTTAGCCAGGCAACTATTTCCCCTGTGCTTCTTCTAAATCCTTTGTTAATAGCATGACTTTGCCCTCTATCCTTTTCTGATACCCATCGGATAAAGGGATATAAATCAGCATATTTTTTAATTATTTCTACTGAATTATCGTTGGAACCACCATCAATAATTATATATTCCAGATTGGGATAATCCTGTTCGATGACGCTTTTGATTGTATCTTCGATATATTCTCCCTGATTATAGGAAGGGGTAGTTATCGAGACTTTTGGATAATGTTGCTTTTTCATAATTTATTTTTGTCAATTCTTTTAAATTCAGTCCAAACAATATTTGGATAACATATTGCAAATTTAAGATCGTGCAAAACCTTATAGATTTTACTTATAAAGCTAAATGGGTAATAATACTTCTTTGGCATATTCTTTTGATTGATAACTCTTGATACTGATTTTAAAAACTCATGTTTTTTCTCATTAATATTGCTCTGTATAAAATGAAAATTCTGGCTTTTTCTATGCAATCTCCAATATAATAGCTTGTTCTCAACGTATATGAATTTACCCAATCCAGCAGCGTGAATAACAAGTTGCCAATCAGACCATATCTCATGCTCTTTGATTATTGAGAAATCCTGAAGAATACTGCTTCTAATAACGATGTTTGAAAACGAAATTATCGGATTTCTAAATAGGATCATCCTTGCAAGAGATTTTGGATTCTTCTTGCATTTATTGCCTATGTACCTGGAGTATTTCAAGTAATTCTGATGCCTTTCAGCATCAAACCCATCATCAATTAGTAGTTCGAGATCGGAGAAAGCCAGCACAGCTTCGGGATTATTCTTTAATGCACTGATTTTCAGCTCCAGACAATTTGGCTTCCATACATCATCACTTTCAAGAAAAGCTACATATTTGCCACTGATGTTAGAAAAAGCCAATTCATTCGTTTGCTTAATGCCCTTGTTCTCATTGCCGAGATGAGTAAGTAATTTTATTTTTTGAGGATTTTCACTTATAAAACCATTAATTATTTCTATGGAATTATCCTTAGACCCATCATCAACTATGATAAGCTCCCAATCCTGATAGCTTTGATTCATAACGGAGCTAATGGCATCTCTGATATAGATACCATAGTTATAGCTTGTCATTATAACAGTTGTCTCTGGTATATTATTTCTGTTGCTATTTATCAAAGTCTATTCAAGAATTTTGTCTTCAAAAATACAAATATAATAAATCCAAACGATTCAATCAGGATTATAAGTTGAATATGGATTATGAATAAATTTGGAATTGTCCTAAAATGTCTATTTTTTCTAATAAATCAGAAATAATAAAGCACCTATAATTCTTAAGTAATATTTATTGGTTTATTCTAAAAAAGCATTAACTTTGAATAAATGTAATTATTGAATCTAAACTATTATAATTATGAATTACATAACAATACTCGGAGTAGTAGCTGGAATACTTACTACAATTTCTTTTCTTCCTCAGGTGATAAAAGCGTGGAAAACCAAACAAACTAAAGATATATCAATGAGCATGTACTCTATATTTGTTATTGGGGTCGCTCTTTGGTTAATTTATGGTTTTGCCATTAATGATTTACCCGTGATTTTAGCAAACGCTGTTACTTTAGTTCTTGCTGGGTCAGTATTAATAATGAAGATAAAATATAAATGAGTAATAATGTAAATGTAATCATACCTGCAGGCGGTGTTGGTAAAAGATTTGGTGGAGAGATGCCAAAGCAATACCTCGAACTTGATGGTATTCCAATAATTATCAGAACCATACTTTGCTTCGAGAAAGCTAATAGTATTTCAAACATTGTAGTTGCAGCTTCGGAAGACTGGATTGATTATCTTTGGGATAAGATCAAGTTCTATAAAATAGAAAAAGTAAAAGAATTATTAACTGCTGGTAAAGAGCGATTAAACTCCATTGACAATGCTCTCAAATCTAAGCATTTGATCGGTAGCGATATTATACTTGTTCATGATTCGGTTCGCCCATTTACCAGTTTATCACTTATAAATGATGTGATTACTGCTGCTGAAGAATATGGAGCGGCAGTACCTGGTCTAAATCCTAACGAGACTATAAAATCGGCAGATACCAATAATGATGTTATAACTACTTTAGACCGCACAAAGCTATGTAGCATTCAGACACCTCAGGGCTTTAAACATTCTATTCTTGTAAAGGCATATCAAAATGCTATTAAAAACGACTTCTTCGGAACTGACGATAGCTCACTTGTCGAGAGAATAGGCAATAAAGTAAAAATAATTCCTGGCGAACAGCAAAATATTAAGATTACAACTCCGTTTGATATGACGATTGCTAATGAAATACAAAAAAATATTAAATGATAGATTATCTTAAGGAAAAACAGGAACTTATCAACCGAGCTGGCAGCTTTTATAATGAAGCATCGCTTATAAAAGCTTCGCTTTTAGTTGATGAGATCATAGAATTGCAGCTCGACCTCGACTCAATGAGGACTGGCTTCTTTTTATATGCTGATATTAGTCATCCCTTGAAAAGAAGTGAACTTTCTGATATCATAGGAGAAAAGACCGTTCAGAGAATAGAATTACTGAAACGTCTTAGCGGTATTTCTGTACCAGATACCGAAAAGAAAATATTAAAACTCAGGCAGCTTTTTGTTGGGCTTTCTGACGACCTGTCCGTCATATTTATTAAACTTGCAGAACGGCTTTATCGGCTAAAGCAATGTTACAAAGAGAAAAGTGAATCTTTGCAACGACTTGCTGAAGAATGTCTTTATCTTTATGCTCCAATAGCACATCGGCTTGGAATCAGAAAGATATATTCCGAAATGGAGGATATAGCTTTCATGGTACTCTTCCCCGAAGATTATAGCAAGATATACCACAGAATCGAGAAAAAACGCCCAATATTCCTGAAAAACCTTGAGGATATGACTAAGCAGATTGCAAAAGTCCTTAAGGATAATGGTATCGAGGCAAAAATAAATTCAAGAGTTAAGAAGCCATATAGTATATACCGAAAACTAAGCAACAAAAACGTTACTTTCGATGAGATATTTGATTTGATGGCACTTCGTGTGATAACAAAAAAGGTTGATGATTGTTACCTGACTCTTGGTGCAGTACATAGCCATTGGATACCAATTGCAGGAAGATTTCGCGATTGGGTAACCTATCCGAAACCGAACGGATACCGTTCAATTCAAACCACAATCCATACACGTAGCGGTGATAAATATGAGATACAGATAAGAACCGATGAAATGCACCGCGAGGCAGAGTATGGATCGGCTGCTCACTGGGCTTACAAGGAAGGAGTCGCTACGCAGGATACATGGATAATGCGTCTAAAAGAGTTCTTAGAAAATGATGAGTATTTTGATAATCCACATAAACTATTTGATTTGTTGAAATCTGAATTTAAGCGAGATTATATTCATGTTCTGACCCCAAAAGGCGATATTAAAACATTGCCTGAGGGATCAACTCCTATTGATTTCGCTTTTGCTGTGCATTCTGATCTCGGATGTAAAGTAACCGGAGCAAGTATTAATGGCAAATTTGCAAAGCTGAAAACTGAATTAAAATCTGGTGATGTTGTTGATATTATTTCATCTAATAATGCCACTCCTTCTCTCGATTGGCTTAGCTTTGTTAAAACTTCGAGAACCCGTAATAAAATAATGAAGTGGTTCAATAAACACGAGAGAGAGAACAAGATTATTGAAGGAAAAAAAACTTACGATAACCTTATCAAGCGATATAGAAATAAAGTCCATGACTATTTGGATGGCACAGACGTAAAGAATAATTTACTTAAACTTGGAGTTAAGTCATTCGATGACCTTTATTTCGAAATATCTGGTAAAGGTATTAAGCCGAGTCTGCAACTATTAAAGAAAATATACCCAAAAGCTTTTAAAAAGGATGATGATAAATCAAAACTTAATAAAAGCATTAATCGAGCTAGCAAAGAGCCAAAGATTGAAGTGGAAGGAATGGATGGACTGGTAACAAAGCTCTCAAAATGCTGCAACCCCGTAAAAGGAGAACCAATTATTGCTTATGTAACAAAGAAATCTGAAGTGAAGATACATTCTAAGAATTGCCAATATATCAAAAAGGGTACATTTGATAAAAGTAACTTCAAAAAGGCAGAGTGGGTATTTGATGATTCAATGCAGGAAGTCAGTATCAAGGTTTTTGGTGATGAATTTAACAAAATGCTCAAATCAGCTATAGATGCTGCCGAAGATCTAAAGCTACCTATTATATCCACTAACAGGTTTAATGCTGGCACCAGAGGGAGTGGATTGATTATGAAAATAAGCATCAAAGGTATTGACGATTTAAACAAATACAATAGCAAATTGCTTAATTCAAAGCATATAGATAAAGTAAAGGTAAGCTAATAATCATGTTCTGGTATTAGTTGTAACAAAGCATTGCATTGTTATTCCTGCTTAATGTTTTGAATCAGTAATACTCTTCTGTACTTTTCCTTATCTTTTAAATAAAATTCATAAGTGAACTTATTTTCTCGCTCGAAACTTATTATTATTTTGAAAGCGGCTTTCTCAGGGTTTAAAACGTCAACCTGTTTTTCAAATATCAACTGTTTCTTATCCGGATAGTAATTTCCAAATGCAAATTTTGAATCTGTTCCAACTTCGTCTATTGAATAGATAGTATATTGCTGGGCATAATTATCGAAACCTATGATTTGCATAGTTGACGTTACTGTGCCAAAATAATCAATATTGTTTAAAATTTCAATGAATCTATTCCCGAATATCATTTTATTCTCAGAGAATCTTTTGCCATATTCT
>Ga0272443_10003827_pt1 | contig 17234 bp, 11 predicted proteins | sample SSMAcet12_FD_193581 | JGI IMG/M metagenome (GOLD analysis project Ga0272443, IMG submission 193581) | Marine sediment archaeal communities from Little Sippewissett salt marsh, Falmouth, MA, United States - SSM-Acet-12 | ecosystem: Environmental > Aquatic > Marine > Wetlands > Sediment ... | reverse complement strand
CCAGCTTTACCTGCTATGGCAGCCTGGCCTGGAAGGCCGGTCAGCACGAAAACGAGGCGACCGCCAAGGGCAGTTATGACGGTCAGTCCTATGAAGATAAAGATAAAGCGCATTATTTTGGACCGGATCCCGACATTGATGTCGAAAAGCGGGTCTTGGTTGGTTCATCCTGGGCCGATGCCGATACCGCTCCCGGTCCGTATGTTGGAAGCGGCAGTGATGTGCTCTTCCAGTTTATTGTCACCAACACTGGGAATGTGACCCTTTCCGGGGTTGCCCTCAGTGATAATTACATCGCCAATCTCTATAGTGATCAAGGTCTGAGCATTCCTTGCGAAGAGAACGATCCCTTTGGTGTTGGTGAAAGTTTCACCTGTTATGGCAGTCTGGCCTGGCAGTCCGGACAGCATAAAAACACTGCATTAGTCAGTGGATCGTATGACGACCATCACATTAGTGATGAGGATTTGGCGCACTATTTTGGTGCATCTGTGTCCATCAATGTAGAAAAATCCGTTTGGGATGGTTCAGCATGGGATGACGCCGATACTGGCAATGGCCCAACCCTCCTCGATGGGAGTGATCCCATATTCAAGTTTGACGTAACCAATACTAGCAACGTCGCTCTAACGAACATAGTTCTGGAGGATAACCTCATTTCTTCCCTGTTTAGTGATCAAACACTAACTACTGAGTGTGTAGAACCTGAAACGTTGAGCGTCGACGCCAGCTTCACATGTTTTGGAAGCCTGCCCTGGGCCGCAGGAAAGCATGAAAACAAGGCTGAAGTCTCTGCTGAAAGTAACAACATCCCTGCAAGTGATAGCGATTTGGCACATTACCTTGGCGGATCTCCCAAGATTATACTGACCAAGACAGCTGACGTTGATGTATATCAGCAAAAGGACGAGATCATCACCTATACGTTTGTTGCCGAAAACACGGGGAATTTAACGTTGTACGATGTCAAGATAGCTGATCCTCTGCCAGGCCTTACTGTACTCAATTGTTCGGTTGCCATGCCGGCGACCTTATCCCCTGGTTCGACAATGACCTGCACAGCAACTTATCAGGTAAAACAGGCAGATATCGATCGTGGATATATTGATAATGTGGCATCCGCCAAGGGTACAGATATCTATGGGCAGACCGTGGAAGACGATGATGATTTGAAATTGGAAGGTCCCAAGGAAGGAGCATCCATCCATCTTGAAAAGACAGCCAATCCTGAAATTTATGTGGCTGTGGAAGATGAGATCGTGTATACTTTTGTGGCTACCAATGATGGCTCCTTCACATTGTCCAATGTGAAGATTGAAGATCCCTTGTCTGATCTTTCAGAACTTACTTGTTCGCACGCTCAGCCTTCAACGCTGCAGCCCGGCGAATCCATGACCTGTACGGCGACTTATTCGATCACTCAAGCCGATATCAACAATGGCAAGGTTGAAAATACAGCCGTTGCCAGCGGCGTTGGTTCCAATGAAGAAATGGTCAAAGATGATGATGATGCGGTTATTGAAGGGCCGAAGGAAGAAACTTCCATCCATCTGGATAAGCAAGCGGACCCTGTCATTTACAAGAAAGTAGGTGATGAGATCACCTATACCTTCACAGTGACGAACAATGGGATTTACACACTGATGGATGTCACCGTTACCGACCCGCTGTTTGGGCTGAGCTTCGGTCCCATAGATGAAATGGCACCTGGTGATAGTGAAGTCTATAAATATACCTACACCATCACCCAGGGTGATCTGGACGCCGGATTTATTGAGAATGTGGCGACGGCCATGGGTTATGACACCAATGAGGAACCGGTTTCCGATACGGATGACGCGACGGTTGATTATGAAAAACCGAAAGAGACCGTTGAGACTCTGCCGACCACAGGCTTTGCACCTAGCCGAATCACAAGCCTGCCGACGCAGTCGCTGGATATGGCCTACACAGCCTATTCAGAGTTCTGGCTCGAGATTCCGTCTCTGGGCGTCAAAGTGGACATCGTCGGTGTTCCTGAAACGGGCTCCGGTTGGGATGTCACCTGGCTTGGCGAGGATGCCGGCTGGCTGAATGGCACCACTTTCCCGACCTGGCCCGGCAATTCTGTAGTGACCGGTCATGTTTGGAATGCCTTTGACCAGGCTGGTCCCTTTGTGGATCTCCATCAGCTAAAATGGGGCGACAAGATTATCGTTCACCTCTATGGCTCCTCCTATGTGTTTGAGGTGCGCTCCAAGCTGACGGTTGTACCTACGGACATGAGCCTGATTGAAAAGGAAGAAGATTATTCCTGGCTTAACCTAATGACCTGCCGAGATTTTAATGAAGAGACGGATTTGTACGACTACCGTCTGATTGTCAGAGCTGTCCTGTTAGATGTTGAGTGAATTGAACGGATAACATAAACTGGGGCAGGGGAAAGATAGGATACTGGTCAACGCTTTCGCAACGATGCAAAACCATCACAATGATAAGCGTTGACCACCTACCTTTGTTTACCGCTACCCAATATCTTGCACCGACCCTGACTTTGTGCTAAAATCACAGATGAGTTATTAAGCTTAGGCTTATGTTTTATACCCTTTACGTCGAAAAGTGGGTGTCCCCCACTTTTCTGTGTATCATGCAAGAATATTTGATGGAGTAAGTGGCAACATGAAGAGTGAATTCGCACTGGCATTCAATGAGGTTGTGGAAGATCGACAGCTATCCAAGGAAGTGATTCTGGAAGCGCTCGAATCTGCATTGGTCTCCGCCTATCGAAGGGCTGTTAACGCCTCCAATGCCCAGTTGGTAGAAGCTAAAGTTGATATGGAAACGGGCAATATCGAAATCTACGCCGAAAAAGAGGTCGTGGAAGATGTTCAGGATGAACGGACGGAAGTCCTCCTGAGCGAAGCCCGTGAAGTTGAGCCTGAAGCCGAACTGGGCGATATGGTTGTTGTGGAAACAACCCCCGACGATTTTGGCCGGGTAGCTGCGCAAACGGCCCGTCAGGTGATCCAGCAGCGGATTCGTGAAGCCGAGCGCGAGATCCAATTTGATTATTTTGAGAAACAAGTCGGTGAGATCGTCAGCGGTATCGTTCAGGCGGTCAGCGGACGCGGCGCGACAATCGTCCTCGATAAAAAAGCTGAGGGGTTGATGCTCCGCAAGGATATGATCCCCCGAGAACGCCTTCGCGTACATGATCGCATTCGGGCTTTGATTTATGATGTCAAGGAAACCAGCCGCGGCCCACAAATTTTCCTTTCCAGAGCACATCGCAATTTCCTGCGACGCTTGCTGGAGAACGAAGTCCCGGAAATTTATCATGGCGTGGTTGAAATCCGTTCCATCGCCCGCGAACCCGGCCAGAGGGCCAAGGTTGCCGTTTCGGCGACCCAACAGGGCATCGACCCGGTTGGCGCCTGTGTGGGTGTGCGTGGCGTTCGGATCCAGGCCATTGTGCGTGAATTGAATGATGAAAAAATCGATGTGATCGAGTGGAGTAATGATACTGCCGCTTTTATTTCCAAGGCCATCAGCCCGGCCCGTGTTTTGGGCGTTTACCTGATGGAATCGGGCGAGGGTGGCAGCACGGCCACTGTGGTCGTGCCAGAAGACCAACTCTCCCTGGCAATCGGTCGTGACGGGCAGAATGCCCGCCTGGCTGCCAAGCTGACCGGCTGGCGAATTGACATCAAGAGCCTGGCGGAAGCTGCCGGCGAATCGATGCTCAAATTAGAGAGCGATGCCGATTATGCCGAGATCAAAGACCGCGAGGGCGAGGCAATGGAAAAGATTACCGTCCTTCTGGAAAAGAAAGCCGAAGGACGACCGCTGCCGCCTGAAGATTACAATTTCATGGCTGCTTTTGTTGATCGGGTCGAACGCCGGGTTGAAAAGAAGCGCCGGGAAGAGGACCTGGAAGAAAAGCGCCGTTACGAGGAAGCGGTTGCTTCTGTGCCGCCGCTGACCTTCGATATCGATATTTTAGATGTTGATCTCAAGGAGCACGTTCTCTTTATCCTGCAGGAAGCGGACATTGATTCCCTTGGCGACCTTGTTTTGCAAATGCGTTTGGATAGTGACAAGATTTTGGCACTGAACGGCATTGGTCCGAAGTCCTTTGAAGAGATCAAGGACCTGACAGACGATCTGCGGATCACACCGGAAGAGGCCGCCGAATTTGCCGCAGCCCAGGCAGAAGCTGAGCAACTAGCTGAAGCTAAGGCATTGGCTGAGGCTAAGGCATTGGCAGAGGCCCAGGAAGTGGCCGAAGAAGCGGTTGATGAAGCCGAGGCTGAACCTGTGGCTGAGGGCGCAGCTGCCGAAGAGGTCGTTGTTGCGACACCGGAAGAGGCTGTAGAAGTGGAAGTTGAACCGGAAGCCGAAGCCGTGGAAGAAGAAGCGGTTGAGGAAGCCGTTGTGGAACCGGAAGTGAAGAAACCTGTAACGAAGAAACCTGTAGCGAAGAAACCTGCTGAGGAACCGAAGGAGAAGGAAGAGGAAGATGAATTTGATAAGCTCTTCTCCTACGACGCTCGTAAGTATGGCTATTATGAAGATGAAAAGCCCAAGTTCGTCAGTGAGGATAAGGATTCTGATAGTAGCAAATCCGGAACCAAGAAGAAAAAGAGTAAGAAAAAGCGTCGGCCCAACTATGGTGAACAGGATGGATGGGAAGACTGGTAGAAAAGTTATGAGAAGCGATTAGATGGTCAAGAAAACCAAACGTCGCAGCAAGCATATTCCTCAGCGCACCTGCGTGGGCTGTCGGGAAGTTTTGCCGAAGCGTTCCTTGATCAGGATTGTCAAAAGTCCGGAGGGCGTCCAGGTTGACCCCACCGGAAAAGCCCACGGCCGTGGAGCCTATCTCCACGACCAGCGGTCCTGTTGGATGCGCGGGATTAAAAACGGTCTTGGCCATGCACTCAAAACTGAGCTCACCGAACAGGAGAAACAAGGGCTTCTGGCCTATATGCAGGAGCACATCCCTGAGGTTGAGCCGGTGATGAAGGGGGCAGAGGAATTGTCAGGATGAGTTAGGATCATCTGGTCGCTCCGGAGCAGTTCAATATTCAAAAAAGACTTTGAGTTCTCTCGAAGAGATCTCAAGGTAGGGGAATACATGGAGGTGTTGTGTGAGCGATAGTGAAAATAAACAAATCATCCTGCCTTACAGTATCAACGTACGGGATTTAGCAGAAAAGTTAGAGGCCAGCCCCATTCAGGTCATCAAGGTTTTGATGGCTAATGGTGTGATGGCTAGTATTAATCAGACTGTGGATTTCGATACGGCCGCGGTTGTTGCAAGCGAACTGGGTTTTGAGCCCGAACTGGAACAGGTCGTTGAAGAGGCTAAGGAAGATCAGGGCGAAATTCCCCTCTGGCGGCAGATGATCGCTGACGAGGATGAGAAGGACCTGAAACCTCGCCCGCCAGTCATCTCTATGCTGGGGCACGTTGACCACGGGAAAACATCCTTACTCGATGCCATCCGGGAGACAAATGTTGCCGATGGTGAAGAGGGTGGGATCACACAGCACATTGGCGCCTATCAGATTGACCATAAGGGCCGCAAGATCACCTTTTTGGACACTCCCGGCCACGCTGCCTTCACATCCATGCGGGCACGTGGTGCACAGGGTGCGGATATCGTGATTTTGGTGGTCGCCGCGGATGATGGCGTGATGCCGCAGACCCGTGAGGCTGCCAACCATGCCAAAGCTGCCCAGGTGCCGATTGTCGTTGCAATGAACAAGATGGATCTGCCTGGTGCGAACCCCGAATTGGTTATGCGACAGCTTTCAGAGATTGATCTCGTCCCGGATGACTGGGATGGCGATACGATTGTAGTACCGGTTTCAGCCAAAAAGAAGGAAGGCCTGGACGACCTGATGGAAGCCATCCTGCTGGTGGCGGAGAATAATAAAATTGAAGCCAATCCCAATGGTAAGGTGCTGGGGACTGTAGTGGAAGCGGAATTGGATAAGACCCGCGGCGTTATGGCGACCCTGCTGCTTCAGAACGGCACGATCAAGGTCGGTGATACCATTCTGGCCGGGAAAGCCTATGGTCGCACCAAAGCGATGTTTAATTATCGCAATGAGCGAATCAAACAGGCCGGTCCTTCAACACCGGTGATGGTGATGGGGCTGAATGATGTCCCCACTGCAGGCGACCTTTTCCAAAAGGTGCCTTCTGAAAAAGAAGCCCGTTCGATCGTGGCTGATCTTGAAGCGGAACAACAGACCCATACCACTGCAAAGAAAACGACTCTGGAAGACCTCTTTGAGCAATTACAGGCCGGTGAGGAACAGGAATTACGCCTGATCGTCAAGGCCGATGTCCAGGGTTCGCTGGAGCCAATAGTCAATTCTCTCAATGAGATCAGCGACAATGAATCGGATGTCTCCATTAATATTCTGCACGCAGAAACCGGAAATATCTCGGAAAGCGACGTCATGTTGGCGGCTGCTTCCGATGCCATCGTGGTTGGTTTCGCAGTGGAATCCGATAACGCTGCTGAACGCCTGGCGGAAAAAGAGGGCGTTTCCATCCGCCTATATACGATTATTTACCGGCTCACCGAAGATATTGAAAAAGCTATCAAAGGTATGCTTGAACCCGAAATGGTTGAAAAAGTTGTCGGTCAGGCAAAAGTCCTGGCGACCTTCAAGGTTTCCAAATACAGCACAGCGGCCGGTTGCCGGGTGATTGATGGCGAAATCCGACGTAATGGTAAGGTCAGAGTGATCCGAAACGGTGATGTTATCTTTGAAGGTGAAATTGGGTCACTCAAACGTGGTAAAGAAGATGTCCGTGAAGTTCGCGAAGGCTTTGAATGCGGCATAACAATGAAGCAATTCCACGAGTTTGAGGAGGGTGATCTGCTCGAATGTTATGTCATTGAGGAACAGAAGTTTTAGTAAAGGAATTTGAATCATGCCTTCAGGTATCAGATTACAGAGAATACAGGACCAGATTCGGCAAGTGTTGACGATCTTGCTTGAAACCAAGGTGAATGATCCCAGGGTTGAAGGTGCTTACATTACAGATGTCTCTGTGGACCGTGAACTGGACTTTGCCAATATCTATATTTCCTCACTGGTTGGTGAGGAACAGGCCGCTGAGATTTTGGATGGCTTGCGCAGCGCCGCAGGCTATCTGCGTTACGAACTCAGCCGGGCGGTGAAGCTGCGGGTGATGCCCAAACTGCGTTTTTATTGGGATGACACACCTGAGAAAGCGGACCGGATTGAGTCCCTGCTTGCAGAAATCCAGGCTGAGCGCTTGACAAATGCCGATGAAGACGCAGAATCTGAAGAAATCAATAATGAGGAAATGAATGACGAAGGAAACCGATCTGAAGATTAAGGAAAAAATTGCAGCAAGTGACCGAATTTTGGTCGTCTCCCATGTCCGTCCGGACGCGGATGCGGCTGGTTCGGTTCTCGGTTTGGGCTTGGCTCTCCAGCAGGCTGGAAAAGATGTCCAGATGGTTCTGCAGGATGGAGCCGATAATTTCGAATATATTTCCGGCAGCGAGCAGATTGTCCGCAAGGCCGATGGATCGTTTGATATGATTGTGGTTGTGGATTGCTCCGATCCGGAACGGGTGGGGGATGCCCTCAATGGGTACGGTGTGCCGGATTTGGTTGTTGACCATCATAAAACGAACCTCAATTTTGGCACCTATAATGTGGTTGAACCCGAACAGGTCGCCACGGCCGCGATCCTATATGACCATATCCCCGATTGGGGATTGGCGTTTAATAAGGCGGTTGCCAGCAGCCTGCTTTCAGGGCTTGTGGGGGATACGCTCGGTTTTCGCACCTCCAATGTAGATTCATCCGTGATGCGCAGGGCGGCTGCGCTGATGGATTTGGGCGCGGATCTGACCGTTATTTATCGGGAAGAACTGGTTTTGAAATCCTATGCCGCTGTTCGTTATTGGGGCGCGGGATTGGACCGTCTGGTGCATGATGACGGCCTGGTTTACACCTATCTTACCCTTGATGACCGGGAAAAAATCGGGTATGCTGGAAATGATGATGCCGATCTGGTAAATGTGCTATCTGCGGTCCGAGAGGCCGAGATCGCACTCATTTTCATCGAGCAGGAGCATAATCAAGTTAAAGTCAGTTGGCGGGCCAGGCCTGGTTTGGATGTCTCTGGAATCGCTTTTAGCTTCGGCGGTGGCGGTCATGCGGCTGCTGCTGGCGCTGATATTGATGGCGATATCAAAGAAGTTATGACGCGTGTGATCGAAAAAACGCGAGATCTATTAGCAAGTTCAAATAAATAAAGGAGAACACCTAAATATCCCAGGGGAGTATGGTAAAAATATGAGTGAACAAGAATTTGACGTAAAGAATGCTGTCTCAGGGGTACTGGTAATTGATAAACCCGTTGGCATGACCTCGCATGATGTTGTGCAAGTCGTTCGCCGAGGAACGGGTATCCGACGGGCAGGTCATACAGGGACCCTGGACCCGCGCGCCTCTGGCGTTTTGGTCGTCCTGGTTGGCCCCGCTGTCCGGCTGAGCGAGTATGTCTCAGCTTCGGATAAACGGTATCAGGCGATCATCCGTTTGGGTGAAAGCACTGACACTTATGACGCTGAGGGTGAAATCACCCGCCGGTCACCGGTGGACATCTCTCAGGAACAGATTGAAGAGGCGCTCACCCAGTTTGAGGGGACTGTTGAACAAGTGCCGCCGGCTTATTCCGCCAAGAAGATCAATGGCCGCAAGGCTTATGAGATGGCGCGGAATGGCGAAGAGGTGGAGCTGGAGCCCCGGGAAATTGATGTTTACCATCTGGAACTTCTGGAATGGGACACGCCCGAGGCCATCGTGGATGTCTATTGTTCATCGGGTACCTATGTCCGCTCTTTGGCCAATGACCTCGGCGAGGTTTTGGGCTGCGGCGGGCACCTGGTGGGCCTGCGCAGGACCAAGAGTGGTGAATTTGCCCTGCGGGATGCCGTTCAACTGCGTAAACTGCAGGAGGCTTTTGATAACGGTGATTGGTATAAATACCTGATCCCGGCCGCAGAAGCGCTCTCCGATTGGCCGTCACGCGAATTGACCTTTGAAGAGGTTGATCTGATCCGCCATGGTCACCGAATTCCGGTTGAAGAAGCCCCCGAGAATCCTGATAATTGGGTTCGCGCTGTGAGCCAGCAAGGTGAATTGGTGGCTTTGCTTGAATATGTTCCTGAAGATAAGGAATGGCAGCCGCGAAAAGTGTTCTTCTCCTGATCTGATCAGGAAAATTTGATCATAAACGCCCTTTTTTCATTAATTTGACGAAGGGCGCTTTTTCTAGGTTGGAAAGAAACTATGCCGGGCACTGAGAATACAACACCGAATATTATTGCATTTGAAGATTTGCCAAAATTACCCATTCAAAAATCGTGTATTACGATTGGTAACTTCGATGGCGTTCATAAAGGCCATCAATTTATCATCAAAGAACTTGTTCAGCGGGGTTTTTCAGATGAGATGACTGTCATTGTGGTGACTTTTTTCCCCAATCCTGCGGACTTCTTTGGCCGGACACCGGAATCTTTCTACCTCACGGCGCCGGAAGAAAAAGAAGCCTTGCTGAAGAGCCTGGGCGTGGATGAGGTGATCACTTTTCGCTTTGATCGGGATTTTGCCGGCCTTTCCGCTGAGACCTTTCTGCAGGCCCTCAAGGATAAGCTGGGCTTGAGTGTCCTGCTGGTGGGTTATGATTTTGTCCTCGGCAAGAACCGCTCCGGAACGATTCCGGTCATCAGGCGGATTGGTGAGGAAATGGGATTTGCCCTAGAAACCCTTGCACCGGTTGAATTTGGCGGGGATGAAATCTCTTCAACCCGCATCCGTCAGGCGCTGAAAGGTGGGTATGTGCGGAAGGCGATGGAGATGCTGGGACGGCCCTATTCAATGAGCGGTGTTGTGACACATGGCTCTGACCGGGGCTCTCGGATCGGGCTGCCGACCGCGAATATGGATTTCTGGCCGCACAAGCTGCGCCCTGCCATCGGGGTTTATGCCACCCGTCCGATTATGAACGGCAAGATGTATCAGGGGATCACCAATATTGGCCTGAGGCCGACTTTTGAGGACCAGGACCAGCCCAACATCGAGACACATATCCTGGATTTTGATGGTAACATCTATGGGGAGAAATTAGAACTCCAATTCATCGAAAAGATCAGAGATGAGCAGAAATTTTCCGGTGTTGAGACATTTCTTGCTCAAATAGAACGTGATAAAGCCACGGCCCGAAGGATATTCAGCCATGACCAAACCTAGACGGATCTATTTACTCAGCCCCCGAGACCTCAGCCCCGAAACGATCGCCGTTGCCTTTGCCAAGACCTCCCGCTCTCCGGAGCCGTTTGATGAGATCGCCGCAGAGTTGAATGATGTCCGCGCTGCCAAATTCCATGAGAAGTGGGTGGTGGGCTATGGTCACGCCTCGGTGGCCGAACATGCTGTCTTGCACCTGGCACTGGAAAACGTCTCGCGGCTGGCAATCGAGACCATTGAGGGCAACCGTCTGGCCTCCTATACAGAGAAATCCACCCGCTACCAGCAATGGGATGCGGATGCTTTTTATGTCCCCGAAGAGCTGAGCGGACACCCCCTGGAGGAGAAATTCCGCCAGACCTGCCAACACCTTTTCGATGCCTATCATTCCTGTATTCCGAACGTGCAGAGCTGGTTGAAGGAAACTGAACCCCAGCAGCCCGATGAATCCGATAGGGCTTTTGAGCGGCGAATCCGGCCGGCATCCGTGGATATCTGCCGCTTTCTGCTGCCTGCGGCCTCGCTTGCCAATGTCGGCGTGACGATCAACGCCCGCGCATTGGAATATGCGATTTGTAAGATGCTCAGTTCGCCGCTGGATGAGGTACGCCAGATTGGTGAATGGGTTTTGAAGGTGGGCAAGCAGGAAGCGCCGACTCTGATCAAATATGCCGGTTGTAATGCCTATCTGATGGAAACCACGGAGAAAATGGCCCTGCAGGCAGAGAGAGTGCCTCAGCATCCCGGCAGTGATTTCACCCTGATTGATTATGACGGGGAGGGCGAGGACAAGATCCTGGCGGCGGTCCTTTTCCGCTTCTCACAGGACAGGCCCTTTGCCAACTGTCTGGATTATGTGAAGCAGTTGGATGAAGATGGGCGGCAGGCCCTGGTACGGGCGCTGATGGCGGACCGGGGGCCTTTTGACCAACCGCTGCGAGAATTTGAATATGCCCAGATGACCTTTGAAGTGGTCATGGATCAGGGTGCTTATTTTGAGTTCAAACGACACCGGATGATGACCCAGACGGTCCAGCCCCTGACGGCCTTGCTGGGTTATGCCACGCCCAGGGGAATCCTTGCCTCCGGTTGTGAGGATCAATACCGGGAAGCGATGGCCCAGGCGGAAAACCTTTATCAGGAACTATGGGCGTTCAATCCGGATGTCGCCGGGTATATTGTCCCCAATGGGTTTAACCGCCGTGTGCTGTTCACAATAAATTTGCGGGAAGCGTTTACCCTTTGTCGGCTTCGGGCGGCGGAAAATGCCCATTTCTCGATCCGGCGAGTGGCCCTGAAGCTTCATGAGGCGATCGAGACAATTTATCCCCACCTGGCGCCTTATATGGTCATCCCCGAAGGTGCCACCTGGCAGGACGTTGCCAGGGATTATTTCTAATTCGGATTTGTCCACAGCAAAGAAATTATCGACTCAATATGACGAACATTGAGATTATGGTGTGCTTATGTTAATTCTGGCGATCCTCTCCTTTTTAGGCATCTGGGTCCTGGTCGGCAACAGTGAACGGGAGCCAAGCTGGCGTGTGTCTCTGGTTCAGGCGACGATTCTCTGGTCGGCGTATCTTGTCATCAGTACGGAAGCACTAAGCTGGTTCCATGCGATCAACCGGCTGGCACTATCCATTATCTGGTCCCTTCCCGTTCTGGCAGGTACCCTTTGGGTCTGGTTAAGGCTGAAGAAGCGGAGGATCTTACGTTTGCCGGTTGTCTATCACCGGGATACCTGGATGGGATTCGTCTTGGATGTCATCCTGATTTTGATGGTGCTAATCACCTCGGTTGTTGCTTTTGTCTCCCCACCGAATGACAGCGAAGCGATGGTCTTTCGGATGAGCAGGGTAGCGCATTGGGCGCAAAACGAAAGCCTTGATCATTACGCCACCGAAATTGACGCGCAGAACAGCAGCGCCCCGGGCGCGGAGCTTATCCAGTTGAACCTGTATGTCCTTTCGGGTTCCGATCAGGCAGTCAAGATGGTCTCCTGGATGGCCTTTGTCGGGTTAATTGCGGCTGCTGCCAGCCTGGCGGATGTGCTGGGTGCCAGCCTCAGAGGTCGGCGGTTTGCGGCGATCTTTGGCGCAACCCTGCCGGCTGCGATCACCCAGGCCACCGGCTCAATGAACGACATCGTGGTCGCTTTCTGGGTTTTGAGTGCCATCCTGATGCTGCTTTATTATGTAAAGAAATCCCAAAAGCCTTTGATATTGGTGCTCTCTGCTTTGGCCGCGGCCCTGGCTGTGTTGACCAAAGCGACGGCTCTGATCTTCCTATTGCCTTTTGCGCTCTATGCGGTTGTTGCCCTGTGGAAGCGGCTGGGCATGGGGCGGATGCTGCTTTGGGCGGTGATTGCCTTTGCCATTATGGGGCTGATCAATGGCGGTAATTTTTACAGGAATCAGATGGATTATGGGAAATTCTGGCAGCCGCAGGAACTGGCGGGACAGACCAATGAGATTCGAAACTGGCGTGTGATGATATCCAATATCTCCCGAAATTCTGCACTGCATGTTAATTTCCCCATTCCCGGGGCGGACACCAGGATGCAGGAGAACCTTGATGAGCTGCATGAGAAGTTGGGGCTTGCAGTGGACGACCCGCGCACGACGGTGGGAGGCGAGTTCTATATCCCTGGGATCAACACTTCTGACCGGACCAGTGGGAATCCTTTGCACGCCATCCTTTTTATGGTCAGTTTTGTCGCGGTTGTGGGCTTGGTGCTGCTTGGAAAGGAAGACCCAGGTATCCTCATCTATTCCGGTTTGATTTTTGTATCATTGGCTCTGTTTTGTCTTCTGTTGAAGTGGCAGCCGACAGGCAGCGGTTTGCAGCTCCCGTTCTTTTTCTTGTTCGCGCCTGTGGTGGCTTTTGTGCTGGATAAGCTGGAAAAGTTCCAGGCCGAGGCGATCATCTCGGTCATCCTCATTGCGTATGCCCTTCCCTGGCTGCTTCAGACCCAGGAACGGCCCATCATTGTGCACCCTGATCGGACGGTGAATACGAATGTCTTTGCCAGTGACCGGACTCAGCTCTACTTTGCGACTAATCCCGATGACGCCGAGCCCTACCGAGCGATGACGGATGAAATCAAGGGTCTGGGGATTAGGGATATCGGACTCAACCTCACGGATAAGAGTGAGGAATATCCGCTATGGGCGTTATTAGGTACACCGGATAGTGATTTACGGATTGAATGGGTGGCAGCGAGTCCTGCCTCACAGGAGTATCTGGACCTGGATTTCGTGCCGGGCGCGATTATCTGCGAACAGTGCAGTGCGGAGGAAATTGAGGCCTATCGCCAGAGCTATCGGCAGGAAACCTTCGGCGATTTTAACCTGTTTATAAAATAAACCACCTTTTAGATGGGAAGACTTCGCTGGGCATCCCGATTGCCCTTGACAACCTGGGCTGCTTGCCTATAATAGGAACAACAATTTCAAATATAAAGACGTTGATGAGGAAGAGTAGGCATCTTCACGGTGTCACAGAGAGCAGCGGCAGGTGAGAAGCTGTACACACGGAAATGTTGAATGGCCCTCGGAGTTTTTGAAGCGAAAGGTAACCATTAGCTTCAAACGGACACACCGCCGTTATCAGGGTGAATGGTATACGCAGTGACCTACTGCCGTACCTGAGTAATGAGTGAGGCTGGCCTTTTTCCGTTGCACACCAACGGGTTTTTTGTTTAAAGGGTTGCCTAAACTGGGTGGCACCACGGACAAGACGTTCGTCCCATATCTGGGATGGGCGTTTTTTGTTTTCTGGTCCCATTACTCTGGCAATTATCCTACCCTTAGTAAACCTGGAGGTAATGCAATGTCTGACGAACAATATAAATATCTGCTGAACGATACTGATATCCCCAAGCATTGGTACAACATCAATGCCGACCTGCCCATGCCGCCTGCACCGGTTTTGAACCCGCAGACACTGGAGCCGGTCACCCCTGAATTCCTGAATGTGCTGTTCCCGATGTCACTGATCCAGCAGGAAGTCAGCACAGACCGTTACATCGATATTCCCGAGGAAGTACGGGAGATCTACAAACTCTGGCGGCCCACGCCTCTGATTCGCGCCCGCCGCCTGGAGAAGTATTTGGATACGCCTGCCCATATCTATTTCAAGAATGAGGGTGCTTCCATTTCGGGCAGCCACAAATGCAATACTGCAGTAGCCCAGGCCTATTTCAATAAGCTGGATGGGACAAAGGCGCTGACCACTGAGACGGGCGCCGGTCAGTGGGGATCGGCCCTCGCCATGGCTGCGAAATTCTTTGACATGGATCTGGAAGTCTATATGGTGCGGGTTTCGTATGATCAGAAGCCCTATCGCCGGATCATCATGCAGACCTATGGCGCGGAGGTCTATGCCAGCCCAACGGACCGCACGGATTACGGCCGCAAGCTTCTGGCGGAAGACCCAAATAGTCCCGGCTCCCTGGGGATCGCCATCTCGGAAGCAGTGGAAGTGGCGGTGAAATCCGAGGGCAGGAAGAAATACAGCCTGGGATCGGTTTTGAATCACGTCCTCCTGCACCAATCAGTGATCGGGCAGGAAGCGCTCAAACAGATGGACCTGGCCGGCGAATATCCTGATGTGGTGATTGGCTGCGTGGGCGGCGGATCAAATTTTGGCGGGATCGCTTTCCCCTTCCTGAAGCAAAACCTGACCGGTGGGAAAAAGACTCGGCTGCTGGCGGTAGAACCGGAAGCTACACCAACCCTGACCAAGGGAATCTATGCCTTTGACTATGGTGATACAGCCAAAATGGCGCCGGTGGTCAAGATGTACACACTGGGACATGATTTCGTCCCCGCGCCAATCCATGCGGGCGGCCTGCGTTACCACGGGATGTCTCCGCAGATTTGCGCCCTGTATGATGCTGGGTATATCGAGGCGATTGCCGTGCCGCAGATGCCGACCTTTGAGGCCGCTGGTGTGTTTGCTCAGACGGAAGGCATCATCCCTGCGCCTGAGTCTGCGCATGCCATTCGAGCGGCCATGGATGAGGCCCTGGATGCGAAGGAAAAGGGTGAAAAACGTGTGATCATTTTCAACCTTTCCGGCCATGGGCTGTTGGATCTCGCGGCTTATGATGCTTATAATCAGGGTCTTTTGAAAGATGATACCTATGAGATCAGCAAAGAGGATATTCTTCAAAGGCTTCCTGAGGTAAATATCTCATAGATTGTTAATCACCAGGCTTCTCTCTCTTCTAAATCCCCAACCGTTCTTTAAGGTTGGGGATTGATATTTTAAGATTAGCACTTAAATGGTGATTAAGCGCAGTGATATAATGACTATGTTCTCGTTTTTTTATCTATTAATCGTTTTTTCGTACTCATTTATAGGAAAAGCCTTCAAAGGAGGATATTGTGACTATTCATCTTTATCTATCTCTGATGCCTGAGGCTTTGATTGCTTCGATGCTTTCCCCAGAAGAATTCGGCGCTTATTACGCCGTGGGGACTGAGAAGAAATCAAGCGGTCAAGCTGTTTTTTTTGAGGTAGACCCCAAATTCAGAAGTAAGTATTTCAGAATACCGGAAGGTATTGGCCGCTGCGTCCCGCATGAGGATGGCTCGCCAAAGTCTTCCATTTATATCTCCGTCTACCGGGTGTTGGAACATGTGGATAATAGTGCCCTGGGGCAGCTCTACCTGACGACTCAGGATGGGCGGACCCTCGGACTGGAATCAACGGATGTGATCCCGGAACTGGATGGTGGACTGCATCTCTATAAAGAGATTGCTCCGGTGTCACCCTTGGTGGCAAGCCGCTTGAATCCATTGGACTTCTATGACCTGATCGTGAAAAATCCCACGTCTCTGGTCACTCTGCCGGCCATCGCGTTTGCGGAATTGCGCCTGGACGAATTAGCGGAAGATCCGGAAATGGGCGAGGTCGGTGACCTGCCTTATAAGAACATGGACCACCTGCGGGGTGTGTTGAAAGACCTGAAGACCAAGCCAGTGGCGACCAAGATGGTTGACAGGGCCAGCTCCTCCAGCATTGCCTACCGCACTGTGAAAAACGGTTTCTTTGTTGGAAACGGTCAGAAGTTGCTTTACTATCCTATGCCAACAAAAGAGGCATTGCGCGAAAATAATTACCGCTGGTGGCGCTCGGCAAACATGTAAACCAATATCCGCGGGCAAGAATTAATTTTTAGGAGTAAATAATGGAAAAAACCTGGCTATATATCAGTATCATCGCGAGCTTTGTTTCAATTGGCGTCGCGGTTTATCTTTATTTTTGGGTAAAACGGCAAGATCCCGGCACGGAGAAGGCCCAGGAAGTGGCGTCATGGATTCGTGAGGGCGCTCAGACTTACCTCAAACGACTTTATTTTGCGTTGTCGATTGTTGCCCTCATTCTGGGCTTCATCATTGCCATTGTCTTTAGCTTTGATCTGGCGGATGTTGCCGCCGGACAAGCGACCATTCAACCGATGAGCGGTATTCGGATGGCGCTGGCTTTCATCGCCGGTTCGCTCTGTTCCGCGGTTGCAGGCTATATGGGAATGGGTATTGCGGTTGAAGCGAATGTGCGGACCGCAACGGCGGCCAACGAATCACTTAACAAGGCCTTTCGGCTTTCCTTCTATGCCGGTTCGGTGATGGGCCTGGCAATGGTTGGCCTGGCTGTTCTCGGTATGGCGGTGATCTTCCTGCTCACCGGTGAGGCCGAAACGGTCCTTGGGTTCAGCTTTGGCGCTTCCGCCCTGGCCCTGCTGGCGAAAGCCGGCGGTGGCATCTACACCAAGACGGCGGATATTGCAGCTGACCTGGTTGGTAAGGTTGAAGTCGGTATCCCCGAAGATGACCCCCGCAACCCGGCTGTGGTGGCGGACAACGTTGGCGACAATGTGGGTGACGTGGCCGGCATGGGCGCGGACATCTTCGACTCTTACGTTGCCTCGAC
>Ga0272443_10003826_pt1 | contig 17235 bp, 1 predicted proteins | sample SSMAcet12_FD_193581 | JGI IMG/M metagenome (GOLD analysis project Ga0272443, IMG submission 193581) | Marine sediment archaeal communities from Little Sippewissett salt marsh, Falmouth, MA, United States - SSM-Acet-12 | ecosystem: Environmental > Aquatic > Marine > Wetlands > Sediment ... | reverse complement strand
TATCTAACCTAAACGCATCTGGTGTAGAAACATTGTAATTACCTTGCCAATCAACCACTACCACTGGATTTTTACTATAAACTTTATCAGGAAATTTTTGTCTAGCGGGAGTATGTTGTTTGGCAATACTATTAACTATTCCCCATCTCTGCGGTGGTATAGACCCATCTCTACGTGTTACAAGTCTTCTATTTACTTTTTGACCATTCAAAATAGACAACACATCTTGACCAGTAATATTTAACATAACCTTAGAAGCATCTGTTCTAATAGGATTAATCACACACTTATATACCAATCCGGTAAAAACTATAGGTAATGATCCAAAATTAGTGCTTTCTCCAGCCTTGATGATTATTTTACTATTAATTAAAGAACTAGAAGAACTTATATCATCATAATCAATTTTTACACTAGCAGAAAACTGAGCCGATGCTTGGCCCCGAGATCTAGTAACATTAAAAGACATTACATTAGGAGTCCTTATAGTATAACTATCTCCAATTGTAATTTCCGCTCTAATCGGTTGCTTTTCTAAAGTAGCCATATCACTCCTTAAACACTTATAGGGTTATTATAAACGGTTACTTTAACCGTATCACCCACCTCCAATGGATCAGTTTGGCCATTAACACATTCCAAAAGGCCCATTCTTTCTAGTTGAACTAAACAATCCATATTATTAGGGTAAACATAACTAACAACACCCTCAAGCTGTACCCTCTCTGTTTTATTTTGGTACACTGAAGAATCCCAACCACCTATGCCTTGCCATTTTGGACCTGCCTGTACTGAAATCAAATATTGACTGCTATCCTGGTAAGAATAATTTATTGAATTAATAGTTTTACCATCTATAACTTCTCCCAAAACAGGCTCAGCATTAGGTTTACATACATAAGTAACGCTTTCCACTATATCATTTTGCAATTCATATATAAATTTAGCTACATTCTCTAACTCACTACACCCCTCCCAAGAATTACCAACACACCCAATAAACGGTAAAACTATTTTGACATCTCCGTTCTCTAATCCTTCCAACGCTTGCTGATATTCTGAACCAGTTAAGTTTTCTACTGTGCCAAAATCCAAATCAGGTATTTGTTGTCTTGGATCTAACATGCGGGTACTACCTACATGACAATAAGATATCGGTGGTGGTAAATCTTTACTTACTATAGCATATAAGTCTACACTTATTCCTTGCAAAGCCGTTTCTGTAACTTCATTACTTTGCCTCTGGTCTAATACGCTTATACAGGGATTATCCCAATCATAAACTGCTATTATTTTTGAATCAGTTGTAGCTGCGCCATATTCCAACGCATACCCCGATGTTCCTTCCCCCATAGGAAAAATAGCTGCAAAATAACGAGTAGTATTATCTGCCTGAGTTTGACCATCTCTTAGATATCCAGCACAAGCAGTGATGCCCCAAAAATTATCCTCGTCTGCCACATCACAATCAGGATCAGTTAATTGTCCTTCATCGGTTTTTTTATATATACTACTACGACTTATTCTAAAATCAGTAGTACTGTTTATGTCACCACCAAACTTATCTATCCAGTTAGGACTAACGTTGCATGAAAATATTATTTTATAACGGCCCGCACTATCGTTGGGATCTTTAGCTACAATATAATCTTGTCCTGCTGAAAGCCTTATAGGCTCTTTCATTCTAGTTTCTAAATCTACTACAAAATCCGCTAACCCGTCTTCCATTTGTTCTGTAGTAGTATTATATATTTCATCTGGATATATATTTTTCAACTCATATCCATATATGTAAACTTCTCTGACCCCCAAAAACTTTTTACTATCACTATCAGGTAAATAAACTCCCTTAGTAAAATCTATTTCTTGACCAGTCAAGCACATTTGCGGTTTATAATAAGTACTATCCATCCAACTTCGTTGCTGTAATTCTCCAAAACTGTCTAAAGTAATATATCTAGGTGATTTATTCTGTAATTCTATTTGCGTACTTCCTTGTTCATAGAAAGGAACTTCTATTTTATAAATCCATCCTATAATTTTTTCAAACTCTTTGTGATCATAAACATAAGTACCACCTGCGCCGGCCCCATTAGCTGATAATTTGTATTCATCGTTTAACCAAGGTTTTCCAAATTCTATATACCCCTGTTTATACATCTTACAAGCTTCTGCTCCAAGTATATCTCCTAAAACCCAGTATTTGGGATATTCATATATCTCTGGATCATAATACATAGAATCCCTGTCATTAACATCATCTAGCCTAGCGTATTGACCAGCGAATGTAAATAAAGGATAGGGCCCCCTAATTATTCTTTTAGCTGGGGGATCATACCCAGTAACTACTACGTTTTCACATTTCTGTTTCATCTGTGCGGTAGCTATATCATATAACACGTCCGTGCTAATATCACTTATATTCTCACCTATAAGATAGAACTTGACTATACCCTCTTCATTTGCATAACATTCATATAGTTTCTCATTTACAAGTTCAGTAGCTAATGAAAGTTGAATAACTTGATAGGCATCTCTATTTTTAACATCATACCCTGGCAAATACCCACCGATATTATCACTATCACTGTCTAATTCTAAATCAAATATATTCTCTACAATATGAGCAGCTAAAGAAGTTCCTGGATCTTGTGGCGAGGAGGGAAAATCAATATCAAATTGATTTTCATCAACTAACCAATGCTTAGCTATATCTTCCCAATCATAAAATATTTGATTATCTGGAGATTTAATTATTGCCATCTATTTACCTCAATCCATTTAAATTAATATTAGATGTTATTTTATCTTCTAGTTCATACATATCTCTTATGTTCCTATTAAGATCATTCCTCAACATTGATATATTAGATTTCATAGGTAATAAATCAAGCGTCTTAAGTTCATCTATAGTTTCTATTAATTTAGCTTCTAATTCAGATTTTCCAGCAGCTAAATCTACATCCCTATCCGCTTGCGTATATATATCTCCAACCTTTCTATCTAATTCAGAAACAGTTGCCTTAATCTCTCTTATATCACCTTCTACCTTTGTCTGCATATTAGTTTCCAATACAGTTACTTTCTCAGAAGTAGAAACTAATTCATCATCAAATCTTCTTAACTCATCGTCCACCTTCTCTACAAACTGGTCTAATTTACTACTACCTCTTTCTGCACCTACCGCTCCGCCTTCGAGAATGGATTTCAAATCATCCAAATTACCTATTTCCAAAGTAGGTATATCAGCAGTGCTTGGCATATTAAGTGTTAGATCAGCTGCTTCTATTTTCTTTACTATAGCTTCCCCGATTTTTTCGCCAGCAGCTTCTACCACTTTAAGAGGATTGACTGCTCCTCCTGCTTGGAATTTCGGAGCGCCTACAAAACCACCCATATTATATTCAGCAGGTATAACAGCTTCTCCTGGATGTAACATGGCTAATTGAGTTTGAGGTACAAAAGGAGTTCCTTGACTATATGAAGTTATTTTTTCACCAAGAGCTTCTTCTACTCGTTTCTTAGTAAGTTCTCCTGTAAGAGCTTCCCGCTCTGTAGTGCCTTCTGGAGAAGTAAACGCTCTTACTATATTTTTATAAGTTCCCTTAGCACCTTCTATTCCACCTTGTAGTATATTCCTTAAATCATCAATCCAACCACCACCCTGTTTTTCATCAAATATCTGCTTTATAGCATCTTTTTGTTTTTTCTCTCTTTCTTTTACCCTTCTAATAGCTTCAGCTGCGGAAGCAGTATCTCCCTTTGGTGCAGCATGACCAATATACTCTTCCCAAACTTCTTTTATATTTGGCAAATTTGGGAACATACCACCGCCAGCATAGTGGCGTTTAATCATACCACCCATACCTTTTTCATCAACAGCATCTTTAATTTTCTGCTCTCTTTCTTTAGCTCTTCTAAGAGCTTCAGCCGCAGATAGCGTCTCTCCTTCTGAAGATGCTGTGCCACCCATAAATTTGGTCCACATTTCCTTAAGGCTGTCTACCCAACCACCTTCCTTATATTTAATACCCAATGCGTCCTTAAGTTTTCTAACTGGTGGAAGAGCTGATTTATAAGGAGTCATAAAAGCTGATGCAAAAGATTCAGCTGCTAATTCTTCTGGTTTGCTTAAACTATATATACTAATACGTCTAGGACTAGGAAATATTTCTTTCATTTCTATAAAATCATTTTCATATTTTGAATAAAATTTATCAGTATTATGTTTTAAACTTTTACCAACTAGGGAACTAGTATCTCTAGCAAATGCATGACCAGCTTCATGTGTTATTAAATATTTAAAAGCTTCTTTTTGTGCGAGCTCTGGCGGCATATAAGCAGAATAACCTGTTTTAGCTGATCTAGCAATTTTTTTCCTCGTATACAAAGGATCTGCAAATGTTCTTGTATCAAAGTATATACCACCATATTCCGGTCTTTTATTTGCAGTATGATATGCTGCTGCTGCTATACCTTTTGGATTACCAGTATCTAAATTTCTAACACCAATATGAGAAATATGTAAATTTTCTGGACCCACAGTTTCAGATATCTTTTTTAACTGATCTACTACTTCGCCCCATGCCTTCGCAGCTTCAGCCGGATTGTTAGAAGTTGTTATAGATTTATATATACTCGCTGTATCTACATTAATTTTATCTAATCCACGTATTTTTCTAATATCTGTACCTACTGTATCAGCTATGCTTCGAGCTTTAGCAAGTTTGGCACGAGAATCCTCTAATCTACGTATATAACCAGCTTTCTGCTCTTCAGTAACCACCTTAGATTCGCTAACTTCTTTAATCTTTTTCGCAATCTTTTCGTCCGGTGTAAGCTCTCCTGCAAATATAGAGGCTGTTGGATCTTTTGTTCTTAAAATATCCACTTTAGATCTTGCCTTGCTAACATCTTCAAATAAATTTAATGACGTTCCTTTATTAGTAGCTACAGGAAAATCCAATTTAGGCAAATAAGGCAAGCCACCCTCTTCAGTATATTGTATAGCCTTAGTAGTAGCACTATTAATAGGGGGAGTTTTTCCGGCTTTAATTGCTAGTAATGATTCAGCCATTTCGCGGCCTTCACGAAGTCCCTGTGCTTTTGAACCTAAAAGTGCAGCTTTATCATAATCGCCGGCTTTCATAGCATCTTCGTATCCAATATTTAACTGCTTACGAAGCTTAGCCATAGGAGCTAAAATCTTAACATCTTGTTCTGCGGCTCTTATACCTAACGAGTAACCTAAATTGGTCTGACCAGTTTTGGTTCCCATAACCATTTTAGTTATTTCATCTGTATATTTACCAGTAAGAGTAGCTTTAGTTATAGGTTTTTTAGCCATACCAGTCTCTATAGCAGCTACTGGTTTTTTGGCTTTTGGTAATACTTTACTAGCAATTTTTGCTACCCGGCCAGTGTCTTTAACCTTAGATATACCTGCACCAATAACACCAGCTGGTACAAGAGCTTCTAAAATACCAGCAGTGATTCCAGTTCCCCCAGTTTTAAGCTCGTCAACAAGGGATGTTCCTACAGAAGAAGCTACACCTTTAACATCTTCCCAATGCATGTTATGTAAAGTAGTAGCTATAGCTTTAGCTTTATCATCCAAAGTACCCATACCAGCAGCATAAGAAACTTGCTCTATACCACTTAATAAATCAATAGGAGATTTAGCTAATTTCAATCCTATCTCAGGGACAGCAGCCATTCCCATTTTAGCTAAATTAGCACCTGTTTTAAAGGGTAATTTAATATAATCCATGAATGATTTATCTTCCTTGAAAAGTAAATCAGCATTTTCTTTAGCTAACCTTAACCGCTGTTCAGTATAAAACTCAGCAGATTCACTCATTATATCAGAGGTTTTGCCAAAAACACTGCCACCTTCAGCAAATCTAGATCCAGCTCCACCGCCATACCCTGGACCGCCTGTTGAGCAAGCACTAGTATTTACATTACGTCTTAATAAACCACCCCCAGCAAATTCTGGCACACTACCATTTTGATTTATATATTCAAGAGCTGGCTTTCCTAATCTTTTAGCAGACGATGCCTTAACTATAAATTCCCCAGGACTTGCCATTATAGGAACTTTGTCTTCTTTCGGACCTCCTGGACCAGTTATAGTTCCACCAGAAGCAAATCCCACCAAAGATGCCCTATTTGTTTTTATAAAATTATAAAATTCTTGCACTATAGCTAAATCCTCACGACCTAATTTATCTAATCCCTTCATTTTAGCTTTGTTTAATACCGATTTAAAAGAACTAGGAAATCCTGAAATATCTACACCACTAAGTTTATTTATAAATTCTCCTAAACTTTTACTACTCGAAGACACTTCACCCAATTTCGCAGATATAGTTTGAGCCTTTCTAGCCGTCTTTATACTAGACACTACACTTTCTGCACTACTTCTAGCTGAAATTAATTGCTGTATCTCAGGCATTTTTAAAATATCTTCATAAAGTTCTTTTTGTAATCTAGGACGTAACGCTTTAAGTTCGTCAAAATTTTTAGGTAATTTTTGGCCGACTCTAGCTAACGCTTCTGAAGTATCTATGCCTTTAGCCGCACCAGATCTAATAGTATTAACAGTTTTAGCGAAACCTTGTAACCTACCAGCAAGGGAAGGAAATTCTCCAGCACCCACTTCAGCAGATTTTTGAACTAATTTCATAGCACCAACAATAGATCTTGCAACAGCTACGGGCCCTTTAGCATTTCTTAAATTTCTAGATGTTGAAACTACATTGTCAACCCCAACTTCTTTAATGACATTTTTGAACGACAGTAGTCTTTCTATATCTGGCCCAAATTTAGTACCAGCAGTTTTGGATTTTAGTAGGTCTAGCATGAAATTTAAATCTTCAGGCGGAATGTGTGATAAATCTGGCATTTTGCCTTTCTTTAAATCTTTAATAATACTAGAAGATTGTTTAAAATAGAAAGAAGTTTTGCCGCCTGCAAATACATTAGATAATTTAACACGACCCCCCAAGAATTTTTCTACTCTTGTAGTTAACCCGGTTTTATCTAAAAGAGTAAGTAAATTTTCTTTTCCTACAGCTCCATAAGTTCCTTTAAGTATCTGGCCTACACCTTTGGCCACCTCAACTTTTTTAGCCTTAGATTTAGATATAGTTCTAATACCCTGTGCTACCTTTTTAGATTTAACTATAGATTTAGCAGCCTTCTTAATATTATCAATATGATCTGATAGACCTTTAACTTCAATCTTAGAAGCAGCAATATCTTCTACAGGAGTAGTTGTTTTAGGCTTTATAGTTTTAGATACATAAGGCGACGGCTCAACACTAGATTTGTAACTACTACTTTTAGCTCTATTAATCTCTTCCGCTGTTTTTGTTATTTGCTTAGAAATAGAACCTTTACTAGATTTTTGTATAGTTCTAACACCAGCCCATAACGTAGGTAGCTCACTTTGTAACTGCCTAATACTTTCAGTAACTTCTGGAGCAGCGGTTTTAGCGGGTTGTTTTAACCCAAACACATCCCGGAAACCTTTTGTAGCTATCTCTTTAGTCCTTTTACCAACTTTAGTAGATTCTAATCTAGACTTAAGTTCTGCCGCACGTTTTGTAGCACCTGTAAGTTCACTGGATGATGCTTGTTTTGATATCTTAGCTTTAACAGTTTTAGAAGATTCTATACCCTTTAATTTAGTAACAAGCTGTTTTTTAATACCACCTAATCTATCAGATAGAGATTTACTCTCTTTAACTTTAGCAGCCTTTTCTAATTGATTAGATATAGGCTCAAGCTTTGATTTAGCTCCAAATTTTTCGACCAATTTATTAGGTACTAATGATTTTAACTTATCACCTAAACTACTTACTTTTTCAGCAGCTTTTAAAGCTTGGACAGACTCATCAGTAACCACTGGCGCAAACATCTTATCTTCCATCCACCGCATTGTTATTTTTTCTGAAGTTTTAGCAGCTTGTTGTTGGGCTAATTGATCAATATTTTTAGTTAAGCTTTTTTCTAAAATTGTTTCATGCATAGCTGGCCCAGTACTTATGGGTAATATTTTTTCAGGCGCTTTTTTAGTAGCTTGTTTAACTAGTTGTGCAGTTTTCAACTTCATCATATTTCTATCTAAAATTGTTTCGTGAATAGCGGTATCCGCACTAATTACCTGTGCTCCAGCATATTTCTCACTAATAAGCTTTGCTTTCTCTATTTTTAATAACTCTCTTTGAGCCGAAAGTGAGTTGATAGAATTGGGTGGAGATTTTTTAATAATTTTTTCATATTGGGCCATTGATTGTAAACCATTTTTTATTGGTTTGGCCTTTAATTTTTCTAAATGTGATAAAGATTTAACACGCTTAGCATTTCCTAAAAATGGAATAGCACCGGCTAAAAGATCTGCACCAGGCTCAACGTCTCCACTACCAATAGAATAAAGTGTATCCCATATAGCATCTCCCATACCTCTGTAAGCACGGCCAGCCAGATCTGGGGCAGTCATAGATTCTTTTATACCCTCATACAAAGGTATAACTCTTTTTGGCACTATAAGAGAAGATAAAAACGCAGGAATGCCCGCCAAAGCGGCCCCAGTTCTAAAGCCTGCTTCTCCTACTCCAAGAAGAGTTGAAAGAAGATGATCACCAACTTGAGCTGCTATATTTGTTTTTTCTCCAAAGCCTTTTGCAGCCCGCTTTTTTAATCTTTCATTAGCTTCAGATCTCCAACGCTTGAAATCTTCGGCTGGCATTCTAATCATGTCACTAAGAGAAGCAAATGTTAAATAAGGCAAATCTAACATTCTCTCAGCTATAGGTACTTCATCATAATTTTTAAAATGTGGGTGAGTAAAATAATCCTCCATCCTAGCAGTTGTTGGATCTTTACGAGCTGTGGATACTATATGCGGTGCTAAAGATCTCTCTTCTCTTATATTTTTAGACTTGGTTGCAGCTCTACCAGCTCTTGCAGCTTCTCCAGCGCTCTCTGCCATTCGTTCGCCAAATGGTCTAGTGTCCTTCAAATGTTGTTTCCACTCTTCACCTTCTAACCATATATTACCAAAATAACCACCCTTAGCAAATTTAGGAAAATTACCAGTTTTATTCATATAATCTAATACCGGCACACCTAACTGTTTAGCTGAACTAGCATTTACTATATATTCACCGGGGCTGGCTAGTATAGGTACTCTATCATCCGTTGGACCACCTGCTCCAAATATTTTCCCGCCAGTAGCTTTGGTAGGAACTCTAGTAGGCTTAAAAATTTCGCCAATTGTACTCGAAATAGCGTCCAATATATTTTTTATAACACCGGCAGACTCTTCTTCAACGGGTGCTTTTTTATCAACTTTTTCTCCACCAAGTAATGCACGGATATCATTTAATACACCAGTCTGGATGCTCAACGCTGATACTACTTTACTATTCATTGCATCGTAATCAAATTCTGGCATTAGATCTTTAGCTTCTTTAATAAATTCTCCTAAATTAAATCCTTCATATTGAACTATACCTTCCTCAGTAACTCCCGATTTTTCAGGAGCTGTTTCCAACATTTCTTTTAGTTTATTAGCTAAAGTACTATACTTATCTGCTAATGCTGGTTCGCCCTTACTAATAGCCCCATATTGAGCTTCTATAAGTTTCCCACGCATAGCTTCTGCACTTTTTTGCTGTGCAAATAACTTTTCATTTTCTTTAGCTTGGTTATACTGCATTATAGCAAGTCTTTCTTTTACCTGTTCACTGGCTATATCTTCACCACTAATTAACTTTCTCTGACCTACCATTTCAGCCATAGCAAGTTGTCTTCTAGTCAATCCAAACTCTTCGCCAGGCTGTACACCACCTTTTATAGCACCATAAGTAGGCCATTGTGGAGCAAGTGGGTGCTTACCTCCAAGCATCATATCCCACGCAGTAGTATCATACATAGCTTCACGTTCTATGATATGAGCTCTCTTCAAATCTTCCATTTCATTAATCAATCCTTGAAATGAAACAGCCTCTGACACTGACTTAAGTTGGCTTAAAGCTTCATTTAATTCCCCTATACTATCTCTCAATTCTTCATTCTTTTGACTTTCTATTTCTATAGCTTTTAGAGTGTCATCTGTTTTCAATCCGCGCGATGTAGCTTCACGCAGTTCATCATAGTATTGTACTAATCTTCTGGAACTATCATCCAAATTAGTTAATTCAGATTCTCTAGCAGCAGCTAAATTTCCATATACTTCTATAGCTTTCTTTTGAGTTGCAGATGCCCCACTATACAGTGATTCTGTAGGAGTAAGTTCACTAGGACCTCTACCCGTCTCTATTTGACGCAACCCAGCCACACCAGCTCCTACCACTGGTCCACCTAAAACTCTTCTTCCCATCAAAGTAGCTTCTTCTCTTAATAAATCTATTCGTCTATTCTCTATTGCACTTTGAGCTTCCGCTGCTTCTTTCAACACCTGCAAAGAATTGTTTAATCCAACTAATGCTTCATTAGCCCTTAACGCTTCTGACTTAGTAGTCTCTAATTCTTTTTCGGTCAATTTCAACGCGGTTTCTGTTTTCTTAGTAGGTACCCCCGCCGCTTCTTCTCTAGCTTTCCTAGCTTCTAAATCGGACTTTCTATCTATTAATCTATAGTATTCATCGGTACTTGATTTTGCTGTCTCTGCTATTTTATTATAATCCTTAAAAGCAGACTTATTTTCCATAAAAGCACGTTGTGTAGGATCTAATTCTCTTAAAGTACGAGGCCCAGTGGTAAGTGTGCCGGCAAATGGAGCAGTACCAGTTTGCACACCAACACCAGTTGGCATAGCCCGCTTGGCTTCTATAGAGGCCAAATTCTTTAAACTAGTTTCAGATGCAGACAGCGCTTCCAGCCTATATTGCTCTGCCAAAGTAGCTTTAACAAGTTTATTAGTACCTTTTTCTATAGAGTCATTTAAATCTTCTATTCTATCTTTTAATTTATCTACTTCATCTTCCAATGAATTTATATAGTATTCTTCCGTCTTAGTTAAATCTTTATATCTAGAAGCTTCTATTTCTGTCAACATTTCGCCGGCTCTTGATATTAAAGCGTTTCTTTCAGCCAACTGACTTTCTACTTCTGTCGCCTGTTTTTTATAACTCCTTTTACCAGACACCATTAAACTTTCAAATGGTGTAAGGTCTGTTATTTCTTTACCAAAATCTATCTGCGGTACAGATATTCCCTTTAAAGATCCAGCCAAAGGTGCTATTAATTTATTCTCAAATTCCGAAACAACTTTAGCAGTTTTAATAGCATCTTCCATTTGCTCTAATTGCATTTTAATTTTTTCATCAATATTTAAACGAGCGGCTTCCTCAGCAGCTTCAGCCATTTTTTCATTCAAATCTTCAAGAGCTATCTTTAATTTTTCGCTTTCCTTATTAAGATTCTCAATGACCTTCATTCTTTCATTTTCTACGTTTACAGCTTTCTGTATTATTTCTGTTTCTACTTTAGCAGCCGGTTTAGCAGTTTCAACTTGGCCTCTAAATTCTTCCATAGCCTTTACAATAGTGTCCTGATTTTCTTCTATAATATCTGAAAGTAGATCTGATTGTTTCTTGGCTCTATTTTCTAATTCGCTACCAATGCTTTTGTCTCTAAATTTCTCTTCTATATACCCAGTAGCCATAGCTACGCCCAGAGCTGCACCAAGTTTAGCTACCGGGCTCACTTCGGTTCCACGTCTTTCTAAATAACCTTGTCTTAATCTATCGACCTCATCTATAACAGCAGTAGTAGCGTCTTTACGAACCTCTTTATCACCCTGCATCTCTTTGTGCAAATTTTTACTAAATTCAGTAGTATTTTTAGCTGTTTGTGATACTTTCTCATAAATACCATGCAATACACCGGTCTGATGTTCATTTTCGTTTAAAATTTTATCGTTTGGTCCAAATTTTTCAGTTACTTCCCCGGCTTTTCTCATAGCACCTAAACCAGCATCCGCTATCATATCTTTTAATGACTTTTCTTTACCCGGAGCAACTTTTTCTTTTGCAGCCAATTCATCCATAGCCGATTTTAATTCATCTTTACTAAATACTTTTTCTTCTTTAATCTTTTCTTCAGCTTTTGCTATCTCCTTACCTAAATCAGTTTCTCTACCAAATACTGATTCTTTAAGTGTATACGCTCCTTTCCAAAACTCGCCCTCAACTCCACCACTAGCCATTCTCTCAGCAGCTTTTTTAGATTTTTGGCCCAACTCTTCTATGTATTCTGGAATAGGCTCTCCAGTTAATTTAGACCATAATTTCCAAGATAGATAAGTAGCACCTACAGCCCCGCCTAATACACGTAATTGTTTTTCTGTAACTCCTAGCGATTTAGCCATTTCTTGAGAAGCTATTGCTACAGGAGCTATAAGTTCTCTAACTGCTTGAGCTTCCGCTTTTACTTGAGCACCTGATCTAGTTTCTCTCAACGATCCTATTTCATCTGATATCTTACTAGTATCTTTACCCGAACTTTCCATCTCTGATCTTTGATTCTCTAATGATCCTATCTGAGTATCTAATTGTTTAATTTGTTTATTAGTAGCTACCTTATTAAAATGCTCTAACGTGCTATATACAGCCAACAATTTATTTAAATTTTTATTACTAACAATGCCCTGAGTACTTTGGTCAGCTTGTAAATCTAACAATTCTTTAAATTCTTTAGTTTTGGTAATTCCCGGCTGAGCTCTTTCCATGGCCTTGATAAATACATCAGGAGTTGCATTGCCAAGAGATCTTTTCACAAATTCAGCTTGAGTAAATTGTTTCTCTCCAAAAACTTCCCGGCTTTTACCAACCTCTTTTAAAGCTTCTTTAGGCCCGTATTTACCTATCATTTCGGACACTACCATATCCATAGCTTTATCTATGTTGGATACCATCTGCATATTATCTTTTCTTAAATAACTTTCCCTTTTCTCTTGCAAACTCTCCAACTTACTTCCGTAATCCTCTATCTCTACTTTACCTAGAGATGTGACTTTGGCTAATCTTTCTACATCTGGCATTTCACCAAATTTTTCTAATAATTTATCTAGCCTATCAACCGTATCAGCTGTATTGGTTGTAATGTTCTTAGTTTCACCTAATAATAATCCAGTACCCCTTTCACCAGTTTTAGCTATTTCTTCAGTATATTTAGCTAACTCTGTTTCTGGCAATTCAGCTCCAAAACCTCGTGATATAGCTTTTATTTCATCTATAGCTATTTTAGTCTTTTCTATATCCGCAAGTCTACTAACTAAAGATTCTCTAGTTATAGCATCTTCCCTAAGAGACTGGCCTATGTTTGTAAAAACTTTTTCTTCTGGTTTTTCTAACCCACGTTCTTGTCTAACTAATCTTTGTTGTGTTGTAAGATCTCCATATTTCTGTATACCAAGATCAATATCTGCCATACCTTGGGCAAACCCCTTCAAGTACCCGGATGACTGTATTAAAAATTTATTACGGATACGCTCAGCAGATATATTTTCTCTCAAAGCTTTTTCACTATCAGATAATATCTTCATTAAATCTTCGTGCGCTGCTCTGTACTGCAACACTATTTGGTTATTCTTTAATATAGTTTGTAACCTTTCTATTTCTTCCCGCAATGCTGGTGATACAGTAGCCTCACCAGTCTCAGTTTCAATTTTAGAAATCTGCTCCAACAACAATCTATACTCTGTCATTGGTTTCATAAAATTATCTTGGATCCAATTAGCCCAATCAGCTTTAAATGGTACTTCTCCAAAACCGGCTCCCTCTTCCGCGCCGGGCCTAAAACCCTTACCAGTTTGTACCAAAGTAGTAGTTGGCAATTCTCCAAAAAATCTTTCACCAAGAGAGAAATCTTTTTTAAACTCTTTCTCACCAACACCTCTTAAACCAGCTCCTGCACCTGATACAAATTCCTTAAGTATTTCTATATTATTTGTTAATCTATCTTGTATGGCATGTGTTGGAAATATACCTTCAACAAATTGATCTACTTCTGCATAAGGTCTTTCCACCATCTGCATCAATTCTTTATCAAAATAGGTTACAAACCACTCTTTCACACCATCAGTAGTTTCTTTCATGGTTAATATAGCCTGATCACCGGCTATATTGAATCTCCAAGCCATATCTCTCCAAGCCTGAGTTCCTAATGAACTTGGTGCACCACCCTCCATGTAGGGTCTTGCATGTTTTCTAGAATATTCTTGTTGTCTAGTTAAAGTTTTTAATGCTTTAGTATTTAAAACAACTATATCTCCTGTAAAAGCTTCTGTTTCTCTCTTAATAATATTTTTCTGCTCTAACAAACCTTTAGTAAGAGGCCCAGCAAAATCCAACGACTTTTCTGGAAATGTTCTTTTCAATACTTCGCCGCCTAATATGTCTTTCCAATCAAATTTTACTGTCTTTAATTCTTTCAACTGGGTTTCTATATTCCCTTTAATTGGCCCAAGTTGAAGTTTTGGTTCATATTTTGCTATTAATTCAAACCCCTTCTTAAATTTTTCTGCACCTAACATATCAGATACTTGAGCAGATGTTAAACCTTCTGTAGGAAGACCGGCTAACACGCGTTTAAAATCACCGTAAGTCTCTTTATACGCATCACGAGCTTCATCTAGGTTTTTCTTAAGATCAGTGATATTTACATCAAACGAAGTAGTTAAAGGATATTTAGCCCTAAGAGCTAAAAATTTATTCATCTTAGTAGTCAAAACATCTAACTCTTTGGCAGGAGAAACTTTAATAGATTTAGCCAACAATTCTCCTATAACTGGCAACTCTTTAAGTAACTTTCTAAACTCCATTTTAAAAGTTTCCATACCAGTAGTTTTTGTTAGGTCAGAAATATACTTCTCCAACACGCCTAACTCGGTAGTAGCCATTGTTGCTGTTTGAGCATCTTTAAGTACTTTTACATAACCTTCCATATTATCAGTAGATTTCAACACAGCATTTCCAAACTCATCAAAACTACTAACTAAATCGATATTAGATCCAGCTAATTGATTTGCAAAATCAGTAGCCTCACCATACAATTTACCCATTTCCAGTAAAGGAGACTTATATTCTTCCCGTTCTACCTGCCTAGATTTAACTTCTGGTTTAGTAGATTCTTTTATTTTATCATATCGTCTACTCATAGAACTATAAGCTTTATCTAATGCTTTTACATCATTTAATTCTCCACTAGTTTTTCTACGTACCCCATCTATAGATTTTTCATAGTCTTGGGCTGATAAAGCCATTTTTTTAAATCCACCCACAGCTGATGCTAAAACTGGTTTTAATGCAAAGAAAGATCCAACCATAGGTCCTAAAGATCCAACTAATCCTGTATTATTTCTAGTCAACTTAGCCATTTGTTGAGCAGTTAAACCCAGCGTCTTAGCAAGCTTATCAAGTCCAAATCCCGCCATATCAGCAGTAGTACCAAGAGCTCCTAAACCAGCTGTTAAAATAGCTGTTGTAGGACCACCAGCCAAAAGTTTAGCTATACCACCACCAGCAGCTAACCCAAAAAGCTTATCAGACACCGCATCAAATAAATTACTTACTGAATCGGTAGCTGTAGCTCCGCCCTTTACAACATCAGTAAGAAAATTGTTCCAAGATCTTCCTAATTTTGTAACTAAAAATACAGATTTGCCAAGGAATGTTTCCATATCCCGCGCATCTGATACTTCAGTAAATTGTTTTAATCCTTTTACATTAGCGCCCCCAAGAAATTGTTGGATGTTTATAGCACCTAAATTTTTACCAAAGATTTCAAACAAACCCTTTTTAAATTCATTGTTTAAATCGCCAAAAAATTTAGAAAAAACAGTTTTACCACTAACAAATTTGTCCATAAAACTTTGTAGTACCCCACTGCCTTTACTCATTAGTACAAACAAAGCACTAAGACCCGCAATAGCAGCTTTTACCGGCGCTGGTATATTAGTTAATGCCTCAATAACAAACTTCAATCCTTGTAATCCAGCTTTAGCTAATGGCAAGAAAGCCTTACCAAACTGCACCTGTAACTCTGCTACAGCTGCTTTAACCTGCTGAACTTGCTTAGCATAGGTTTGCATAACTATAGCATTACGGCGTTCTGCTGCGCCTTTAGAATTAATACTATCTGTCAGTGTAGCAAGTACATCATCCCAATGATCCATAAGGATAATCAAACTATTGTAGTGACGCCTACCACCAATTGCTTGCGCTAAATTTAAACGCTGAGCACTAGTTAAAGTATCCCAAGCACCTGCTAAATCTCCTAATATATCAAATCCTTTTCTTAATTCTCCAGTGGGAGCTAAAACTGGTACTCCTATTTTACCCAACTCTTTTGGCCCCTTATCAGCTTGCATACGTCTAAACATAAATCTTAAAGACGTACCTATTTCTTTACCAGTCTGACGAGAGGTTTCTCCAATACCAGTAATAATAGCATTTAATTCATCAAATGTAATTCCAGATGTTTTAGCCACAGCTGCTGCTTTCTTCAATCCATTAGCAAGATCCATTGATGTAATAGCATGACGAGCTTCTACTTCTGTCCATGAATCCAAAAATTTAATAGTACTTTGACCCTCTCTACCATACACCTTCATAGCAGCTGTAATAGCTTCAGTAGCATCACCAGCATTCAATGTAGTGGTATTAGCAGCTAACATAGAAGTTCTGGTTCTATCAACAACTTCTTGTTGTGCCAAACCCTGTTGTGCGAACACCCTCATTGAATCAATTACTTGTCGTATAGGCAAACCAAACTGCTTAGCAAAACCCAAAGCAGCATTTTGAATCTGTTCAAAATTGGTTTCTAATGGACTCATAACTTGGCGTAAAACAGCCATACCAGATTCAACATCGGCTATAGTATTAACCATATTCTGTAACGCGGTTACTAATCCATATACGGTTCTACTTGCTACACCCCATCTTATAACACGTCCAAACGCTTGACTTATACCTCTTTTATTTTGAAATCCTTTTATTAAATCTTCCCATCTCTCACTAAACACACCTATTTGTTTTCCAGTGGTTGTAGTTGAATCTCCTAACTTTTCAAATTCTACTGATGTACTTTCAATAGTTTGTTTAGTAGCAGGATCAATTATTTTATATCTATAGGTAAATGCCTGTCCTCTAGGCATACCGCCTTCAGCTTCTGGTTGCTGGAAAGCTTCTCTAGTTTTAACTATATTTCTTCTATGTAGTA
>Ga0272443_10003824_pt1 | contig 17249 bp, 12 predicted proteins | sample SSMAcet12_FD_193581 | JGI IMG/M metagenome (GOLD analysis project Ga0272443, IMG submission 193581) | Marine sediment archaeal communities from Little Sippewissett salt marsh, Falmouth, MA, United States - SSM-Acet-12 | ecosystem: Environmental > Aquatic > Marine > Wetlands > Sediment ... | reverse complement strand
TGGCCAAAACCAGGTACACCGGCAGCCCCACGGCCACTCTGAACGCCGGCGGCAGGACATCTTTTGCCTTTCCGGTCACCTTCGTGGATGACCCGCCGGGAGATTACACGGTGATCATTACCATCTTGCCGACGCAGACATCCGGCTTCCGGGACAAACATCCCGGCAACAACACCATCCAAGGCTATTACAAGGTGGGGTTGAAATTATTGAAGACGATCCGGTAAAAGAAGAAGCGGAATAAGGAAGAAGGAATGCAAAGGCGATTCAAGACGCGGGCGGACACTCAGGTCCGCCCCTATACCTAATTCCTGTTTTTTCCTGTCACCTGATACCTGTCACCTGTCACCTTCTTTTCCTTCCCGTCATGGATTCCACCGCGACACGGACCACGGCGGTCCGCTCCAGCATTTTTGGCGGATACGTGTATTTGCCCGGGGAATACTGGGCCAGCAGGACATCCAGTCCGCGGATCTTCTCCCGGGTGTCCTCGACAATGGCCGCGGTGCCGAAAACCAGTACCGACCGGTAACGCATGCCCCACCCGCAACCGCGGTCCGATTCGATCATGGCGTCCAGGATATCGAATTCCACGCACACCCGGGGGTTGCGCCGCAAAACATCCAGCTTGCGGCCCTCCAAAGCGCAATGGAAAAAGATAAATGAACCGTCGTAACCGAAGCTCATGGGCACCACGTAGGGCACGTCCTTGTCGGCCATGCCCAGGCGGCATACCCGGCAGACGCGGATCACCGCGTCCAGTTCCTCCCGTTGGCTGACCTTATCCACATCGTAACCCATGGCGAATCCTCCTGAACAGGATTGTAGCAAAAACAGGAGTTGGAAAGTTGAAGAGTTGGAAAGTTGAAGCGGAAAGAAGTGAAAATAGTTGGAGACAGAGGAGAGTTGGAGAGAAGGATAGAACAGGCGTCGACGATTTTGAATTAAAATGTTGAATTTTGAATGGAATAAAAAAACCGCACCCGGATCTAGGGGCAGGCCCCTGTGCCTGCCCGCGTCTTGAAGAAACATGATATGGGACGGATTAAAATCTCTCGCAACTTCCCTTGCCTGTTTCTGTGATACAATACGGTTTCTCTTTTCCGGAGGATCCATGAGCGACAATTCCCTGCTGGACTATATAGTAAAAGAAAGCGGCACCCCCGCGCCGTCCACAACCCGGGTGATCGAGATGCTGGACCAGGAGATGACCATCCCCTTTATCGCCCGCTACCGCAAGGAAATGACCGGAGGCATGGACGAAGTGGCCCTGGAAAAGATCCGGGACAACCTGGTATACGCCCGGGAGTTGGAGAAGCGCCGGGCCACTGTGCTCGAGACCATCCGCGACCAGGAAAAACTCACCCCCGAGCTGGAGAGCCGCATCAAAGCCACCTGGTCACGTACCGAGCTGGAGGACCTCTACCTGCCCTACAAGCCCAAGCGACGCACCCGGGCCGCCATCGCCCGGGAAAAAGGGCTGGAATCCCTGGCCGCAGCCATTCAGGATCCCGGCATCCCCGGGGAGCCCGAAAGCATGGCCGCACCGTTCGTGGATTTGGAAAAAGGCGTGGACGGCCCGGAGGCGGCCCTGAAGGGCGCGGCGGATATCCTGGCCGAGGGATTCAGCGAGCGGGCCGACCTGCGCCGGCTCATCCGGGAATATGCATGGAAGAACGGTGTCCTGGCCGTTAAGGTCACCGACGACTTCAAGGAGAAAAGAACCAAGTTCGAACAATACTACGATTACACGGAATCGGTAAAGAGTCTGCCTTCCCATCGCGTCCTGGCCATCCGCCGGGGGGAACGGGAAGAGGTGCTGCGCAGCCGCATCATCGCCGATCCCACTGAATTGGCCGCCCGGTTCCGCGGCCACTGCATCCCGGAGCCCCATCCCCGGGGGGAATTTTTGCATGCCGCCCTTGAGGACGCTCTCAAACGCCTGATCCTGCCCAGTGTTGAAACGGACATCCAGATGGAATTGAAACAAACCGCGGATGAGGATGCCATCCAGGTGTTCGCGGCCAACCTCAGGGAATTGCTCATGGCGCCGCCGGCGGGCAATGTGTGCACCCTGGGGGTCGATCCGGGATTCCGCACAGGCTGCAAACTGGCGGTGCTGGACGCCACGGGAAAACTGCTGGAACACACCGCCATCTATCCCACTCCCCCGCGCAACGCCGTGGACGCCGCCCGCAAAGAGGCGTTGCGCCTGATTTCCACCCATGGGGTGCGTTTCGTGGCCGTGGGCAACGGCACGGCTTCCCGGGAAACCTTGAAATTTTTCAACCAGATTGTGCCCCCGGAGGTAACGGTGACCCAGGTAAGCGAGGCCGGCGCCTCGGTGTACAGCGCGTCCGCCGCGGGCCGGGAGGAGTTCCCAGACCACGACGTGACCGTGCGCGGCGCCGTATCCATCGGCCGCAGATTCCAGGATCCCCTCTCCGAACTGGTCAAGATCGAACCGAAATCAATCGGTGTGGGCCAGTATCAGCACGATGTGGGCGAGACCCGCTTAAAGGAGCGCCTGGACCGGGTGGTGGAGTCGGTGGTGAATGCCGTCGGGGTGGACCTGAATACCGCTTCGCCCCACCTGTTGCGATACGTCTCCGGCATCGGCCCCACCCTGGCCCGCAATATCGTGGCCCGCCGGGACGAAACCGGACCATTCAAAAAGCGGGAAGAGCTCCTGAAAGTGCGCATGTTCGGCGCGAAAGCCTTTCAGCAGAGCTCCGGATTCCTGCGCATCCGCGCAGGGGAAGAACCGCTGGATGCCACGGCCATTCACCCTGAATCCTATGGGTTGGCCCGCCGCATCTGCGCCGCCGCCGGCGCTTCCGCGACGGAACTGGCCGGTTGCACCGGCGCCCTGGAAAGTGTAAAAGCCCAGGCGTTCGTGGACGATACCTTCGGGCTGCCCACCATCCAGGACATCATGCGCGAATTGGTGACTCCCGGCCGGGATCCCCGCAAAGCCTTCGAAGTGTTCGAATACGCCGAAGGAGTGAATGAAATCTCCGACCTGGAAGCGGGCATGGACCTGCCGGGCATGGTGACCAACGTGACGCGATTCGGCGCCTTTGTGGATATCGGGGTGCACCAGGACGGGTTGGTGCATGTGTCGGAGCTGGCGCATAAATTCATCCAGCGTCCCGAAGAAGTCGTGGCCGTGGGCCAGGTCGTGCGTGTCCGTGTTCTCTCCGTCGACGCGGAGTTGAAACGCATCCAATTGAGCATCAAGGCCCTGCTGGAACCGCCGCCCAAGGCTAAACCCAGGGAGCGCAACCGGCAAGAACGCAAAAAACAACCGGACACGGGGCAGCGGCGCCGGGATCCGGTCGAGGATTTGAAACGCAAGTGGGGGGGCGGGTGACTATTGACTTTCACCGGGTTTTGGTGTATCTTTGAGACCGCTTTGAAAGGCAGGGCGGTTAGCTCAGCTGGTAGAGCATCGGTTTTACACGCCGGTGGTCAGAGGTTCAAGTCCTCTACCGCCCAGTGCTGTGTCGGACGGGGTCGTAGTTCAGTTGGTTAGAACGCAGGCCTGTCACGCCTGAGGTCGCGAGTTCGAGTCTCGTCGGCCCCGCCATTTCCGACACCTTCCCCGGTTGACACCGGGGAAACCTCCGGTGGGGGGCGATCCGGGTTCGACAGTATTGATGGAGCCTGGGCTGCAGGTGGAGCTGAGTAACTCCTAAAAGGCTCACCCAACGAAACGCAAACAACAATTTTGCGCTCGCGGCTTAACCATAAGTCGCCGTTCGCTTCTCCCTTTCCTGCGGGGTGGAGACGGGCGTCATCTAGCAGGATGGCAGTCGGCGCAACGCTTCCGGGCGCCTGGTTGCGAGAACTCAGGGGAGGCCGACGGGAAACGGTTTTGTCTGTTTTCTACGTTCCCGGTCGTAATTAAGACAGAATAAACCTGTAGATGCCTTGGTGGATTCGATATTGGACGGGGGTTCGATTCCCCCCGCCTCCACCATTCTCCGGGCGTATGCCATACGCCCCTACCCCAATTTCCTTTAATCCTGACGCCTCATCCTGCCTTTTCCTGACACCTGTCACCTGATACCTGTCCCCTTCTTATAACTTCTTCCCTCTCCAACTTTCCGACTCTCCTCTCTCTCCAACTCTTTGTTGTTGAAACGCCTTCTTCCCGCCGTTATAATAGAAAGGTTGGTCCGGAATCTCCTGGCACCGGTCCGGCCCCGATATTCAGGGAAAAAGGTGAAACCCATGAAACGCAGAGATTTTGTCAAAACAACACTGGCGGCTTCGGCAGCAATGTCCATCTCCCCCGTCCTGGGAGGAAAAACTCCCCCGACCGCCCCCGGGGTGGTCATGGGCAGCGGATCGGACCCCCACGCCACGACCATGGCCGTGATCAAAGCCATGGGCGGGATGAAGAAGTTCATCTCCAAGGGCGACGTGGTCATGCTCAAGCCCAATATCGGCTGGAACCGTACCGTGGAACAGGCGGCCTGCACCAACCCCGAAGTGCTGCGTGCCCTGGCGGAAGCCGCCCTGGACGCAGGTGCCAAGAAGGTCATCGTCATGGACCGCCCCTGCCACAAACCCGAGGACACCTATCTGCGCAGCGGCATCGGTCCCATGGCGCGCAAGCTGGGCCTGGACCTGCGCCACGTTGACGACAATCGCCTGGTGCTGCATGACTTCAAAGGCAAGTACCTGGAGAAGTGGCCGGTCTACCGTGATTTCCTGGAAGTCGACAAGTTCATCAACGTGCCCATCCTGAAACACCACGGCAGTGCCGAACTGACCATCGCCATGAAGAACCTGTACGGCATCCTGGGCGGGCGCCGCGGCAAACTTCACCGCAACATGGGCGGCAACATCGCCGACCTGGCCAATGGCTTCACTTCCCACCTGGTGGTGGTGGACGCGTGGCGCATCCTGTTGCATAACGGCCCGGTGGGCGGCCGCCTCTCGGACGTGGCCGTGAAAAAACGCATCATCGCCTCCACCAACATCCTGGAAGCCGACACCATGGCCGCCCAACTTTTCGGCCGCGTCCCCGCGGAGATACCCTTTATCCGCGCCGGCCACGAGCTGGGTATGGGGCGGATGGACCCAAAGGCCATCCCGGTCAAGCGCGCGGTAGCTTGAGGCGGACATGACCAGACCAACGGCCCGTACCCTGCGCACCCTGCGCGTCATATCCCAGCTGGCTTTCCTGGTCCTTTTCTTTATCCTCCTGGTCTCGGCGTCCCGCATGTTCTTTTACTTCGACCCCCTGCTCTTCCTGCTCAACTTCCTGGCCACTGGCACGGTTTTCAAGCTCTTCCTGCTCTCCCTGATCCCCGTTTCCCTGACCCTGGTATTCGGACGTTTCTTCTGCGGCTGGGTGTGTCCCCTGGGCACGCTGCACCAGTTCTTTTCCTGGCTGGGTATCCGCGGACGCAAGAAAAAGATCGAACCCGTACCCCGGAGCGCCCTGCGGGTCAAATACGTGGTACTGACCCTGCTGGTGGTCATGGCCTTGATGGGCACCCATCTGGGCGGCTGGCTGGATCCCTTGTCGCTGCTCACCCGCAGCACCGCGGTTTCCCTGGCTCCGGCGGCCAATCACGCCGTCAACCAAGCCCTGAAGGCCGGCGCCGAAGATGACGGCGCGGTGGCGACTGTGTTGAAACCCGCCTACCGCCTGGCCCGCCGCAACCTGCTGACCAAGCAGCAACGGGCATTCTATCAGTCCGTGGTGGTGGGATTGATCCTGATAATCCTCCTGGCCCTCAACCTGTGGCGCCGGCGCTTCTACTGCAACACCCTCTGCCCGCTGGGCGCGCTGTACGGCTTGATTGCCCGCTTCAGCTTCCTGCGCCTGAAAACCCGGGATCATTGCAAAGCCTGCAATGTTTGCGCCGCCCATTGCACGTACGGTGGCAGCCCCTACCAGGACTACCGCAAGGCCGATTGCCTGGTATGCTTCAACTGCGCCGTGGATTGCCCCCACGACGCCATTGCCACTGAGTTCCGCCCGGCAGTATCCGCCGTGAGCCGCACCCCCATGGACCTGGGCCGGCGCCGGGTTTTGGGCGGCGTGGCCGCCGGCCTGCTGGCCGGGGCGTTGCCGGCCATCGGGCCCCGGGCAAGACTGGAAACCCACGGTTTCATCAGACCCCCGGGATCGGTCAAGGAAAAGGACTTCCTGGAGAAATGCGTGCGTTGCGGTCAATGCATGCAGGTCTGTCCCACCAACGTGATTCAACCCGCCGCCCTGGAGACCGGAATCGACGGGTTGTGGACTCCGGTACTGCGGCCGGACCTGGGATACTGCGAATACGAGTGCAACCGCTGCACCAAGGCCTGCCCCACTCACGCCATCGAGCCCCTGGACCTGGAAGAAAAAAAGGAATTCAAGATCGGCACCGCCGTCATTGACCGCAACCGCTGTTATACCTACGCGGACGGTTACAACTGCGCGGTATGCGAAGAGCATTGCCCGGTCCCGGACAAGGCCATCCGCTTCCGGGAAGTGGAATTGTGGAATTTTGAAGGCCGCCTCGTTAAAGTAAAGCAGATTTACGTGGTACCGGACCTGTGCATCGGCTGCGGCATCTGTCAGAACGTCTGCCCCCGTTCAGACGCCCCGGCCATCCATGTCACCGCTGAAGAGGAACAGCGCGAATTCAGCTACTATTGAGAAACTGTCCATGAAATAGCACAGCATTCGCCCTGGGCACTGGCAAGGCTATTGCTATGGTAACGCGGGGAATCAGCATGCGCTGAGTGCTTTCCCCGCTTGAACCGAAAGAGGAGGAGAGAATGAAACGCATGGTAATGACGGCTTTGATCCCGTTCATCCTGACCCTTGGTGCCTGTACCATCCACGTCCCCTTTGACACTTCACCTGAGTACGACTTCCAGAACTACCGCATCGTTTTCGAGGTGGATCCTGACGACGCATTGATCCTGCTCGACGGGCGTGCGATCGGCGAGGCATACGAGTTCTCCACCCCGCAGGCCGCCCTGCAGTTGCGGGGAAATCGCCATGAGATCGTGATCAAACGTGAAGGATACATTGAAGAACTGATCAACCTGCGGGATTACGCAGGCGGCCGCATCACGATTCGGCGCCGGATGCGCTCCGAAGCACCGCGCCCGGGCATGATCGCGCCGCCGGCCGCGGAGACGCCCGAGGCCAAGACAGTCGAACCCAAGCCCCTGCCCGACGAAGAAGCCCCGCTGGATGCCGAACCGGCAGCCGCGGACGCCGCAACGGATGTCCAGCCGGTAACGGTCACCCTGCAGGTCCAACCCGAAGAAGCGGCCATCTACCTGGAAGGGCGTTTCTGGGGCATCGCCCCCCCATCGGGCAAGATCGACAACCTGCGCCTCCTGCCGGGGAATTACACCATCGAGGTGGCCCGCCCCGGATACGCATCATTCAAACAGGTCCTCCAGGTGAAAGACAAGCCCATCCAGATCAACATCGCCTTGAAAAAGGAATAGACACGAAGGAACGGCAAAGGTGACAGGTGTCCGGTGAACCACCTAGCCAAGGCTTCGGTGGGCAGGCAGGAAAGCAGAAGCCTGGACCTTCGTCCTTGTGATGAAAGGCTCTGAATAAAGAATAAGGAAGAATGAATAAAAAAACCGGAGAAAATGTGTTGCGTAGTTTTGTTTATTTCCCGGGCAGTCACATGGGCCTGGCCCTACTTTCCACTTTTCACTTTCGACTTTTCACTTAATTCTTTGGGCCTTTTACCGATCGATAACGTCGATCACGGCTTTCAAGCGCCGGGACCACCAGTCATTCAGCTTGACCAATTCAAGGCGGCGGCCTTTTCCGGGAGCATGGACGAAACGGTTCTTGGCCACCAGGATGGCGGTGTGCCAACCGGACGACAGGCGGAAGGCCAGTAAATCACCCGGGCGCGCCCTGCGGAGTTTGACCCGGCCGGCCAAACGCGCCTGGTTCCTGGCCGTGCGCGGCAGTTCCAGCCCAAAGCAGTGGAACACGTAATGGACCAGACCGCTGCAGTCAAAGCCGTCAATGTCGGTGCCGCCGTAATGGTAAGGCAGACCCACCAGGTGTCGGGCCAGGGTGACGATTTTCTGGCGCAAGCCAGCGGGGGCGGGCGAAGATGCCGGCGTTACCGCAGGCCTTCCGGGTCCGCATCCCGCCGCCAGGGCCAGGCAGGCCAGCACCGGCAGGGCAACGCAAAGTTTAAAGCGGCCAGGCGTGAAGTTCCCACTCCCCGTCATCGTTCTCCATCACTTGGTACAATCTGCCTTCCGACACGTCAACCGGGTAAGGTTCCATGGCTGTGGGGTACTTGAGGGGCAGCATGCGCCTGGACTTGATGCGACCTTCCATATCAAGGGTCACAATCTCGGTGCCTTTATCGCCGCGGCGGAAAGTCAGCACGCGGAGACGGTCACCCCGGGGGAAAAAAGTAAAAACAGCTGGCCAGTAATCAGGAAATACGGTTAAGGCTTTCAAGCGTTCGAAATGAGGCTTCACCCTGGGGTTGTTGCGCATTTCCTCCAGAACCATGTGTTTGTGTGCAGCGGTAAACTTCATGCGCTCGTATTGGGGAGAAAGCGTATTCTGTAGATTGCCGTCGCTGTCGAACACACGGATGACGAATTCATCACCGGTCAAAACAAAAATACGGCTCCCATCGGTTCGGTACTCCATTTGTTCGGCCAGTATCCTGATGCGGCCTTTCTGCGCCTCAATGGGTAGGCGGCCCAATTCCTTGAGCTTGTTCATGCCGCCGTCCAGCAGGTTGATGACAAAATACCGTTGACCTTCATGGGCCGTCATGCCCCGGGCCACATAGCGATCCGGACCCACGGGAACAAGGCCCGAAGAGGAGCGTGCATTCACCCGTTTCTCCGCGATATAGTCGCCTGCAAGGGTAAAGCGGGAGACTTTCCCCAGGCTGTTCACCAACAATTTGTTTTCCTGAAGAAACAAGGACACAAAGCCGGCGAATTCGTGCGGCCCCTCGCCCTGGCGGCCGAATTTCCTTAGCAGGCGCCAATCAGCGCGGGAGTAAACGTAGACGTGGGGAAATTCACCCAGGTAAACCCGGCGCTTTTCCACGACCAGGCGTTGGGGTTTGTGAAGGTCCGGCAGAGTGGTTATTTTTTCCGCCCCCAGCCACGCAGCCGCGACCAGAATCAGCCAGCCAGCCAGTATGCGTTTCATGTCACCCTGCGCAGGGAAAGTGAATCAGATGGGAGTTGCATGAAGTTCCCACTCCTCGTCATCGTTCTCGATGAGCTGGAAAAGCCTGCCATCCTTCACATCGGAAGGATAGGGCTGCATGGGGGTGCGGAATTTGAATGGAATCATCTTCCGGCTGATCAGGGTTCCGTCGCGTTTCAGGGCGAACAACTCGTAGGTGTCGTTCACGCGCTTGAAGGTCAGGACGTACAAATTATCCCCACTGGGGAAGACGTTGGCCACGGCTGGCCAGTAATCAGGGAATACCGCCCGTTCCTTGATGAAATCGAAAAACTGCTTCTGCCGGGGATCGTTGCGGATTTCGTCAAATACCATTTCCTTGTCTTTGTCCGTGAACTTGACGCGTTGGTAATCCCGTTTGATGGTGGACAGCTTTTTGCCTTCCCGGTCGTAAATATCGATGGAGAATTCCCGGCCGATCATCACGTAAATCCGCTCGCCGTCGGTCTCGTAGGTGGTTTGTTCGTCCAGGATCTTGATCTGGTTTCCCTGCAGTCCCGTGGGCATGCGCCCCAATTCCTTGAGCTTCTTGCCCGCCCCGTCCAGGATGTTTACGGTAATAAACTGCTTGCCGTCGTCGTTGACGAATCCCCGGGCAACGAAACGGTCCTCGCCCAGGGGCATCAGCATGAGCCCGGCCTGCACATTGACCCGTTTTTCTTCGATGTAGTCTCCCTTGGGGGTGTAGTAGGTGATCTTGCCCAGGCTGTTGACCAGCAGGCGGTCATTGACCACGCGCAGCACCAGGAATGTGTTGAACTCCTTGGGACCCTCACCTTGTTTACCGAACTTCTTGACCAACGAGGCATCCGCACGGGAATAGATATAGACCGAGGGGAACTCCCCAATGTAAACGTAATCCTTTTCTACGACCATATTGGTCGGTTTCATGAGGTCGGAAAAAACCGCCAGTTTTTCAGCTCCCAGCCACGTTGTGGCGGTCAGAAGCAGCACAATCGCCAGGATTCTTTTCATGGGTACTCTCCTTTTGCTCCGGAGCGGAGCAGGGGGCTATGCGAAAGGGGGGACTCGAACCCCCACGCCCGAAGGCACCAGATCCTAAATCTGGCGCGTCTGCCGGTTCCGCCACTTTCGCCTGCCGGCCCGCCTCTCCGCAGGATGCAACATATCACGGGGGGGATGAGGTGTCAATCGAGCGACCGCTCCCGGGGGCGATGACGCCCCCGGGAGCCATGCCGTTTCAGGCGATCAATCCAGTTTGAATCGTTTTGCATCCACCGGGCCGTTGACCACCACCTTCTGGATGGTGACGTCCGCCACGGTTTTGCCTTTCACCTGGGTTACGGATTTAAAGGCAAAGGGAATCCCGGACACGGTACGGAAGTCGGAACTGACTTCCCGTGCCACGCCGGCATTGCCGGGAACCTGACTGACCTGTTCCTCTATCTCGATGCGTCCGTTTTCCTGGTTGAAATAGAGTTTCTTCCACTTGTCCTTGTGTTCCGGCGCAGTGACGTAGATCACATCGTAGACCTTGCCGTCCACCTTGGCGGACTTCAGGTATTGGAACTTGTAGGTTTCGGGATGATGGGCCAGGTGGTACATGGAACCGAACTGGCCGCCCTTGATGCGATCTTCCGGCAGGGGCTGGGTCTGGCCCATACGGCGCATGACGCCCTTGTCCCCGTTGATCACGGTCTCGATCTTCATGCCCATGACGGTCATGACGGTATAACGCTTGTCCGGGTATTGAGCCAGGTTTTCCAGGCCCATGTCGAATGTTCCCTGGGGCATGGTCATCTTCATGGAACCCACGGTTTGCAGGCTCTTCAACTTGCGGTACCCTTTGTAGGTCGTGTCGAAGGCCTGCTTCACCACGGCGGCGCCCTTTTTCAGGGATTCCGGAGTGGCTTCGGGGATGGTTTCCTCCAGGGGAGGCGGCGGGATGGTGATGTCGACTTTTGCGACCTCGCCCAAATCCGCAAGCTTGCCGTCCATATCGGCTTCCTTGCCCACGATGAGGATTTTGAAGTTCTCCGGCAGCATGTACTTTTTGGCGGCCGCCAGGACATCCGCGGCGGTCACCTTTTTGATGGCGTCCAGCATACGCTGGGAATAGCCTTCGGGCAGGCCGTAGAACTCCCGGTTCAGCTCGCTGTTCAGGATCTTGCCGGGACTGCTGAACTGGAACACAAAGGAGTTTATAAAGTAATCCTTGGCGTCCTTCAACTCCTCCGGTGTCACCTCTTCGATACGAATCTTGTCGGCTTCAGCCAGGATGGCCTTGATGGCCTTGATGGTGGAAGCCGACTTGGTGAAGGTAAAGAACGAGGTGGCGCCGGGATGGCGTTCCTCGGTTTCGATCCCTCCGCCCACGCCATAGGTGAGGCCCATCTTGGTGCGCACCCGGGAAAAGAGGCGGGAATTCATGCCCTGTGAAAAGATGTTGTTGAACACCTTTTGTGCGGGTTCGGCCTTCAGGTCCCGGGTAAAGCCCAGGTGCCCGATGTGGATGGTGCTCTGGTTGAGGTTGGACTTCTCCACCATGAACACCCGGGCGGTTTGTGCCTCGGTCTTGACCTGGGGATACGCGGGCACTTCGGCCTTGTGCTTCCAGTCGCCGAAATGGCGTTGGAACACGGCCTTGACCTCTGCCAATTCCACCGGACCGGCCACGCCGGCCAGCATGTTGCCGGGAGCGAAGTACTGCTGGTGGCAAGCCGCCAGGTCGGCCTTTTTAATGGCCGCCAGGTGGGCGTACTCCAGGACCGCGGCGAAAGGAGAACTCTTTCCGTAAATCACCCGGTTGAACTCCCGGGCGGCGATGCCGTTGGGCTCGTCGTTGCGCCGGGCGATGGAGGAAGAGAGGCGGGTGCTCATCTCTTCCATTTTGTCTTTGGCGAAACGGGGGCTGCGCAACACCTGGGCCAGGGCCGCCACCGCGGCGTCCAGGTCCTTGTGCAGGCAGGATACGGTGGCCACAAAGTAATCTTCGGACGACTGGACGTCCAGGTTGATGCCCAGGCGATCCAGGTAAAGATCCAGTTCGTCGCCGCTCCACTTCTTTGTACCGCCGATGCGCATGAGCCCGGCGGTCATGGAGGCCAGGCCCACCTTGTCGGCGGGATCGTGGACCGAGCCGCCGTCCAGCAGGATGCGAATGTCCACCAGGGGCAGCTTGTCGGTACGCACCACCCGCAGGCGCAGGCCGTTGTCCAGGTCCGCTTTGTGAATGGGGGGCAGGGTGAAATCGTTGAGTTCAGGATAGCGCAGTTTGTTTATGTCCGGGCCGGATGCGGCCGTCAGGTTAATGGCCAGCAGGCCGGCGATAATCAGCATAATGGCGAGGCGCTTCATTTGGCCACCTCCTCTTTTTCGGTTTGCTTTTTCTCAATGCGGGCGATGGACCGGTTGGAACGCACCAAGTACTGCTTGGCCAGGTTCTGGATGTCCTCGGGGGTTACGGCATCGATCTCCGCCATGGTGTCAAAGGCTTTGCGCCAGGAGCCCTGCAACACTTCCGACTGCAGCAGGCCCAGCATGAAAAACAGGTCGTTCTGCATCTGCCGCATGACGGTCACTTTCATCCGCGTTTTGGCGGAATCCAATTCATCGGCACTGACGGGTTCCTTTTTGAGTTTTTCGATCTCTTCCTCGATGGTCCCCAGCAATTCGTCCGTGGTTTTGCCGCTGTTGGGCAGGGCGAACATGAGGTAGAGGCTGGGGTACTTGTTGCCGGGGAAACCGGCCATAGAGCCCACCGCCAGGGCGGATTTTTCCTTTTTGACCATCCGCTGGTTAAGCCGGGAGCTGCGCCCCATGGTCAGGATGAAATTCAACACCTGGAAGCGGGTGAAATCAGGATGACGCACCGAGGGGATGTGGTATCCCATCACCAGCCAGGGCTGGCTGTCTTCAAAAATGGTGATGGTCTTCTCGCCCAATTGGGGCTTCTCGTCGGTGAACACCAGGGGGTTGCGCTTGCCCGCTGGAATGCGCGTAAAGTACTTTTTGGCCATTTTGCGCAACTGCTTGGGGGTGACATCGCCGGCCACGCCGACCACCATGTTGCCGGCATTGTAGTTGCGGCGGAAATAGGCTTTGACATCCGCACGCGTGATATGGTCGATATTGCTCATGGGGCCCACGATGCTGACGTGATACGGGTGGTCTTTAAAGGCGATCCCCTGCAACTCTTCAATGAGCTTGCCGATGGGCTGATTCTCCGTGCGCACGCGGCGCTCTTCCTGGATGACCCCGCGCTCTTTGTAGAATTCCCGGAAAACCGGGTCCGTAAAGCGGTTGGATTCCAGGTAAGCCCACAATTCCACGCGGTTGGAAGGCAGGCTGTAAAAGTACATGGTGGCATCCTTGCCGGTACCGGCGTTCAATCCCACCACACCGTTGCGCTTGAGCACGGAGGTAAACTCGTTGCTTACCACGTATTTAGCGGCCTCTTCCTTGAGCTTTTCCAACTCGGCGTTCATGGCCTTGATCTTTTCTTCATTCGGTTCCAGGCTGTCCTTCTCCGCCAGGATCCGGTTGAACAACTGGTCCATCTTGGCCATGAGAACACGTTCCGCCTTGATGTTCGTGGTCCCCACTTCACTGGTGCCCTTGAATGCCAGGTGCTCCAGGAAATGGGAAATCCCAAATATACCGATTCTTTCGTCGCTGCCTCCGGCATTGACGTAGGTGACGAAACTGGCGATGGGAACGGAATGATCTTCCAGCAGGATGAACTTCAGGCCGTTGTCCAGGGTGAATTCGTGGATCCGGTCCTGAAACTTGCCGGGGTCGAAATCCGCTGCCGCGAGCCAGGTGGTGGCCAGCAAGAGAACAGCCACCAGAATGCGACGTTTCATGTCTTCCTCCTTTTTTTTTGACCGGCGGAAAATCCGGGACAGTTTCCCGGACAACATCCGGTTTGTCTCCCCCCGTTTGTACGGGCCGGTCATTTTATTGATACGCTGGGCGGCGCGACAGGGTTATCCCCCGGCTTCGCCGGCAGCAATCGTCCATGCTCCAAGTGATAACATGCGTCCGCGACACGGGCCTGGGCTTCGTTGTGGGTAACCACCACGGCCGTACGGCCCTTGCGCGCAGCCAGATCGCGGAACAGCTCAAATACTTTTTGGCCGGTACGCCAATCCAGATTGCCCGTGGGTTCATCGGCCAGGATGAGGTCGGGGTCGTTGACCAGGCTGCGGGCGATGGCGGCTCGCTGCCGCTCGCCTCCGGAAAGCTGGCCGGGCATGACCCGAGCCTTGTCCGCCAGGCCCACCTCATCCAACCGCTCCCCGGCCAGTGCGTAAGCCTTTTTGCGTTCGAAGCGGGTCACCAGATAAGGAAAGGCCACGTTCTCCATGACCGTGAGTTCGGGCATCAAGTAATGGAATTGAAACACGAAGCCCAGTCGCCGGTTGCGAAACTCCGCCAATTCGGCCTGGGCCAAGCGGCCCAGATCACGGTCGCGAAACCGCACGCAGCCCCGGTCCGGGTGATCCAGCCCGCCCAGGAGGTGCAACAGGGTGCTTTTTCCGCTGCCGGACGCGCCGGTGACCGCCACCATGGTGCCCTGGTTGACCGCCAGGTCCAGGCCGGAGAGTACCACGAGTTCGGAACGATCCGGCAGGTGGAAGCGTTTTTCCACGCCCCGGGCTTCAAGAATGAGGTCCGCCATCCGGAAAGGCTCCGCCGGCGCCTATTCCTCTTCTTCCCTTACCCGGCCCTCACGCACGGCTTCCTCGATGATCTTTTTCTGCAATTGGTGAGGGACGGGATCGTAGTGAGAGAACTCCATGAAGTAGGAACCGCGGCCACCGGTGATGGATGTCAACTGGGGGTCGAAGTCCAGCATTTCCGCCATGGGTACGACCGCCTTGACCACCATGTTTTTGCCCTTGGCTTCCATGCCCTGGATCTTACCGCGGCGGCCGCTCAGGGCGCCGTTGATATCTCCCATGAACTCTTCGGGCACGAACACCTCCACCTTCATGATGGGCTCCAGCAGGGTGGGTTTGGCTTCCTTCATGGCTATTTTAAAGGCCATGGAGGCGGCGATCTTGAACGCCATATCGGAGGAATCGACCTCGTGATAACTGCCGTCGTAAAGGTTGACCTTGAAATCCACCACGGGGTAGCCCGCCAGCACACCGGTACGCCTGGCCTCCAACACGCCCTTTTCCACGGCGGGGACGTAGTTCTTGGGAATGGAACCGCCGAAGATGGTTTCCTCGAATACGAAGTCTTCGCCTCTGGGCAGGGGGTCCATCTTGATCAACACATGACCGTACTGACCGCGCCCGCCGGATTGCTTCTTGTATTTCTTGTTTACATCGGCATGACCCTGGATGGTTTCCAGGTAAGGGATCTTGGGCGGTTTCATGGTGACTTCCACGCCGTAGCGCCGTTTCAGCTTGTTGACCACCAACTCCACGTGCATTTGTCCATTGCCGGAGATCACCAACTCTTTCGTCTGGGCATCCCGTTCGGAGCGCACCGTGGGATCCTCTTCCTGAATGCGCTGCATGGCATTGGAGATCTTGTTCTCGTCATCCCGGGACTTGGGCTCGATGGCAAAGGAGATGGAAGAAATGGGGAAATGGAAACCCGGGAACTTGGCGGTCTTGCCTTTAACGCCCAGGGTGTCACCGGTCTGGGTTTCCTTGAGCTTGGCCACGGCCACGATGTCGCCGGCAAATACCTGGCCCACGTTTTCCGGATTTTTGCCTTGCAGCAGGAAGATCGATCCGACCCGCTCATCCAAATGCTTGGAGACGTTGTGGAAAGTGGAGTCCGATTTAAAAGTACCGGCAAACACCCGCATTATGGTGATCTTGCCGGTAAACGGATCGGAGATGGTCTTAAAGACCTGGGCGGCCAGCAGGGCGTCCGCCGCGGGCTGGACACTGCCTTCCTCGGCGGCGACCTCACCGGCATCCACGGGTGACGGCGCGTACTTTTCAATGAAGTCCACCACCTGGAGGACACCGATGTTGGCCACGGCGTCTGCGCAGAGCACGGGGAAAATGTCGCGGTTCAGAATGCCTGTGCGCAGGCCTTCGGTCATCTCATCCGCGGAAAGGTCGCCCTCTTCAAAGTATTTTTCCATAAGGGCTTCACTGTTCTCGGCGATCTTTTCGATCAATTCCTCACGCTTGGACTGCGCCACGTCGGCCAGGTCGGCGGGAATGGCCACTTCCTTGAAAGAGCCTTTTTCATCGCCCTCGTATTGAAAAGCCTTCATGCTCAACAAATCCACGACTCCGGCGAAATCGGGCCCCTTGCCGATGGGGAGTTGCACGGCCACCGCGTTCTTGCCGAAGGATTCGACGATTGAGGTCACGGCCGAGTCAAAGTCCGCCAGGTCCTTTTTCATCTTGTTGACCACCAGAATGAGCGGTTTGCTCAACTCCTCCATGGTATCGAAGATCTTCTCGGATTGGACTTCCACGCCTTCCAAGGCGTTGATCACCATGACGCCGGTTTCCACGGCCCGCAGGCTGAGCCGGGCTTCCCAGATAAAATTGGAGAATCCCGGGGTATCGATGAGGTTGATTTTAATCTTGTCGCGCAGGGCGTACGCTACTGCGGCCTGGACGGAAATCTTACGCTCGGTTTCTTCTTCATCGTAATCGGTAACGGTATTGCCTTGGTCCACCTTGCCCAGGCGATTCACCATGCCCGTATCGAACAGGATGGCCGATGCCAGACTGGTCTTGCCCGCCTGTCCGTGGCCCACCAGGGCAATATTGCGAAGATCCATGCTCTGTACTTCTTTCATACCATTTCCTCCTCAACGGCCGCAGCCGGAAATCCCGCGGGCGACCGCCGCAGGACGGGTTCGATAATAGACAATAATATTAATGAAAGCCGCCGCAGATGTCAAGCCGGACACGACGGCCGGGCGCGACCATTCGCGCCCGGAGTTGGAAAATTGAAGAGTTGAAAAGTTGAAGAGTTGAAAAGTTGAAGAGTTGAAGAGTTGAAGAGTTGAAAAGGGAAGAAGTTGAAAAAAGGTGACAGGTATCAGGTAGGCAGGTGACCGGGAAAATCAGCGGCGGGG
>Ga0272443_10003820_pt1 | contig 17276 bp, 16 predicted proteins | sample SSMAcet12_FD_193581 | JGI IMG/M metagenome (GOLD analysis project Ga0272443, IMG submission 193581) | Marine sediment archaeal communities from Little Sippewissett salt marsh, Falmouth, MA, United States - SSM-Acet-12 | ecosystem: Environmental > Aquatic > Marine > Wetlands > Sediment ... | reverse complement strand
GAACCTGCATATTTCATAAAGGGATGTCGAGGCCGTGCACGGAGTTTCCTTCCATGTCGAGGAAGGCGAACTGGTATCCATCATCGGCGCCAACGGAGCTGGAAAAACCAGCATATTGAATTCCGTAATGGGTATGACGCCAACAGCTGCGGGTGCTATAACCTTCAGGGGAAGGGATATTACGAAACTGCCTTCGCACCAGCGGGCGCGTCTGGGTGTCCGGATAGTGCCGGAGGGGGCAAGGATCTTTCCCCAGCTCACTGTACTGGAGAACATCAGAACCGGTTTGTATGGCCAGAAAAAAACCGCCGATGTTTCTTCGAGGCTTGCCTGGATATATGAGCTCTTTCCTGTTCTTCAGGAACGCTCCAGACAACTTGCCCAGACTCTTTCCGGAGGGGAACAACAGCAGCTTTCAATTGCCAGGGCTCTTGTTTCGAAACCGGTTCTTCTCCTTGTTGATGAGGTTTCAATGGGCCTGATGCCTATCCTGGTCGAAAAGGTTTTCGATGTTCTCAGGCATCTCAATGAAGAGCAGCATCTTACCATACTGCTTGTCGAACAGAACGCCCTTGCCTCGCTTTCGATCTCTCACAGAGCCTATGTTCTGGAAACGGGAGCTATAACCCTCCAGGGCCGGGCCGAACAACTGGTCAGTGACCCAAGGGTCCGCGAAGCATATCTCGGCGCCTGAAAAACCGGTGATGGCGTTTCGCGCTGCGTGTGTCGGGGGTACAATGGTAAAACAGTAGCAGCAACAAAATCAGGTTGGAGGTGGAGTTAATGAAGAAAAAGATCTTTAGTTTCCTTGTCGTGGGAGCCGTGATCCTGGGGCTCTCGGTCGGCGCGGCCTTCGCTGCCGATACGGTCAAGATAGGCGCTCTCGTGCCGCTGACAGGCGCCGCCGCGGCCGATGGCCTCAGCGCCCTGAATTCCATGAAGATAGCCGTCGACAATGTGAATTCCTCGGGCGGGGTTCTAGGCAAAAAGCTGGAGCTTGTCTATTACGATGACCGGGCTGACGCAAAGGAAGCCGTGGCCCTTGCACACAAGCTGATAGGCCAGGACAAGGTCGTAGGCGTCGTGGGTGGTTCCTACAGCATGCCCAGTCGCGCCGTCGCCACCATCTTCCAGGAAGAGGAAATACCCTTTGTCGCCGCCTATGCCGTACACCCCGATATAACACAGGCCGGTGACTATTGTTTCAGGAACGGATTCCTTGCGACTGTTGAGGGAAAAGCCGCAGCAAAGGTCGCCACAGAGACACTCGGCGCCAAACGCATTGCGCTTCTTTATTCCGACATCGATTTCGGCAGGACACTGTCCAAGGGGTTCATGGAATACGTGGAGAAACATGCTCCGAACGCCGAAATTGTATATGACCAGGCCTATCCTTTCTCCGAAAAGGACTACAAGCCCTATCTCTCGCAGATCAAGGAGCTGGACCCGGATCTGATCATGGTCAACGGTTACTATTTCCAGACCGGTCCTATCCTGAAACAGGCCAGGGAAATGGGGATCGACGCGCTGATACTGGGCGAAGAGGGCGCAGACTCACCCAAACTCCTTGAGATCGCAGGTCCCGCCGCAGCAGAAGGTTTCATGATCGTGACCAACCTCAACAGGGACGATGAGCGGCCAGTAGTTCAGGCATTTATCCGTGAGTTTACGGGACGTTACGCTATCGACCCGGACATGGTGGGGGCTTCGGCGTACGATGGTCTCATGATCCTTGTCGACGCCATCAACCGGGCCGGAACCACTGATGGAGAACAGGTGCGTGACGCCATTGCCTCGACTGTTGATTACAACGGCCTTACCGGTGTCATCAAAGGATTCACCCCGATTGGAGAAGTTGTAAAACCGGTCCAGGTCCAGATCGTGAAATTCGGGCAGTACAGGTATTTTGACGAGGTCGACGACCCGGAGATCATCAACCCCTAGTTCCGTTTATTTTACGCTAAAGGGGGGCCCCGGCCCCCCTTTACTTTTTGTATAGCAAGGGGTCGCAACCTGAGCCCAAAGGCTTTTACCCCGGAAGGAGTTGCCAGGGTCCATGCTTTTCAGGCTGTCAGCATTTTTGCTATTTTTCGGCTTTTATCTTATGTTGATCTTTTATGCGCCAGACTGGCTGGCCAGATCCATTGTCATGGGATCGGGAAACCCTGTTGAAGTTCTGGTCAGTCCTGGAATGAACGCCCGTCAAGCCGCGGAAGAATTCTTTATCAGGAGCGCCGTGCGTGACGTTTCTTCTCTTTCATTCTGGCTGACAAAACTCGGGGTGGACCGTGAGCTTCAGCCAGGAGTCTATTCAGTTCGCCCCGGCTCCGCCTGGGAAGTTGCCAGTCAGATCAGGGATCAACGCCCTCATCAGGAAAACGCCACTATTATTCCGGGTTCCACTTTCCATGAGTTGTGCGAATCTTTCGGAGACAGGTTCGAGCAGTCTCTTCTCGACGACCGGCTTTTCCCGGAACAGGTCCGGCAGTTTCTACCGGCTCGCGCTGAAGACCGAGTGGCTTTCCTGCTTCCTGAAACATATGCCTTTTCATCGGCTTCCACATTGTGTGGTGAACTTGTAGCCGCCGCTTCGAAACAATGGTGGCGAATGGCTATGGAATTACGCACTCCGGATTATTGGGCGAACAGATCCAGCGCCTTTATCCTGGATCTTGCAACGATGGCCTCACTGGTGGAGCGTGAAGCCGTGATCGACGAAGAACGACCTGTAATAGCCGGTGTGCTGTATAACAGACTGGAAAAGAACATGCCCCTTCAGGTCGACGCAACAGTGGTTTTTGCGTGGAGTCTCAGGGGCAGGTCGCTTACAAGGGTTCTATTCAGTGATCTCAAGATCGAATCCGATTACAATACCTACATGAATCGGGGGCTACCGCCTGGCCCGATCTGCGTCCCCTCGCGACAATCATGGGATGCTGCTATTTTTCCGGACGTTCATAAATATCTCTACTATGTCCTTGCTTCCGGACAGTCACATGTTTTCAGCAGAACCTACGAGGAACATCTAAAGGCTATACGCGAACGAAATTCCGACCGTTAGGGCGGGGAGAGAGATTCCAGTGGACACTTTATATTCCTTTTCGAGTTTTATCAGAAATTGCGGATCCGATATGGGGGAAATATTCTTTCAGAAGAGTCGCTTCGCTTCCCTGAGATTCGATCATGGAAGGCCGGAGGAGGCAAGGAATTCGTTTTCGGGAGGATGTGGCGCAAGGGTAGTAAACAAAGGCCACACTTTTTTTTCACACGCGTCGGAAACCGGTTTTTCCGGGACCCGGAACTGCCTCAACGAAAGTCTCAGACGCGCCGGCCTGGATCTTTTTCCCGGAGAAAAGGGTAAAGCCCCGCAATACGATATCATTCCCGACCCGGGTCAGGTCGCGTGCATCGACTCCGACACCCTCCGCTCGCTGGACACGCTGATCCGCAGCGAATCACCCGGGATCAGACAGGTATCGTTCTCATTCAAGGCTTCCGAAAGCGAGATCGCCATTTCCAGCGATATGCCCCAGATATGCCGGGACAGAATACACAGGACACGTTTTTCTGCGGAAGTTGTAATGGAATACGGGGGAGAACTCTTTACCGGTTACGAGGTAAGAGCCTTCAGGCTTCCATCGAAAGCGTTTCTCGAGAAGATCGATCTGGAGTCAGTTGCGAAGTCCGCGCTTGAGAGGGTTATCCTGCAGACGCGCGCTGTTCCCTGTCCCGCAGGCGCCATGCCGGTTATCCTTTCAGGTCGAGCGGGAGGTACAATGATCCACGAAGCGTGTGGTCATGGACTTGAGGCGGATATCGTGCAAAAAGATTTTTCGGTGTTCAGGAACAGTCTGGGAACAATGGTGGCTAGTCCCATGGTCACACTGATAGACGACGCCACGCTCCCCGATCTTTTCGGTAGCTATTCATTTGACGGCGAGGGTACACCGGCGCAAAGAACCATTCTGATAAGAGAAGGAAAACTGGAATCCTTTCTTACGGATCGGGTAAGTTCCATGGAAAGCGGCCGACCGCTCACCGGCAATGGTCGAAGATCCTCATATATGGCTCCACCTGTACCCAGAATGTCAAATACATTTATAATGAACGGAGACGATGACGCTGCAACTTTTCCCGGGTCAACCCCGCAGGGTCTGTATGTTGCGAAAATGGGGGGTGGAGAAGTCAACCCCACTTCGGGTGATTTCGTCTTTCATGTAGCGGAGGGCTATCTGTTCAAAAACGGTGAGATCGGCAAGCCTGTAAAAAACGCCATATTGACAGGTAGCGGACCAGAGGTTCTGCTTTCGATAAAAGGTGTAGGTAGTGACCTTCAATTTGAACCGGGGTTATGCGGCAAAGCCGGGCAGAGCGTTCCCGTGACCGATGGTCAGCCGACGCTCATGATAGAGAAACTTCTGGTAGGGGGAAGCAAAACGGATAATGGGAGTCGTTAGGAAAAAAAACATCAACGGCCGCAGCAGACAGGCCGGCAAAGCCGTGACATCGAAAAAGAAGCCTGCGCACGACAAGAACTCAGGGGGCAGATCGCCTTTTTTGCTTCTGCTGGTTCTTGTTGTTGTAATGCTTGACCTCTATCTCGCCGCTACCGTCTTCCTTTTCCGCACCGGCGAAATAGGGACCGTTCTTCACAGATCCATACTCCGGACAGCAGGAGGAGGATCACTGGTCGTTTTTCTGTATATTCTCCATGTTTCTGTAGCCTTTATCTTCGGCAGAAATATTGAAAACCCCATCAGGCAGTTTACGGGGACGATCGTACTGTATTTCACGCTAGCTGTTTTTCTGGGTCTGCACCGCACTGCGGGGTTGGTGCAGGATCAGTCTCTTTCGGTCTTTACTCCCGGTTACCCCGGGGTCTTTTTCTCGGATATCCTGTTGCGTGTCATCGGCCCGCTTGGCGCCATACTGGCGGTGCTTTCAACTCTGGTGCTCTCCATGGCGCTCTATGGCCAGCTGACATTACGTCACCTGAAGCGTTTGGGGGCGCTTGCGGGATCCGTGCTTTTCTTCAGGACCCGGAGATCAGGGCAACCCGTATATACCGATCCAAAGACCGAAAACACGCCCTCTGAACATGTAATGCGTCCCCCGGAGGGCAGGCCCTCCGAAACAGAGACTGCAGACAGGGAAATACCTGAATCAACAGGAGATATTGCTGAATCGCAGGAATTTCCTCCGGGACAATTCCCTCCGCCTCTGGGACTTTTCGGCGAAAGAGATACCCGTGTGGGAACCAAAGACACAGAGCAGATAGCTTCCGATGGTGATAATATCCTTTCCACTCTTGAGGAATTCGGCGTGAGCGCAACACTTGGAGAAACCGTTGCGGGCCCGACGGTAATACAATACCGACTTCAACTGGCGCCCGGCGTCAAGGTTAGCAAGGTTTCAGGGCTCGTCAACGATATAGCCGTTTCTCTGGGGGTGCCCAGCCTCCGGGTGGAAGCCCCTATCACCGGTACGACCTATGTCGGCATAGAGATACCCAATCCCCTTCGCAGCCCGGTCGGGCTCAGGGAAATACTTGAGAACGAATCATTCAGTGAAAGCGGCCACGATCTTACCCTGGGGGTCGGCCTTGGAGTTGACGGACGCCATATTTCAGTGGGACTTGAAAAACTTCCACATCTGCTGGTGGCGGGCACGACCGGTTCAGGGAAAAGCGTCTTCGTTTCTTCCTGCATAGCCGAACTCTGCTACGCAAAGACACCCGATGAACTGCGTCTGCTGCTCATAGACCCCAAACGTGTTGAGATGAAGATCTTTGAATCGCTTCCCCATAATCTTGTTCCTCCTGTGGTCGATCCCAAAAAAGCCGTGCACGCACTGGGTTGGGCCATAAGAGAAATGGAAAAGCGATATGAGATGTTCGCTCAGGCGCGGGTCAGGAACATACGGACCTATAATGCACGCGCTCTTCCGCTAGACCGTCTTCCGTATCTGGTCATCGTCGTAGACGAACTTGCCGACCTGATGTTCACCGCACCAAAGGAAGTGGAGGACTACATCTGCCGTCTTGCCCAAATGGCGAGGGCGACAGGTATACACCTCATACTTGCCACACAGAGGCCCTCCGTAAACGTAGTTACGGGCCTCATCAAAGCCAATATTCCCGCAAGGGTTGTATTTACGCTTCCGTCACAGACGGATTCACGGACCGTGATCGACGTCGCCGGCGCAGAAAAACTGCTTGGCGACGGGGATATGCTTTTCCTTTCGTCGCGCTCCCCGAAACCCGTAAGGGTCCAGGGACCGCTCGTGGACGAGAACTCGATCCATGCCTTCATTCAGTATCTCCTGGCGCTTTTTGGTGAGGCTGAACACATAGACATGGACGCCGGAAACGGTTCAGACAGCGCAAGCGGCGCGGCTCATCTTGACGACCCGTTGCTTGAGCAGGCGGTGAACGTCGTCATGCAGACCGGTATAGCTTCGGCAAGCAGGATCCAGCGGCAACTGAGGGTAGGCTTTACAAGGGCGGCCCGGCTTGTGGATACAATGGAACAGCTTGGAGTAGTAGGACCCCAGGATGGGTCCAAACCAAGGGAAATTCTGGTCGATGAAGACGAGGCCCTCGGCATCCTGAAAGATTCACTCGACTGACAATGATTGACGGTTACAGTATCACCCTGGAGCAGCCGAACGAAACCGGAATACGGATAAAGACTCCCGGATCGTCTGAACACTGTTTTCTCGTTGCGGGTGGAGCCCTGCCCGATCCATCCTGGTTAAACCGGATGATCGCCGGATCTCGCGTATGGGCGGTTGACAGGGGAGTTGGGTATTGTCGAATGGCGGGTGTACGCCCCGAAGCCGTTGTAGGGGATATGGACAGTGTTTCAGAAAGCGATCTGCAATGGGCCCGGGAAAATGGGGTCCGGTTAATGCAATACCCCCGGGACAAAGATCTGACCGACCTGCAGCTGACGCTCAGACATGTTGGCGAGACGGGTAAACGTATGTTCGCTTTTGTGGCCGGGGGATGGGGCGGACGGTTGGATCACGCTGTATGCAACTGCCGCTCTCTGGTTTGGGCAAAACGTCAGGGGCTGATTTCAGGAGGATGTCTCATCGGTCCAGAAGAACTCCTGCTGATGATGCAGGGCCCGGATCGATGCCGTATTTACGCTGAACCGGACGATACTGTCATTTCCCTGCTCCCTTTTTCCGAACTGTGCAGGGGTGTATCGCTCTCGGGCGCCCGCTGGGAACTGAAAGAAAGGGATCTTTCAATGTTCGACCCCTATACAATAAGCAACAGAGTGGCGAGATCGGAGGATAAAACGAGCGGGACGATACTTTCGTTCAGATCTGGATGGCTGGGTTTGTACCTGTCAACGGTTTTCTGATAAAAAAAGAAGGGCTGTATCAGACAGCCCTTTTAATATTGCCGGAACGAAGACACCTGGTGCATATTTTCATCCTTCTGGTTTCTCCTCCGCCCATATCCACCTTGACGGACTGAAGGTTGATGTTCCAGCGCCTTTTCGTATGACGGTTGGAGTGGCTGACATTGTTACCTGTAGCCGAACCCCTTCCGCAGCAATCACAAACTCTGGCCATGATTATTCCTCCTTGCAAACCCGGCAAAAGTCAAACTTATGAGATTCTACCACGGTTACGGCACATACAGCAAGGGCAATATGACGATTTCAGTTTTTAAACGAAAAAGGGAGATGCGTTATGGGTTTTACTCAAAACATGGAAAAGCTTCAGGAGATAATAAGCGCTCTTGACGATGGCAAGATCCCGCTTGAAGACGCCATGGCGCTTTTTAAAGAGGGAGTGACCATAGTAAAAGCATGTCGCGATTACCTGGAGGATACCCGCCAGCAGATAGAACTCCTTGACCCGGATCGACCTGGAGAACAAGGCGATCCCTGGGATCCCCTTGACGAGACAGAAGGCGAAACAAGATGACTCAGAGCTCTATGCGGTCATATGCCGATATGGTCGGCATTTTCAATATTGCTCTCGACGACCTTTGCCGGTCCCGGCCATCCTCTTTTCCGCCAAAGCTCTGGGAATCGATGACATATTCACTCCAGGCCGGCGGAAAACGGATAAGACCCGCTCTCTGCCTGCTTACTGGCCAGAGCTTCGCTGTTTCACCCGAAAAACTGATGCCCATGGCGCTTGCGCTTGAGATGGTCCACACGGCCTCACTTATCCACGATGACCTGCCGGCCATGGATGATGATGCGCTTCGGAGAGGAAGGCCCACCAATCATGTAGTATTTGGAGAGGCGATGGCTATCCTGGCGGGAGACTCCCTGCTGATGTGGTCCGGGGCGTACGCGGCCAGATATCTTGTTGTCGGGTCCGGCTTCAGTGACCACAATGTATTGAAGTCCATCGCCGTTCTTCTGGAATGCGCCGGTCCGGGGGGCATCTGCGGCGGTCAGGTCCTGGATATCGATGAGCATCCAGAGACCGACAAGGTATCCTGTCCCTTGAAAGTTGCCGCAGCCAAGACAGGAGCGCTCCTGCGTTCTTCGGTCCTGGCGCCCGCCGTGCTGTGCGGCGCCGATAACGCAGAAATGAAAGCCTTTTCCCGTTTTGGCGTATATTCCGGCGTGGCTTTTCAGATCGCGGATGACGTTCTTGACATGACCGGATCCAGCGAAAGCCTCGGGAAAACTCCCGGAAAGGACAGAGCCCGGGGGAAACCCACCTTCGCAAGCGTTCTCGGCCTTACAGAAGCCAGAGCCCTTGAAAAAGAATTCTGGCGCAAAGCCTGTCAGTCTCTGGCAGACCTCGACAGAGACGTCCACCCGATCATTGACCTTATCGAGGCGCTCCGGAACAGAACGAAATGATAGAGGAAAGGGAATTGAATATCTTATGAGCGTTCTGGATCGTGTCGAAAACTATTTGTCTCTGGGTGATCTTGACCGGGAACAGCTTCTGGAGCTGGCTTCCGATCTGCGCCGACGCATCTGCGAAGTTGTCCTTGAAAACGGAGGGCATCTGGCTTCTTCTCTTGGCTCCGTGGAAATAATACTTGCCATGCTGCGGGTTTTCGACCCACTGCAGGACCGCATAGTTTTTGACGTGGGACATCAGGCTTACGCCTACAAGATACTTACGGATCGAAAACAGCGTTTTCCCACAATAAGGCAATGGGACGGCCTGAGCGGGTATCCCGACCCATCGGAAAGCCCGTTCGATCATTTCAACGCAGGCCACAGCAGCAAATCGCTTTCAGCCGCGCTGGGTTTTGCAAAGTCCCGCGATATTCTCCAGCAGAACCATCACGTGATAGCCGTTATTGGAGACGGCGCCATACTGAACGGTGTGGCTCTGGAAGCACTGAACAATATCAAGGAAGCAGACACCAGAATAATATGCGTACTCAACGACAACCAGATGGCTATAAACAAACGAGTCGGGGGTATGGCGGACCATATAGCTCGATTGAGCGTTCACCCCGCGTACAAGAAGCTTAAGGACGTTATAAAACATCAGTGCAACGTTATTCCGGGAGGAGAGGGTATCGAGGAAGCCCTTGTCAGGGCGCGGAATTCCATCAAGGGCATCCTGCAGCCCTCGAATATGTTCGAGGAGATGGGGTTCAGTTACTGGGGGCCTTTTGACGGACACGATACACAAGAGTTGGAAAAGATATTCGATTTCGCCAAACGCTATGAGAAACCGCTTCTGATCCATGTACGAACGAACAAGGGACAGGGATACGAACCGGCGGAGAAACGCCCCGAGTTCTATCATGGTGTGTCTCCGGCGAAGGGAAACGGGCCCGGACAGGCCTGCGCCTCATCCTGGAGCAGTGTAATGGCCGATGAGATAGAGGCCCTCGCTGGAGAGGACAAAAGAATAGTATGCCTTACGGCCGCCATGAAGGAAGGCGGAAAACTCCAGAAATTCGCTGAACGTTTCCCTGAAAGGTTTTTTGATGTAGGGATCGCGGAAGCTCATCTGCTGACCTATGCTGCTGGAATGGCCGCCGCCGGGCTTAGACCTGTGGTCTCAATATATTCCACATTCCTCCAGCGAGCTATGGATCAGCTTGTTCACGACATCGCCATGCAGAAACTGCCTGTCATTCTGGCCGTAGACCGCGCCGGCCTCGTAGGGGAGGATGGCGAAACCCACCACGGCGTTCTGGATATTGCATGGGCGTCATCGATCCCCAATCTGGGGGTGGCGTCACCGAGAGATGCGGTGGACATGCGTTTCATGCTACGGAAGTCTGTGGACCTTGCTCTTCCCCAGATAATCCGTTTCCCGCGGGGCGAGGCGCCTTCGGCGCTTTTCAGGTCCGCGGGATCCCGCCCGCACACATGGGGCGCGGCCGAAACTATAGCTCAGGGAGAAACCTGGGGCATTGCCGCCTGCGGCCCCACTGTGTCGCTTGCAATGCGTGTGAGAGATCAATGCTGCAGGGAATCACTTGACCCCCCTGCTGTCATTGACATAAGGTTTCTAAAACCCCTTGATCTTGAATGTATGGACCGATTGCTGGGGAACCTGAACCTGCTTGTTGTCCTGGAAGAGGGCGCGGTTGAGGGAGGAGTGGGCCAGAAGTTGTCCGCAAGGGCAAATCAGAAGGGTTTGCGCTGCCGGGTCGAGGCTGTGGGTATTCCCGACTTTTTCGTACCGCACGGCGATCGAACCCGGCAATGGTCCTATTGCGGGCTTACTCCGGAAAAGGTGGTGGATCTGTATAAAACATTCTCGCAGGGAAAGGCTGGATCTGCTGCTCGTCAGACAGGGATTGGCTGAAACTCGATCCAGAGCCCAGGCGATCATCATGTCTGGCGACGTAATGGTCGACGGTTCGGTCCAGACCAAATCGGGGGCGCAGGTTTTGCCGGATGCGCGAATAACGGTCAAAAGCAACCCGCAGACTGACTGGGTCAGCCGCGGCGCCTTAAAGCTGATCAGGGGAATTGAAGCGTTCGGTATAAATGTTTCAGGAAGAACCTGTCTGGACGTAGGCGCATCTACCGGTGGCTTTACGGAGGTTCTCCTGCATAACGACGCTAAAAAGGTCTTTGCCGTCGATGTGGGTTATGGCCAGCTTGCCTGGAAGCTGCGTAACGACCCCAGGGTCATAGTGCTCGAAAGGACCAACGCCCGAAATCTTTCGGACGAACATATAAGCGAGGCGGCATATCTGGCCACAATTGATGTTTCCTTTATTTCGCTGCGGCTCATACTTCCGGTAGTGGAGACATTGCTCCAGCATCCCGGTTATTGTCTTGCGCTTGTTAAACCGCAATTCGAGGCCGGTCGCAAGAACGTGGGCAAAAAAGGCGTCGTAAGGGACCCGGCCATCCACGGCGCGGTACTGGAGGATATGATGTGTTTTATTGCACAGGGGACCTCCATGCATGTCCTGGGATTGACCCATTCTCCCATCAGGGGTCCGGAAGGAAATATCGAATTTCTGTGCTATCTTTCTAATGAAAAACTCGAAACATCTGACGCTGCAAAGATAGACATTGACGGCGTGGTTTCTGCTGCTCATGATGGGACCACCTTTTCCTGCTGAAGGGAGCCGGTGAATTGTGACCGTAAAAGTCGGAATGATCGTCAATACGCAGAAATCGGAGGCGGTGGAACTCGCCGAAAAACTTCTCCGCTGGGGTAGATCAGAGGGAGTTCATCTGTACCTTCCTTCGCATGAGGCGCACGTCCTGGGCGAACCAGACATCAACGACCGCAAATGGAAAGAAACGGTCGATATGGCTATCGTCCTTGGCGGAGACGGTACATTTCTGCGGGCCGCACGCTACGTTACCGGCTATCCGATTCCCCTGTACGGGATAAACGTCGGACATCTGGGTTTCCTGTCATGCGGCAACGTAAGGAAAGCCGAAGAGGATATCACAAGAATACTTAAAGGGGAGCACACCGTTCAGAAACGATCTCTCCTGAGGGGCGTCGTCACTCGCGGAGACAGGCGAAAGCATGAGCTTTACGCTCTGAACGACCTTGTCATAAGCAAGGGGCCCTTTGCGAGGGTCATCTCCATAGAAATAACCATAGGCGACAAGCCTCTGAATATTCTTCACGCAGACGGCATACTGCTTTCCACGCCTACCGGTTCCACGGCTTATGCCCTCTCGGCCGGAGGCCCGATCGTTCCCCCACATGTTCCATGCATGATTCTTGTGCCCATTTGCGCGCATACTCTCTATTCGAGACCCATGATCCTGGGTGAAGAAGATATAGTAACCCTTTCCCCGCAAGGACAGCACAGGGAGATAATGCTGACACAGGATGGTCAACTGGGTTACGAACTTCTTCCTGGCGATCAGATCCATGTTTCACTCTCCCGGGATAAATTTGTTGAAGTGATCACGCTTCCCGAAAATGAATACTATTCTCTCCTGAAGGAAAAGTTTCGCTGGGGACACAGCAAACGAGAGGAAGGCGGGGACTGACTTCATGCTCGAGGAACTGCACGTTTCGAATATCGGCGGTATCCGTTCGGCTTCGTTGAAATTCCGCGAGGGCCTTGTGGTTATTACAGGTGAAAGTGGAGCCGGGAAAAGCAGCCTTGTCCGTGCGCTGGAACTGGTAAGCGGTAAACGTGCGCAGAGCGCGCTTATCAGGTCAGGCGCTGAAGAAGCCGAAGTACAGGCTGTTCTGGGAATGGATTCGGTCCCGGGCCTTTCCGAAGAACTCCAGCCACAGGAGGGGACGATGGTCGTCAACAGGATCCTGGCGAGGAATGGCCGCGCCCGCACATATATCCAGAACAGACCGGCCCCGCTGAACCTTCTCACGGAATCACTCAATGGCGAGATGGCCATCCAGAGCCAGTTTGCCCAGCTGGAACTGCTGGAACCATCGAAACAGCTGGATCTTCTGGACGACAGCGGCGGAGAGGCCATCCGTGAAACAAGGAAAACGCTCCAGAAATCGGTTTCCGAAGCTATTGACATTGAAAGAGAACTCATCAATTTTCAGCGTAAACGACAGGAAATCGAGTCGCTCTACGGCGATACCGAGGATATAGTACGTAAAGCTCTGTCTCTTTCGATCTATCCGGGATGTGAAGAACAATGGGAAAAGGAACTTTCCGGCATGACCGTGCAGTTACAATCGGCGCGCAAAGTCCGCTCGCTCGTTGACCGCCTTGACGGAGGAGCTGCGGAAGAGGGGCTCATCGGGGAACTTGAAACAGTTTTCCGCGACCTTTCCCAGATGACGCCGCAGCAGGATCGCAAGGAGATAGATGAACTTTGCGATTCCGTTCTTCAGGGTATCCAGAAGATAACCGAGCGTACTTCGTATATTTTCGATCAGGATGACCTTGAAGCAAAAGAAGCCGCAAGGGACGCTCTTGAGACAAAACTGGGATCTGTCCGGAAAATGAAAAGACGCGTCAAGGTCGACACCGCAGAGGATCTCCTTGATTTTGCCTCCCGGGCGCGAGATGATCTGAAATGGCTCCAGGAAAGCAGGGAATATCTTCAGAAACTTCAATCGGAATCTTCAAGACTCCGCAGGGAAGTGACCGAACTCGCCAAAACGCTTCGTTCCCGGCGAACCGAAGCCGCCGCCGACTTTGAAACAAAGATAAACACCGCCATGTCGCGCATGGCCATGAAAGATGTCATGTTCTGTGTCTCGATGGATCCCCTGCCCAAGGTGCGGCATCATGGAGCCGATGACGTTTCCTTTCACCTGTCGTCAAAAGACCAGATCCGGGGCCCGGTTTCCAAGGTGGCTTCCGGAGGCGAACTCAGTCGTATACTTCTGTCGATACAGGTCTCCGCTTCGGACCAGATGTTGCCGGCGGTTCTGGTTTTCGATGAAGTAGAGGCGGGGCTTGGCGGCCGGGCGGCGGTTCTCGCGGGTGAAACGTTACGGGTCCTTTCCAGAAGATGTCAGGTTATACTCGTTACTCACGAGGCTTCCATCGCTTCGCTTGCGGACCAGCATTTTCAGGTTGAGAGGGATGGCGAACTTACAAAAGTGTCCGAAGTGGAAGGAACCGAAAGGGTTTTCGAAATCGCTCGCATGCTGGCGGGTGACAAATACGCGCCCGAAGCTATCGAACACGCAAGATCGCTCCTTGCGAACGCCTCAGGGGTATCGGCTTCGGAAGTTCGCTGACCGTAGTCCTGAAGTCTTCAAGTCATCGACCCGGAGGCTTTTACAACGCCGTTTTATGGTATAATTCGTCTTCGGGTGTGCGGATGACCCGCATTTTATTGTATGTCCACAGGCGCATCCATACGCACGGGACGGGTTTCAAGCGCTTTTAAGCCGCCCGGATCCCGGCGGAAGGAGGAAAATGAATGTATGCAGTAATGGAAACAGGCGGCAAGCAGTACAGGGTCGCAGCCGGCGACAGACTGAGGATCGAAAAGATCGACGCGGAGCCCGGTGACACAGTGAAGTTCGACAGAGTCCTTATGGTTACCGCGGACGACAGGGTTTCCGTAGGAAAACCATACCTTTCAGGTGCGAGCGTTACGGGAGAGGTTCTGGAACAGGGACGGGATAAAAAGATACTTGTCTTCAAATACAAGAACAAGTCCAAACAATCCCGTAAACTTACGGGACATCGGCAGTCGTTTACGGATATTCTCATCAACGACATAGCATTCAAGGCGTAGACGCCCTGGCGATGGATGACGGAGATCACGATAAACCGCAAGGGAACCATTGTTTCAGGTATCGAGGTTTCCGGACATTCAGGGTACGCAGAAGAGGGCTCCGATATAGTATGTGCAGCCCTTTCGACACTTATGCAGACGCTGGATATAGGCCTTGACCAGGTAGCCGGCGTTGGCTCTTTTACAACTCAAAGAAACGATGTCAGTGGGTATATGGCCTGCCGATGGGATCCGTCCGATTCCGCATACAGGGCAGGAGGACAAATTCTCGTTCATTCCGTTGTTCTGGCCATGAAGTCAATAGCCGGAACATATCCGGAGAACGTACATATTTCGGAGGTGGATGCAAGTGACCTTCTTTAATCTGCAGTTATTCGCCCACAAAAAGGGACAGGGTAGCAGTGCGAACGGCCGTGACAGTATTTCAAAGAGACTTGGCGTCAAGCGGTCCGATGGTCAGAGTGTAACAGCGGGAAGTATCATTATCAGGCAGAGAGGCACAAAATATCACCCGGGCGTCAACGTCGGGAAGGGCAAGGACGACACATTGTTCGCCCTGACGGACGGTAAAGTCCGTTTTCAGGAAAAAGCAGGCAGGAAATTTGTTGCTATCGAAACATTGAGCGCCTGATCCTGACGGATCGGGTGTAAGTGGTATTTGTTCAGGGCCTGAGTTTATCTTGGGCCCTGTTTTTAATTCCTTAGGGGGCGTTTTCTGTTTGAAGTTCGTTGATCTGGCCACCATTACCGTTTCGGCGGGAAAGGGCGGCAATGGATGTCTCAGTTTCAGGAGAGAAAAGTTCGTACCAAGGGGAGGTCCTGACGGAGGAGACGGCGGCAAGGGAGGAGACATCTTCCTTGAAGCTACCCCCCGGTTGCAGACACTTGCTGATTTTCAGTATCGCAGGCGATTTCTGGCCGAAAACGGGACAAACGGCCAGGGAAAAAACCGTTTCGGTAAAAACGGCGATGATCTGTTTATCCCGACTCCCTGCGGAACACTGGTTTACGAAGTGAAAACCGGTAAACTGCTTGCGGACCTTTCAGTCCCGGGAGACAGGTTGCTTGCTGCTGCCGGCGGCAGGGGAGGCCGGGGCAACGCACGGTTCAAGACCTCTGGTCGAAGAGCTCCTCGCTTCTCGGAAAAGGGAGTGGAAGGAGAAAGCCGAATCGTCAGGCTGGAGCTTAAGCTTATTGCCGATGTCGGGCTTGTGGGGTTTCCGAATGCCGGCAAATCCACACTGCTTGGAGCCATGTCAAGCGCGGACCCGCAGACAGGTTCCTATCCCTTCACGACACTTTCTCCCAATCTGGGCATTCTTGAAAGCGAAACCGAACGAATAGTGATCGCCGATCTGCCCGGTCTTATAGAGGGCGCTCACAGGAACAGGGGGCTTGGTCACACTTTCCTTCGGCATATCGAAAGAACAAGGATCCTTGCCTATGTTCTCGATTCCGACCCCTCGCTGGAGGAGGCCGAGGGAGTGCTCAGGCAATGGGAAACGCTCCGTGACGAATTTAAAGCCTATAAGCCCGACTTGCTGGATCTGCCCTCCGTAGCGATACTCAACAAGGTGGATCTTCTTGATGAATCCGGCCAGAAGCGACTGGATGAGTTGTCAAAACGCTTCACTACAAGAAATGTGCCGGTTTTCGTTACAAGCGCAAAAACAGGACGTGGCGTTCAGATGCTTGTAGAATATATTGCAGAGACCTTTAAAACCGCTCCAAAAGAGGTCAGAGCCGGACGTACGTTTATTATTCCCGAGGATGATGAGGCTGTTCATGTGCGCAACAGGCCCGTTGAGATCCGAAAGATGGACAATGGATACAGGATCGTTCACGCCGGCCTGGAAAACGTCGTAAAAAAATATCAATTCGATCAGGAAGAGGCCCTCAGTCGTTTTGCACATTTGCTCAAGCATTACAGGGTGGATCAGCTTCTTGTTGAAAACGGGGCAAAACCCGGGGATACAGTATTTATAGGAGACATGGAATTCGATTTTATCCCGGATGAAGAAGGCTTCGAAACAGAGGCCCAAAGAGGAGAGTAGACAGTATATGCCCATGCAGTCTTCGGAAGGTCTGGGGAAGAGAAAGATCGGTATTATGGGCGGCACCTTCGATCCTGTTCATTACGGGCATCTTGTAGCCGCGGAAGAGGCCTATTTTTCACTGGGTCTTTCCGAGGTCATATTCGTTCCTACAGGTGACTCCTTTCACAAGGAGGACCTTTTCGTTTCCCAGGTAGAACACCGCTATAACATGACGATGCTGGCAACGCTTGATAACCCCCATTTCAGACTTTCGAGGATAGAGATCGACAGAAAGGCTCCAAGTCATACTGTGGACACGCTCAGGGAAATGAGACACTGGTTCTCTCCCAACGGCGTCTGTTTTCATTTTATTACCGGGCTGGACGCCGTTCTCAACATTGCCTCATGGAAAGAGCCGGAAGCCATAGCCGATCTTGGAAAGATCGTTGCGGTCAGTCGCCCGGGATACAATCCCCAGATACTGGACCATCTGCCGGACGAGATCAAACAGTCACTGATACCTCTGGAAATACCGCTGCTCGCCATATCGAGCACAGCGATCAGAAACAGGGTCAGAGAGGGTAAAAGTATACGTTATCTGGTCCCCTGGCCCGTAGAA
>Ga0272443_10003818_pt1 | contig 17285 bp, 16 predicted proteins | sample SSMAcet12_FD_193581 | JGI IMG/M metagenome (GOLD analysis project Ga0272443, IMG submission 193581) | Marine sediment archaeal communities from Little Sippewissett salt marsh, Falmouth, MA, United States - SSM-Acet-12 | ecosystem: Environmental > Aquatic > Marine > Wetlands > Sediment ... | reverse complement strand
TTCCCGCAGGAGACTTTATGATCGCGGGGTCGCCATCCTTGAGTCCATATTCTGAAGCGGTTTTGGGATTTATCTCAGCAAAAGAGTCATCTTTTTTGAGCTGATCATCAAAGAGGGTCTTGTAAAGGTACGGGGGATTCGGGGTCCAACCGCTGGCAAGATTAATCATTTCATATGGCATCATAAAGAGTGGATATTCCGATCTGTCCACATCAGAGGGTGCGGGTTCGTAATGGGGCATGAAAACGGCATCCCCCTTTTTGGCGATTCCCATGTTCTTTCGTGCGGATTCTTCTGAAACTTTCAGTGCGTAATCGTAAAAGGCCCGTTCGGTCCGGGTGCTGAAAAATTCAAATTTACCCGTTGGGGTCTTAAATACCCTTTCCCAGTTTTTATAGGTGTGAACCGGTAAATACCACAAACCCCCGGCTTTCATTTTTTTCCACATATCTTCAAAGGTTTTGTAATCGGGCGTTGCGCTTTCTCTGTTACGCAAACGCTTCCACACGGGGACGGAGTGGTCGTAATGAACGTGCCCCTCTTGGGCGTCAAACAGTCCCTTAGTCCTTTCTTTGAGCACATCCTCATAGTGTTCCCAGGGAAAGGCGGATTCCACAGATCCTCCGATTCGCTTTGCAAGCTGCATAATAACCTTTCCGCTGTTCCGTGTTGCGTAAACCGGTTTAACCACAGGTTTTGATATTCCATAGAGGGGATACTGGAGCCCAGCGGGCCACACGACATCATCCTTTTTTTCAAGGTACGTATGATCCGGGAGAATAAGATCCGCCATATAGGATGTCTCGTCCCTATAAGGTGAGAAACTTACAATAAAAGGGATCTTTTTCAATGCCGTTCTAAACGCTCCTCCGTCGGGCAGAGTGAAAGCCGGATTGGCGGAAAAGACAAGTAAGGTATCAACAGGCGATTTGACGCTTCTGATAATAGTTTCTGAAAAATCGCCAATGAGACTTTTACTGAAGGGGTATCTCTTGCTCGCGGCATGGTCGATTCGAGGTTTTTTGAGGCCCTCACTGGCAATGGCATCTTTCTGGATCTGCGGAAGCGGGTTTAGGGGAGGTGGGTCGCAGACAAGCACGCCTCCTGGCATGTTGATGTTTCCAACAAGGGCATTAAGACTATGCACGGCCATGAATTCATAAAGACTGCCGCTTAAGTATCCCTTGCCTTTGCCGCAAATAGCAATGGGACTTTTCGCTCGGGCAAAATCCCTGGCCAATGTAACGATGTCTTTCGGGTTCAATCCAGTGATTTTAGCAACCTGATCGGGAGAATAACTGTTAAGGACCATCGTCTTATAGCCCATGTGATTTTTCCCGTCCGGAGACGTCCAGTCATCAAAGCCAAAGGAATATCCGTCGACAAAATCGGCATGGTACAGGTGATCTTTGATGATCACGTGGGCAAGCCCTAGGGCCAGCGCAGCTTCAGTCCCGGGTTTTGGGGCAACCCACTGGTCTGACTTTGATGCGGTATTTGAAGCCCTTGATTCTATCTGAACGACTCGGGTCTTCGTCTTTTGAGTGCGCTCGTGCCAAAGACCCCAGGCATTGATCACTCGACCCGGCGCCCCCCAGCCCTCCAGAAGGCCACTGCCAAAGCTCAGGATATAGTCGGCATTTTCAAGGTCATAGGCCATAGGGGTATCCACCCCCTGCATGAGGAGATTCGTCATGCGGTAGGTATCATCCGAGGATGGGATTCGCACATAATTGGGGCTTCCTACAGCCCCGAGCAGCCGCTCGATTATTGAGGCCATTGTGGCCATGGCGGGATTTCCGTCTATTGCCGCAAGGGCTTCGGGTTTTTCCCGTTTACGCAGATCAGAGATCCGCTGGGCAACTGTGTTTAATGCCTCATCCCATGTAATGCGAATGTATTTACCGGACCCTCTCAATCCAACGCGTTTCATAGGACCGGTGAACCGTATGCTTTCGTTGTAAAGTAGTTGTAGCCCCCCAAGGCCCAAAGGACAGATCCCGCCGGGATTGACAGGATAATCAAGGCGGCCTTCAATTTTTACCGCCCGGTCATTCACCTTTCGGACCTCTATGCCGCATCCACCGGGACAGAGGGTGCATATCGATTTTACGTGGGAAAATTCACCTGTAGGCGGGACCGGCACCCACGGCCAGTTCTGTGTCCATATGGCAATGTCGTCCGTGAACTTCCACGGAAGCGGCGTTGCATTTATACCTGCTGCTCCGCCCGCGAGCAATGCAATGAAATGTCTTCTATTTATTTCCATTGTGGTGTTCCCTTAAAGAGTTATTGAGGTTATTTATGGCAGACAAAACAGGCATTATTTTCCTCGAGATCGTTTTCGGTATGACATTCAGCGCAATCATCCATCTTCATCCGATCCCATGTATTTGTTTTATACCCGGCAATATTTCTTCCCCAGATGTTGATGCTGTACCCGGTCATCCGATTGACTTTGTAAACCGGGAGCTTTTCGGTTTTTCCATGATCACCGTGACAGGTTTCACAATCCTGGTCCCCCATTTTGACATGGGCGATATGGGAGAAGTACACACAGTCCGGTTGCCTGTAATAGGATAGCCAGGGGATCTCCTGTTCCTCGGCAACATATTGGGTCAAGAATTTCTGCTCTTCAGGTGTTTCCCCGAAAGGGGATTCAGGGTCATCATGGCATTCCATGCACTTATCCAGTTTAGGAATGCCCGCAAAGGTGCCATCCTCCCGGAACCCATGGCAATACAGACATCTTTCGGCTTCAGTGTCGCCCTCGATACCGTCTACGATTTCCGGATTCATGTGAAGGGCATGATTAAAATTCATGGGTTGGGGTTGTTTTGAGTATAAGAGCATGGGATAGATGATCCATCCTATGATCAGGGAGGATATTAAGCCCGCAAGAAAAAAGACCCACACACCGAACGAAAATGGGGGGAGAAAAGTGGCGTCTTTTTCAAACGAAATGAATCGGTTAAACCGTGAGATCAGTCCGACTTTTGATGTCTTTGGAGAGGAACTCGCTTGATTTTTCATCTGGATAAGCCCCTGACTTAGTGAGTGGGAGGTCGATAGAGATACCGCCTCAAAATTAGTGCAAATTTACCTGTTTCACCCCCATGTTTGTCAAGTGAAAAAGTAATTTGCCTTAAAACCTTCTGATTCTTTTACGACGTCTTTTAGCGGCCTTGGCCTGTTTTTTCTTTTTCTGGACGCTTGGCTTATCGTAGAACCGTCTTTCCTTAATTTCGGAAAAAAAACCTTCCTTGGTTAATTTCCGTTTAAGGTCCTTGATGGCCTTTTCTATCTGATTATCGTGCACAATGACTTTCATAATAAAGTTACTCCGTCGTTTTTTGGTGAAAATAAAAAAGCATCTCTAAATCCGTATGAGATGCTTTTCTCACCATTAATAAAAGGGGTATCCCGTAGTTGCCTAACGGGGCGACTCTACCCATGACTAGACATCTGATTTAACCTCTCTTAAGGTTTGAAAGCACTCATGATTTTTAAAGGGGTATGGTGGCGCCATTTGACCGGTAAGCCACCTGTCAGGGAATACCTGAAAATTACTTTCGGCCATGTTTAATCACCCCCTTTTCTGTTTCAAACTGTGTCTGCTGTGCCCACGCCAGACGTGTGTCAGTGTCTGCCAAAGATAGCTACCTTTTTTATGTAAAAAGATTTTATTACATTATTTTAGAACATTTTGTCAATCTTTTTCTCCATTTTTTGTAACCGTTCATTACCAATCATTTATGTAACCGGTTGATTCATTATTTTCGGAGGCATAATTTTGCAACGGCCTCGACATGATAGGTGTGGGGAAACATGTCTACGGGCTGTATTTCAATCACCTCATATTTCTGTATCATCTGGGCGATGTCCCTTGCCATTGTGGGAGGGTTACATGAGATATAGATGATCTTTTCAGGAGATAATGCCAGTATCTGGGCTAACACATGCTTATGCATCCCTGCCCTTGGTGGGTCAATGATTAGGACATCGGGTTTGAGAGTTATGGTGGAGAGTCTTTCCCGAATATCCCCAACAATAAACCGGCAGTTATTTATGCCGTTGTCTTCGCAATTGCGCCGTGCATCAAACACGGCACTTTCGTTGATTTCAATACCCGTAACCGTCTTTACCCTGTTTGACAGAAATATGGGGATGGTGCCGGTTCCGCTATATAAATCAAGCACCGTTTCGCTCCCCTTGAGCTCAGCATAGTCGGCTGCTTTCTCATAAAGTTGCTGGGCGGCCAGGGAATGGGTCTGAAAAAATGAGTTTGAAGATATATGAAAGGTGTATGGACCGACCTTGTCCTTGATATATCCTTTTTCTTTTAGGACCACTTCCCGCTCCCCAACGGCAATGGCTGCTTTCCTTCCAGTGATGTTGTTTACGATTGTTTTGATTTTTTTAAATCGATGCGAGAGCTCATTAGCCATAGGGTGGACCACTTCCGGCCGTTCCTCTGATGTAACCAGATTGACCATCCATTCGTCAAATGCGCTTGAATACCGAAGGGTCAGAAAGCGCCAGAACCCGGTATGACGCTTCAGGTCATAAACAGGTATTTTGCTTCTTTTTGCATATCTCTTGACCTCTCGAAGGATCCTGTTACCGGGTTCCGGTTGAAGCAAACAGGCCTCCATATCAATAACTTTTTGATAGGTCCCGGGGACATGGAGCCCTAAGGCAAAATCTCCTTCAACGGCTCGTTTGTCCAATTCATGGGGGAGGAACCATCGACGGTTAGAGAAAGAAAATTCCATTTTATTACGATAACCGAATACGGCTTCAGAGGGCAGCACCTTGTGGACCTTGACATCTTTTATCCCTCCAATGTGTTCAAGGGCGTCTTCAAGCTGTTCTTTCTTGTAAGAAAGCTGGGCTGCATATTGTATATGTTGCCACTGGCAGCCCCCGCAAAAACCGTTGTAAGGGCATGGGGCCTGTATTCGATCAGGCGAGGGTGTAATCAATTTTACCAGATTTGCTTCGGCATAGGCCCTCTTCTTTTTGTAAACCCTGGCCTGCACCCGGTCACCCGGGGCCACACCCCTGAGAAAGACCACAAATCCATCAATTCGGCCTATTCCCTTGCCCCCATACGCCATCTTTTCGATGTCCAGTTCAATTGTCTGCCCTTTTTGTGGTTTCATCATCTTTTTATTATTAACATGACATGGCCACTTTTACTACTTTCATCTCATGAAAGCGTTGGAAAAGGTTTATCATAAGGCTTCCCCCAACGGTGGGGTTTGCTTCGGGAATGTCTCCATTGGCATTTTGAATGGCAGAGGGTAAGCACCATCTGAAGGGATAGGATGAGAAGAGAGTCTTAATGAAGATGACAGAAAAAGAAAAAGCCTATTTTTCATAGAATTTTGCTGTCACCGGATGGCCGTCTATCCACTGGTCAAGTGAGATCTGGTTGTAATTGTTTGAATCCTCAGCGGTTTTGTTTTGCATGATATGGTTGGCATATTTGTAGGCGGCCGCAGACGCTTCATGCATGCCTTTTTTCAGATAGACAAAACCGAGGTTGTTGAATACGTTTGTATGCGAGGGTTTTATTTCTTTTATCAGTGCTATGGCATTGTGTAAATAGAGCAGGGCTTTGTCATAGTCCCCCTGCCTGCAAAAAACGACTGCCGCATTATTGTGTGCCAGCCCGTCATTTGGATTTAACTGAATGGCCTTTTGGAAGTCTCCCGCTGCTTTTGCATATTTATGCTGTTTATAATATGCGAGCCCCCTGTTATTATAGGCTGTCGCATATTCCGGCCTTAAAGCGATGGCCGTTGACAGGGTGGCTATTGCCTCGTGCCATTTTCCAGCCCCTAAAAAACCGGTGCCTTTGTCATAGTAATATGTTGCGTTATCAGCCATACTCATGTGCGGTGCGATTAGAATAAGGGTTAATACGAAGAGCACTTTTTTTAAGAATCTTTCAATAGGCTTTTTTTTCATTGATATACTCCATCCCCTTTCAATCTGTCTCAGGGTTTGATAAGGTGTAACCCCATAAACCTTATATCGGCCTCTTTTATAAAAACTTAAGTGATGGCTCAGCTCATTCCCCCGATTTCCACAGCAGATGGACTTTTTAAGAAGCCGTCAACCTTGAATCGTGAGCCATTGAATTCTGAACCTGAGTCGTTATAAAAAAACATTGATTGACGAGATTGAAATACGATATATTAAACGCCAAGGAGCGACATCGCTGCCCCATCCCATTACCCGAGAGACTTTCTTAGACTCGAAAAGATCGAATGCCGATGTTTTGGATCGGAAAAAAAACCTAATCAAAGGACATGGCTGATAACAGAAAGCGCCAGGATGGGCGTAAAAATGTTTATAAGGGGGCCAAGTTTTGCGAGTCCCTTTTATCAGGGTTTACCTTGGTTGAGGTCCTTATGACAATTGGCGTTTTGGCCGCCTTGGCTGCTGTTGCAGTCCCGGGATTTTCTGTCTGGTTGCCAAATTATAGGCTGAAAGCTGCTGCTCGTGATGTGGTGTCCAATTTTCAGCTGGCTAAGTTAACCGCCGTCAAACGAAACACGAATTGCGCCATAACCTTCAATCAGGCAATAGGGGCTCAAACCTATGATTATGTCGTTTATGTGGATTCAGATAAGGATTTAGAATTTGATGCGGGGGAAGAAGTCATTACCCGCAAGTGTTGGACGGATTATGGGAGTACAACGTATGACTTTTCCAAAGGCGGGGGGGACGGGTTGAGTTTTACCCTCAACGACGAAGGCCTTCCATCTACGGCCTTTCAGGCCAAAGGCTTCCCGATCAATACGTTAGGGGGGCTGGGAATGGGAACCGTTTTTCTGAAAAACACGAATAACAGAATAACCAGCGTAATTCTATCTTCCGCCGGAAATATTCGTATTCAATAGTGTCTGAACGAAAACTAGGGATTTTTTTCAAGAGCAAGGAAGGCGAAAATTATAACCACAGGAATACATGTAGTATTTCGAGGATTTACCCGCCTCTGGCGGGTTATAATTTGAGTCTGATGCAGAAATTGGGAAAAATAACAGTTTTCGGTCGGGCACTGATTAGCGGGATCATAAAAGAACGGGGCTCAAATTTTGACCGTTAAATTTCATAACAAGGAGGGTTTCACTCTGGCTGAACTTCTCGTCGCCGTGGCCATTGCAGGTATTGTCATGGCTGGCGTCTATTCCGCTTACTCTTCCCAGCAGAGATCCTATCTCGCCCAGGAGCAAGTGGCTGCTCTGCAGCAAAATCTAAGGGTGGCCATGTACTTTATGGAGCGCGAAATTCGGATGGCGGGATGTGATCCAAAAGGAAATGCGGGGGCTGGAATTCAAACGGCAAACCCCGATTCTATTCGAATGACCATGGATATTACGGGCGGGGAAACCGATGGTTTGGATAATGACGGTGATTCCGAAATAGATGAGGCTGATGAGGCCGGTTTTGGTGATGGAGATACGAATGATGTAAATGAAGATGTAACCTATTCCCTTTACACGTCAGGGGGGATACAAAAGTTAGGGAGGAAAAAGCCCTCAACCAATAACCAGCCCGTGGCCGAAAATATTGATAGTCTAAATTTAGTGTATTTGGATAAAGATGAAAACCCCACCCTGATACTCGCTGAGATAAGGTCTGTCCAGATCACCCTGGTCGCCAGGACGGCCCGGGGCGATCGAGGATTCAAAAATACAACCGTTTACACAAACCAGCAGGGGGATCAAGTATTTGTCGCGCCGGGTGATAATTTTCGCCGCAAACGGCTGACGACTCAAGTGAATTGCCGTAATCTGGCCTTTTAACCGGAGGGGCATGTGTCCATGTCACATCTTTCCGCTGTTTTAGGAAAAAAAGGACATAACAAAGAAGGATTTACACTTCTCGAAGTCATTGTCGCCATATCGGTTTTGACAATTGGGCTCTTGGCCGTTGCATCTATGCAGGTGTCAGCAATACGAGGGAATGCGTCAGCCTATGGAATGACAGAAGCGACCGCCTGGGCGGCCGACCAATTAGAAAAACTTATGGTTCTACCTTATGAACATGCAAGCTTGCAGGATACAGACGGTGATGGGTCGGCCGGGTTAGAGGATGCCACAGAGGCGTCGGATGATAACCCGAATCCCTCGCCGATTTATGGAAAATATAAGGTGTACTGGAATGTGGCAGTGGATGATACGGCGAATGACACCAAGACCGTTAATGTGATTACAACATGGACAGATCATGGGATCCAAAAGCGTGTTTCCATCCGATACATTATCCCGAGCACCTGAAGAGTAGGGGAAATGATGAGCACAAGTCGTATGAACTCAAAGCAACAGGGTGGATCGGTCATGGTGGTGGCCATCCTCATTCTGGCGCTCCTAACCATCATCGGGATCGCTGCCATGAGTACCACCCGGGTGGAGCTAAAGATCTCCGGCAATGAAAAAGCCTATAAAATGGCCCTTTATGCAGCCGAAGCGGCCAGAGGGTATGTGGCCAAGACACCTGAACTATATGGCCCTGATAATATGACCGTAGGGCAAGGGCTCAATTTCCCGGATGAGAGTGACCCTTCAGTGGTGGTTCAATTAAGTTCAACACAGTCATTTAGCGGCACAGTTGAATACACAGGCGTTTCAACACCCCCCAGGGGATCAGGGACTCAGGTTGCACCCTTTAAGGCCCATCAATACAAGATGACATGTAGGGGATATGGGCCGGCCAAGGCGGAAAGCCAGATCCAGGCGGGATTCTATCGGTTTGGATTCTGATGTCTTTCATCTTAAATTCGATCACTTCACCCGATTTGACTGAACCAGGGGCAGGGACATGAAAGGATTGAAAACCAACAGGATAGCCGGTTTTATATTCATAACCTGCTTCATCTTTATTTTTCATTTGGGGTTAGCGGATGAAACCTGTCTGTTCACCACTGATGGTGGGCCTTACACGTTTACAGCCCCGATCGTTCCAGTTTCGGGGAGCACCAGCAAAGACAGGGCCTATCTAGCCTTTTTTTACCCGGTTGAAGGGAATTTCTGGGCAGGAAATGTTGTCAAATTAGGGATCTCGTCTGATGGAGAGATTGTCGATGCAAATGGGAACCCAGCTACGTTGACTAATGGGGCCATTAAAGCGGGTGCAGTGCCTTTCTGGGAAACATTGGACTGGGCCGACCCCACAAAAAGTAACTACATCACCCATCCGCACAGGAAGATATATACCTATCTGGGCGCATCTAAAGATTTAACAAACCCGGCGAATGCATTTACAAAAGACAACCTTGATCTGACACCTTCTGTTCTTGGAAACCCAACCCATACTGCCTCAGAAATCATTGACTATATCCGGGGGGCAGACGTGTTTGATGAAAATGAAAATAGTGATACAGCAGAAAACAGAAACGTTATTACCGGAGACGTGCAACACAGTGAGCCACTCGTGGTTGACTATGCGAAACCCTTAAGGGTGGTCTATTTCGGGGCAAACGACGGGATGCTTCATGCGGTCAAAGACTCAACCCTGAGTGCACCTGCAAGCGATGATGGCAGGGAGATGTGGGCGTTCATCCCGCCGGACCAGCTCCATCGCCTCAAGGATATGGTAGAAGGGGAAGGCCATCAATATTATGTGGATTCGAGCCCAAAAGTTTATATCAAGGATGTGAACGGAAATGGAATCGTAGAAGTTGATGTGGATTCGGATGAAGACGGCGATGTCGACGATGATGACAAAGACCGGGCCATTCTTGTGTGTGGGGAAAGAAAGGGGGGCACGAGCTATTTTGCATTAGATGTTACGGATCCTTTTGCCCCGGTATTCCTATGGAGAATTAATCAGGTTGAGGATACAGCGGCATTAAACCTTCCCCTCGCCGCAAGTCCCGATGAGATCATTCCCGAATTGGGGGAGAGCTGGTCTGAGCCCCGGTTCGGACGGGTGAAGACATTTGATAGCGACACAGACGGAACCCCTGTATTTTTCATCGGAGGCGGTTACAGTTCGGACAACTCGGCGGGAAAGGCTGTTATTGCCGTTAATGTTATTGATGGCACAGTGGAAAAGATATTTAGCGGCATCACAGGTATGAATTACGCTATTCCAAGCGCAGTAACCCTTGTTGATGCGGATAGCAATGGCTTTGTAGACAAGGTGTATGTGGGGGACCTTGGGGGTCAGATGTGGCGGCTTGGAAAATTTACCGACTCACAAGGAGTGAACTTGGAATTTCCCAATACGGATGAAAACATTAAGAACTGGACAAATCAGGCGGCGCACATCTTATTTCTTTCAGATCCGGCGCATAATAGAAAATTTTTTTATCCCCCGAGTGTGACCCTTGAGTGGGGATATGACCTGATTTTCATGGGAACGGGTGACAGAGAGGATCCCTGTAACCCCAGTAGCTGGGACAAGATTTATTCTGTAAAGGATGCACATTCCGCCACGACACTTACAGAGTCGGATCTGATTGATGTCACTGAATCAACGGCCATGGTTCCCGATCTCAATATTCATCAGGGCTGGTATATCCGGCTGCAAGCAGGTGAAAAGGTCCTTTCGGAAGGCTTGGTCTTTCTTAAGACTTACTATGTGACGACTTTTTTACCGGGGCAGGGGGGAAAACTCTATGCACTGAATTACAAAACGGGTGAGGGCGTTGATGGCTCCGTGCGGGTCATCGGAGTGGCTGATGGTCTCCTCTCAAAGCCTGTGGTGGTAATTAGTAAAACAGAACAAAAAATTCTGGTATCCGCATCAAGAATAAACCCGGATGACGGTGCAAGTGGATCCCCCGGACCTGGAATTCTAGCCATAGAACCCTCTGCTCCTCCTGTCAACTTTTTTTACCTGTGGTGGAGGGAGTTGTAATTTACTGATAGTTCCTTCAAAGCATTAAGCTGTTACCTTTTTTAAATTTGGACTTCTTTTCCTCACCTGAAATCAACAGGCTGAGAAGCCTGGAATCAGAGAAAAGACTGCTTCAACATTCACACCTACCAATTTCATTTCTTCTCAGTTTCGCAGTACTCATTAACCAGATGGCCCTATTGGTTCGCTTCGCTCGCAAATGGTTTGAGAATCCGTCTCTGCATTGTAAATCAACTGTAAAAATAATTTACAGCTGACAATTCATTTAACACTTAATCCTCATCAAAAACCCCTGCAATGATCGGTGCCTAGATTTTTCCACAGCTATTTCAGTGGGTTATAACGAGTAAAAGAAAAAAATGAATCCCGGCACATATTTTGCTGTTCTCAATGCTGGAAGCGATTACCGGTCTGAGGTTTTGAGAAGCAGACCTACAAAACTAGAGGAGTTTTCGATGAGGCAAAACATACGTGCCGAAAAACGGGAATACGGATTTACGTTGCAGGAGCTACTCGTCACAATTGCCATTATTTCCATACTGGCTGCCATTGCCGTGCCTGGTTTTTCCAGGTGGCTTCCGAACTACAGGCTAAAAAGTGCGGCCAGGGATGTGGTTTCCAATTTTCAATTGGCAAAGCTCACGGCTATCAAGAAAGGAATCAATTGTACGATTACATTTAATCAGGCTATCGGTGGCACGACGTATGATTATGTGGTTTACGAAGATGCCAATAATAATTTGGAATATGATGCCGGCGAACAGGTTGTTAATCAGGTCATTTTTTCTGAAAAATACCCGGGCGTGAGTTACGACACAACGCAAGGCGGTGGCGATGGCCTTGCTTTTATGGATAACGACAATTTATTGCCATCTACGGCGTTTCGTTTAAACGGGCTTACACGGGACAATGCAGGAGGATCAGGGGCTGGAAACGTCTTTCTGATAAATACAAAAAACCAGACGGCCCGCATAGACGTTTCCGCAGCGGGAAATGTAACCATCAATTAGAACTGATTTTTAAAATGGTGAGGAAATATGGGAAATAATCATAAGGGTTTTACAATAATCGAGCTTCTTGTGGCCATGACCGTCGGGCTTGTTGTTATGGCGGGTGTCTCCATGACCTTCCGGTCACAGCAGAAATCATACCTCCTTCAGGAACAAATGGCTGCAATGCAGCAGAACTTAAGAGCAGCCATGTTTCACATGGAAAAAGAGATCAGGATGGCAGGGTGTGATCCCGACCATACGGCTAATGCACGCATCGTTACAGCAAACGCAACATCGATCACATTCACGAAGGATATAAGAGCGACAGCGGAAGGAAGTCTTCCTGACGGGGATACCAATGATCCCAGTGAAAACATCACATACTACCTAAATGACAGTGACGGAGATGGCCTTGATGACGAACTCAGGAGAAATGATCTGAACGGCATAGGGGATCAGGTGATAGCCGACAATATAAGCGCCCTCAACTTTGTCTATCTCGATCAAACCGATACGAAGCTCGATGATGGTGCCGGCAACGTCACTTTGAGCATCCCGCAGATAAGGTCTGTTGAGATAACCCTGTTGGCCAATACGGGCCGGGGGGATCGAGGGTTCCAGAACAACACGGTTTATACAAACCAGGTTGGTGACACAATTTTCGGTCCAGCAGGTGATAACAGACGGCGAAAGCTATTGACGACCTGTATTAAATGTCGAAATCTTGGGCTTTAGGAGAAAAAAAATCATGAGCGTATATCAAAAGACAGATCGACTCCCCAATGGAGACAAGGGCTTTACCCTGCTGGAGGTGATCGTAGCCATCTCCATCCTTACCTTTGGGCTTCTGGCCGTGGCTTCCATGCAGCTCACGGCGATACGCGGAAATTACAATGCATCCAACATAACAGAAGCCACAACGGTTGCCCAGGACAGGCTCGAATTGTTTCTTTCACAGCCATACGACACACTTGATGAGGGCGCTTTGCCGCAAGTCATCCAGGGTGGATATACGATAGACGGTAATGTTACGCGTCTGGACGCAACGAATGCAAATAACGGGCAGATCGTAACTGTGACCGTGGCATGGCAGGATAAAGGAGCGGCTAAACAGACGGTGCTCACCTGTATCAAACCCAATGTGTGAGTCTGTTTTGTAAAATTGGTGGATTATCGGCCATTACACATATCATAAGGAATAATTAAATCAGAAGAGGTTAAGAGGATGAATGAAAAAACCTGGCTGAACAATGAGGAAGGATCGGTTTTGATTCTGGCTTTGATCATGCTGGTATTGCTTACTTTGATAGGGATATCCGCAACAACAACATCCACCCTAGAGACCAAGATTGCAGGAAATGAGAGGGTATATAAACGGAATCTTTATTCTGCTGAGGCCGCGGCAATGGAATGTGCCCAAACCATGGAACACACAAACCTGAAAAATCCCAGACCCGCATGGTTGGGGCTGATAGGCACGGTGAATGAGCCTGACGATATCCGGCTATCATCATTTTGGGACACCTCACCCGACCCTGTGCCTCAAGCATCGGTAATTCCTAATACCCGATTCGTGGCCACCTCCCAGGGGCTGGCTAAGGGCATCAAGGGAACATCTTTAGACATGACCAAATCCAACGTGCATGCCTATGCTGTTTATGGCCGGTGCCAACCAGCCAATTCCGGTCCGACCATTGTCGAAATCGGTTACAGGAAGGCATTTTAGGGGGATGTAGGCTGTAGTTAATGTCTACCGGTTTTTGAAATAAGTCGCATGTTGATGATTTTAAGACGTTGCTTATGAGAAACTTGATACTTGATACTCGAAACTGGAAACTAAAAATTTGAAGCTAAAAACATAAAAGAGATATCAATATCTGCTTCAATTTCGGAGATAAGTGCGATCAGCCTTAGCAGATAAGAAAGTGATCGTATAAAAAAGGAGATCGAATAAAATGATAAAATTAACCCGTTTATTAATAATTTTAACCGTTTTTATTATGGTGCCTTCTCTTGCAGATGCGATTACAGTTTCTATCTCAGATGTAGCTCAGGATGAAAACAATGGGAGCATGACTTTCACCATTACAATTACAAATGGCACTGTCTCCGGTACGGCAGTGTTTGATTATGCGACAGTTGATGGCTCAGCAAAGACAGGTGACTCCGACTATTTAAACACCACAGGTACAGAGACATTTAATGACGGGGAAACGGTGGGTGCTTTCAGGACATTTAATGTATCTATAACAGGAGATAGCAAAGTTGAAGCGGATGAAACATTTGACGTTACATTAACTCCTCAAGGAGGCGATACTGTTACCGGTAGCCCTGCTACGGGCACGATCACCAATGATGATACATTTGGTATATCTGTGAATAGCGCATCGGCTCTTGAGGGTTCTGATGTTACGTTTACGATAACGGTAGATGCGGCCAGGGCGATGGATGTTGATGTGACATACACAACTGCTGATGGGACAGCAACCCTTGCGGACAGCGATTATACGCAGCATACGGGTACAGTGGTCACAATTCCAGCTGGTGTAGGGAATCAGATGGAGATCTTCACGGTGGCTACTACAGGGGACACCAAGGTTGAAAATGATGAAACATTTATGGTTACGGTAAGCAGTGCCCACGGGGATTATGATGGGAACGATGACACTGGAACGGGTACCATAACTGATAATGATACTGCGACGATAAGCATCGCAGCAAACGACGGATCTGCGGCGGAACCTGGAAATGACGGACAATTCACGGTATCCATAAGCAGCCTGAGCGGCACAAATACGGAAATTAGCTATACCGTTGGAGGGGGTGCAACACCAGGTAGTGACTATACGGCGCTATCGGGCAGTGTAACCATTCCGGCCAATACGGGCTCGGCTACGATTGATGTCAGCGTGATTGACGACAGCCTTGTGGAGCAAGACGAGACGGTTACGGTTACATTATCTGGCATATCGTCCGGAGATCCGGAGGTCTCAATTGGAGCGCCCAGCAGTGACACGGTTACAATCTCTGACGATGACATGGCCACCTTTACGGTCAACGACCAGACGGTAAATGAGGCGACTGGGACAATGATATTGACGGTGTCGCTTGATATGCCGCTGGATATTTCGGTGGACGTGGCTGTGACGTATGCAGATGTGACGGCCACGGGCGGCGGCACAGACTACGATTCAGCAGCGGGTCAGGTGACATTCGCGGCAGGAGACACGACTGACAAGACGGTAACAGTGGCCATAACAGACGACAGCTTGCTTGAAGCGACCGAGACCTTCACAACAAGCCTTGGCACGGCCACATCGCTGGGAACGCGGAGCATCGATTTTTCTGACACTGGAACGGGCACGATCAATGACAATGACACGGCTTTGGTAAGTGTTTCAGCAAATGATGCGGCGGCAGCTGAGCCATCCAATGATGGCCAGTTCACAGTTACCATGACTAATCCGAGCGATATGAATACAGTGATCAGCTACAACATCAGTGGTGACGCCACATCCGGTAGTGATTATGCAGCGTTGTCCGGTAGTGTGACGGTTTTGGCAAATGCGACCACGGCCACCATAGATGTGGCGGTGATTGACGACAGTCTGGTGGAAGGAAATGAGACCGTAACAGTAAGCCTGACCGGTATCACGAGTGGCGATGCGGATATTTCAATCGACGGCGCCAACAATAGCGATACGGTAACCATTGCCGATGACGGGGATACCTATGATGTTTCTATCACGAATGTCACCCCTAACCCTGTGCCGGAGGCGGATACAACGGTGACAGTCACTGTGGCGCTGGATAATGTGGATGTAGGCGGAGTCGTTGGTACGGTTAATGTAACCTACGATACAAGTAGTAGTGGGGCCAACCCGGCAACTGCCGGTAGTGATTACACCACAACAACCGGCACGCTGACCTTCACGAGTACAACAGGTCCTACGCTGACGTTTGATGTACCGATTATTAATGATGATCTGTTAGAGTCCGATGAGACATTTGATATTATACTGAGCGGGTTAACGGGGGGCGGATCCATTACCGGTACCCACCCGCAGACGGTCACCATAAATGATGACACGGACAAATGCGGCATTTCAATAGATGGCCCCTATACAGTAACTGAAGGGAGCCCCATTACGTTTAATGTAACGATCAATCAGATTGTTCCCCTCAATCAAACAGTGACGGTTCAATATGAGACGACCGATGATACGGCTGTTGCATCGGGCGATTATGGGGCAATTGGGCTGTCGACCCTGACATTTGCTTCGGGTGAGGGTCCTGGTGACGTGAAGCAGATTAATGTCACGACGAACAACGATAACCTGTATGAGATTCAGGAGCATTTTACCGTTGATCTGAGCAATCCAAGTGCAAATGCCGCTATTGTAAATGGCCAGGGAGATGGCTATATCGATGATGATGGTGATACCTTTGATGTGTCTATAGAGGCAGCTGAAACCGTGACAGAGGGAACAGATGCGACCGTCGCGTTTACGGTAACACTTGATCAAGAAGTTCCGGGTGGTGCGACCGTTTCATTTACATTAGACGATGTGACGGCAGTCGCCGGAAGTGATTATACGGAGAATACCCCAGCGCCAACGCTGAATTTTGCAGCAAATGAGACAACAAAAGATATTGTGGTCAATATTATAAATGATGGCGTGTATGAGGTCCCCGAGACATTTGAAGTCAACATAACCTGTGCTGAACCGAATTCACTGGTCTCTAACGATAAAGGGACCTGTACGATCAACGATGACGGTATCGATGTGTACACCGTTTCAATAAGTGCTGCATCGGTTCCGAATCCTGTAACCGAAGCGAATACCACGGTCACGTTCACCGTAAGTTTAGATCAGGAGGTTCCGGGCGGGGCATCGGTTAACTTTTCTTTTAATGATGTGACGGCAGGTTTAGGGAGTGATTACGCTCAAAATACGGCAAGTCCGGTAAATTTTGGAGCCGGGGAAACCACTAAGAGTATCGTAGTTGATATTCTGAATGACCTGATTGATGAGGGTGCGGAAACCTTTGAAGTTGTGATAACCAGTGCAGATCCGAATGCCGTTCTTGGCAATGATACGGGCATCTGTACGATCAGTGATAATGATTACACGGTGACCTTTAATATTGACACCGTTGGACCTGTAGGCATAGAAGGTGGAACTGTGAATGGCGTTTTGTCACTCGATCAGGTGGTGGAGCATGGCACCAACTGTGCAGCGGTAACAGCCACGCCAAACGCCGGTTATCGCTTTGTTGAATGGACAGGGGATTATAACGGGACCACAAACCCGCTGACCATTACCAATGTCATGTCTGACATGGTCATAACTGCCAATTTTATTGCGATATACACCATAACTGCTACGGCTGGTGCAAACGGGACCATCTCAC
>Ga0272443_10003817_pt1 | contig 17285 bp, 12 predicted proteins | sample SSMAcet12_FD_193581 | JGI IMG/M metagenome (GOLD analysis project Ga0272443, IMG submission 193581) | Marine sediment archaeal communities from Little Sippewissett salt marsh, Falmouth, MA, United States - SSM-Acet-12 | ecosystem: Environmental > Aquatic > Marine > Wetlands > Sediment ... | reverse complement strand
GGCTACGAACAACAGGATAACGTTGGCTGCTATCAGTGTCGGGACATACAGTATTTCCACGGCGGGCAGGCTTCCTTTCCGTGCATCGTTCGTGTCAAACGGGAATATATGCCGCTGCAAACCGGTTTGAAGGATGTGAAACAGACATACTCATACAATATATCGACGACAATTGCCATCCTCATTTTTCCCGGAGCCAGGATAGGGGCAATGGCGTCGCGCGTGGTTTCCGGTGATGGGGCTGTTTCTACAGAGGAGTGCTCCCCCGGCCCGTCCATCCGGCAATGATCCCGTGGTCCTCTTCAGCCTCAAAGACCGCCACCCGGTTGCGCCCCTGTCTCTTCGCCTTGTACAGGGCGATGTCGGATTCCTTTGCCAACTGGTCGAAGGGCTTCTCGCCGCGGAGGTCGCCGGTGACCCCCAGGCTGACGGTGATGGTGATCAAAGCCTTTTCAAATTCCACTACCGACTGTTCGATCTTCAGGCGGAGCCGCTCGGCCGCCTCGAGCGCTTCGGATATCTCCGTGTCCGGCAGCAGGACCATAAACTCCTCCCCCCCCATACGCCCCAGAATGTCGCCGGGCCTGAGACTTCTCGTTATCGTGGAGGAAAAGTGGCGAAGGACCGCGTCCCCCGCCGCGTGTCCATGCGTGTCGTTCACCTGCTTGAATCGGTCGAGGTCCATCGAGATCAGTGACAACGGCGAGTCGTTCCGCCGGGCGGCGGCCCGGGCCTTTTTAACCAGCCTGATGAATGGCCGGCTGTTGAATACATTTGTCAGGTGATCGATCTCCGCCTGCTGTCTGAGCCGCTCCAGGAGGTGATCCGATATGATGAGGATATACCCTGTTGTGAAGACGAAGATGGCCACGGACGATTCTATGAAGGTCAGCCGCGCCATTCCTCCCCCTTCGAGGAGGACCCGCGAATCAGGAACGGCCACTGTTGTCACGGCGCGTATGAGGTTGAACGCGGCGTTGAGGGCGATCAGGGCGGCAAATCCACGGGTCAGGAGAGGGTTGCGGTGGGGGATGCCGGCGACCTCGAAGGCGAGGAGGGAACAGAGGATCGTGATGGCCAGGGAGACAAGGGAGACGCGAAGGTTCAGGCTTTTTCCGATGTATGTCAGGTAGGCGAACGCCGCTGCGAAGAGGATCACGAAAAGCAGGAAGGGGAGGAGGATCTTTTTGTCGGTTACCCCTGCTTTTCCCCGGTGTACCCGGAATCCCAGATAGAGGGTATAAAATCCCCCGACGATGCTGGTATTGGCGCAGACGATGGACAGGAACGGGGAGAGGACCCCTCTGGAAAAGATGAGAAGGAGCCCGAAGGCGTTCAGGAGATTCCCGATAGCCCAATAGCGAACCCCCGGCACCTCCGGAGTCCACTTCAGAACCACCAGGTTGACAGCCACGGCCACAAAGACCAGGATGGTGTTGATCGCTACCAATGTCGGGACATGCAGCATTTCCACGATAATGGTCCCTCTCTTCCCGTATGATGTATACTGCGTGAGAAGGGTTCGTGCCTTGGAAGGGCACGATCGCTGAAGCGCGGCATGAAGATCGGTTATTTTGGGATTTTTATAATATATATCGACGACAATTGCCATCCTCATTTTCCCGTTCCGGACTTGCCGGGGAGCAGGAAGTATGCTACCAGCAGGAGTCCTGAATACGTTGAGAGGGGAGTGGGAAAGATGAATGAGCTGTTCAGTCTGAAGGATCGGGTGGCCGTGGTGACCGGGGCCTCTTCCGGGCTCGGGGTAACCTTTGCCAGGGCCCTGGCAGAGGCCGGATCGAAGGTGGTCGTCGCCGCCAGGCGGAAGGGGCGTCTCGACACCCTGGTTGAGGAACTGGAGAAAGAGGGACGCGAGGCCCTGGCCGCGGCCTGCGACGTGACCGACGCCGATGACGTGGACCGGATGGTCCGGGCGGCTCTGGATCGCTTCGGCCGGATCGATATCCTGGTCAACAACGCCGGCCTGTCCGTGAACTTCCCCGCGGAGGAAGAGCCGGTTGCCGATTTCAGCCGCATCATGGAGATCAACGTGACGGGGACCTTCATCTGTGCCCAGCGCTGCGGCCGGGTCATGCTCGAGGCAGGGCGGGGGAGCATCATCAATATCGCCTCGATGCTGGGTTTCGTCGGGAGCGCCCCGCTCGCTCAGGCATCCTACACCGCATCCAAAGGGGCGGTGGTCAACATGACCCGGGAGCTGGCAGCGCAGTGGGCACGGCGCGGCGTGCGGGTCAACGCCCTCGGACCGGGGTATTTCCCCAGCGAGATGACCGCGGAGCTCTTCGAGACCGAAGAGGGGGAGAATTTTATCAAACGGCGCACCCCCATGCGCAGAGGGGGCAGGCCGGAGGAACTGGTCGGGCCTCTCCTGCTTCTCGCCTCGGATGCCGGCAGCTACATTACCGGCCAGACGATCGTCGTGGACGGGGGGTGGACCTGCGTCTGACGGCGGAGGATCGCGTTGCGGCAGTCCCCCTTTTTGTGGTACCTTTCCAAGGTCTGTGATCAATCAGCGAAGGAGGGCGCGATGAAGAAGATACTCGTCGATTTCGAACTAGGGGAGGATCGTGTCGAGCAACTGAGAAAAGACTGCGGCGGGTGCGATGTGACACTCTGCACCGACAGGGACCTCTTTGCCGACGAGCTCCGGGATGCCGAGGTCCTCATCACCTTTCTCCATCCGATTACGGCCGGGATGATAGAGGATGCCCCCAGGCTCAAATGGATACAGGCACTGACGGCAGGGGTCGACATGCTTCCCCTGGATACGATCCGTCAGCGGGGTATTGTCATTACCAGCGGCAGGGGGATCCACAGGATATATATGGCGGAGTACGCCATCGCGATGATGGTCAATCTCGCGCGGAACCTTCACCTCATCTTCCGGAGCCAGATGAAAGGGGAGTGGGACCGCTCGGCCCCCCAGGGGGAGATCTACGGCTCCACCCTCGGTATCCTCGGTCTGGGGAGTATCGGCCGTGAGATCGCGAAGCGGGCCTCCTGCTTCGGGATGCGGGTAATCGGCGCCAGGCGCAGCCCCGGGCCGGTCGAGTGCGTGGATGAGGTCTACGGCTTCGACGGGATGCAGGAGATCTTCCGACAGGGCGACTACGTGATCAATCTCCTCCCCGATACGGCCGAGACGCGGGGGGTGATCGACAAGGGGTGCTTCGGTCTGATGAAGGAGACGGCCTGTTTTATCAATATGGGCAGGGGGGCGACGGTCAATGAAGAAGACCTGATCGAGGCCCTCGAGAAGAGGACGATCCGCGCGCTGGTCAGCGACGTCTTCACGATCGAGCCGCTCCCGGAGGACAGCCCCCTGTGGACCATGGACAACGTCATCCTGACCCCCCATATCTGCGGGGTTTCGCTCAAATACATGGAACGGGGGATGGAGATCATCCGCCGCAACCTGGCGGTCTATCTCACCGGGTCGGGTACGATGGAGAGCGTGGTCGATCTCGCCCGGGGATACTAGGCCGCCTCCGACAGACAGATCCCCGGGCGGGGCCATGTTCTGCCTGCCGTGCCCGGTCCGGAGGGAATCCATGCCCGAAGGAATCTGAACCCCTGCCGTGGTCCTGTCTCCCCATCGATACCGGGCCGGCACCACGTCTCGAGAAATCCCGTCAACCTACCAGAATCTCCTGTCATTTTTTCAAAAAAGTTTTTCGCGATTTCCTAAAGAAACCCAAAGAGGTACCGATACCCCGTGTAAGGGGTCACCCCCGCTTTGCACTGACCGGAAACAGGAGATTTTGCGGTGCAATGATGCTCTGAGAAATCCTCTTTGCTCCCGGGTACCTTTTGGGGCCCCTGGCATTGAGTATCACTTCATCATACGGAGCAGATAATGAGAACGAAGAGAAGCACGGGTGCCATATGTCTGTATTGACACGACGCACAACGATTCCCTCTCGAGCGAGACGTATCGCAGTAGCGGTTTCTCTGACGATTGGAGCTGTCCTGTGCTGTGCCGTCCCTCTTTGTGCCGAAACCCCGGATCTGACCGGTCTGAGCATCGAGGAGCTGATGTCCGTTAAGGTGACCTCCGTAAGCAAGAAGGCACAGAATCTCTCGGACAGCGCCGCCGCCATCTTTGTTATCACCAACGAAGATCTGAGGCGATCCGGTGTCACCAGCATTCCCGATGCCCTGCGCATGGTCCCGGGGCTGAACGTGGCGCGGATCGACTCCAACAAGTGGGCGGTAACCAGCCGTGGAGCCGCCAGCCGTTTTTCCGATAAATTACAGGTCCTGATCGACGGGCGCAGTGTGTACACCTCTACCTTCTCCGGCGTCTACTGGGAGGTCCAGGATGTGATGCTGGAGGATGTGGAACGCATCGAGGTCATCCGCGGGCCCGGCGCCTCCCTCTGGGGCGCCAACGCGGTGAACGGGGTGATCAATATCATAACCAAACACGCGGCGGACACCCGGGGCGGCCTGGTCAGCCTGGGTGGCGGCAGCGGGGAGGGCGCCTTCACCGCTGCCCGCTATGGGGCCTCTCTGAAGGAGGGCACGTACGGGCGCCTGTATGCCAAAGGCTTCAAGCGCGATGGTTTTCAGCATCGGGCGGGCGGCGACGCGGGCGACGACTGGGACATGCTGAAAAGCGGGTTTCGCCTGGATTCCAGTCTGACCGGTGCCAACAGCCTCACCCTCCAGGGGGACATCTACCAGGGGGGTATCGATCAGCGGATAGATCTTCCGTCCCTGACGGCCCCTTACTCCGTAGCCGTAGAGGACGACGTCATGGCGTCAGGCGGCAATCTGCTCGCGCGCTGGCAGAAAATATTCTCATCCACCTCGGAATTTACACTGCAGGCCTATTATGACCGCACCAGTCGTGACGAGGCCTTGATGAAAGAAGACCGGGACAGTTTTGATCTGAACTTCCAGCATCACTTTAAGGCGGGGAGGCATGATGTCGTCTGGGGGGGGCGCGGGTACCACACCCATGACGATTTTGCCAATCTCTCCGCCTTTGTGCCTGATCCGGCCAGCCGGAGCGACAACCTGTACAGTATCTTTCTCCAGGATGAGATCGAGGTGGTGGATGAGCGGTTGTGGCTGACACTGGGGTCAAAATTCGAACACAATGATTACAGCGGATATGAGGTGCAGCCGAACGCCCGGCTCCTCTGGGCCCCCCATCGCAACCACCGGCTGTGGACGGCAATCTCCCGCGCCGCCCGGACCCCGTCCCGGGCGGAACAGGACGGATGGCTCATCAATACCGTGATACCCCCTTCAACCCCGCCACTCCCCGTGGCGGTGACCGTCGTGGGAAACACGGATTACGACACCGAAGACCTGATGGCCTACGAGGCGGGCTACCGCTTTATGGCACCCCGGGACTTTTCGGTGGATATAGCCGTTTTTTATAATGATTACGATAATCTGAGAAAAACCATTCAGGGAAGTCCCATATCGAGAGGGACCTATATTGAGCAGCCCCTTCGCTTCACCAACAATTTTTCGGCCCGTACCTACGGGGCGGAGGTGGCGGCGGCGTGGCAGCCGGCCGACCGGCTGAAGTTTGATCTTGCCTACGGCTATCTCGACAGCAACATGGAAGACGGCGGGCAGGTCGGCAAGGCGCCGAGACACCAGGTATCCCTGCGAACGGCCGCCGGTCTCAGGGACGACATCGATCTTGATATCTGGGTTCGCTATGTCGACAGCGTCAACACGACCTATGTGACCGAGTTATACACGATAGACGAATATGTGACTCTCGACCTGCGCCTTGCCTGGCGGCCCGCTTCAGGGGTTGAGCTGTCCCTTGTCGGTCAGGACCTTCTGGACAGCAGCCATATGGAATTTGTGCAGGAAAATTTTACCCGGCCCACCGAGGTTGAGCGGCGAGTGTACGGTACGGTGACCTACCGTTTCTAGGAACTGTAAATGAAAAAGGTCAGGGACAGAACGGGTCTCAACCTCAGGCTTCTCGGTTTCATCGGCGGTTTGTTATTGCTGTCGATTGTTTTTGAGGTAGAGAAGATCTCTGCGCAACTCGTCGAGGAGTATCGGGTAAAGGCGGCCTTGATACTCAACTGTGCCAGGTTTACCCAGTGGCCCGATAATGCCTTCGCCGGTGCGGATGAGCCCTGTGATCTCTGTGTTGTGGGGGATACGGCCCTTGAAGCGTCTTTCCGAACCGTTAATGGAAAGGATATTGGTTCCCGTCAGCTCCGCGTTCGTTTTATGCGCGGGGCGGGTGATTTTCAGGGGTGTGACGCCGTTTTTATCAGCAAAGATATTGATCGCTCCACGGCGCTGAGGATTCTTGCGGACATACGGGACCGGCCCGTCCTGACCATCGGTGAAATGACGGATTTTGCCAGGTGTGGAGGAGTGATCAATTTTTTCAACAGGGAGGGGCGATTGCGCCTCGAGATCAATCCGGGGAGTGCCCGGCGACAGGGCCTGAAGCTCAGCTCCCGTCTTCTGAAGCTGGCGGTCATTGTGGGTGACGAGTAAGCAGGGGGTATTTGATGCGGCGAATTGGCAATCTTTCGATCCAAAGAAAACTTTTCTTTATTTTGAGTGTGGTTTCCTCGCTGATCCTGTTTCTGGCCGCCACGATACTGATTGTCGGTGAGCAGGAGAATATCAAGGAGGCCCTTGTCGAGGAACTCTTTTCCATGGCGGATGTGGTTGCCCTGAACAGTGCCGCCGCCATGTCGTTTGATGACGAAGAGGCGGCCCGGGAAAACCTGGCCTCTCTCTCCGCAAAACCCGGAATTACGGTTGCGGTCCTGTACGATAAAAACGGCAATGTCTATAGTCGATACAGCCGCAGTAATATCAGCGCGGATGCCCTGGCTGCCGAACTGCGCGCCGCCTATCCCGACCTGCCGGCGATCCTGCGGGAGGTAGGCGAGAAGGGCTCTATCGCCGATGTGTCCGATGGCTACCTGCATGTAATACGTCCCGTCTTTGTACACAAGAGCCTGGTCGGTGCCATCCATCTGATCGATGATATGCAGCAGCTGCACAGCAGGCTGAATGACTATTACCTCCTTATCGCCTTTATCGTCCTCGTAACATTCGTCATTCTGCTGTTCCTGTCAAACAGAGTGCAGAAAATCTTTACCGATCCGCTGTCCGAGGTAGTGCGTTCCATGATCGCGGTGACCAGGGAGAAGAATTATGATGTGCAAATAGAGAAGCGGCGGGATGATGAGTTCGGCACCCTGATCAGCTGTTTCAATGACATGATCAGTGAGATCCAGGCCAGGGATGAGGAGTTGCAGGAGTACAGCTCCGGCCTCGAAAAGATGGTTGAATCACGCACACAGGATCTCTCTCAGGCAAAGAGCGAGCTGGAGGCAATGGTGATCCACCTCGAGAAGGCCCGAGCGGAGGCCGAGGAAGCGAGCCGGGTGAAATCACAGTTTCTGGCGAACATGAGTCATGAGATCCGCACACCGATGAATGGTGTCCTGGGGATGGCCGAGCTGCTACTGGAGACGGATCTTGCCGACGAACAGCTCCGGTTTGCCAGGACCATTCAGGGGTCGGGTGAATCGCTGCTGTCGATCATCAACGACATCCTCGACTTTTCGAAGATAGAGGCGGGCAAGCTTGAGATAGAAACCATTCCCTTCAACCTGCAGCTGCTGATTGAGGATGTCGCCCAGATGCTGGCCTCGCGGAGTCATGCCAAAGGCATTGAACTGGCCGTTTCCATTCCGGAGGGAACGGAGATCCATCTCACGGGGGATCCCACCCGGCTTCGACAGATCCTCACGAATCTTGTCGGGAACGCGATCAAATTTACGGAAGAGGGCGAGGTTGTCGTACGGACTTCGACCACACGGCGGGATGACGGGAGAGTGACGCTCGGCGTGTCGGTCCTGGACACCGGCGTGGGGATCAGCCGGGAAGACCGTCAGAAGCTCTTTAAGCCATTTTCCCAGGCTGATGGATCCACCACTCGCAGATACGGCGGAACAGGACTCGGACTGACAATCTCCCGGGAACTGGTCTCGCTGATGGGGGGTGTCTTGGATTGTGAAAGTGAGCCGGGAAGGGGTTCCACCTTTTCCTTCTCCGTAGACCTTGAGATCAGTCCGAAGACTGAAGATGAGAGAATTTTCCCCAACACACCCCGGTTGCACGGACTGAAGGTCCTCATTGTCGATGATAACGCGACGAACCGGGAAATTCTCAAACGGCAGACGGTCTCGTGGGGGATGAGTCAGGACAGTGCCTCCGGGGGATTGGAGGGGCTGGAAAAACTGACCCGTGCCCGGCAGAAGGGAGCACCCTTCGATCTGGTCCTCCTCGATATGGATATGCCCGATATGGGTGGACTCGAGGTCGCGCAGAGGATCAAGGCCGATCCGACCATAGCCGATGTCCGGATGGTCATGCTTACCTCGGTGGGACTGCGCGGTGATGCCAAAGTGGCGAGGGAGCATGGCATACTGGCATATCTGACGAAACCGATCCGTCAGTCCGACCTGTACAACTCGCTGATCAAGGTGATCGCATATCATGCGGATGACGGATCCGAACAGATGGTTACCCGGCACAATGTTGCCGAGGAGAAGCGAACCTTCGATATCGATGTCCTCGTGGCAGAGGATAATGAAACGAACCGGGAGGTTACCAAGGCCATGCTCACGGCATTCGGCTGCCGGGTATCCCTTGCCACCAACGGCAGAGAGGCCGTCGACGCCGTTGCCCTGTCGGAAGGGGCATACGATCTTATCTTTATGGACTGCCAGATGCCCGTCCTGGACGGGTATCAGGCCACGGTCGCGATTCGGGATCTCGAGCAGGGGCTGAAGAGGAAGATCCCCATCATTGCCCTGACGGCACATGCCCTCGAAGAGGACCGGGATAAGTGCCTGGCAATGGGGATGGACGATTACCTGAGCAAACCGTTCATGGTCAGTCAGATGCTGGCCGTTCTGGAGCGCTGGTGCGGCAACGGGACGCCCGAGCCTTCAGGGCCCCGGACGGGGGAAGCGGTGCTCGCCGATCCCGGGGAAGCGGAAGGGGAAGGCCCGTCGCAGGAGGAGGAGAACAGCTCGCCCCCCATCGACCGGAGTGTCCTGCGCGAGCTCGAAAATCTTCAGATGGAAGGGGAGCCGAGTATCCTCGGGCGGGTCATCGCCGCGTACCTGGCCGACGCGGAGCCCCTCGTCTCACAACTGCGGGAGACCTTTGCGGCAAAGGACACAGAGCTGTTACAGCGATCCGTCCATACCCTCAAGTCAAGCAGCGCCAATGTGGGGGCCCTCAGGCTTTCCGAAATAAGCAGAGAGCTTGAAATGAACTGCCGGAATAACTCCCTCGAAGATGCGGCACGACTCATCGAGGCCATTGAATCGGAATTTACCAAGGTAAAGAGCACGTTGCAAAAGGAGCCCACCGCACTATGATCTACAAGGAGCATCTCAAAAAAAATCCGTTGGCACTGGTTGTCGATGACGACAACTCTCTGCGTATAGCAATGGGTGCGGCACTCATCAAGGTTGGGTTCGATGTGATCGAGGCGGAGAACGGTCGCCAGGGGATCTTCCTCTTCCAATCCGAGAAACCGGACCTTGTTCTCCTGGACGTACTCATGCCCGAGATGGGCGGTTTTGAGGCGTGCTCCGCCCTTCGAAAACTTCCCGAGGGGGTGTATGCGCAGGTTCTCATGGTGACCGGACTGGATGATTCCGATTCCATAAAACGTGCCTTTGAGGTCGGCGCGGATGGTTTTACATCCAAACCTGTCAACCTGGCGATGCTGGGCCAACAGGCAAAATACATGCTGCGCGCCGGCCAGGCATTCAAGGAACTGTACCGAAGCAGAAATCGTCTGGCCAAGACCCAGAAGCTTGCCAAACTCGGCAACTGGCAGGTTGACCTCGTCACCAAGGAGTTTCACTGTTCCTATGAAGCCGGTCGTCTCCTTGGATTGGACGGAGACGGGGGGCAGGTAACGTATGATGCCTTTCTGGGGCATGTTATCGGCCAGGAACGCGATACGGTTAAGAAAGAGATCGACAGAGCGGTTGAGGAACAACGGTCAATCAACCTGGATTACCGCGTTTCCCTTCCCGATGGCACCCAGAGGCACATCCTGAACCGGGGAGAAGCTATCTTTAATGAGAAAGGGATGCCGGAAATGCTGCTGGGGGTCATTCAGGACGTGACCCGGTTGAAGCGGGCGGAGGAGGAGATCCGTCTGCTCGCCTTCTACGACGGTCTGACCGGTCTGGCAAATCGAATGCTTTTTCGGGACCGGCTCGAGCAGACAATTGCTGCGGCGAGACGCGATAATAAGATATTTGCCCTGCTGTATCTTGACCTTGATCATTTCAAGCGGGTCAATGACACGCTCGGACACCATATCGGCGACCTGCTCTTGAAAAACGTGGCGGAGACGCTCAAGCAGAATATTCGCCGCGGGGATACCGCAACACGGCTCGGTACGGACAGTACCGATTCAATGATCGCGAGACTGGGGGGGGATGAATTTACGATCCTGCTTCCCGATATCAGGGATACGGAAAGTGCGGCAATCGTCGCCCGGCGCCTCATCGAGGCGATACCGGCCATTTATAACTGCGACGGACACGATGTATCGGTGACCACCAGCATCGGTATCAGTGTCTTTCCCGAAGATGGGGAAAGTGCCGACGTCCTGTTGAAAAACGCGGATTCCGCGATGTATCAGGCAAAGGACTCCGGGAGGAACAACTATCATTTCTATGAGGAATCCCTCAACCGCGCGGTTATCGAGCGCTTTTCAATTGAGAAGAATATGAGGAAGGCGCTGGATAAGGGGGAATTCATCCTCTACTACCAGCCGCAGATAGACCTCGCGACGAGAGAGATCGTGGGCGTCGAGGCACTGATCCGATGGCTTCATCCGCAGAAGGGAATGATCGCCCCCGATGACTTTATCCAGATTGCGGAGGAATCGGACCTGATTATCGACATCAACAAATGGGTGCTGCAGACGGCATGCAGGCAGGGAGACACGTGGAAGAAGGCCGGTCTTCCCCCGGCGAGGATTGCCGTGAACCTGTCGGGATATAAATTTGCCAAGCAGGACATCATAGAAAACATCGAGGCTGCACTCCGGATCGGCAGTGTCGACACACACTGTCTCGAGGTGGAGATTACCGAAAACGTCCTGATGCAGGACACGGATGAAACGATCTCGACCCTGAAGCAGATGAAGGCCCTGGGCATCACCATGACCCTTGACGATTTCGGAACGGGGTACTCCTCACTGAGCTATCTGACATCGTTCCCCTTTGACGCCATAAAGATCGACCGTTCCTTTGTCACGGAATGCACTCGGCAGCCGGACAATCGTATCATCATACGGGCGATTATTGCCATGGGCCACAGTCTTGAGAAGAGGGTCGTGGCGGAGGGGATCGAAACGGAGGAACAGTTTGAACTGATACAGGGGTACGGCTGTGATGAGGCCCAGGGATATTATTTCAGTCCCCCGGTCCCCCCTGATGAGGTTGCCGATCTCCTGGCGAGGGGAACCCTTTAGGGACCAGACACTCCCCGGTATGGGCGACACTCCATCCTTCTTTCTTCTTGACATACCGGTACTGTGTTTCTATGGTGACCCAGGCGGGGGAGAATTCCTGCCCTGCCAGACATTCCAGACCACAAGCAGAGCCAGAACGTTTTGATCAGACCACAGGAGGAAAGATGCGATCGGTCCGCGAGGTAATGGAATCCAGGAGTATTGCCATCTTCGGCGCTTCCCGGGACCCCTTCAAACCGGGCGCCCTGCTCATCGAGGCCTTGCGCCAGACGGGCTTCAAGGGCCGGGTTGCCGGGATCAACCCCCGCGGCGGCGAGTTCCGGGGGGTCACCCTCTATCCCACCCTGGACGAGGTCCCCTTCGACGTGGATCTGGCAGCCATGATCATCCCGCCCGGGGCGGTGCCGGGGGCGCTGAGGGACTGTGCCCGCAAGGGGGTGAAGGGCGTGGTGATCTCCTCCGAGGGATTCGCCGAGTCGGGCGAAGCGGGGAAGGCCATACAGGATGAGATCCGTTCTATCCTGCGCTCCGCCGATATCCGCGGCTTCGGACCGAACACGCTGGGACTGGTGAACACGGAGACGGGACTCCTGACGTCGTACTTTGCCGACGGGAATACCGCGATCCCCGGTTCCGTGGGGTTCGCCGCCCAGTCGGGGATCTTCGTGGGGGCGCTGCTCCTGTACATGAGCTCCTTCCCCGTCTACCGGATCTCGAAGGGGCTGGGGCTGGGGAACAAGGTGGACGTCGACGAGAGCGATGCCCTGGCCTATCTTGCCGGGGATGAGCAGACACGGATCATCGGCCTGTACCTGGAGGATATCCGAGACGGCCGGCGGTTCCTGGAGGAGGCGCGGAGGGCCGTCAGAAAGAAGCCGGTCATCCTCCTCAAGGGCGGGCACAGCGAAGCGGGGAGCGCCGCGACGCTCTCCCATACGGGGAGTCTCGCCGTCAATGATACCATTCTCGACGGGGCGCTCCGTCAGGCGGGGGTCCTGCGGGTGAAGGGGGTTGCCGAGCTGATGGCGACGATCATGGGGTTCCAGTGGGCTCCCCTCCCGCGGGGAAACCGGATCGCCCTGGTGACCTTCAGCGGGGCACAGGCGATCATGTCGGTCGATCAGGCGGCCGACGAGGGGCTCACCCTCGCCCGGTTCGGCCCGGAGACCATGGACCGCCTCTCCGCGGTCATCTCAACCGATCCCAAACGGAAAAACCCGATCGATACCTATCCGGACATGAACGTGCACGGTTTTGAGAAGACCTCGATCGAGATCGTCAGCGCCCTCCTGGATGATGACGATGTGGACGGAATCTTTTTTATCACGTTTGCCGGCTACGGCACCGCCATGATGGACCCCGTTGTAGATCTTGTCAAGGAGAAGGCGGTCAAGCCCTTCTTTGTGTCTTTGCTGGGGGGTGCCGATGATATCGCCCGGTCGCGCGCCTATCTGATGGAGCGGGAGATCCCGATATTCGATTTTCCGGAGACGGGGGTACGGGTCTTTTCCCGGATGTGGCAATACGCGCGCAACAGGGGAAAGGATTCGGCCTGAGAGGGACGAACACTTACTCCACGGCGTCTCTGATCAGGTCCTTCACGCCGGCCCTCACCAGGGTGGGGTCGACAAAGAGCTTGACCTTTTTGGCGCCCCTGGCATCGACAAAGGTCTTGTCGAAGGTGAGTTCGGTCTTTTTCAGGAGCTTGAGATCTTCGTCCATGCGTATGAAGTGGTAATTCAGCGCTGTCCAGAAGGCGAAAAGTCCTCCGATGGCGAGGATTACCAGTGCCTTATTCATCATAAACCTCCATTGTGATCTGTGCGCAGAGCATCCCTCTGCACAATACAGCCCCGCCGTCGCCTCAGAACGAGTGCTCCTCGCCCGGGAAGGTGCCGTCCTTGACCTCGTCGATGTACCGGCCGACCGCGGCCTGGATCTCTCCACTCAGTTCGGCATACTTCTTGACGAATTTGGGGGTGAACTTCTCGAACATCCCGAGCATGTCGTTGACAACGAGCACCTGGCCGTCACACTCGACACCGGCACCGATCCCGATCGTGGGTATCGTCAGCTCCCTGCTGATTTCGCCGGCAAGCGGTGCCGGGACACATTCCAGTACGATGGAAAAGGCCCCCGCTTCTTCCAGGGTCTTGGCATCCTCCATCAGCTTCCGGGCCGTCTTGTCATCTTTCCCCTGGACCTTGTAGCCGCCGAGCTGGTGGACCGACTGCGGCGTGAGGCCGAGATGTCCCACGAGGGGGATCCCCGAGGCGGTGATCTTCCTGACAGTCTCGGCCACCTCCTGTCCCCCTTCCAGCTTGACGCCGTGGGCGCCGGCTTCCTTCATGAAACGGCCGGCGTTTTTCACCGCCTCCTGGGCCGAGACCTGGTACGACATAAAGGGCATGTCCCCGATGACCATCGCGCGCTTCACAGCGCGGGAGACCGCCTGCGTATGGTGGAGCATGTCCTCCATGGTGACCGGGAGCGTGCTGTCGTAGCCCAGGACGACCATCCCGAGGGAATCTCCCACCAGGATCATGTCCACTCCCGCCCCGTCCACGAGCGCGGCGGTAGAATAGTCGTAGGCGGTCAGCATGGAGATCTTTTCACCATCCTTCTTCATTTTCAGAACGGCGGAGGTCGTGACCTTGTTTATCCTGCCCTGTTTACTCATCTGGAACTCCTTTCAACAGTGATCGTATCTCTTCGGCCCTGTCCTCGGACAGGGTGTTGTTGCTGAGGGCGATATCCACGGTGAACAGCCCCATCTCCCGGTACAGGCCCAGGATGTGGGGCATCTTCTCCCCGAGGACCGTGAGGTGCCCGCGGATGGTCCCGATATCGCCCCGCGCGATGGGGCCGGTAAGCGATTTGATGGTTCCCCGGGCCTCGATGTTCCCGATGGTTCCCCTGACGAGGGGCCAGAATGATCGAATCGCCTCGTCCCCCTCCATCCCCAGATTCCGGTAGATCTCCTCCACCATGTTCATCAGGGTGACGAGATAGTTCGACGCCATGCAGGCGGCCGCGTGGTAGAGCGGTTTATCCTCATCCGCCACGAAGAAGGGTACGCCCCCCAGATCGCGGACGATGGACACCGCCCACTCCTTCACCTCGCCTTCGGCGGTGATGCTGAAGGTGCTTCCCGGGATGTTTCGTATGACCCCTTCGATATCCACAAAGGACTGAAGGGGGTGAATGGTTGCCACCTGTGCCCCGGATGCGCGGGCCTCCTCCAGGAGACCGAGCCCTCCGGCCCCGCTCATGTGAACGGCCCTCTTGCCGGGGCCGAAGCCGCCTCCGCGGGCAATCTCGCCGCATACGATCTTGATGGAGTCGTCCGGTGTGGTGATGAAGATGACCTGTGCGCGCATGGCGGCCTGGAGGGGATCGTTCGAGACAAACCCGCCGGTATATTCGGCCCCCTTCTCGAGGGCCGCCGCGGACGGATCTGCAACCGCAGCTATCTCATGGCCGGCGTTGCGGAGGAGATGACCTACCGCGGTGCCAACCTTGCCGAGTCCTATAATGGCGATCGAATCTTCGTTCATCTCACGAAAAAAGGGCCGCCCCGGCTGTTGTCGGAAGGGCCCCTCAGGATACACGTCTACTGTACGTTCTGTCTGCGACCGTTCCGTCCCAGTCCGGCGCTCCCGGATCCAAGCGGTTTTGCACAGCACCTATCACACGTGGAAAGCCCTTGTCAACAGCTTATTTGCCTAAATTCCCTCCTTTTTATCCCTTGTAATTCCCGCGGGAGTTATTATACTAAACGGGCAGGGCCGTGATCCCGATCGGGGAACAGGAGCATGAAGAAACGGGAAAATCCTCTGATCCCGGATCCTTCAGGAGAATGATGAGAACGATTGAACTGATGGTGTTTGATTTCGATGGGACGCTTGTGTACTCCGGGGATGATCTCGCCGCCTCCGTGAACCATGCGCTGTGCGCATTGGGAATCCCGGTTCTCGACCGGGAGACGATCATCGGATTCGTCGGCGACGGGGTGGTGAAACTGATCGAGCGGGCCTTGGGGGGTGAGCACCGGGACCGGTTCGATGAGGCGATGGGACTGTTCCGGGCCCACTACGCCGAACACCTCCTCGATACGACGACCCTCTATCCGGGGGTGGCCGGTATGCTGGAGTATTTCCGGGAGACCAAGAAGCTGATCATTACCAACAAGCTCTACGATTATACGATCAGGATTGCGGAGGCGCTGGGGATTGCGGGATACTTTGAGGAGATCGTTGGTCTGGACAGCCTCTCTCTCAGGAAGCCCGACCGGGAGCTGCTGGTCCCCTTTCTGGAGCGGTATGGCGTCCAGAGGACCGATACCGTGGTGATCGGCGACGGGGTCAACGACATCCTCCTGGCGAAAAATGCCGGGACGCTGAGCTGTGCCCTCCTGAACGGCCTGGGAGACAGGGGCAGGCTCCTGTCATTGCGTCCGGATTACTGTTGCGAGGAGATCGCGCAGTTGCAGGAGCTGTTTACATAACAACCGCAGGGTAGAAGGGGTATGACTGACCCATGCGTACGGTGAGAGGTACGATCGAGAGGCATGCCATGCTGAGGACGGGTGACCGGGTGGGTGTCGCCCTGTCCGGCGGCGCGGATTCCGTCGCCCTCCTGCACGTCCTCGCGAATCTCGCGGCTGAATATACCCTTGAACTGGTTGCGCTGCACCTGAACCACGGTATCAGGGGAGAAGAGGCCGACCGGGATGAGGCCTTTGTCCGCAAACTTTCGGAATCGATGGGAATCCCCCTGGAATCGGAAAAAATTTCCATTCCGGCGCTGCGGGAAGAGCGGGGAGGGTCCCTCGAGGATCTCTGCCGGGAGGAACGGTACGCCTTCTTCGAGAAGATGGCGCGCAGACACCGGCTGGATCGGATCGCCCTGGGACATACCTTGAGCGACCAGGCGGAGACGGTTATTATGCGCTTTCTCAGGGGGAGCGGACTCGAAGGCCTGAAGGGGTTTCTCCCGGTGCGCGACGGGATCTACATACGTCCCCTCATGGAGGTGACGCGCGACGAGATAATCTCCTTTCTGGGGGAAGAGGACATACCGTTCGTGACAGACGGCTCCAACCGAGACGAGACCTATCTGAGAAACCGGATACGGGGCAGCCTGATCCCGGAGCTCAAGGCCTCCTACAACGTGAAGCTGGAGGAGAATATCGGTCGTACGGCCGAGATACTGAGGCTTGAGGACGATTTTATCCGAGAGTCGGTTACCGAAATTATCGACGAATGGGGGATCGATACGGACAGGGCCCGGCTGCCGGTGGAAAGGCTGAAGGACCTCCACCCGGCCCTCCTGTGGAGGCTGATCAAGGCCATCCTCGAGGCCCATTCGCCCCTCAGGAACGGGATCGGCTATCTCCACGTCAAGGCGGTGGCGGACCTGATCGACGGTCCGAGTCCGAGCGCCTCTGCGAATCTCCCCTTCAATCTCACGGCCCGGCGGGAGTACGATGATCTGGTTATAGCGCCGGACGACGGACAGTCGGATGGGTACTGTTTTTCATACGAGGTGCAGGTCCCGGGAAACGTCGATATCGCCGAGACGGGGAGCAAGATGACCTTCGCCCTGGTAGATATGCGGGAGGCGGATCCCCGTTCGGGCAACCCGGTCTTCATGGATTATGATGCCATCTCCTTTCCGCTTTTCGTGCGGAATTTGCGGGCGGGGGACCGGATGCAGCCCCTGGGGATGGAGGGGA
>Ga0272443_10003815_pt1 | contig 17292 bp, 7 predicted proteins | sample SSMAcet12_FD_193581 | JGI IMG/M metagenome (GOLD analysis project Ga0272443, IMG submission 193581) | Marine sediment archaeal communities from Little Sippewissett salt marsh, Falmouth, MA, United States - SSM-Acet-12 | ecosystem: Environmental > Aquatic > Marine > Wetlands > Sediment ... | reverse complement strand
CAAAGCCACTGCAAAGTCTCACGACCTTCTGTCCTCGTCCCTGCTCTACCCCTATAATAGTCAACTCCGCACAATTTTCATCTTCGGGGGTGGCCAAAAGACCCTCCTCGGCCATGCAAGTTTGGTGGGCAAGACGTCCTCTTGCAGCGGCGCGTGCAGTAATTTTCGCCCAGATGGTAGATGACCCGTCAGAGTATGTGGACGTGTTGTTGTCCGATCCCAGTATTAAAAGGGCCGCCCAGCGGGAGATCAAAAAGCGCATGGCCGAGCATGAGGCCAAACGTGCACTTTCGGGGAGCGCCCCCCAAGAACCCGAGCCTACCCTTGAAGAAGTGGTAGCGGAACTGGAGCGCAAAAGGCTGTTCAAAATAATCGAGGACCTGGTCAAGTGGGAGAACACCACGAACGAAGAGGTGCTCGAGCGCGCCCGGACCGAGATATGGCAGAGCTGGCGCAGGGCGTGTGCCCAGAACGCGGATCACCCCAGGGCCAAAGAGCTCTTTGACAGGTACAAGCTCCCGGCCTTCCACGACCCCTTTGCAGGGGGAGGCGCCCTGCCCCTGGAGGCCCAGAGGCTGGGGCTGGAAGCCTATGCGAGCGATTTGAACCCGGTGGCCGTCCTGATCAACAAGGCCATGATCGAGATACCGCCCAAGTTTGCCGGCAATCCTCCGGTGAACCCCGAGTCGAGGAATGACAAGACGCTGTTTCAGAAGGCGTGGCAGGGCGCCCAGGGCTTGGCCGAGGACGTTCGCCACTACGGAAAGTGGATGCGGGATGAGGCGGAGAAGCGCATCGGGCATCTGTACCCAAAGGCCGAGGTGACGGTAGAGATGGCTAGGGAGCGGCCGGACCTGAAACAATACGTGGGCAAGAAGCTGACCGTAATCGCCTGGCTATGGGCGCGCACGGTAAAGAGCCCCAATCCAGCATTCGGAGATGTGGATGTGCCGCTCATTTCCACATTCATGCTGTCTACTAAGAAGGGTAAAGAGGCGTATGTGGAGCCGGTGATTGAGGACAGAGGGTATAGATTCACGGTGAAGGTGGGCAAGCCGAAGGACCCTGAGGCTGCGAAACGTGGTACCAAATTAGCGCGAGCTAATTTTCTGTGTCTGATGTCGGGAGCACCGATCACCGGAGACTACCTCAAGGCCGAGGGCAAGGCTGGACGCATAGGGGCGCGGTTGATGTCCATCGTTGCCGAGGGGGAACGCAGACGGATTTATTTGCCTGCTACCGAGGCAATGGAAGCCGTCGCTCTCCAAGCCAAGCCGGAATGGAAGCCGGATGTTATGATCTCCGGAAGCACCCAGTACCTTGGCGTGAAACCCTATGGCATGGAGCAATTTTCGCAGCTATTCACCGACCGCCAACTTGTTGCGCTGACAACATTCTCCGACTTGGTGCAGGAGGCGCGCGCGCTGGTGAAGCGTGACGCTTTGACCGCTGGCGGCAAAACTCTTGCCACCAGCACCACCGCCTATGCCGATGCGGTAGGAGTGTACCTGGCGTTTGCGGTAGACAAGGGAGCCAACTATTGGTCATCTCTGTGCTCATGGCATTCCGGGCGTGATACGGTTACCAGTACTTTTGGGAGGCAGGCGCTTCCAATGGTCTGGGATTTTGCTGAAGCAAATCCCTTAAGCAATTCCTCTGGCAATGTGCTTCTCGGAATCGAGCAGGCTGCGAAGATGATAGCTGCGCTTGGAATCGGTATAGCCGGATCAGTGTCTCAAGCAGACGCGTCGAACCAGACAACGAGTGCCAGTAAGGTGGTATCTACCGACCCGCCTTACTTCGACAACGTCCCTTACGCCGACTTGTCGGATTTCTTCTATGTTTGGCTACGTCGTTCGCAAAAGTCCGTCTTCCCAGAACTCTTCTCCACAGTCGCTGTGCCTAAGGCCGAGGAACTGGTCGCTTTTGCTTATCGCCACGATGGGAAGGCCGACGCCGAGTCGTTCTTCCTAGAAGGCATGACACAGACCATGCACTGCCTCGCCGAGCAGACACATCCGAGCTTCCCGGTCACAATCTACTACGCCTTTCGACAAGCCGAGACTGACAGATCTGGAGGCACTGCCAGCACTGGCTGGGACACCTTCCTCGATGCGGTAATTCGCGCCGGTTTCGGCATTAGCGGTACGTGGCCTATACGGACGGAGTACACCGGAAACCTCAAGACAAAACGAAACGCCCTCGCCTCCAGCATCATCATCGTCTGCCACCTGCGTTCGGCCGATGCACCCACTGCCACGCGCCATGAGTTCGTCACCTCACTCAAGGCCGAGTTGCCCCTCGCCCTCAAGCACCTCCAGCGCGGCAACATAGCCCCTGTTGACCTGGCCCAGTCGGCCATAGGTCCGGGCATGGCGGTTTTCACACGGTACGCCAGGGTGCTCGACGCGGAAGGAAATCCCGTCTCAGTCCGGGAGGCCCTCTCCCTCATCAACCAGACTCTCGATGAGGTGCTGGCGGAGCAGGAGGGGGATTTCGACTCTGATACCCGTTTTGCTCTAGCCTGGTTTGAGCAGAACTTTTTTGACGAGGGGGAGTATGGGGTAGCAGATGTTCTTTCAAAAGCCAAGGTCACCAGTGTAGCCGGAATGGTGACCGCCGGCATTCTCCAGTCGGGGCGTGGAAAGGTCCGTCTTTTAAGACCCGATGAGTTAGCGGAAAACTGGGACCCGGAGACCGACCCTCGCCTTACCGTGTGGGAGATGGTCCATCATCTGGTGCGCGTGCTCGATTCCGGGGGTGAGACGGCCGCTGCCGATCTGGTCTCCAGACTGGGCGGGAAGGCCGAAATGGCGCGGGACCTGGCCTATCGGCTTTACACCATCTGCGAGCGTAAGAGGCGCGCGGAAATCGCCCTCTCCTACAACGCCCTGGTACAGAGCTGGCCCGAGATTCAGCAGCTTTCACGGGAGGAATCCGTGTCTATTCAGGAGCAGGCAGCCCTTTTTGAAGAGGAGTAAGTCATGGCCATTACCAATCACGACCGAGTCGGAAAGGCAATGGAGATGCTCAAGGAGGGGCTCGCCCCCTTTATTGAGCGGGAAATGACAAATGCCTATGGCCCTGAGGCCCAGACACGCATTATGGGCTTCATTGGGGAAGACCGAATGTTGGCTGGAAAGCCCCTTGGGGAATGGGATGCTGCTGGTTTGCTGAAGCTTCTATGGGCCGCATGGACCTCCGTCTTCAACAAAACTCTGGGCAATGCGGAGCGTAGCCTGGTGAACGAACTCCGGGAACATAGAAACAAATGGGCGCACCAGCAGCCCTTCTCGAGTGATGACGCCTACCGGGCTCTAGACTCTGTGGGGCGTCTGCTTACCGCCGTATCCGCTCCACAGACCGGTGTGATTGAAAAGATGAAGATGGAGCTCCTGCGGCTTCGGTTTGACGAACAGGTGCGCGGAGAGAAACGAAAGAGCCTGGGTACGGCGGTAGAGACTCGGGTAAGAGGGGGGCTCACACCCTGGAGGGAAGTGGTCAACCCACACCCGGATGTGGCCAGTGGCCGTTATCAGCAGGCCGAGTTCGCAGCAGACCTCTGGCAGGTCCACTTGGGGGAGGGCCCGCCTGAATACAAGGACCCCGCCGAGTTTTTCCGCCGCACTTACCTCACCGAGAGCCTGACCCAGTTGCTTGCCGGTGCCGTCGAGCGCTTGAATGGTGCAGGGGGGGACCCTGTGGTGCAGCTCCAGACCAATTTCGGGGGCGGTAAGACCCACTCCATGCTGGCGCTCTACCATATGTTTTCAGGTATACCCCCGAGCGAACTTTTGGGCGTGGATACGGTGCTCGCTGACATTGGGACGAATGACCTTCCGTCGGTGCGCCGTGTGGTCCTGGTGGGGAACAAGATCTCTCCCGGAAACCCGGTTACCAAGTCCGACGGGACAATTGTGAGGACCCTTTGGGGCGAGCTTGCATGGCAACTGGGAGGTAGAAGAGCATATGACCGAATTGCTGCCGACGATGAGAGGGCCACGAGCCCGGGGGATGTGCTCCGGGAGCTGCTCCTTGAGTATGGGCCATGTCTTGTTTTGGTGGACGAGTGGGTGGCTTATGCCAGGCAGCTCCATGAGCAAGCAGACCTTCCCGCCGGGAGCTTTGAAACCCAGTTCTCCTTTGCCCAGGTTTTGACAGAATCAGCCAAACTCGCCAACAACTGCCTGCTGGTGATCAGTCTACCTGCGTCGGACACGGCGGTGTCCCCGCACACCAGGGCGGACGATGCAGAAGTGGGCGGCGTGCGGGGTAGGGAGGCTCTGGACCGTTTGAGAAATGTGGTTGGCCGGCTCGAATCATCATGGCGCCCTGCAAGCGCCGAAGAGGGCTTTGAAATTGTCAGGCGTCGGCTTTTCGAGACCCTCAGCGGGCCCGAGATGTTCAAGCAGCGGGACGTGACCGCGCGCGCGTTTGCCGAGCTTTACCGATCAAATAGCGGAGATTTCCCGGCTGATTGCAGAGACGGCGACTACGAAAGACGCATCAAGGCGGCCTACCCTATACACCCGGAGATTTTCGACAGGCTCTACACGGACTGGTCCACCCTTGTGAAGTTTCAGCGCACACGCGGGGTGCTGCGCCTGATGGCGACCGTGATCCACAGCCTGTGGGAAAAGGGAGACAGGAACCCGCTCATCATGCCATCGCTCATACCCATTGACGACAGCCGGGTCCAGTTCGAACTCACCCGCTATCTGTCGGACAACTGGGTGCCCGTTATTGAAAAGGACGTGGACGGCCCCAATGCCCTCCCCCTTCATCTGGACGGGGAGGTGCCGGGGCTGGGAAAGTATGCGGCCTGCAGGCGTGTGGCGCGCACGGTCTATCTGGGATCCGCCCCGACCGTAAGTGCGGCCAACAGGGGCATCGAAGACCGCCAGGTGAAGCTGGGATGCGTAATGCCCGGGGAGACGCCGGCCGTTTTCGGCGACGCGCTGAGAAGGCTTGCCGGGGCCGCCACCTACCTCTACCAGGACGGCCCGCGGGTGTGGTACTCGACCCAGCCCACGGTTACCAAGCTCGCCGAGGACCGTGCAGAGCAGTTGAAGCGGGACCCGGACAAGGTGATCATGGAGATGGAGAGGAGGCTGAGGGGGAATCTCGTGCACCGGGGGGATTTCCCACGGATTCACCCTGTGCCCCGCACCAGCGCCGACGTGCCGGACGATTTCGATGCCCGTCTGGTTGTCCTGGGCCCGGATCACCCATACAGCAAGGAACCGGATAACGCAGCGCTCAAGGCGGCACGAGAGATGTTTGAATACAGGGGAAACGCACCCCGCATGTTCCGGAACACCCTGGTCTTCCTGGCCGCTGACGGCGCCCGGCTTCAGGACCTGGACGATGCGGTGCGACGATATCTCGCGTGGGAGTCCATTTTGGCGGAAGCCGAGGAGATGGACCTCTCCCCCAACCAGGTCAAGCAGGCCGATACGCAGCTTAAATCCGCGGACGGCACCGTGGTTGCACGTATCCCGGAGACATACCAGTGGCTGCTCGTCCCTGTGCAACACTCCCCTCAGGGCGCAGTGGAGTGGCAGACGATCAGGGTCACGGGCCAGGACCCTCTGGCCGTGAGGGCCTCCAAGAAATTGAGGAGCGAGGAATTATTGGTCGCATCCCTTGCCGGCACCATCCTGCGCCTGCAAATGGACCGGGTGCCCCTTTGGGCAGGGGAGCACGTATCTATAAGGCAACTGGTAGAGCACTTTACCCGGTATATTTATCTGCCCAGACTGACCGGTCCCTCGGTACTGTTGAACGCTGTTCAAGATGGGTTGTCCCTGATCACCTGGGAGCAGGACTCCTTTGCGTACGCGGACAGTTTCGATGATAAGGCAAACCGATACCGAGGTCTCAGGTGTGGCAGGGCAGTAAGCATTGATGATCACACCTCACAGGGCCTATTGGTGAAGCCGGGAGCGGCACGCAGCCAGATGGAACAGGAAGCGTCCGAAAAGCCCCCTGTCCAGGATTTTGGCAAAACGCCCGGACAAGGTGGGGAAGGACCCGATGATGGCGGTATAGCTGACCCTGAAGGGGTACCTGCTGAGCCGGCAAGGCCCAAGAGGTATTATGGCAGCGCGACCCTTGACCCCACCCGAGTTGGCCGGGATGCAGGTCGCATAGCCGAGGAGGTCATAGCGCACTTGGCCGGGCTCACCGGAGCCGACCTCAAGGTCACCCTGGAAATCGAGGCAAGCATGCCTGATGGCGCCCCAGATAATGTGGTGCGGACGGTCACAGAGAACAGCCGCACACTCAAGTTCACCTCGCACGGGTTTGAAAAGGAGTAGGCCGGATACAGTAAGTTGGGTCGGCCATTTAACCAACTTCCCCTCAGGATAAGGAGGTGCAGTTCACAGGCCCACTCATAGAGTCCACACGGGTGTGGGGATGGCTTTTGCAAACTATCAGGCTGGAGGGTGGAAGCTATGACCAAGGCGACTAAAATCGACGTATGCTGTCCCCAGTGCGGAACTTCTCAACCTGCAGAACTAGCTCAGGCGATCCTCGCAGAATCAGACGACCATCTCCGTGAAGCCCTCTTTAACGGTGAGATAAACACCTTCTCTTGCGACTCCTGCGGTTACGAGGGATTCCTGGAGGCCTCCATACTCTATATCGATCTTGTCCGGCGCTTTTGCGTGCAGTACCTGCCGGAGGAGACGCTCAGCGATGTTGACTCGCTCACAGACTACTCCTCGGACGGCACGATCTCGAAGGACCTGGATCTGCCTGTGGAGGGGTTCGGGGACTTTTTGAGGGAGCCGCACGTGGTGTTCGACCTGGATGAGGTGCGGCGCTACATCACATTCAGAGAGCTGTTGTGGGAGAGGGATGCAGCCCCGGACGAGTAGCGGGAAGGTAAGTGTGTGTGCGTTCTTAGGGCACTCTAAAGCTCGATATAATCTGCTTGCGCGAAATGGAAAACATCTATGAACCAGAATAAATCATCCTTTGGGAATGACAGGGTTTGGTTTTTCGATGACTTAGCGGGCGAAGAACGCAGACTTGCAATCGATGCGGGGTGTGAACCTGGGAAAGCATATTTCGGCGATCCATATAGCGACAACGAGGTGCCGCTTTGTCCTTTTTGCAATATCCCCGTATGGCAACCGGGCCAAAATTTTTCCGAAGCAAGTTGTGGGCATCTGGTCGCAGTAGATGACATGAATGGCGGCCTAATGTATTTGTCCCTACCTTTTGCGGAAATCTTTTGGCGGAAATACTATGACGATGACTGCAGAAATGAGCTGGAGGTAGTTTACGACGCACAAGAAATTTCAGAAATGAAAGGTAGGCTCGAAGTGCCAGTTGAGGGTCTCCATTCTTTGGCTTTCATAGAGATTGTCCAAATAAATTCGATTGATGGAACTTCGGGCGGAGAATTTTTTTTCGTGCCAGATGGGTTCCTTTCGGACCCTAAAGTGCGAGATACTTGAAAAGCGCCCAGAAGCCCATGGCCCACCAAAGCATGCGTGAGCAGAGCATGGGGATCACGGTTAATAATCTTTATCACGATTTATGTCCGATGGAGAGAGCAACACAAAAGATCAATATCTTTGGGATTACAGAAAAGTAATACTTTCAAATTAGAGGCTGTTATGTCCATACATATTTCTGCTCGATTAGCCTGGCATGATAGTGGTTGGAATGGAACAATTTGTAGAAATCCTAGAGCAAACACCTATTGCGTGGGGCCTTACTCTTTCCCCGGAGACATGATTGTTTCAAAACGCTCTCTTGTGGATGAGGAGAAGACTGCCGGTTCATCCATTAAAGATTTGGCATATATCCCGCCCTGCATATGGAGCTGCAATGCCTTCGGCGATGAAAACTTAACGAGCTTCAACCCTCCACCATCTTGGTTCAATGACGGAACAAAGATTAAACACTGGCCACTGCCGCCATATACTATTTGCACTTGGCCCTATGAGGAGATGTACAAAGACGAAGTTAGGAATCTCTATCCCAAAAAAGGCATGACAAAATACAATGCCGATGCCCGCCGTGAGGCGGCGAACGAATACTTCGATCAAATCACTCCAACAAAGAGTCTCATTTTTTATTATGTGAATTACAGCAACCCGTTCAGCGAGAACGATGAACACCGCTATGCTATCATTGGCGTCAGCCGGATTAGCAAGGTCGGCCAAGAGATCAAATGGGACAATCAGTCGAAGCAGATGGAGGAAAAATACGGTCCCAACGTGTGGGCGCGCAATATCACTTCTGATTATCCCGATCAGGGACTCAGGCTCCCCTATGCGAAATATCTTGAAAAGCCGGATATCCTGGAGCGGATCCTCTTTACCCCGGAAAACCCGAGGCATTTCAAATATGCCACCAGGCACATCTCAGATGATGGGGCACTCGGCCTCATTGAGCGCTTCAGTGAGATTGTGGGTGTCCTGCAGGAAATCGATGATACAACTGAGAATTGGGAAAAGCGCCAGTCATGGCTTGCCTCGGTTATGGCAGAATTGTGGAAAGAACGAGGTCTCTATCCTGGAATCCTTAGAGTCTGGGATTTCATAAAATTTTCTGAAGCAATCCAATACACCATTGACAAGACCAATGATGAAAATCAGACACAGATCAAGGATTCCCTATTTTCATTTTTAAACGGAGACGTGGACAATTTTCCCGGGCTAGCGCTTTCTGATAAGCGCGTTAAGGCTCTTCGAAAAAGATGGAAATATCTAGAACCAGAACAGCAGAACCTTCTTCAGGACATAATCCCCCATTTTGACCTGACGAAACAGCAGATCGAGAAAATCGTCGAGCGCCCCGAAAGCGCCTGTATTCTTTCTTCATGCAGCGACATCCTCGAAAGTCCGTATATCCTTTCCGAAGAATATGTCGGAGAGGGTCCAGACGATCAGATCACCTTCAGCCAAATCGATCATGGCATGTTGCCGTCCCCTGATCTGGGCCAAGGCCCTGAAATGGAACCGGATGACTGGCAGCGATTGCGAGCTCTCTGCGTGGAGCAACTCAAACGAGCCAGCCAGCATACGTTCATGTCAGCAGACCAGGTGCTATTCGGGCTGAACTATAAGCTTGGCTTTATGCCGGACTGGAAAAGGACCCAATTCACCCTCAGGCATCTTGAGGTCGAAAAAGACGATCTAAGCCGTGCACTCACCTATCGTTTTGAAAATGAAAAACTCTACCTCTACAGGAAACCCGTTTTTGAGGATGAAAGGCTTATTGAAGAAACCCTGCGCAGGATGGCAGGCCAAAATGATATAAACCTCCAGTTTCCTGTAACTGAAAACCATTGGAAAAACTATCTTAAGAGACCTGAAAGCGAGCTCGCCAAAGAACATCCTGCAGAATATGAGGAAGCCATTTCAAAACAGGTCGAGGTCTGCTACCAGATTTTCAGGAGGCCTTTGAGTCTTCTTTGTGGGGCGGCAGGGACGGGGAAAACTACCATTGTTGAGGCCATCATCAAGGCCATTGAGAAGGCCCACGGCGCACAATCATCCTTCCAGCTCTTGGCACCGACCGGCAAGGCTGCTGACCGTTTGCGCGAGCGCACAGGCAAGGAAGCCTGTACGATCCACTCCTTCCTGGCAAAGAGAGGTTGGCTAAACGACAACTTCACATTCCGCCGATCAGGAGGAGAACGAGAAGATAAAACGAAGACCTTCATTATTGATGAATCCTCCATGATCGATCTTCCCATGCTCGCAACATTTTCCCGGGCGGTGAATTGGAATGCGGTACAGAGGCTGATCTTTGTCGGAGACCCCAACCAGTTGCCTCCCATTGGCACGGGGAAAGCCTTTTCCGATCTCCTTGACTGGCTGAAAACAGAACTCCCGGAACATGTTGGAGAGCTTGCAACCAATATCCGACAGATACGTAATCGCCTTACTCAAAAGGGGACCGGCATTCTTGACCTTGCCAGTATTTACCTTCACCGGGGATTGGCAGATGAAAAATCGGCAGATCTGGAAATGCAGGAGGAAGAAATCCTCAGTAAAATCCAGGACGGCGGGGATGTCTCAGGGGACCTGCGGGTGCTTTTCTGGGATACGCCTGAGACGCTTGAAACTCTGCTAATCCAAACAATGCTCTCCGACATGGAACAAGATGTCGGCGAGAAGCCAGACCCAGCGCGGCCAGACAAGATTTGGAATACCTACTTCAGACTCTTTGGCGATGAAGCCCAGCCCGAACGCAGCCAAGTCATCTCACCCTACCGAGGTGAACTTTACGGCATTGAACACCTGAATACGGTCCTACAGAAAAACAAGAATGCTTGGATGCTGGATAACAAGGGCTCTTTGGGAGGCATCACATACTGGGATAAAGTGATTCAGGTGAGAAATCGATCCCATTCCAATCCGCTCAAGGCGTTCAACCGAAAAATTGGAAAGTCTGTGGATGCAGAAGTATTCAACGGTGAGATAGGTTATACAAAGGTCCATGGTTTCGATAGCAAGAAATGGAAATGGTCGGAGTTTCGCCTGGGTCAGTTCCAGGTCGTTTTCAGTAGAAAACAGGATCTCTGGATGGAATATGCTTCGGAGACCCAGGTCGCGGAGAACCTGGAATTGGCCTATGCCATTTCCGTTCATAAATCCCAAGGCAGTGAATTCGAGCGCGTCTATTTTGTTCTCCCCAAACACAAGCGCGGCCTGCTTTCGCGCGAGCTCTTCTACACAGGCCTCACAAGGGCGCAATCTCACTGCACCCTCCTCATCGAAGAGGACATGGCCCCGATCTACAGCCTGAGGAGAAGAGAAAACAGCCATCTGATTCGCATCAATTCCTCCCTATTCCGTTTCACCCCGGTGCCGGAAGAGTTCCAAAGCATCTTCGAGTGGTACGAGGAAGGAAAGATCCACAGGACTCTGGCGGATTATATGGTTCGTAGCAAATCCGAGGTCATCATCGCCAACATCCTCTTTGACCGGGACATTCCGTTTAAGTATGAAATGCCCCTACAGGCTCCGGATGGCACCACCGTGCTGCCAGACTTCACCATCATATGGCGCGGAGAAACATGGTACTGGGAGCACGAAGGCATGTTGCACCTCGATGACTATCGAAGGCGGCAGGAGGAAAAACATGCTTGGTATCAGAAGCACGGCTTTTCTGAACGCTTGATTGTTACAAAAGAAGGACACGGGTTTGATAGCCAGGTAGTTGAGAAGATCATCAGTGAGCAATTTGGGATTTAGTCCTTTCCTCTTTATTTTTAAAAAAAGGATCGATTTCAAAGAGATTATTATGAAAGACGAAGACGATAGCTCCCCCTGTGTTAATCATGTTCCATTTGCGCGAGGCGATTGGGTTCTTGATAAGAACAGCCCAGGACAACCTGGACAATATACAGGAATTTGTTCCCAAGCGGGGCCGCACATAATGGTGCAACTCGTTTATCCGGGAGGGACCACAAAAAAGAGGCCTTTGGCATGCCTCGAGCCGATGCAATCAACGGCAACAACTATAGAGGGCCGTTTAGAGGCGGGACATTTTGGTACGTTAAGAGATCTTCAGCGGTTGATTACCTATGAAAAGCTTAAAGGCGTTCTCCATGAGGTGATCTACTCCATGGAAGCCGCGCAGATTGATTTTTATCCCTACCAGTTCAAGCCTGTTCTCAAGTTCATCAACTCACCCACTGAACGACTCATAATTGCTGATGAGGTTGGCCTCGGCAAGACCATTGAATCGGCCCTGATCTGGATCGAACTTCAGGCCCGGAAAAAGGCCAAAAGGCTCCTTGTCGTGTGCCCAAAAATTCTTGCGGAGAAGTGGCGGGAGGAATTGCGATACAAATTTCTGATCGATGCACGAATTGTCGATTTTAGGGGTTTGCAAACTGAATTTAAAGACCTTAAGGCTGAAGGTCCCGAACACTCCTTTGCATTGATTGCCACCTATACGGGACTCCGGCCGCCAAGGCATGAGCTTAATCTGCTAAAAAATCCCCCTGATGATCAGAAAAGAGACACCCCAAAAACTCGACTGCTACGAGAAATACGTCATTGGGATTTGGGCTTTGAACCCTTCGATATGGTGGTTTTCGATGAAGCACACTACATGCGCAATCCCGCGACCACGACATTTCATCTAGGGGAGAGTCTTGCGGAAACAGCTGGCGCGGTGCTCTGTGTATCAGCAACTCCGGTTAATAACAGTAATGTGGATTTACATAGCCTGCTGCGCCTGACGGATGAAAGCTTTTTTGAGTCGCAGGGAATGTTTGAGGAACTGTTGAAAGTAAACCGCCCGACGGTTCAGGCTGGCAACGCCTTGGCAAAAACCCCTCCGGACAAGGGCCTGTTGGAATCAGCCTTGGAGGGTATGAAGGAGAGTCCTTTCATTCAAAAATCTCCTTTATTCAAGGTATTTATTGAAAAAGTAAAAAATCTGGACCCTGCTGATAAAACAGAGCTCGCCAAATGCCAGGACCTTGCGGAGAAATTGAACCTGCTGGGTAGCTATGTCAACCGAACCCGGCGAGTTCAGGTAAAGGAAAACAGGCCCCTTCGCGAGCCTTGGGTATTGCCTGTAGACTATTCCGATGAAGAGATGAAGCTCTATGAGACGATTCTCATGCTTGTCCGTGCGAGATGCAGAAAAGACAACCGTCCTTTTCATGTCTTTCAGAGCATCGGGCTCCAGCTTAGGGCTGCAAGCTGTCTTCCTGCAATGGCTGAAGAAATACGGGACGGCCGATTCGGCGACCCTGAAGACCTCCTTTTTGAAGCCATGGGCGAGGAGATGTCAGACGGTCTGAATGGCAATGGTCTGGGCAGTGAAATGAGTTGGCCTGATTTCGAAGGGCTCTTGGAATATGACTTTGAAGCGAACGATAGTAAGTATCAAGAATTGAGGCGGATGCTGCTTGAACTCGTTCCGAATGAGAAGGTCCTCATTTTCGCATACTACCGCCGAACACTTGCCTATCTGGAGCGTCGGTTAAGAGGCGATGGGATCAAGGTCACATCGATCCATGGGGGTATCTTAGATGAAATCCGCTGGGAAGAAATAGAACGATTCAAGGATCCGCGAGGCCCGCGCGTGCTTCTTTCCTCGGAAGTGGGCAGCGAGGGTATTGATCTACAGTTCTGCCGAGTGATGGTCAATTATGACCTCCCTTGGAATCCCATGCGTGTGGAACAGCGCATAGGTCGTATTGATCGTGTGGGTCAAAAAGCCAAGAAACTTACTATCGTCAATTTCAAAGTACTTGGAACCATAGAGGAACGCCTTTATGAACGTCTTCATTCAAAACTTGAGCGCTTTGCAAACAGTTTAGGCGATTTGGAAGCAGTCATTGGAAATGAGGTTCAGCGCCTGACCATTGAGCTGATGAGCAAGGATCTGACGCCTGAGGATGAAGCGATTCTGATGGAGCAATCCGAGCGGGTCATTGAAGAGAGATTGCTCCAAATACAAGCATTAGAAGAATCTGAAGATGCCCTCATTGCCCTTTCTGACTATGTGCAGCGAAAAATCGAAGAAGACCGGGAAAAGGGACGCTATCTCAAGCCGAATGAGCTCGAAGATTATTTGACAGACTTTTTTGAACGGGAATTTCAAGGCTGCGAGCTAAACCACAATACACCTGCTGAAGGATGTATTAGGATACGTTTGAGCTCCGATGCGCATACATCTTTAGCTGCTTTCCTTCAGGATGATAAATCCCTTTCTGCACGACGTCTCCGCCATGGCACCTTTCATATTACCTTTAATCGCGAAGTCCATCAGAAGCTTCCTGCGGATAAACGACGATCCATTCATTTCATGAATCACCTATCCCCTCTGATCCGTTGGATCACAAAAATCAACAATGAGAGAGAGCACACCTTTTTTGATGTTTCAGCCCTCATGATGACGAATACCTCACTGCTTCCTGGGGATTACTGTTATCGTGTCGAGCGATGGAAATTCAAAGGACTTACAAATCGGGAAATCCTTGCCTATGGAATTGGCCCTTTATGGGAAGATCAGATTTTTACGGGCGATCAATCAGAATTTATATTCCAGTATCTTTTGAGGCAAGCCCAGGATTGGGTTCGAGTGAACTGTGATAAAAGGGCGCTACTAAATAAACATAGTGAGCTAGAGACCGAGCTGAACAATCGTTTTGGTGCCGCAGTGATCGATTTTGTGGCGGAAAATGAAACATCATTTCAGATTAAAGCCCAGAGAGTTAGAAGTATATTTGATCGTCGCATCGAACAGGACAAACAGCGCCTTAGTACATTGATGGAAGCCGATCATGACCCAAGAGTCATTAGGATGGCTGAAGGTCGCCTCAAATCAGGAAAGGAAAATAAAGAAAAACGACTTCGTGAACTGGCGGATAAAGCAGATGTGGATATGGAGCAGGTTCAAGTGGCAGCAGGGGTATTCCGAGTTATCAGGCAATAAAAAAATGGGGGGGTGAGTTCTTATGGATTCAACCCGTTCAGATCAGGAAAAAAGAGATCCCTATTTTATCCAGATCGGGCTCGATTTTGGAACTTCTTATTCTAAGTGCATATGCCGAGATATTATGCTTGATAAGGCCTGGGTTTATATTAATCCAAAGTCCGAACATCAAGAACTACCATTTCTAATCCCATCCACTTTGATCGTGAAAAATAATGGAATTTGTCTCGCTGATGATTTTGATAACCATTACCCTGAGAATGGTCTTTTTCATTTAAAATCCGCACTGGTTCTTTCTACAAATGGGGCTGTGGAGCATCCTTTGCTCTCTCCATACCGTAATGCTGTTCGCCTAAAAAGCAGCAAACAATTCCCTATTTTTGTCCAAAGCTGCGGCGTTTATTTTTTGGCCGGTGTTCTGGGGGGAATTAAAAAGCAGATAAAAATCCGTTTCCCCGACTTTGGAGACTGTTTTGATGACTACGTGGCTGTAAACATGGCCGTTCCCGTTGAGAATGCGGAGGAACCCGCTATAAACCGCCTCTTTTTGCGGATGCTGAGCGAGTCTTGGCAACTGTCTGAGCCTCTGGCTGACCATCCGCACATACACCTACAGCACCTGATATCATTGCGAAAAAAAGTCCAAAAAGAGAAAGGCAAAAAACCCGACTTAGCTTGCTACGTTTTTCCTGAAGTTAGCGCAAACGTTCAAGGATTTGTCCGTTCCCGTCTTTCAAGCCCTGGAGTCTACCTTTTTTCCGACACAGGCGGAGGGACGGTAGATCAAAGTATTTTCATATTTCTTCGAGAGGAAAACAAAGAACACCTGACATATCTGGCAGCTCGTGTGCTTCCCCTTGGCTCAAGTCAAATTGAAAATCGTGCTGCAACCGAATGTGGCGAGATGGACTGCCTATCTTTGGAGAAATGGCGGGGAAGAAAGGAACGGGGAGAGAACCATCCAGAACTGCAAGAGGCACAGAAGTGGGTGTTCGCCAAACTGGGATTGGGCACCGAAAGTACACTGGCTCTTGCTAAAAGGAAGCTTATAGTCAAGCAGCAATTAAATCGCTGTCGAGTTATTTTTGGTGGCGGTGGCGATTGCGATTTCCCATATAGGAAAGGAGTCTTGTTACCCTTTAAAGGTCAATTATTTCAAGATCAATTAACACCTGATATTATAGGGATGCCCATTCCTAAGGATTTAGAACTCGAAAGCTCTCAATCAAAATGGATGCGAAGGCTGAGTGTTGCTTATGGATTATCTTTTCATAAGAGTGAACTTACTCCTTTTACTTATCCGAGAGACACCCCTGATCCAACTCCTGAAGAAATCTGGCAACCTTCTAAGCCAATTGGGGGTGCTCCAACCAAAGATGAATGCTAACCATTGACATATGCCTGGCGACGGCGGGTCACCGTTTTGAAACGAGTAAAATACCAGCACTTGGAAAAAGGCAGGATGCTGGACGGGATGAAGAAGTGATAGCTCAAATTCAACTTATCACAAACTAACTTACTCAGATGGGTTATCGGTGCTCCATTGAAATCCAGCCTGAAGCGCCGGACATTTTTCAATCTAGGAGTGTGCTGGGGGAATCTTGATGATTTGGATACTGCAGCATATTTATACGTAGTAACTTTGAAAGATTGTTGATGGAAGTGTAATAATATTGCATTGATATATTAATCAAAAATATACAAAAGACCATCATTTTAGAATATATAGAAGCGTTAGGAGATAATGAAAAAAATATTTTACATTATTTCGTATAAATATATTTACTCATATGTGATCTTTTCTTTTATATACTTCATATATTTTCCATTCATCAATCCGGCTTTTGGGAACATTTTTTCAGGGAGTTACTCGGGACAGTTCCCGTTTTCAAACTATACTGAGAATTTCGCTGGAAGAACTCATTGCCCGGAAACCTATAACAGCGCGGGGTTTCTTTTTGAAAGTGAGGGCGACATTTATTCTGGAAGTTATTCTGGGGAATTCTCGTTTGTAAACTACACCGAAGGCTTTGATGGCTACTGCTCAAATCCCGTAAACAAAAACAGCCTAAGTTTTCTTTTTGATAGCGGGGGGGACATCTGGGTTGGCACGTATTCGGGACAGTTTCCCTTTGAAAACTTGACTGCAGATTTTGATGGATACGCGCAAAATCCGGAGATTCTTAATAGCGCCTCATTTCTTTTTGAAAGTGAGGGTGACATTTATTCTGGAAGTTATTCCGGGGAATTCCCGTTTGTAAACTACACCGAAGGCTTTGATGGCTACTGCTCAAATCCCGTAAACAAAAACAGCCTAAGTTTTCTTTTTGATAGCGGGGGGGACATCTGGGTTGGCTCATATTCCGGAAATTATCCCTTCGAAAACTTAACAGCTGAATTCGATGCATACGCAGAACGCCCTGAGTTATATAATGATCTAGCTTTTCTTTTTGAGAGTGAGGGCGATATCTATACAGGCAGTTACTCAGGGAAGTTCCCATTTAAAAACCTCACAGAAGGATTTGGCGGGCATGCTTCGAATCCGGTTCAGATGAACCGCCTAGGCTTTTTATTTGAGAGTAACCAGAATCCAATTCCTCTCCCGCCTTCAATTCTTCTTTTCCTTTCCGGATTTGCAATTATCCTCTTTCTCAAAATTGTAGTGAGGCGAGCCTTATTAATTGATTACTAAGAGCTTATCGAATTTCTGATCTGAAAATCGACGTATTTGGTTTTACTAGCGGCCTCGTGAAAATGTATCCAAAATGGCCGTTTGAAAATGTCATTTAAATTGGTGTCAGATTGGGCTACCGGAACCGGTCTTCCCCGGTTCCGGCGGAAAGGTTTTTACGGTTCTACTTG
>Ga0272443_10003812_pt1 | contig 17297 bp, 15 predicted proteins | sample SSMAcet12_FD_193581 | JGI IMG/M metagenome (GOLD analysis project Ga0272443, IMG submission 193581) | Marine sediment archaeal communities from Little Sippewissett salt marsh, Falmouth, MA, United States - SSM-Acet-12 | ecosystem: Environmental > Aquatic > Marine > Wetlands > Sediment ... | reverse complement strand
GACCGGTCTCGAAACAAGTCGATATACGTCACGCCGGCTGCGTCTGACAGTTTCATGAACAGTGAGCGCACAACACGCGTTCGTGCCGTATAAATCCGGTCGAGAGGCCAGAAGAATGCCGGTGCGAGGCCTACATTGCCGGTGCTCATAAATATAACGTGACGCGCCCGCGACCGCGCTGCCGAGAGAATCTTTTCCGTGAGCCCTTCAAGAAGGGCGAGATCGGTCCACCGAAGGATATCGTTTCCACCCGCCTGAATGAGAATAAGGTGATAGGTCCTTTCGCGCGCGGCGTCGATTTGTGTGATGACTTCCGCCATGCGAGCACCGTTTTGGGAGAGATTCTCGATGCGCACATAAGGGTGGTCGCGGAAGATCCGCCCCGCAACGGAATCCCGCGGGTTCTGCGCTCCCGTTCCCACACCTGTGCTGTCACCGATAACGAGAATGGTGTAAGATGCCGCGGGATTTTGTGCCTGAAAGGCCGAACTTGACGCCGAGATGGACAGCCCACGCCTGACGCGCACGGCCAGGATGGTCGTCTCTATGAGGCCGTATCCGATGATGATGAGAAAAACAAGAGCACCATACCGCATCGAAACACATTCCCGCCTTTCTCGATTATTATACGGGATCACGGTCGCGTTAAAAAGGAAATAATCCGGTGCTGTGGGACTCATGCGGCATCACAGCTTGTCCTGGTATTTGTGCCTGGTACCCGGGCAAGAGATACGCCTTGACAGTCACGCCCCTTTTTCGATACTCTTTACATTAAATTGAATCGTGATACGCGATTTTCCTGTGGTTTTTCTGTTTCAGGCGGGGTGCCCCGAAACCAGTACCAGAACTTTCTGATTCGAGTTTTACCGCGACAATTCAGTGCGTGGACAGGTCACAGTGCCGTGATGGAGGTGTCGTTCGTCGGAGTCGATGTTTCGCAGAAGTACGTGGATTGGTTTTTGCCGTATCAATACCATGGCGGAAAGGAGGGACAGGATGAAACGCGATGCTCACTACTACGCGATGTTGGCCTTTAGTCGCGCCTGCGGTTTTCGTCCGGAATCCGCCCATGAGCTTGCCTTTGCCTCTCAGTTTGTCAATGACGCGAAGATCGATTATATGACCTTTGACGGAGATGTGCCGAAAGATCTCGACTATACGGTGAACGGCCGCCGCCCCGTGTTTTCCGGTATGGCCACATCTCACTCAGCGTTCCGGCTTGAGTCATTTACCTGGTCGTCCATGATCGAGACGACGACGGCCTTTCATTTTGTGCCGGGATGTAAGGGGTCTAATTTCGTCACGAAACTTCGCTGCATGGAAGAGTCACCTGTCATCCTTACCATCGTGAGGGAAGCAATGGCGGGGGAGGATCTCATGCGGCTCGGTATCGCCCTGCATGCCTATGCGGACAGTTTTACCCATCAAGGTTTCTCCGGTGTTTTGAGCGCGGTGAACAATATAAGGGATCTCAAATGGTCGGACAACGTGGAGCTGGCAGAAACCGATGACATCATCGAGATTTCGCAACTTCGTCGTCAGAACGGTAACGAGCAGTATCGCTCGGATGCCGGCAGGCCCTCCTACGGTCACGATCAGGCCTTGGAATATCCCGACATTCCCTGTGCCCGGTGGTCGTGTCAGTGCTGTGTCGATGAGGGCAACTGCGACGCCTATATCTCCACGGGGACCATTGATAACCACGCCCGCTTCCGGCGCGCTTTTGAAAAGATACAGGATCTTCTTGAGATGTATGTACAGCGCCACCGTACGTTTGTCGATCTGTCGATGGACTATGGCAATTACCCGGTTCTCTATCATGCGCTGCTCTACGATGCCCCGTTCGCGGAACGGGAAAAGAACTGGCGAAAGGTCATTGTTCACGAGGACCTCTTCGAGACCCGGGACCCCACCGTTAAGTACGATGAGGACCGGTGGTTGAAAGCATCCTTCACCAACTATTCACGGCGGCGTTTCAACAAGAGGACCGTTCACGGTGCCGTGCCGTGCCGGGGATTTGCCAAATCACCGTGGTACCGGTTCTATCGAGCCGTCCGGTGGTATAAGGAGCGCTTTTTCGACTATTGCAGTCAGTTCGGTCTGGATATCCCACGGTAGGAGAAGGGGTCGAAACTGGTCCCGCACGAGAAAAAGGTTGATTCATCGAAGGGTCTCTCGCTATAGTACGGCCGCGTTGCATGACAGAAACAGTGCAACGCGGAAAGGAACAGCACGACAATGAGTTGGTGGGGGAAATTAATCGGCGGGACCGTCGGTTTTATCCTGGGAGGTCCCTTGGGCGCACTGCTCGGCGCCGCCATGGGTCATAGTTTCGATGCACAAACAATGGGAACGGAACGGCTATCTCATTCCGGTCTCGGTGGGTCTGAGCGGATACAGACAGCCTTCTTTACCACGACCTTTTCCGTTATGGGACATCTTGCGAAAGCGGACGGAACGATCTCCCGCGACGAGATTGCAACGGTGGAAAGCATCATGGCCCGCATGCAGTTGAATGTCCAGCAGCGGCAGGCGGCGATCAATCTCTTTCGCAGTGGGAAGAAGGCAGATTTTCCTCTCGATGCCGTCTTGGACCAGTTTCTCAGTGAGTGCCACCGGCGCGCTGATCTCATCCGAATGCTCGTAGAAATGCTCGTGGTGACAGCAATGGCCGACGGAGAAATTACCCGTGAAGAACGCCACATCCTGGCGGCGGTGTGCGACAGGCTCGGGTTTCCCCGAAGTGAATTTGACAGGCTCGTCCGCATGATACGGGCGAACCGGGCCGGCCGTCGCAGAAGTGACGGCAACGGGCGGGAACGGCTTAAAGCGGCCTATGACACCCTCGGCCTGACCCCCCGTGCAAGCGATGAAGACGTAAAGAAGGCCTATCGGCGACTGTTGAGCGAGTATCACCCGGACAAGCTCGTATCAAAGGGTCTTCCCGAAGAGATGATGAAATTTGCCGCGGGGAAAACACAGGAAATTACCACAGCCTATGAGCATATCAAAGAAGCACGCCAGGCACGGTAATGTCTAGACAGCTTTACTTTCAGTGCTCCGTGTGACCAGCATTGTGGTAGGGTTCAGAAGGAGCGGCGTTTCCACGGTGCGATTGCCTGCCAGTGTTTCAATGCGGACATTATTGCCTTCAGGTTTCAATTCCAGCGCAACGGCGAAGAGATCCGCCACCGGAGAAAAACGGGCCGGCAGGTTATCTGCGGCGGGTTGCTCGTCCCGGTGGGTATGAACGGTGAACCAGATGCTGAACCCGTTTCGCGCGGCCAGTGTCCCTAATTCCTGCAGGTGGCCCCGCGCCGCTTCATCAAAGGGAAATCCGTCGATAATGACCATAGATGGGTTGAATATGTTCTGGGCCGTGAGGTCGGTGATGCGTTCTTCCAGAAGGGGGACGCTGAATCCGGAAACCTTCATGCTCAGTATGAGTCTGTACGGTTCGATATCGTTCCAGAGGTCCTTGATGTTATTTACTTTGTAATCTTCAGCGATATCCTGAAAGAGTTCTCCGTACCAGAGAGTCACCTTGCCTATGGAATCGTTCAGGCTTACATGAAGAACGTTTTTATGGCGCAGCATGTTGAACAGGGCCATCTGAATGACGAGGGCCGTTTTTCCAATGCCCGCCCGTGAGAGAACGGCGCCGAGGGTCCCGTCCGCCAGGATGTCCTCACGATCTCCCGCGAGCTGCCGCAGGGGATTTCTTTCTATGAGGTCTGTCTTTACCATAGTGTCATACCAATCCTTGAGATAAAATATCCGTGCCGTATTTTTTCGTCGTTTCATCAGAGAGGAGCACGTATCGTTAGGCGGCGCTCTTGTTATCCTTTGCCGCTTTTTCGATCAATTCCTCGGCGATCGACTGGGGAACCTGGCGGTACTGGCAAAATTCCATCGTGTACTGGGCCTGTCCCTGCGTCGCCGACCGAAGTACAGTTGAGAAACCGAACATTTCAGCCAGTGGAACCTGCGATTCCACGACGGACATGACTCCTTCGTCCTGCGACCCGACGATCATGCCGCGCCTCTGGTTGAGGAGCCCCATCACGGGTCCCTGAAACTCAGTCGGAGTCTCCACAACGACCTTCATAATCGGTTCGTGTATTACGGGTTTGGCCTTTTTGTACGCATCCTTGAAGGCCCCGATGGCTGCCGCCTGAAATGCCTGGTCCGATGAGTCAACGCTGTGGGCGGCACCGTCATTGATGACTACACGGACTCCCGTTACGGGGAAACCCATCTTCGGTCCCTTCTTCAGGCATGACTGAAAGCCCTTTTCGCACGAGGGAATGTATTGCGTCGGGATTGCACCACCGGTAATCTTATTGACGAATTCGAAATCCCCGTCGTCAATCGCTTCGATGTATCCGGCGACACGCCCGAACTGGCCGGCACCCCCCGTCTGCTTCTTGTGGATGTAGTTGAATTCCGCCTGCTGAGTGATGGTCTCACGATAGGCAACACGCGGTTTGCCCGTGGTCACGGCGGCGGCGTATTCACGCTTCATTCGTTCCACGTATACCTCGAGGTGCAGTTCGCCCATACCCTCAATGATCGTGTCGTTTGTTTCGTCATCGACATGCGTGCGGAAGGTCGGATCTTCCTTGGTGAACCGGTTCAGTGCCTTCGACATATTGATCTGCGCCTTGTTGTCTTCCGGCGTGATGGCAAGGGAGATGACCGGTTCGGGAATGTACATCGATGTCATCGATACATTCAGGCCCGGTAAGACAAAGGTATCGCCCGAGGCGCAGTCGATGCCGAAGAGGGCGCCGATGTAGCCCGCGGGTATACTGTCGATGTCTTCCATCTGGTCGGAATGCATGCGCACGACGCGGCCGATCTTAATCTTCTTGCCCGTTCGTGCGTTAATAAGAGTCGCTCCCTTTTCGAGGACCCCTTGGTACACGCGAATATAGGTCAACTGCCCGTAGGGGCCGTCTTCCAGTTTGAAGGCAAGGGCAACCGTCGGGTCCACCGGCTTTCCCGTCAAGGTGATGGGCGCCTCGTCATTGTCCTTGTTGAGGGCCTCGTTTTGCACGTCCATCGGGCAGGGAAGGAGCTGCGTCACCGCATCGAGAAGAGGCTGAATCCCCTTGTTCTTGTAGGCCGAGCCCATATAGACGGGTGTGAGTTCCCGCTTCAGTGTGCCGCGGCGGACCGCATCGATAATGAGTTCATCAGGTATATCTCGTTCTTCGAGCATGGCTTCCATCAGTTCGTCTGAGAACATAGACGCCGCGTCGATAAGCTTCTCCCGTCCTTCTTCGGCCGCAGTGCGCAGGTGATCCGGAATGTCGTCGACCTGGCGGATTTCCCCGAATTCGCCGCCGAAGGTGAGAGCCTTCATGGAGACGAAGTCGATGATGCCGGAAAAATCGGATTCGAGACCGATGGGTGCCTGCATGGCCACGGCATTGTGTCCCAGCTTGTCTCTCAACTGGCCGACGACGCGGTCTGGGTTGGCGCCGCTCCTGTCGAGCTTGTTGATGAAGGCGATACAGGGAACACGGTAGCGTTTCATCTGCTGGTCGACGGTGATTGACTGGGACTGGACACCGCCCACGGAACAGAGAACGAGGATGGCGCTGTCAAGAACGCGCAGCGACCGTTCCACTTCTACGGTGAAGTCGACGTGCCCCGGGGTGTCGATGATGTTGATTTCATGATCGTCCCATTCACAGAACGTCGCCGCCGACGCAATGGTGATGCCCCGCTCACGTTCGAGGTCCATGGAATCCATTGTTGCGCCGACACCGTCCTTGCCCCTGACGTCGTGAATGGCATGGATGCGCTTCGTATAGTAGAGTATCCGTTCTGTCAGCGTCGTTTTGCCCGAATCAATGTGTGCGCTTATTCCTATGTTTCTTACTCGGTTAATATCCTTCTTCATGTCTCTGCCCTTTTATCATTACTCTTATTATGCCTGTTATGCTGTTTCCCTGTCAATCGATTACAAACGCCCGCCCCTGTACCTGTTTGATTCACCAGGCATGACGGTTCTTCCCTCTCCGCAGTGATGATCGCAGCTTTTTATTGCTGAGGATGAAATCCCGGGCGGGGAACAGGCCCGTTGCGACTCGTCAAAAAGAATCGCTGTTCCTACATTATGTTTCCTGTCCTTGTCAAGAAAAAAACGCATTTTTCCCTATCATATCAGTATGACGGTTCTGTTGCGATTCGATGATTGTTTGATGACATCCGCTGGTATGGTGCGCAACGGGTCTCGGAGCGTCTTCCCCATCATCCTAGCAGCATTGTGTACAATCCGTCACTCGATCCGTAAAACGTTCTTGCCTGAATGATGTGATTGTGCTAGAACTTCCCGCACGCTGAAATCGGCGGAAAACCTGAGTTTTTCTCCGTGATAATGCTCGCGAGGCATATTTCAGCGCCTATCCGCGTGAAACGGGAACGCGGAAGTCATCATGTATCGCCAGCGGTCCTTCCTTTTGCATGCAGACCGGCGGGATGATGAACGGGAAAAGACGAAGGAGTAGAATATGGCATCGAAAGACAAATCCGTACGTGAAAATCAGTTGGCCTACTGGCAGGCGAAATTAAGTGAGCGGAAACGGCAGTTACAGGCCGACAATGTCTCCACCGAGGAGATTAAAAAAGATCCCGTCGTCAGGCGGATTAAGGCAAATATCCGTGAAGTCAATGGCCGCATCGCGTCGATAATCGTGCTGGAAAAGAAAAAAGAGGCCCTCGAAGCGCACAAAAAGCAAAAAGAAGCGGAAACGAAACAGCCGAAGGAAAAAAAGCAGAAGGACGATAAGAAAGAGGAATCTGAAGAGAGCAAAACCCAGCAGAAGAAGAAGGCCAAGCTGGAAAAGAAAAAGGCGCAAAAGGGATCAGTGGAGGGATAGGTGCTGTCCAGTAAAAAGGTTTCCGCAGGCGCGGAATAAAAGGGTCACTCGTGGAGCGACCCTTTTTTGTATCGACGGCTTTCCGCCACCTGCATGGAGTGAACATAAACGGCATGCGCTAGTGCCCTCCCTCTCTGGGTGATGACAAACGACGGCGGTCGTGGTCGTGAGATATCCTCACATCGGATGGTCAGGATTTACTCCGTGGCGGAGACGTCGGCTATGACGCATTCTGTCCCGGGCGCATTATTTTTGTAATCGATTCTGTACACGCCCTTCGGGACGGTGACGGTCATGACAGTCCCGCCCGCCGGCCCGACTTTTTCCCTGTAATCCCGGTACCACTCACGGCGATCGGCTTCTGTCGTCGCATGGCGTACGGTCTGTTTTTTCCCCCCCACATGAAGCGTCAGGGTGTACCGACACGATGAAATACCTGCGGGATGGGAATTCCACAGGGTAAACCTGATCCGTCCGCCTTCGTCGTGGGGCATGAAGAGGGTGCCCTTCACGCCGCCGAGGTAGCGCCGACCCGATTCGGCGCCGATATATTTCTGATGTGCCGCGATGAGCACCGTACCGGCACTGCGGACCATCCTGCGCTCGTATCCGACAGGCAGAGGACGGTATGTTTCTGAAAAAGAAACATCGGACAGGGCACACCCGGTCTTGCTCCCGGCGCCGGAGAAGGAGACTCGTGTCACACCTGGTGGTACGGCGAGGGTTAGCCGGTACAGCCCCGCTACGGCAAGGTCGGTAAGCTCCATGTACTGTTCCCGTATGTGCCGGCGGTTGGCGTAGTTGCGTACACAGATCCGCCCGTCACCGACGGAGGCGGTGAATACGGTGACGGTGGCATGATTATCAGAGGTCAGCGTATTCCAAAGATCGAAGGAAAGCATGCCGCCCTTTGAGTGGGGCAGAATGATCAGTCCCCTCTTCGATGCGTAATACAGTGTTCCCGTCCGCGCACCGGTCATGACGTGGTCGGCGATGATGCCCATACCCTCTCCCGTGACGTGACCCGCGACGGTCGACGGGACGGTGATGAACAGGGCAATAACGAGAGAGATGGCAGTGTTGTGCGAGAGCTTCTTCATGACGGTTCGTGCCCTAAGGACATTCCTGTGCACCGTATTCCTGCGATTCCTCAGAAATAATGGTGGAGACTCGGCATTGAGTCAACGCCCACATAGGTAAAAAGGGCGGCGACAAACCCCGCGATTGTCAGGTATGCCATTGCACTCTGCCCGCGACGGGTATCAGTGTGCAGGTGAAACGCGGCAGTGTAGATAAACCATGTCACAAGCGCCCACGTTTGCTTCGGGTCCCAATTCCAGTATGTGCCCCAGGCGAAGTGTGCTGCTATGGCTCCCAGAGCGATACCGGCGGAAAAAAAGATGTACCCGGCCACCATGCTGCGCGTGAGGAGCGACATGAGTTCATGCGTTTCCGGCAGCGCGGAGAATATGCTGAGGTCGTCCTCGCGTTTTTTCAGGAGGAAGAGACAGGCAAAAGCGGCAGCAGTGGCGAATCCTGCGTAGCCGAGGAGGCAGCATGTCCCGTGAAGGGACAGCCAGGTGTTCTGCAGCTCTGGGGGGAGCGGTTGTATGACCCTGTCGATGGAATCAGACAACGACGCAACGAACAGTCCCAGGGCGGCGGTAGGCAGGCTGATACAATGAAGCAGTTTCCCGGCCCGCATGTGTCCGAAGAGAAGATCATAAAGGACAAGGGCCCAGAAGAAGACAATCAGAAATTCATAGAGGGAGCTTATGGGCGCATGTCCGGCACCGATCTGATATGATTCAAACCACCGCATGACCAGCGCCGTCGTGTGGAAGAGGAACCCGGCGACTGCTGCTTTCGTACCGATCTTCGTGAGAAAGGCGCTTTTCACGGCCATACCGCTGAAGATGAACAGAAAGGCGCCGAGGTAGATGACGGGGACGATATCCAGTATGAGAACGTGCATCATGTTCGGTTCCCCGTCCTCTCGGTGAGGTATTGCTCCACCGATGGTGCCAGTGGAGCGGGAGTCGCGCCCCGCAGTGACATGACGGTGATGCGGCAGCCACCGTCGGCATCACGCAGGATGATCCATATCCTCTCGAATGTCGAGAAAGATGCCAGTATCACTCCGACAAGAAAAAGCAGGCCGCCGGTGAAGACGAGGGGGAGACCGGGATCGTAGTCCAGCGTGAGTCCTGTGTAGAATCGTTCCTCGATATTACGAAGCCTGAAAAGGAACGGTTCAAAACGCGCCGGATTCAGACGGGGAACTTCTGTAATGAGTGAGGAAATCGCCTCGCGGATGGCGTCGATATTCTGAAAGGCATAGAAACGTAGCTTTTCGCCCGGCATCTCGACTCCGATCTCTATGGCCGGGCCCAGGTTCATCAGGTTAGACTCGATTGCAAGGATATGAACTTCATGATCAGGTTTCATCCCGGGAAGGCGAAGTGTTGATCCTTCACGCACAGTAAAAAAATGTTCACGATCACCCTCGGTGACGGTGATTCTCGCCTCGGGAATCGTTCCGTGATTCGATTGATAAAAACGGATATTCTCATAAGAAACTGGTTGGTTAACCATTACCGTCTGTTCACAGGCGTCGCCATCCTTCCCGGCGAAGACGAGGTGTGACAGATACATCCGTGGCACTCCGTTCGGGTGCTGGGTAATGGAAAATTTGTTGCAGGTAACGGTGAAGGAGAGTGCTTTCTCCCATGGTTCCTCCCTGAGATACACCGTATCCGTGGAATCACCCTCCGGTATCTCGACATACGCTCTGAAACCGAACAGGAAGCCCGTGGCCATGCCGGCGATAATAACGAGTATCGATACGTGTATGATAAAAAGCGACATGAGCCGCAGGGAACCACGCCGCCCGAAAATGATCGCACCCTCCGCCGTGTCGTTGTGCAAGACTGTGTGAAAGTGCATTCCAATGATTCGTGCGAGGTCCTCCGCCGTCCGGCGGGAGGATGTTTCCCGGATCGTCGTGGTGTGTGTGGGCTCATCCTGTGGCAGGGACGGACACCGGTGACCACCGTGCAAGATCGGCAGACACGCCATGCGGACGGAAAGACAAGCGATAAGGTTACACACGAGGAGTGCCACCAGCACGATGAACCAGACGGAGCGATACACATCAAAGAGTTGAAGCGTATCGAGTACAGCCATGACCTGCGGAGGGAGTCTGCCGACGAGGCTCTCGGCCATCTCTCGCTGAGGAATGATGGAGCCAGCCACAAGTGCGAGGGAACAGAGGATAAACAGCAGAACGGCAACAGTGGGTGACGTGGCGATTGAAACAAGTTTCTGACCGGGTTTTGATATCTTCATGAATTTCAGATCCTGCCGGCACATTGTGAGAGAAACGCTATCACAAATGAATCACGAGGGCAATGGAATGACGGGGAAGAATCCCTACCGTTGTTCAGGCATGACGGGTTGTTGACTACCTTATTGACACGTGTTCAATGGAGTTGTATTATTTTAAACATAACACCTTCCAGACTTGCCGCCCAAAGGCCGTGTTTTATGGTTCTGTGTCGTCAATTTGCGTTCAGGTGACGACGGTTATTCCCGGTGAAGGTTCTTGCCTTATGTGCATTTTTCCCGAGACGCCGCCGCCGGACGAGACGGCGATCATCGGTCCTACCTGCGGTCTTATCGGGTCCCTTCAGGCGAACGAGGTGATAAAATTCATTACCGGCAGCGGTGATCTCATCACACACCGCATGGCCGTCTGGGACGGGCGGACAGGTGATTTGGATATGATGCCCGTGGAGAAAAATCCGCACTGTCCCGTATGCGGAAAAGGATGAAAGGAACGTAGCGGGTATGATCACAGTAACGGTCAAGGCCTATGCGACGCTTCGGGAGATTCTGGGAAAAGAGTACATCGCCCGGATAGAAGCCGGCGGCACTGTAAACGAGCTCCTCAGCGCCTTGTGTTCCCGATTTCCTACTCTGTCTCGGGCCCTCTTCGACAAAACGGGACAGGTCAAGCGCTACGTGAACATCATGAAAAACGCGCGGAACATCGTCTTTCTCGACGGGATCGACACCGGTCTTGTAGACGGTGATGTTCTGTCCCTCTTTCCGCCGGCGGAAGGAGGGTAAGGATGATGCGTGCCGCCGTGGCGTGTCTGATGTCTCATATCCGGTGATTCCCATGTGCCCGGAAACACCGTTACTCCTCGCCGTTGATGTGGGTCTGAAGACGGGTCTTGCCTGCTTCAGGGAAGACGGACGGCTGTCCTGGTATCGGTCCCATAATTACGGATCGGTTCCCCGGTTACGCCGGGGGCTGCGCGGCGTACTGGATGCCGTCACGGGATGCCGGTGGCTGTATCTCGAAGGTGGAGGTGTGCTTGCCGATATCTGGGAACGGGAAGCCCTCCGTCGCGGTCTGACGGTTCGAATCGTTGCCGCGGAGACTTGGCGTGACACACTTTTGTACCCGCGCCGACGCCGGGACGGGAAGGGGGCAAAACACAATGCTGTCATCCTGGCAACGCGTGTCATCCGGTGGTCCGGAATGTCCAATCCCACGGCGCTTCGCCACGATGCGGCGGAGGCGATCCTTCTCGGCCTGTGGGGTCTTGTGGAGGAAGGACTGCTTGGAACCATTCCACCGGAGATTACGCGATGATCAGGGAGTCGGCTTTTCCCCGGCAGGCTCGACGTGGACGGCGACATGTTCCGCACGGGGATAGGCGGTGCGAATAAGACGTTTGGCCTTCTCCGCCAGTGAGTGGCCCTCCGTCACGGAAAGCGTGCCATTCACACCGATGTGAACTTCCATCTGGTAGCGGCCTCCGGACCGCCGGATCTTCAAGTCGCCAACCTCGTCGATACCGGGCACGGCGATGATGCGGTTTCTGATGTCGGTGACAATAGCGGGAGAGGGGGCTTTGTCCGTCAGTTCATCGAAGGCGCTTTTTCCCGTTTCCAGGCCCGCTTTGAGTATTAAAATTGAAACAATCAATGCGGCCCAGTCGTCCAGGATATACCAGGACGGATGGAGGCGGGTGCCGAGCAACCCGATGAAAACGGCGACTGAGGACAGGGCGTCGCTCCGGTGATGCCATGCGTTGGCGATCAGAGCCGTGCTGGCGATTCGGCGGCCCACGTGAATCGTCCAGCGGTACATGAGTTCCTTTAGCAGAATGGAGAGGGCGGCTATGACAAGGGTGATGGTCGTGGGGTGGTGGACGATGCCGTGAGTGATATTCAGAGCCGCTTTCCCGCCGATGGAGACCCCGATGACGAGGAGGCTGATCCCGACGGAAAGGGATGAGAACGTTTCGAAACGTGCATGGCCGAAATGATGGGTGGCATCAGGCTCCCTGCCGCCGATCGTAATGCCCGCGAAAACGATGATGTCGGTAAAAAGATCGGATATGGAGTGGAGAGCGTCGGCGATCAGGCCCGTGCTGTTTCCGATAATGCCACCCGCCGCCTTGACGATGATAAGGAGGATATTAATAGCGGCACCGGCGAGTGTCACGGTACGGCCTTCGCGCAGTGTGCCCACGTGCGGATGATGGTGCATGAATCGTTCCTCGCTGCAGTTCGACGCCATCCGGGCACGCCGGTGGGCAATCGTGAGTGAAATATGAAAAAGAAAACACCTTTCCTGTTGTGACAGATCGGCTCAAAGTATATCATTTTATGCCGGTAGCTGTAAGAAAATGATGGAGGATAATCATATGAGCGGCGATATCGCGGTGCGGACAATTGTTCCCCTTTTCTTGATCATCGGGCTCGGGTTTTTTTCCCGTCGTCTCGGGATAATGAAACAGGGCGATGAGAAAGTCCTCAACGCCTTTGTCTACTTCTTCGCCTTGCCGGCGCTCTTTGTGGTCAATCTTTCCGAGACACAGTTTACCGCGGATAATCTCCGCTTCATGGCGGCGGGTATCGTTCCCATCGTTATCGCCGTCCTCTTCTTTGCGGCCTTGCGACTTGTCCTTCGCCTTTCCCGTGATATCTTCTATCTCCTTATCCTCAGCACCGTGTTCGGGAGCCTTGCCTTTTTCGGGATTCCCTTTATCATCTTCGCCTATCCGGGCATCGAAAGCGAACACTATGCGACCCTTGCCGTTGCCTCTATTTCGCCGGTAAGCGTCTTTTGTTCTATTACCGCCCTTGAACTCTATTCACTGGAAACGCTCCGTTTCCTGACGGGCATCGGCAACGTGGCGCGACGACTCGTCCGCAATCCCCTGATTCTCTCAATCGTCTGCGGTGCTGTCCTGTCGCTTGCCGGTCTCTCCATTCCCCAGCCCGTATCGCGGGCGCTTCACATGCTGGGCGGCACGACATCGACGGTTGCACTCTTCCTGCTCGGCGCTTTTCTCTACGGGCGTCGTTACACGAACCTGAAGACGGCCTTCGCCCTGAGCCTGCTCCGCATCCTGCTTTTGCCCCTCATCGCCTTGATTACCGTCGGGTTTTTTCATCTCCAGGGCCTGGAAAGGTCGACGGTGCTTCTCATGCACGCCATGCCCACGGCTATTTCCCTTATCGTACTCAGCGAACGCTACCACTTTTTTCAGGAAACGATTGCGTCGCTTGTCCTCATCTCTTCCCTCGGTGCTGCCGTTTATCTCAATTTCTGGCTCTTCTTGGCCAGCTGAGGAAAAGATATTGACAGCGGCGCCCATGTCCACTAGATTCATTCGCCGGTCCCGGTATTGCCCTGGCCGGGCATGTCTATCAGTGCGGAGTACGTCATGGTGAATATGGACGGCGGAGAAAAACGGCGGAATTCCATCGATTTTGCCGTAACGATCGGTATTGCAACGCTCTGCCGTCTTGTTCTCAACACGGCGCGACGCTTCGCTTACCCCTTCGCGCCGGCCCTTGCCCGGGGCCTGGGTGTATCCCTGCCAGCCGTAACATCCCTTATCGCGGTTAACCAGGTTACGGGTCTTTTCGGCCTCGTTTCCGGCCCTCTCGGAGACCAGCGGGGTTACCGCGTTATGCTGCTTGCAGGCATGGGTTTTCTGACCGCCGGCATGCTGGCAGGCGGCGCGGTGCCGCGCTACGCCGTTGTCGTTATCGCCCTGTTCCTGGCGGGAGTGGGAAAGAGCGTTTTCGATCCCGCCATACAGGCCTACGCAGGCCGCCACGTCCCCTACGCGAAACGGGGCTTCGCCGTGGGTATCATGGAGACGGCATGGGCGGGGAGTACGCTCGTGGGCGTTCCGCTCATGGGTTTTTTGATGGGGGTCTTTCACTGGCGGGCACCCTTTTATGCCCTCGCTGCTGCGGGACTTGCCGGTTTTCTCTGTCTTGCCTGGGTTTTTCCAGAAGAAAAATCCCAAAACCTTATCCAGAAACAGGCCGCCCGCACGATTGAATGGCGCTCGCTTGTTACCACGCGTGCCTCACTCGCCATCATGGCGTTCGCTTTTTTCGTCAGTGCGGCCAACGATATCTTTTTCGTCGTGTACGGGGCGTGGTTCGAAAAAATATTTCACCTGCGCGTCGTGGAGCTGGGCATGACAGCAATCGTCATCGGCGCCGCAGAACTGGGGGGAGAACTGCTCACGGCAATAATTTCAGATCGATGCGGACTCCATCGTTCTATTATGTGCGGTCTCGTTCTGTCCGGCATCGGATACGCACTTTATCCCACCATGGCACAAACGTTGCCGTGGGCCCTCATCGGACTTTTCATTCTCTTTATGACCGTTGAGTTCGCCATCGTCACGGCCATATCTCTCTCCACCGAAATCCTGCCCGCCTCCCGGGGAACCATGATGGCGGGATACCTCGCCGCGGCCGGCATAGGACGTGTCACCGGTGCTGTCGCAGGTGGTATTCTCTGGTATTACGGAAGCATGACCGCTGTCTGTGTGGCATCGGTGGTGTTGAGTATCTGTGCGGCTCTCTCCGTTGCAGCCGGTCTTGCCGGCTGGCAACCGTCGCGGTGATACGGTGATTCCAGTCAGAAGAGAAGACGATTGTCTTCAGACCGTGATTCGCCCGTGCTGATTACATATATGGCGGGCTTTCCCGCAACGGGACAGTGGGCCTCACAAGTACCGCATCCGATGCATTTCTCGGGATCGACCCGGGGTACGCGAAGGCGGACAGCCGTGCCGTCCCGTTTCGCAATCGTCCGCGTTTCCAACCAGATCGCCTTGTCGGCAATGGGGCACATCTCCTCACAGACAATGCAGGGAATACCAAAAGCATAGGGAAGACAGCGTCCCGTGTCGATGACGGCGACGCCGATTGCCGTTGTCGATTTCTTGTCCAGATCGAGCTCTCGGATTGCGCCGGTCGGGCAGACCTGGCCGCAAAGAGTGCAACGGTATTCGCAGTGGCCGATGGTGGGCACGAGAACGGGTGTCCAGATGCCTTCCATACCCGCCTCGAGGAAGGTCGGCTGCAGGCCGTTGGTGATACAGACCTTCATGCATTCGCCACAGCGGATGCAACGGGAGAGAAATTCCTTCTCGGGCAGGGCGCCCGGCGGGCGGATGAGCGCGGCATCGAAACGGGCCGCCCGGGTAAGGGGCGTGATCCTGAGAAGAGGAACGGCGGCGATGCCCGCCGTGATCGATCCGATGATATAACGCCTGCGAAGATCGACGGGGATGCTTCTGGTTACCTTTCCCAATGAAAAGCCGATGCCCGACAGGGGGCATAGATCATCGCAGTCGAGACAGCGAAGACATTCCTGATCGCGTGTTTCGAGTTTCCCGTCGGTTATGGTTCGGGCAGGACAAGCAGCACAGAGACCGCAGTCTTTGCAGCCGTCACTCACCGACCGGGAGAGGAGTGACCAGCGGGATAGGATTCCGAGAAGAGCACCCAGGGGACAGAGGTATTTGCACCAGAAACGCCGTTCCACGACATTCAGGGCAAGGAGGGCGAAAAGGAGCAAAGAGATGGCAAGACCCTGCCGGAAGAATGACTGGTTGAAGGTGAGAAGGGACGCTTTGAGTATCCCGTAGATGTGTTCCGAGACGTGCACGATGCCGGGGAGGTCCCATTCATAGAGGGTGTCGAAGACCGCCCGGATGGTGATGTTCAAGGCGGGGAAGATGCCGAGAGCCAGGGATCGGATGAGAAGTGAAATGGGATCGATAAGGCCCGTCATCTGCACCGTGAAAAAGGACGTGGCCAGGAGGGCCGCCAGAATATAATATTTAAGGCGGTGCAGCGTGACGAACCGAAGAGACGGAGGACGCCGGTTCACCATACCGGTGATATCATGCAGTGTCCCGAGGGGGCAGATCCAGCCGCAGAAGACACGCCCCATAAGGAGTGTCATGACAACGACAAAGAGGGACAAAAGAAACGCCGGAATGAGCGTCCGCGACGACAGGACGGTGGAGAGAGCGATCAACGGATCGCAATCGAGGAAGAGGCGGACGGGATACCCCAGCCGGTTTTCTCCCTGCGATTCCGTCTGGAGGAAGAGAAAAAGAAAAAGGATGAGGAACGTACCCTGGGTGATGCGCCGTGCGCATCGAAGGAACTGTGTGCTCATTCGCCGTTTCATGATTCTATCTTCCGAACGGTGAGGGCCGAAAGGTCCGCCGTGCCAATGCCGTTTTCCGCTCCCAGACGAACCGCACCGATGTCGGCTCCTCTCATACCGAAAAGGGTCGTGCCGTAAGCATCGACGGCTACCTGATCCGTCCCAGCGATGACCGTATCCAGGCGACGGACGTCTTCGAGTCGTCCGCCCTGCGGCCCGTTCCGGATGAGGATGCGGATTGCATCAAGGACGACGAGCGTTACCGGTACGGTGGCGGCAAGGTCGACGATCGATTCATCGAGACGCTGGTGAATCCGGCCTCGCCAACCGCCCATGACGCCCATGAGATTCTTCATGCCCAGGGTCAGGTCCGCCAGGGAGTTGATTTTTGCGATGGGGACATTGATGAAGGCATCCGCCTCGAATATTTCGGTGTAGAGGGGCCATTTCGTGAGCGCGAGACCGTTGATCGTGACATCTCTGAATTTCCTGTCATCGACGAAGTGCATGACACCGCCCGCTGCGGTGACGGCCTCCTCGATACCGCTCTGACGATAGCAGCGACGGGCGTCATTGATCGTCCGGTCGAAAACCAGCACCTCTTTTGCGCCCGCGTCGCGGCAAAGGCGGGTGAGGGTGGCCACCACGTCGGGGTTTGTCGTTGCCGCCATCTCCGGCGTCCGGTCCCAGCCGATGTTCGGTTTGATTATCACCCGGTCACCGCGCGACACGAACCGCTTCATGCCGCCCAAGGCCCGGATGGCGGCCTCGGTGACCACGGGGGGTGCCTGCCCGCGGGAGACGATAATATCCGGGGCCACGTTGTCCGCGGCGAGGGCGCGTGCTATGATGTTTTTTTTCAAGGGAAGTGATATGCCGAGAAGAGCTAGGAC
>Ga0272443_10003811_pt1 | contig 17299 bp, 9 predicted proteins | sample SSMAcet12_FD_193581 | JGI IMG/M metagenome (GOLD analysis project Ga0272443, IMG submission 193581) | Marine sediment archaeal communities from Little Sippewissett salt marsh, Falmouth, MA, United States - SSM-Acet-12 | ecosystem: Environmental > Aquatic > Marine > Wetlands > Sediment ... | reverse complement strand
GTTTTGCACCTAAGGGCGAGGGGGTATGGCCGCAAGGGGGGGACAAGGAAACAATCCTGGCCGCGGCAGGCGGGGGGGAGATTAAACGAGAGTTTAAGATCGTGCCCGGGTTATGTGTTGTAAAGCTACCGCCGGGGACGGCCCTGGAAGATGGAGTGGTTAAATATAATAAAACCGGTGGTATCCTTTATGCCGAGCCAAATTACAAAGTGTCTCTGACTGGTGACTGTCAGAATATTCCGGATGATGAATTTTTTGCAAATTTGTGGGGGATGCATAACACGGGACAGTCCGGAGGAAGTGCGGACTCAGATATAGATGCGCCCGAGGCGTGGTGCGATGGTGTCGATTGCAGTGATATGGTGGTGGCCATTATAGATACGGGGGTGGACTATGAACATGCGGATCTGGCGGGGAATATGTGGCATAACAGCGGGGAGATAGCGGGCAATAGTATTGACGATGACGGGAACGGTTTTGTTGACGACGTTTACGGATTCGATTTTGTAAACTACGACGGCGATCCAATGGATGACCACCATCATGGTACGCATGTGGCCGGTACGGTGGGAGCAGTGGGAAATAACGGTATAGGGGTGACGGGAGTTTGCTGGGATGTGCAACTGATGGCGGTAAAATGTCTGGACGTTTATGGAGAAGGCACCAACGCAGAGGCAATTGCCGCGATCGAGTATGCCGTGCAAATGGGAGCCAAGGTGATGAACAACTCCTGGGGCGGGGGCAGCTATAGTCAGTCGATGAAAGATGCCATTCTGGCCGCAGAGCAGGCGGATGTTCTTTTTGTTGCGTCAGCAGGTAACGACTATGGATACAACAATGATATGATACCGCAATATCCATCCAGCTACGATTGCGATAATATTATCGCGGTGTTGTCAACAGACACCAGAGATGCATTGTCTGACTTTTCCAATTATGGTCCGCAATCGGTTGATCTGGGGGCACCGGGCAGTGATATCCTGAGCTGTGCACCGGATAACCTATATATGTATCTAAGCGGTACGTCAATGGCGACACCCCATGTAAGCGGGGCAGCCGGACTGGTGTGGTCGGCCAATCCGTATCTGGGCAGACAGGATGTAAAAAATATCCTGCTGCAGTCGGTGGATAAGGTGCCGGCGATGTCAGGATTGTGCGTTTCGCAGGGGAGGCTGAATCTATACAATGCGCTGCAGAATACACGGGTCAGTTGGATCGAATTCTCTACGGAGACAGCGGTAGTTGCGCCCGATGATGCGTGCGATGTGGGAGTTGTGTTCAATGCGTCAGGACTGACACCCGGGACTTACGAAGCAGAGATTGTTGTTTCTACCGATGATGTATATACCCCGGAAGTGCTCATTCCGGTGACCATGACGGTGACGGCCGATCCTATGATAGTAACACCTGAGATAGATATGATATTCACCGGGCCGGCCGATGGGCCGTTCAGCCCCGATAGTCAGAACTATGTTGTGTTTAACCAGGGACAGGAACCTCTGGTATGGGAGGCGCAAATTTATGATCCTTGTGATCCCTGTGATTGGCTGATAGTAGAACCTTCGGCCGGCGTGCTTAATCCTCTGAAATATACCATTGTCAAGGTAGAGGTGGATCCCGAGGTGAGCCATTTCCTGAGCCCGGGAGAATATTATAAAACACTGAGATTTGCCAACACAGTCAGTGGGGTAACCAGGACGCGTACAATTACCTTGTCGGTAACAGTGCCAGATTATTTCACGGAACAGTTTGATAATAGTGATAATGATGTGTCGCAGCAGACGCTGACATTCGTACCCAGCTTGTCATGTGATAAGTACAATGTGTGTCGAGAGGAGGCGACGGAATTTCCGGTGGATCCGGCGGGCGGAACAAGCATAACGCTACGGGATGATGATTATTATCCGGTGGGGCTTTCCGGAAAGACGATTAGTTATTACGGTAATAATTACGGCACTTTTTATATAGGCAGTAACGGGTATGTTACCTTTACATCCGGTGACGTGCGGTATACGGAAAGTCTGGCGGATCATTTTGATCTGCCGCGAATATCGGGGCTGTTTAACGATCTGACCCCCGGGGCTGGGGGAGAAGTTTCCTGGAAACAATTAGATAATAGTGTAGTGGTGACCTTCGAGAATGTGCCGGAATATAATCAGGCTAACTCGAACAGCTTTCAGATAGAAATGTTCTATAACGGCAGAATCAGAATTACCTGGCTGGAGATCGAGGCGCAGGAAGGGATTATGGGGCTGTCAGGGGGAGAAGGGGTACCGGCGGGTTTTCTGGAAAGCGATCTGTCGGCATACGGGATATGTTCCTTACGGGGAGATTTCGATAAAAGCGGAGGTGTGAACCTGGAAGATTTTGCTTTGCTGGCGGGGTACTGGCTGGCAGATTGTAATGTAAACAACGCATGGTGCGAGGGGGCGGATATAATCGGTGACAGTACCGTTGGTCTTATGGATTTACTGGAATTCGGCGCCGGTTGGCTGGCAGAGAGTCAACCATAAGAGATGCCCAATCTCTGAAAAAAAAACAAAGCGAGGAGAAAAAATCATTTCATATCACAGCAATTGTAATAATCAGCGACGGGTTACTCCGGGCCTGTGTCGGGTGAGCGTTGGAATTGTCCTGGCGGTGGTTTTGGGACTGCAGAGCGGGGGGGGGCAGTTGTGGGGTGATTAGCTGGAAATTACACCCGTTGCAGAGGTGGAGTTTGCGGGGCATCCCGGGGGGCCGTTTGTGCCGGCGCAGGCGGTGTACCAGTTGACTAATACGCATACGGAAGAAAGTATCGATTGGACGGCGGAGGTGGGAGTGAATTGGCTGGCGGCATATCCGGCCAACGGGACCTTGGGAGCCGGGGCGTCGGTAAATGTTACGGTGGAGGCGGATCCCTGTGCTTATTTGCTGCCGGAAGGTAATTACCATGATCCCTGTGCGCTTATATTCACGGATCTATTCAGCTTAGAAGTGCAAAGGCGAGCTGTTCTGCTGCAAATATTTACATCGGGCAAGATCTGGGTTACGCCTGAGGCGTTTGAGGTTACTTTGCCGGAAGGGTATTCCGCCAATGAGATACTAACGATAGGTAATACGGGTGATGCTGACCTGCAATTCAGTTTTGCAACCGAGGTGGTGGTGAGCGGTCTGGAGAGTCAGGGACCGGAGGAGGTCAGTGAGACAGATGCAAACCTGATGGTGCTGGAATACGAATTCGATGAACCGACAATAAACCGGAAGGGAAGCGGGGGGTATGATAATATTAGAATCGCAGGTCTGGAATCGTATCAACGCGCCGGGGCACCGGTGGTGCCGGTGCGGCCGGTTAAGGTGCTGGTGCCGTTTGGTAAAAAGGTGGCAGGTACGCGGATTATTCGCCAGGACAGTACGGAATTGAAAGGTGGGTACTATTTGGCACCGGGGCAGAGACCAGTTCCATTAAATCATCAAGGGCAGGTAAAACCGGTTAAACCCAATGCGGCAATTTATGCACAAAGGTCAGCCTGGCCGGGCCGGGGGCGGGAAAGGGGACGTACCCAGTCCAAGCGCGGTTACCAGTTCTTTACTATGAATCTGTTCCCGGTGCAATATTTGCCGGCTGGGGGAAAAATTAGATACTCTAGGCGGATGCGGCTGGAGATCGAACTGGAAGATTGCAGCAGTAAAAGTGTCTTAAAGAGCAGCGGCAAGTTAAAAAAGGAAATACTTCTCAGCACGGATAATCCGGGCAGTCTGGATGCGTATAACGAAGCGGCCGAGTCATTAACCGGAGAGGGGCAATCATTAGCGGCACTTTCCGGGGGGCCGTACCAATATGTGATCATTACCAATGGGGCTCTGGCAGATGCGGAGGGGCCCTGGAATTTTCAGGCCTTGCGTGATGCCAAGCTGACGAGGGGTATGAGTACGACCATTGTGACGACGGAGTGGATTTACGCTACGTATGACGGGACCCGGCCGGATGGAGGGACAGATAATCAAACCCGGATACGCAATTTTCTGATCGATGCGTATCAAAACTGGGGTACGGAATATATGCTGCTGGGCGGGGTCAATAGTATTGTACCGGCGCGGATGTTCTGGGTTGAGACCTATGCAGGCGGTGATGAAGATACGATGCCGGTAGATATGTATTACGGCTGTGTGGATCCGGTGGAGTGCAGCTTTGATTACAATGCGAACGGAATTTATGGGGAGCCGAACGATGGGGTCGGAGGCGGAGACGTGGATCTGCGGGCGGAAATTTATGTGGGCAGGGCGCCGGTGGAGGATGAGGCGGAGCTGACGAACTTCATTAAAAAGACACTGACCTACGGGGCGACGCAAAACAGTTACCTGCACCGAATAGCCATGCTAGGAGAGTATCTGGGTTTTGGGGGAATTTCGAACTTTGCCTATAATTCCATGGAACAAATACGGTTGGGGGGTGACTATGACGGGTATTTCACCTATGGGTTTGAAAATCACCCTCAAACGGGCTTTATAGAGTTTATAACAACAGGTTGTCTGGAAGGGGATGTTTATTGTTGGCCGCTCTATGATATTGAAGGCAGTTGGTCCGGGAGTACTCTGCTGGGGCTGATGAACGGGGGGGTGCATCTGTTCAATCATTTGGGTCATGCAAATATAACAAGTTGTATGAATCTGAATACCACGAGTCTGGCGTCTTTGACCAATACGGATTATTTCTTCGCATACTCTCAGGGATGTAACTCAGGCTGGTTTGACGCGAGTGACTGCTTTGCGGAAGAGCTCACGGCGGGGGAACACGGAGCCTTTGCGGCGGTGATGAATGCCCGGTTTGGGTGGGGGATGGAGGAAAGCACGGATGGTCCCAGTCAGCGATTCAACAGGCAGTTCTGGGATGCGGTGTTGGGAGAGAATATGCTGGAGCTGGGGCGTGCCAATCAGGATAGCAAAGAAGACAACCTGTGGGATATCGACGGAGAGGCGATACGCTGGTGTTACTACGAGTTGAATCTTTTCGGTGATCCGGCGCAGCAGCTACGTTTTGCAGGAAGCTGTGACTGGATTGAATTTACCCCCGCGACGGGCTTTGTAAGTCCGGATGATGCCTGTGAGGTAATAGTGCGATTCGATGCCTCGAATCTAACCGCGGGGGTTTATGAGGCGGAAATAACGGTGCTTTCCAATGATGTGAACACGACGGCGGTGGTGGTGCCGGTGACGCTGACGGTGACGGCTGATCCGCTGAAGATCGTGCCGGATACGAATTGTGAATTTAACGGCAGGGCGGGGGGAGAGTTCAGTCCGGCTTCGGAAGAGTACACCTTGAGCAATACCGGCGAGGGGGCGATAAACTTTTCGATAGACTATGGCGATCCGTGTGATCCGGGTAACTGGCTGATGGTGAATTCCGGGGCGGGCGGACTGGATCCCTGCCAGGCAACGGTGGTAGAAGTTTCCATCAATTCCGAAAGAACACAATTTCTGGAAGCAGGAGAATATTCCGCGGATATAACGTTTGTGAATGATACGACCGGAGTTGCAAAAACACGTACTGTAACCCTGAACATAAAAGGACAGGATTACTTTACGGAGTTGTTCGCCAATAACGATAACGATTTGTCCAATACCATGCTGACGTTTATCCCCAATAGCTCAAACAGCGGCTATATGGTTTGTCGGCAGGAAGTGACGGAATTTCCGGTTGATCCCTGCGGGGCGACGGTGATTAATTTAAATGATGATGACTATGTAGCGATTGATCTGGGAGAAGATGAGATCGATTTTTATGGGGTAAGTTATGACAAACTGTATGTGGGGAGTAACGGTTATGTTACCTTCCAATCGGGGGATTTGCAGTATCAGGAAAGTCTGAGTGAGCATTTTGATCTGCCGCGGATAGCGGCGCTCTTTGATGATTTGGATCCGGAAGAGCAGGGAAGGGTGTCAGCACAGATGCTCAATCACAGTGTGGTGGTGACCTTTGAAAATGTGCCGGAGTACCAAGCGGGCAACTCTAACAATTTTCAGATCGAAGTGTTCTTTGCCGGTAAGATATGCATAACGTGGCTGGGGATCGGGGCCAGGGATGGATTAGCCGGTCTTTCGGGAGGGCAGGGGCTGGGAACCAACTTTATCGAAAGTGATCTTTCAGAATATGATGTCTGTGGTCATCCGGGGGATCTGGACGGTGACGGGCAAGTGGATTTGGTAGATTTCAGTAAGCTGGCTCTATATTGGCTGGAAAGCTGCGGGGTTGAGAATGAATGGTGTGCGGGAGCAGATATTGTCAGCAACAGTATTGTCGATCCGGAAGACCTGCAGGAGTTTAGCTGGTACTGGCTGGACGGCATTTGACTGTGATGAAACTTATTCGGGTGCTCAGTGGGGTAAGGATCGTTTATTTTACTTTCAGTTGGTTAAGCTGCTGGGGTTCGAGAATGTGCCAGGCCTTTAAACCTCTGGTACGCAGACGATACGGAGAGCAGGGGGTTATATTTTTGAGCCAGATCAGGGAACAGTATCGGCAATCCCGCCGGTTGTGCCAAAAGTCGTCCTGGGCCAAGATCAGATCGTTATAGCTCCGATAAATCTCATCTACGCGGGCAGGAGTAAGATTTTCCTCAAATAAAACTTTTTCCACTACGGCCTGGGCCCTAACCGGTCCGGCCGACTGTTTCAAGAGAACCTTCTGGTCTGAAGAAATCTTTTTGAAAGGGGGACAGGCGACGCGGGTGAGGCGACACTCAAGGCGTTTGCGACCGGAGATTATCAGGTCGAGATAGGGGCGTTTAAGGATGGCGATGTGGATGGGCATAACTGGGGTTCCCGGAAGTTGGTTTCAAAAGTCCTTTTATAACAATGAATTAGGGCAAAATAGGCAGATTATAAAAATAAAGAGATCCAACGTCCCAATGAGGCAAGATTACGAAACGGTGCGATTTCGCACTTTTGCCTGTTGAATATTCTGACATAATTGGCAGAGAAAGGGCCTATGGCAGCCGACAACTGGTTTTTAATGACTTTCTGGTGTTTGCCCGAAATCAGCAAAAAATCTAACCGGCTGTAAGAAGGCCCTTTAACACCGATAATCGCATTATACAACTGCGAAAGTTAAGGAAACGGTAATTTACGAAAAACAGGATTAATTTGCTAAACAAATTTGTCGCTTTGGGAGTATAATAAATATCATCTTTTTGGGCGCTTTTTCTAAATGGTGGGCGATATCTAGAGTCCGGAGGTAGTTTTGAAGAGAGCCGATGATGGATGCAAGTGTTTGTGTAAAATGAAGTAACGTAAAGTGAGTGTGGAATTCGGCCGATAAATCTCGATATGGATGACAGCACCGACAGCTTAAAAACAACGCCCTCAGATTCCAGTCGTGGGGGGAGCTATTCCCGGCAGCTAAAGATTGTGTTGGCACATATTATCTTTTTTGCCATATCCCTGTTTCTGTCTTTTACCGTAGTGAGCGATATGGAGGTAAGGGAATGGTTTCCAGGGCGGTATTTCAAATGGCTGCTGCTGACAATGGCCATCAAGCTGGTTGTGTTCGGGATTTTCAGGCAATACCAGGGTTGGTGGCGGTATGCGAGCATTTCAGATCTTCTCAGTATAATCAAGGCGTCGCATCTGAGTACGTTGATCATAGTGGTCGGTTGGTATCTGGGGAGCTATTTCAATGCCACCAGAACAATAATGATCAGTCTGGACTTGTCCAATGTTCCGGTGGCAGTCATGCTGATCGATTGGGCCGCGACGATAGTAGTGATCTGTGGAGCACGGCTGGCTATCAGGCTTTATTATGAAGAGACCCAGACCATATCTAGTGGCCGACTGAGCCGACTATTAATTGTGGGGGCGGGCAATGCCGGCGAGGTTCTGCTGCGGGAAATTCAGCGTATGCCGGTCTGGCGTTATGATGTGGTGGGCTTTATAGATGACGACGTACGCAAACACGGTGTGCGGATACACGGGATAGCAGTGCTGGGCTCAACCGAAGAAATAAAAAGAATCGCCCAGGAACGAAACGTTGATGAAATAGTCATCGCTATGCCGTCAGCAACCCATAAACAACTGCGGCGGGTGATTGAACATTGCCAGGGTACCAATCTTCGTTTCAGTACGGTTCCGGACCTGGTGGCTATAGCCTCGGGTAAAGTCAGTGTCTCCCAGATTCGGGAGGTTGATATTAACGATTTGCTGGGGCGAGACCCGGTGACGCTGGATATGGAATTGATCAGTGAGTTTATCCAGGACAAGGTGGTTTTGATTACGGGGGCGGGTGGATCCATCGGCTCGGAAATGTGCCGACAGGTAGGCAATTTTAAGCCTCGAACACTGCTGCTGATCGAGCAGGCGGAAAATGAACTGTTCTTTATCGAAAGAGAATTGGCGGTTCTATTCCCCCAGATAGACATCAAAGCTCATATCTGTGATATCACCGATGAGCAACGAGTGGATATGCTCTTCGACATGTACCATCCGGATGTGGTGATTCATGCGGCGGCCCATAAACATGTACCGCTGATGGAGATCAATCCCGGCGAGGCCATTAAAAATAATGTGGTGGGTACGAGGAACATGGGCCGGGCAGCGGACAAATTCGGGGTGAAACGATTTGTTATGATTTCCACCGATAAGGCAGTTAATCCCACCAGCGTTATGGGTTCGAGCAAGCGTATGGCGGAGATGTCGATCCAGGGGCTTAATAACCACAGTAAGACATCCTATATAACGGTGCGCTTTGGTAATGTGCTGGGTAGTAACGGCAGTGTGATCCCGATTTTCAAGAAGCAGATCGCCGAGGGCGGGCCGGTGACGGTTACCCATCCTGAAATGCAACGTTATTTTATGACTATCCCCGAGGCGTCGCAACTGGTGCTGCAGGCCGCGGCGATGGGGCGGGGCGGTGAGATATTTGTGCTGGATATGGGGGAGCCGGTCAAGATTCTGGACTTGGCGCGTAACCTGATAACCCTGAGCGGTTTTAAGCCGGAAGAGGATATCGAGATAAAATTCAGCGGTATGCGTCCGGGAGAAAAGCTCTTTGAAGAACTGGCGATGCACGGTGAGGATATGCAGACGACCCGACATGCCAAGATACATATCTGGCAAAACGTACCCACCAACGAGGCGGCACTCGATGCGGTTATCATAAAATTACTGCAGGTTGCTGATCAAAAAGATAATCATGGTCAGATTGTTGGGCTGATAAAAGAAGCGGTTCCTGAATATGTCGGTGATGTCGATAGCATGAAGCTACACGAGGAACATATCTCCAGGGCGAACGGGAACAATCACAATAACCATTAAACATTTTCTGACAGGGTCGAAGATAATTGTCTGATTGCCTGAAAAAGATCAATTCAGAATAGGCATTTTTTGTTCCTAACTATTTTTCACTTGTCATTATTTTGTTATTCGGTTTTCGACATTCTTCAATTATCTGATATCCATCCAGTCTTCCCAGAGTCCCTGCTCTTTGAGTTTTTCTTTTTGTTTCTCGTTGCGAAAAACGCCCTGGCGTTGGCGGGCGGTGATTTTATTGAGATGTTTTTGCACTTTTGCGAACAGGCGCGGAGCCGCGGGCAGATTTATGGGCTGGTACCTGTGTTGGCGGGTTTTCATGCGCAGGCGGCATATTTTTTTGCGGGAAGCGTAACGCATAAGATCGTCGCGCAGGGACAGAATGAACTGACAGTCGGCGGGGTCGCCCTGGCGGCCGACACGGCCGGTGAGCTGCAGGTCCAGGCGCCTAAAAGCCAGTCGATCGGTACTGATAAGATGCATACCACCTTTCTCGGCGATGCCGGGAGCGAGTTTAATGTCAACGCCGCGGCCGGCCATATTGGTAATGATGGTGATACGGCCTTCGTGGCCTGCCTGGGCGATGATCTCGGCCTCGCGGGCATGATTTTTGGCGTTGAGTACCTCATGCGGTAAGTCCCGGGCGGTCAATAGAGTGCTCAGGTATTCAGAGATTTGTACCGACCCGGTTCCGATCAGCAGGGGACGACCTGTAGCGTGGGTGGAGGAAATTACATCAACCAGAGCCCGGTATTTACTTTTGAGGTTTCGGTAGATGTGGTCCGGATGTATTTTTCTTTGGGAAGGTCTGTTCGAAGGAATAGGCAGCACGGCCAGGTTGTAAACATGCAAAAATTCCAACCAGGACATGGTAGCGGTTCCGGTCATGCCGGCGGTTTTTTTGTATTTGCGGAAGAAAGTCTGAAAAGTAGTCATATAGCTGCCGCGCAGCTCAAGCGAAGGGGCTATGCCGTTTTGTACTTCCAGGGCCTGGTGGATGCCGTCGGGCAGTTGTCGGCCGGGCAGCAGGCGTCCGGTTGACTCGTCAATAAGTACAATCCTTCCCTCGCGGACGACATATTGCTGATCGCGTTTATATATGTGCCGGGCGGCCAGGGCGCAGGTTACGTAGCGCTGCCATTTATGTCCGGGGGGGAGAAGCTGCAGGGCGGAACCAGCCCGGCGGCGGGCTTCGGCGACGCCTTCATCTTTCATCTCCACTTTGCGATCATCTTGTAATAATCGATAATGGGTGCCCCGTACGAGTTGGCCGGCGGCTTCGTGGGCTCGGCGGTAAAGTTCCTGTTGAGCCGAGACATTACTTTCGGTGCCGATGCTGAGGGGACTGCGGGCCTGATCGATCAGGACGCTGTCCACTTCATCGACTATGGCGAAATCATATTTCGGATCCAGCTGGAGTTCTATCTGGGGTCGGAGAATGGCGTCAACGGAACTGGTCTTTTTGCGGCGGATCGGCTCGCGTAGGCTGTCAAAGACGATGTCCTTGGCGGTGGCGTAAACGACGTCATTATTATAGGCCTGGGCCCGCTGGGCGGGATTTTGGCCGGGCACAATCAGGCCGATAGACATGTGCAGGGCCTTTACGAAAGGGGCCATCCACTGGGCATCGCGGGCGGCCAGGTATTCATTAGCGGTGACGATGTGGACACAACGATCGTGTCCGCCTAACCGATGAATAAAGGCTGCCAGCGGGGCCATGAGGGTTTTTCCTTCGCCGGTATCCATCTCGGCGATATTTCCCTCGTACAGAGCCAAGGCGCCCAATAACTGCACATCAAAATGGCGCATACCCAATTGCCGGCGCGATACCTCGCGTCCCAGGGCCAGGGCATCGGGTAGTAAGGGCTTTATGTTTTTGAGGGTCTGGGCCCGGCTGTGGAGATCGGATGTCTTTTGGTCGAGCTGGTCGTCGGTCAGGGAGGTATAGGAAGATTCCAACCTGCCGGCCTGGGCGACGATACGCCAATAACAGGCGAGTTTGGTTTTCTGCCAGCCTTTACGAAACAATAGATAACAATACTTCATAAGCTTATTCGTAAGTGGTCATCGTGTTAATCTGATGCTTACTCAAGTCATTTATTCTCAAAAATTCCCAGAGTATGTCAACCATCAAAAGGCCCGGCGAATAAATAGGTCCGAATAACCTAACCGGGCATAAATTTTTATATGAACCGAACGGCATACCAGTTTTACCATGGGCTTTTTGTGATATCCAGCCGGAGATGCTCAGTTTATGGAAATATGGGGTCGATAAGAACAATGAAATTACAGTTTAACATAGGTTATTGTTTGCAGATGGATAACTACTCATATTTTGAAGAATGGTCGAACGCGGAACAGCGGATCGAACGTGCCCATGAGCATTACGATAACGCGCGCTGGCAGGAAGCACTACAGGAATTGCAGGGTGCGATCGAAACCAATCCCACCAATGGGAACTGGTTTTTCAACAAGGGGTTGACGCTGGACACGCTGGGCCGTTATAGCGAAGCGATTGAAGCCTTCGAGCAGGCGCGGGAACTGAATCTTGAGGATCCTGAAGTACTCAATTGTCTGGGGGTGGATTACACCCGTCTGGGTCAATATGATCGGGCCTTGCGGATATTCGAGGAAGTGGAAGTACTGGTTCCTGATTTTGAGCCGTGCTTTTGCAACCGTATAATTACCTATGCGGAGATGGGTCGCCATGAGGAAGCGGAACAGATGTTCTATCTGGCGAGGCAATTGAAAGAGCATTGCCCGCTGTGCTATTACAACATCGGTAACTCCCTGTTCTCACAGCAACTCTACGACAGGGCGATCTGGTGCTGGGAGCAGACCCGTAATCTCGATCCGGATCATCCTCAAATTAACAGCCGGATTGCCCAGGCCTACTGGGCGAAGGGGGAGCATCAAAAAGCCAAAGAAAATTTCCTTGCCCACCTGCGTCAGCAGCCGGGTGATATTGAAGTATTACTGGATACCGCCATTCTTCTGTTGGAAATGAACGAACTGGATTCGGCTCGGGAAAAGCTCCATCGAATTCTGGAACTGAATCCTGATCAGCCCCAGGTTCATCATTACCTGGGCGAGCTGTATCTGAATGATGGAAGTTTGTCCCGGGCAGTCGAGTGCTTTAATCGCGCCTTGACGCTGAACCCTCATCAGGACGGCTGCCATTTTCGGCTGGCTCAGTGCTACCTGTATCTGGAACAAAGAGCCAATGCCCGCGAGAATCTTTTGGCAGAATTGAAAAATTCCCCCAATCAAGCGGATGTACTGTTGGAACTGGGTTGTCTGCTGGAAGAGGTGGGAGCAATCGCCGAAGCTATGAATTGTTTCGAACGCGTAATCGATGCCCATCCGGAGAACATACAGGCCTATTACAATTTGAGTGTCAGCTACTTTCGCAACGGGTTGCCTGATCAGGGGATCGAATTATCGCTGCGTGTTTTGGAGTTGCAGTCGGACCACATTTTTGCGATGCACAATCTGGCCTTCGCTTACCTGCAAAAGGATGAGATAGAAAAGGCGCATCAGTATATACAAATGGCCTGCGACCGGGCACCTAATGATGGTCGTATATTAAGACTGAAACGTACCATTAATTTTACCCGTCTGGTGAGCAATCTCTGCCGGAGCCTGCGTGGGATACTTTTTAGGGGTTAAATCCTGCCTGATGATTGTGCATTGTACGTATCGGTCCCGGTGAATACCCTTTCGTTTTCAATCAACCTTAAGGAAATATTCCATCAAGTCGTGGCCCTTGTCGATGTTCAGGGAGCTTGAGCGGGCGTTAGCTTCGCTGTAGGGCATCTGGCGAGAGCTGTTTACTTCTTTGCCGGCGAGGGTAAAAGGGACCGGATCAGAGGTGTGGGTGCGAATCCGGATAGGGGTGGGGTGGTCGGGCAGGACCATGATCCGCCAATCGCGACCCTGATCCTGGAGGGATTTTAAGAGGGGCCCAACTATATGCAGATCGATTTGTTCAATCGCCTCAATTTTTTCCTGTAACATGGCACCGTGACCGGCTTCGTCCGGGGCTTCAACATGAACAAATATCAAATCCTTTTCCTTTAAGGCGTCGATAGCCGCGGTTCCTTTGCCGGGGTAATTGGTGTCCAGGTAGGCGGTGGCGCCCTTGACCTCAATAACTTTCATTCCCATAAGTTTGCCGAGACCGCGAACCAGATCGACCGCGGTAATGACGGCACCGGAAACACCAAACCGCTGCTTAAAAGCGTCCATCTGAGGCCTTTTACCCTGTCCCCAGAGCCAGATATTCGTAGCCGGATTTTCGCCCAGGTCCTGGCGAACTCTGTTGACGTCATGTTCGGCGAGCAGCTCGGCAGCGCGGTCCATGATTCGGCATAGCTCTTTGGCTTCTCTACCTTTGGGCAGGTGTTTGGAGATGGATTGGTCCATGATGTCGTGGGGCGGAGCCATCTTGCCTTCGTAAATAAAATCACGATAGACCATAAGATGGCGGTACCCTACGCCGGTATAAAAGGTGATTTGTTCATTGCCAAGTTGACTGTTAAGGTCTTTGATGAGCTGATCGGCCTGAACAGTTTCAATATGACCGGAGGAGTAGTCCTCCATGAGCCCGTCGGCTACGGTGACAAAGTTACAGCGAAAGATGCAGTCGTTAGGACCGGTTTGAATATTCTGGGCGGCGGCTTCCAGGGGGGCCCAGCCGGTATAATATTTTTTCGGATCGTAACCCAGCACGCTCATCAGGGCCACATCACTGCCGGGAGAGAAACCGGACGGCACGGTGTGCACCAAACCCTGTTGCCCGTGGGTGCTGATCCAGTCGGTGTGGGGAGTGTGAGCCTTTTCCAAGGGGGTAAGGCCGTCCAGTTCCGCCAGCGGCTCATCGGCCGCTCCATCCATTAACACAATTGCGTACTTCATAAATTCTTATTTGTTAGTTGTTATATTTATATATGATCGGCAGGCTTAACGCCTAATACTATGTTTATCCCTCCTGCGGAGGGGTTACTACATGAATGCATACAGGTTTGTCTTTAACTACCTTTAACTTGATAATGTCCTGCAGGGCCTGATCCATATCACCCTGCCGGGCCAGATGGGTCATGATGACCACGGGCACTTTTTCAGCACTTTCACTTTCGTGCTGCAGACAGGCGGAGATGCTGATCCGGCGATCACCCAGGACCTGGGCGATCCGGGCAAAGACGCCCGGCTGATCGACTACCATAAGACGCAGGTAGAATTTACTTTTAATCTCATCCGGCGGACAAATAGTTGCCGGCTCGGCGAGGCGGCCCAGGCCCGGGGTGGACGAAAATATTCGTGCTGCATTACCACGAGCGACCTCTATAATGTCGGCGACGACGGCACTGGCGGTGGGCATCATGCCGGCACCCGGTCCGTAATAGGAAGTATGTCCCACGGCGTTTCCGAAAATACTGACAGCATTAAAAGCACCGGCGGCCTGGGCGAGCGGTTCCTGTTCATTGATAAAGGACGGGTGCACCCGCATAGAAATACCTTTATCGGTGCGCTCGGCGATGGCCAGCAGCTTCATTGCATAACCCATCTCCCTGCCGTAACGAATGTCGGACAATTTGATGTTTTCAATCCCTTTGGTACTGATATCGGAGTAATTTATTTTTTGCCCGAAGGCGAGCAGAGACAGGATGGCCAACTTATGAGCACTATCGGCGCCGTTTACGTCGAGGGTCGGATCGGCCTCGGCAAAGCCGGCTACCTGAGCTTCCTTGAGGGCTACTTTGTACTCCTTGCCTTTATTGCTCATCTCGGTGAATATGTAGTTACAGGTGCCATTGACGATGCCAAACAGAGCGTCAATGTTGTTGGCAGTGAGCCCGGTACGAATCGCGCCGATTAAGGGGATGCCGCCGCAGCAACTGGCTTCAAACGCCAGGCAGCGATTATGTGACCGGGCAACTTCGTAAATCTCCTCGCCCCGCTCGGCTAAAAGGGCTTTATTGGCGGTAACCACGTTTTTGCCGGCCTGGAGGAGCTTCTTTTGGATGTCCCCGGCCACGCCGGTTCCACCCACCAGTTCGACGGCGATCTGAACTTCCTGGTCCTTGAGCACCTTGTCCAGGTCACTGTGCAGCAGCCCTGCCGGGAGCTTAACCGGACGGGGGCTGTTCAGATCGGTATCCACTACATGGGCCAACTCCAGCTTCAGGCCCGTTTTGCGGGATATCTCTGCGGCGTTTTCCAGGATGATCCTGGCCACGCCGCTACCGACGGTACCGAAACCCACAATCGCTATTTTTACTTTTTCATCTTTCATAATCGACTCTTTACTATTTATTACATCCTGACCATACGAGTAGTCATTATATAAGGATATATAACCACCCCTTATCGGTCAAGGTAAAACAGAATTGAATGATCTATTGGGGCACAATAAACCAAAGGGAGTTTACCCCGGCCACAACCTATATGAACTATAAAGCCCCCATTGATATCACATTCTTTCAATATCTCTTGGGCGTTTTCATTCACGGCTGATTGCCCGAAGACGGTAAGGGATAAACTGCCTGTAATTGCCGGTATAAGAATTAATGCCGCGTAAAATCGTCTCTTGTTTTTATTCATAATTACTTGTTCTTCCGATTGGATCATTTTCTATGTTGGAGCTGTTGAAAGAGCGATTGTAGGTTGCAATTGGTATTTAGTTAATAGTGAGAATAACATTTTATATTTTATGGGGTATGAAGAGATGGTTCAACAGGGGCTTAGTGGAGCTGTTTTTGAAAAAATCCTTTCTAAACAAGCGGTAAATGGTTATGTTTGACATATATTTGAGAAACAATGCTTATAATTAAGTTTTGAAAGGAGGCATAATGAACTTGCCCAAGTATTCCATAGGTGTCGGCGACCGCTTCGGGCGGCAGGGGAAGGCTCAACTTCAGGCGGTTATAGAGGCTAGGCAGCAGGGACTGGATATAGCTCCGGTATGGAACAAATCGCATAGAGAGCACACGATCATCGGCACCCGACCGGCCGATACCCGTGAAGAGGCGGATGAGGCGGTAAAAACGTGCGGCTGGGACGGGGCGTATTTTGTGGATGCCGATCATATCAACCTGAATAATGTGGATGAGTTTGTCGAAGTGAGTGACTTTTTCACAATCGATGTGGCCGATTATATTGGTGCAAGTGCCTCAGAAAGTGATATTAAATCTTTTGTAGATACGAATGATAAATACGTTGGTGCCCTGACGATTGACGGTATCGAGCAGAGTTTGGAAGTTACCCGGGAGGTTCTCACTGAGATTGCAACCAAGTATCTCCGGGCCGTTCAGGAAGCGGGTAAGATTTACCGCCATATACTTAAGGCCAAGGGAGAAGGTAATTTTGTGACCGAGGTTTCCACCGATGAGGCGGAAGTTCCGCAGACGCCGATAGAGTTATTTTTTATTCTGGCGGCCCTTGCTCAGGAAGGGATTCCCGTCCAGACCATAGCCCCGAAATTTACCGGTCGTTTTAACAAGGGGGTTGATTACGTGGGCGATCTGGAGCGGTTCAGCAGGGAGTTTGACCAGGATGTGGCGGTTATCGCTTATGCGGTAAAAGAATTTTCACTGCCGGCGAATTTGAAGCTCAGTGTCCACTCCGGCAGCGATAAGTTTTCCATCTATCCACCCATCCATGCAACTCTGAAAAAGTTCGATGCGGGAGTACATATCAAAACTGCCGGGACGACGTGGCTGGAAGAGCTTATCGGTTTGGCGCTGGCCGGCGGCGAGGGACTGAAGCTGGCCCAGGAGGTGTATCGCCGGGCCCTGGAGCGTTTTGACGAGTTGTGCAAACCATACGCCACGGTAATCGATATTGATAAGAATAATTTGCCTGCTCCGGAACAGGTGGATAGTTGGGATGAACAAACTTTTGCAAACACTTTGCGACACGTTCAAAGCTGTGCGGATTATAATCTAAACTTTCGTCAGTTATTGCACGTGGGGTATAAGATCGCAGCCGAGATGGGGCCTCGGTACCTAAATGCCCT
>Ga0272443_10003810_pt1 | contig 17304 bp, 18 predicted proteins | sample SSMAcet12_FD_193581 | JGI IMG/M metagenome (GOLD analysis project Ga0272443, IMG submission 193581) | Marine sediment archaeal communities from Little Sippewissett salt marsh, Falmouth, MA, United States - SSM-Acet-12 | ecosystem: Environmental > Aquatic > Marine > Wetlands > Sediment ... | reverse complement strand
TCCCCGTCATTCGCGACGCTGGACGTCGGCGCTCAGCAGACGTTCACGGCCACCGGCGCGGACCAATACGGCAAACCCTTTCCTCTCCAGGACCCGCCGGTGTGGACGACGAGCGGAGGCGGGACGATCGAGCCGAGCGGGTCGACGTGCACGTACACCGCAATGCACGAAGAAGCCTGCTCGCTGACGTGTACGGCGACCGCCGGCGGCACCAAGCTCGAGGACAGCGCGTCGATCGGTGTCGGCAGGGCGGAGTTGACGACGATTGACGTCACGCCCGCTGCGGTCGCGTTGGAGGTTGGAGGCCAACAGCAGTTCACCGCCGTGGGAAAGGATCAGTTCGGCCATCCGATGATGCCTCTGCCCCGACTCCAGTGGACGGTAACAAGTACAGGTGGGAGCATCACGTCCGCAGGGCGGTATACGGCCGGCTACAAGCCCGGCGAAGGCAGGATCATCGCTCACTTCGCGGGGAAGGGCCTGTCCGGGCTGGCCGACATTGCTATCCTCGGTGTCGTGTGTGCCGATCCCGCCGTCGTCGTGGCGGTGCACAGCGTTATCGGGGATCCGTTGAGCAACCCGGAGGCGTACGGTTCCGTGACCTCGCCCCACAGTGTGCATTGGAGGGACGCCGTGGGATTCCGCATCCAGGCGACGGGGCCGGCCGGGAGCTACGACTTCCGGATCACCCTACCGTCACCGGTCGATCCCGGATCGAAGCTGTTTCGCGTGTCGGATTGGAAGACCATGCCGTGGACAAAGGCCGGTCGGAACACGGTCCAGGTCACCGTGAAGCTGGCCGGCGGCGAGTTGACGGAGGTGTACGTATTGGCGTCGGATCCGACGGGCGAAGGCGACGGGTCGACGCCGATGATTCCATAGCGATCGCGCCCTGCCGATCCGCGGCTGCAGGGCGCGGGCGGCTTTCGCGCCGAGATGGTGTTCGGTTCACGGCGCGGGCGGCTTTCGCTGACGCGAAACCCGCGTGGGTGAGCTGGTGGCATTCCTGCTCGAGCGGCGTAACACTGCGTGCGCGGAACCAGCGTGGAGGAGCTGGAGGCATTCCTGCTCGAGCGGCGTAACACTGCGTGCGCGGAACCCGCGTTGGTGAGCTGGAGGCATTCCTGCTCGAGCGGCGCGACACTGCATGCGCGAAACCCGCGTGGGTGAGCTGATGGCATTCCTGCTCGAGCGGCGTAACACTGCGTGCGTGGAACCCGCGTGGGTGAGCTGGTGGCATTCCTGCTCGAGCGGCGTAACACTGCGTTCGTGGAACCCGCGTGGGTGAGCTGGTGGCATTCCTGCTCGAGCGGCGTACCACTGCGTGCGCGAAACCTGCGTGGGTGAGCTGGAGGCATTCCTGCTCGAGCGGCGTAACACTGCGTGCGCGGAACCAGCGTGGAGGAGCCAGCAGGATCTCTACTGGAGAGGGTACGGAATCGAGTGCGTGCTCGGCGCGGGCAGGTTCCGCGCGTGCGCGAAACCTGCGTGGGTGAGCTGGCGGCATCCCTGCTCGAGCGGCGTAACACTGCGTGCGCGGAACCAGCGTGGAGGAGCTGGAGGCATTCCTGCTCGAGCGGCGCGACACTGCGTTCTCGAAGCTTGCGTGGCGAGCCGGTGACATCCCTGCCGTAGTGTCGCTGGAACTGCAACCACGGCCGAAATCGGCATCGGCAAGTCGGCGGCCAATCCAGTCGGGGCGCTGCACGAGCCGGCGCGGTTGCCCTTCCGGTAGCGAAGCGGCGGCGGTCTGGGTCTGTCCTTCCCCAGAGCGCGATTCGGGTAGGATGAGACGGCCTTTGAAGGGGGGGATGGCGTGAAGCTCCGGGTCCGGTGGAGATGGACGCTGTCGCTTGTGGCGCTCGTCGGGGTCAATGCGGCACCACTCCTGGGTGTGTTCCTGTTCGATTGGGACGCCGGGGTGATCGTGCTGCTGTACTGGGCGGAGAACCTGGTCATCGGCGCCTTCACGATCCTTCGGATGGTGCTTGCGCCGGTCCCCGTGCGCCTATTCCACCTCGGGAAGCTGTTCGCGATTCCCTTCTTCGCGCTCCACTTCGGCGCCTTCTGCGCGGTCCATGGCCTCTTCCTGATGGCCTTCTTCCAGCTCGGCGGCGGTCCGGATGTAGTCCTCGCCGAAACGGCCTCCTCAGGGGTCTTCGTCTTCTTCGAGCTTCTCGTTTCGGTTCTGCGAAACCTCTGGAGGAACCCACCGCCCGCGTTCGGTTGGCTGGTAATCGGGCTGATCGTCAGCCATGGGATCTCGTTCGTCCAGAACTTCCTGTTCGGTGGGGAGCGCGAGGTTCTGACGATCGGGAAGCTGATGTCCCAACCGTACAAGCGGATCGTGATCCTGCACGTTGCGATCCTCGCCGGTGGCGTTCCGGTACTCCTGCTCGGTTCGCCCGACGCGCCGTTGACGATCCTCGTGATCCTGAAGATCGTCCTGGACGTCTCGCTGCATGTGCGCGAGCATCGCCGGCTCGGCCCATCGGTTGACACTCGCGAGCGTACGGATGGCGCTGATGCCGCGAGTCGCGGACGGTGATAGACTCAAGGACCATGATTCGACGCGTGCTTGGCCTACTGACGTTGCTGACGGGGGCGCTTCTGTTGGCGGGATGCCTGTTCACGTTGAACGATCCCCTCATTGCGCCGGATGGGACGATCGCGGTCTTCCTCGATGCCGAAGGGGCGTATTCGCTCTTCCCGGAGTCGGGCACCCTTCACCTGAACCGAGGCGACGAGTGGATCGCCGTTCCCAACGCGACCATCGAGGAGGCGGGGGGGGCATTGGACCTGTCGCCGGACGGGGCGGAGGTGCTGTACGTCGAAGTCGGCTCCGAAGACCTGTTTGCACCGCTCGTCTCGACACTGTACCGCTGTGCTCTGCAACCGGGTGCGGCGCCCGAGGCGATCCTCCAGACGTCGAGTGCGATCGCGAGGGCGGAGTGGACGCGAAGTGACCGCATCCTCCTCCTGCTGTTCGGCGAGCCGGAGCTGGGCTCCGTTCACGCGCTCGACCCTACGACGGGCCGGACGATCCTGGTGGCCGAGGATCTCCTCTCCTTCGCGACCCTTCCGGAAACCGACGAGCTGCTCTTGTTTGCGGCGCGGCCCGAAGCCGAGCTTCCCCTTGGAGGCATCGTACGATGGGATCCCGAGACGGGCACACGACGTGCGTTGGCGACGTTCGCGCTGAGCGAGGGGACGATCGAGTCCTTCGCGGCGCTGCCCCATCGGCTGTTCTGGGATGTGAGCCCGGACGGGAAGCGGATTGCACTCGGCCTGTACGACGCGACCTTGGTGGTCCCGGCGGTGGAGACCGAGCTTCCTGCGCTCTACCTGGTCGATCTCGACAGCGGCGAGGCGGAGCGTCTCGCGTCCGAGGCGTTGATGCCGGCCTTCGCGCCCGATGGATCCGGGTTGATCTACGCGGTGGAGGCCCCCGGTGGAGACGCCGTCCTGATGTGGCGTTCGTTCGCGGCGGAAGCCTCATTCGAGGTCCCCGGAAGCGAGGGCGTGTCGACCGCCTTCTGGCTGTCTCCGACGACGTTGGGGATGACGTTCGAAGTGGACGAGGATCGGTTCCGGATGGTCGAACTCGACGTCGAGACAGAGGAGATCCGCGTCCTCATCGACGCCGCGCCCGACGGCGGCGAGTAGCCCCAAACCGAGCGGCGGGCGATCCTGCAAACCGTTCCAACGGAGAGGTCGATCGCTCGCCGGTCCCGGCGTCGCGTCCCGCCCGGCATGTCCTCGACGAACGACGCAGCTGGAGGACGAAGGTCCGGCTGGCGGGCGCGGCCGGCCGCTGCGTCGTTGCCCTTCTCCTCCTCTCAAGCCGCCTCGTATAGCGCGTCCGAGTCCAGCCGCCGATCGACACAGCCGCTTCACGGTCCGTGCACAGCCGCTCCATCCCATCCAGGGAGATTGGGCGAGGAGGGAAAGGACATGAAGACGAGTCTACGATTGATCTTGGCAGGTCTGATGGCGGTCGCTCTCGGTGCCACGGGAGCGGCCCAAGTGGCGGCGTTGCAGGATGCCGTGGTCGGCGTGTTCGAGGAGGCCTCGCCGGCGGTCGTACACATCGCCGTGCGTGGGACGACGGACAACCTGTTCATGCAGCCGGTGCCGGTCGAGGGGAACGGGTCGGGCTTTCTGTACGACGAAGCCGGACACATCGTGACGAACTACCACGTGATCGAGGACGCAGACGAGATCACCGTGTCGTTCGATCGCGTTGAGTGCTGCTCGGCCGAGATCGTCGGTCTCGACCCATCGACCGATCTCGCCGTGATCCGGGTGGAGCCGCGGGATCTACCGGAGCCGCTGTTGTTGGCCGACTCCACCGATCTTCGGGTCGGGCAATTCGTCGTGGCGATCGGGAACCCGTTCGGTCTCGAGCAGGCGATGACGTTTGGGATCATCAGCGCTCTCGGCCGGGTGATTCAGAGTCCGGACGGAAGGTTCGTCGGTGAAGCGATCCAGACGGATGCGCCGGTGAATCCCGGCAACTCGGGCGGCCCGCTGCTGGACCTGGAGGCACGCGTGATCGGCGTGACATCGCAGATCATCAGTCCGGTGCGTGGTTCCTCCGGCGTCGGCTTCGCGATTCCGGCGAACGTCGTGGCGCGTGTCGCCGATGCGCTGATCGCGGACGGGCGTTATGCCCATCCGTACGTCGGCATCACCGGGTATGGCGTGTCGCCGGAGCTGACGCAACTGTTCCGCGAGAACGACACGGCGCTCCCATTCGAGAGAGGCGTGATGTTGACGAGCGTCGTCGAGGGCGGGCCGGCGCGGGCCGCCGGCCTGCGGCCCGCCGAGCAGACGATCGAGGTCGGCGGCTTCGATGTGCCGATCGGTGGCGACATCCTGCTGGCGATCGACGGAGTGCCCATTCAGTCGATGCTCGATCTGGTGCTGTACCTCGACGTCAATACAGCCGTCGGAGATTCGGTCTTGATCTCGCTCCTTCGCGACGGCGAGGAGATCGAGCTGGCCCTCGTGCTCGGAGAGCGTCCGGAGTCGTAGCCGAACTACCGGCAGGCGGCGAACGGCGCGTCAGCGGTCCAGATCATCTGGAACAGCCGACGTGGCTGGTCGTTCGCCGGCCGGACCGTCATCACGATCGTGGCGTCGTCGACCGACGCGTCCTGGACCGTGAACAGCACCTCGGAGATCGGCGCTTCGGCGCCTCGGCTCGCGCCCTGCTCGGCGAGCAGCCGACGGGCTTCGAGGTCATGCACGGCATCGTCTGCCGATGGGTAGGCAAACGCGATCGTTCCGATCGGCCGACCGTCGTCATGACAATAGCCGACCCCCAGTCCCGCGTAGCCGTGTAGCGGCTCCTCGGAGTCGAGCCATGCGCGCAGCGCGTCGATCGCGGTGTCATCGACAGGGGCTCCGATGAGATCGAGCATCGGATTGTGGCTGAAGTGAAGGCACGTCGAGGCACCGATCATCACGAGCGCCGACAGCGAATCCTCGAGCACGCCGGCGAGGGCGGTCGCTGCATCGACTTCCGTGAGGCCGGGCAAGTCGCCGGCGCGAGTTGCCAGCACCAGCTCGACGACCGGGTAGGAACTCGAGAGGATGAGCACCCGTTCCGACTCGAGCACTCCGGTGTTGTGAATCGACAGCTCCGTCGTTCTGACCCAGTCCAGGCTCGGATCGATGGCGCGCGAGTAGATGGCGCCGCCGTGGGCCGCGGTCCGCGTGAATCCCCGCTCCTCGAATCGTGCCAGCACGGCGATCAGGTCGAGGTCTTCGCGGAGCTTGAGCACGTAGCTGGGGGGGATCCCGTGGCCGGAGATCTGCACTTCCCACACAAGATCTGTCGAGTCGAACCCCCATGTCTCGGCGTGCGCAGCCAAGTGGAACAGACCGAATGCCGACGCGGCGGAGTGGTCCTGGTCGATCCGCCGGAGGAACGTTGTTTTCACATCGAGCGAGGCTTGGCCGGTCAGCCACGGCACGCCAGCTTCGGCCTTGATCGCAGCCCAATCGGTAAACGCGACGGTCGGTTCCTCGATCGCGGCGGGGATCCACGCGAGCGCCTCCCCGAGTGCACTTCCCGTTGCCGGCCACGAGAAGCCGAGCAGGACGACAAGGACGGCCGTCAGGTTCTTGTTCATGACGCCGCATCGTACGTCGTGTCGGGCGTCGATGTGAAGCCGCCCCAGGCCCTCTAGCTTCACGCCCCGAACGCCAACCAGGCGATCAGCGCCGCGGCCAGTCCGAGGAAGAGGATCTTCTCCGCGGCCCCCACGTTCGAGGGTACAGGAAGCTCGTGGAACGCTCGGACATCCCGGATGATCTGCGGGAACGTCAGAACGTCACGCAGACCGAACTGCTCGCGGCGACCGATCGCAACCCAGAGTTTGTCGACGAGGTCGCCGGAAGGCCACGCGACGATGTAGTACGTGCCGTCCTCCGGAAGATCGACCGATTCGTCGAGCAGGATCCAGGAGGCGGTCCCTGTGAACGGCTCGTGGAAGAACCGGGCCTCGTACGTTGCGGAGTCGAACAAGATACCGCCGATCGCGACCGGCGTCTCGATCGGGAGGGCAATCTCCGGAAGCCCCGGCCCGAGCACCGCGAGAAGAGGGCGGTACTGGGCGAGGCGTTCGAGTGCCGGGATGCCGAGCGACACGTCGAGCCGCGTTCCGGCGGTCGCCTCGAACGTAAGCCACAGCGCTCGGTCGGCCTCGGTGAGTTCGACGTAGGCGACTTGGCTGACGTCGATCTCCTCCATCCGGAGCGCCTCCGCGAAGCTCGAGTAGCTCCCACCGATCGATGCCGGCTTGTGAGCCGCCACGAGCGGGGCGGTGCAGAGAAGGAGGAGCGCCGCCCCGACCAGCTTCCGTCCGCCGATACGCATCGCACACCACCTCCCGGCCCAGTCTGGCGAGGAGAGCGAGTCGCGCCAAATCGTCCGCGGAGCGGAGGTTGACAGACGGGAGAGTGCGTCCGTACAGTGACGTGCATCGGCCGAACAGACCCTCGCCCAAAGGAGGCGCCATGCACTCTCTACCGTCCGCTGTCGTTCTCATTCTGATCTCAGTTGCCGCCCTTCTCCTCGTCGGTCCTACGGTTGCGGGGCAGTGCGTCTCGGAGCAGGAGGACAACGACTTCGTCCGGCTGGCGGACAGGCTCGGGGAGGTTCCGGGCTCCGGCTGCCGTGTCGGGGCGATTGTCCCTTCCGGGGACATCGACGTGTACGTGTTCACGGTCGCGCTCTCCTCGCACGTCGTCGTCGAAACCGTGACGGACGGGGATACGCTCCTCGGATTGTACGCCGCCAACGGGGACCTGCTCGCGGAGGACGACGACGGGGGCTCGGGTCGGGCGAGCCGGATCGAAGGGGATCTGGCTCCGGGGACCTACATTGCGATCGTCGTCGCCTATCAGGACAGCACGATCGGGGAGTACGCGATCACCATCGAGGGCGACGCGCTCGGTGGGACATCGTGCGCGCGTGAACAGGAGAGCAACGACACGATGGGCCTGGCGGACGAGTTGGCACGGATCCCCGGCTCGGGCTGCCGCAGCGGCGCGATCTCTCCGTCCGGCGACGTGGACGTCTACTCGATCGTCGTCACACAGAGGTCTCGTGTAGCGATCGAGACGATCACCGAGGGCGACACGATCCTGCGGCTCTACGATGCCAACGGCGACCTTCTCGGGGAGGACGACGACGGCGGGGACGGTTCGGCGAGTCGACTCGCGGGGACCCTTTCGGCGGGGACGTACTACGCGGCGCTGACTGGGTACGGGGGTGCGACGATCGGGATGTACGAGATCCGCATCGACGGGGAGGGGGAGGGGGGCGATTCCTCGTCGACCACGAACCCGCCGCCTTCGGACGGCGCCCCGACGGACGGGCCTCCCTGGGGATGGTCGATCGTCGGCGACGGGATCGTCTTCCGAGCCTGGGGGCGTATCGACAAGAACTGCCCCAGCGACTACGCGCTCGGCGCGGGGGAATGCGACCGGGACGTCTACGAGGTCACGCTCGCATCGGGGTACGTCGCGCTGGGGTTGATCGATGAACGCGGGCAGTGGATCACTGCGCACTTGTGCGATGCCGCCGGCAACCGGTTCCTCTCCAAGCACGGGGAGGCGGCGTCCATCTACTCGTCGTGGGCGGCGATCGGCGGAGGTACGTACCGCGTCGAAGTCGTGCCCGGCAAGCGGCTGGATGTGTCATCGTACGAGCTGTACGTGTTCTACAGCTCGACAGCACGGAACTCGGCGCAGCTCGTCGAACGATACGGTCCCGCCGAGCGCGAGCTTTAGCCTCCGGGGCAGACGACGAGCGAGGCGTCACGAAGCGTGCCGTGTATCCTCGCTTGTCGCTGCGGTCCACGATCTCCCGCTGCTCCTCAATCGTCTGCACTTGATGGAGGTCGCGGCGGAGGCCATCCCCCCTGCATCAGCGCCCGAACGGCGTAGACGGCGAGCGCGAGGAGCGCGAGACGTGCGACCAGCTCCAGGGCGCCGGGCCCCGCATCCGAGCCGGTTACGGCGTCGACCATCGTTCGCACCAGCCATGGACCGACGAGTTGAACGCCGACGAGAACCAACATGCTGACGATCGTCAGTCCGAGCGGTAGCTTGTACCGCTTGACGTGATGCAGGATCGACCGTAGGGAGTGCACTCCGATGTACCTCCGAGTCTACTCGGATGCCGCCTCGACGATGACGCTATCTTCGATCGGGAACCAGAGGTCGTGCGTGTAGTAGGTCGCCCACTGCGGATCGCGGTAGGCCAACGACGCGCGCACGTGGTGTACCTCGCCCGGGGGGTGCTCCGGCGGGACCAGCACCGTGTAGCGAAGCGTCAGCATCTCTCCGGGCTGGAGATCGTGGTACGTCGTCCCATCGCCGGTGATCACGGCGACGACTTCGTCTCCCGGGGCGTACGTCGTGGACCAGTCCCAGGACGTCGGGTTGAGCTCCGGGATTCCCGGATTGGCGTAGACGATCGTGCACGGGCAGTCGCGGGGCCGGCCCGGGTTGTCCTCCGACGTTAGGATTACCGTCGGCGGCTCTGCGAGTGAGAACCGCACGGTGTCCAGGTCGGGGATGCGGCCATACATCAGCAGGCCGTCGTAGGGGACGCCGTCGACGACGTAGTAGCGGCTCAGTGCGGCGCGCGCTTCTGTGTTCGTTGTCGAAAGCGTGTACGTCAGCGGATCTCCAGCCTGCACGCGCCGCGGGGAGATCTCGATCTCCAGTTCGAGCAACAGCCATCCTTCCCGCCGGTACATCGGCTCGAGCAAGCCGGTGAAGTGGAGGATGCCGAGAAGGATTGCTGCCGTCACCAGCCCCTTTGCAGCACTGCGAAACCGTGCCCGGATCGACACGGGCGCGACGAACCCGCCGATTGTCGCGAGGGCACCAAGTGCCAGGACGGAAAGGATGAGCGGCACCAGCTGGATGCTTGTCAGCAGCGCCACGGGCACCACGAGGAAAAGCACCGCGAACGTCACCACCGCGGTCCGGCGAGCGTTCAGCCTCCTTCGTACGGTGCTCATCGGTTCGTCCCCTTCCTCGGCGCCTCCAAGGAAACGATTATCCAGAAGCCGATCACGTTCGCCAGTAGCCGAAGCGTAATTCGGTGCACGGTCGAGCGGCGGTGTGAAACCGGACGCGTCGACTCGCGGTACAGTGCATCAGGAAAGGAGGCGCGATTGAGCCGCACGATCCTTGTTCTGTCGATCGCGCTGGCCGTCCCCGCAGTCGTGGCGTGCGGGCAGCCGACGTCGGTCTTCGTCGTGCATTGCGAGCCGACGAATGCCGATCTCGTTCACTGGATGGCGTTGGTCGACCTCGTGGCGCTGGCCGAGCGGAATGGCGTGGTACTGTCGATCGACTTCACCGCGCAATGGGCCGAGATGATCCTCGCCGACGAGGAGAAGACGGCCGCGGTGGACGGTTGGCTCGTGGACGGGCACGAGATCGGCTGTCACCACCATCCGTATTGGACGCTACTCGAGCGACCCGCTACATGGGACGGATACACCAACGCCGCGGTCGACGAGATCCTCCCCCAGCACCGCGCCGACTACCGAGGCACGATGGACGACTACATGACGCTGCTCGAAGCGTTGCCCGGAGAGCGCCGCTCCGGCTGTCTCGGGCTGTCCGACCCCCGTGACGAAGCCGATTGGCTCTGCTCGCTTGTCTACTCGACGGGCGGTCACGCGGTCGAGGATGCGGTCAGCCGGGCGGTCGACCGGACGATCGGCGGATGCGAGGTGAGTGAGATTGGCCATGCGTTGCTCGTCGGGGCCGAGCGCGGTGCCCTTCGCGCGCTGTACGAGGAGACCGACGAGGACGCGATCTTCGGTGTGGTCGGGCACGTCTACAACTACATCGCATTCCCTCTTGTGTTCGAACATTGGTTCGGCTTTCTGCAGGCGCGCGATCCGGCCGGGGAGCGGCGCGGAACGGTCTCGACGGTCCTTGACGCGCGAGGCTCGCCGGGCTAGCCCGGCGGGCGAGCCGCCCTCGACCCGGATGGCGTCGAGCGACCGGGCCGCGACGCCGCAAGCAGCCCGGTGAGGACGAGCAGACCGCCGACGGCCGTCCGCCACGTGAACACCTCGTCGAGGACAACGATGCCGAGGAGGACGGCAACGACCGTGCTGAATGGCACGATCAGGCCGGAGCGGACGGCGCCGATCCGGCGGAGCAGCCAGTACAGCAGGACGAACGCCATCGCCGATCCGACGAACGCCATGTACAGGAGCGAGGTCCAGGCCATCGGCGTTCAGCGGAAACTCGTCGGCGCGCCCTCGGACATCCATCCGACGGCCAGGAGCGGGAGACAGCCCGCGGTCATCTGGACGGTCGTCAGGATTGCAGGATCGAGATGACCGCCGGATCGGCGGATCAGCACCGACGATACCGCGGCAACGGCTGCCCCGACGAGGATGGCGACAGCGCCCCACAATGCCAGCGCGTCCTCGATCCGGAGTTGCCGCGAGAAGATGATCGCCACCCCGGCGACGCCGACGAGGACGCCCACTAGCTTCCGCGCCGTCATCCGCTCCTCTGCGACGAGGAAGTGGGCCAGAACGAGGACGAACAGCGGCATCGTCGAGAAGAGGATCGACGTCAGCCCGGCGGAGATATGGTTCTCTCCCCAGAAGACGAGGCCGTAGTCGAGACCGAACGTCAGGAGTCCGGTGCCGATCATCAGTGTCCAATCCCGTCCGGCCCTCGGTAGCTTCGTCCGGCGGACCGCGAGAAGCGTCCACATCCCCACGGAAGCGAATGCGAACCGGAGACCGGCCAGGGTAAACGGCGGGACGTCCTCCAAGCCGAGCTTGATGAACAGCCACGTCGATCCCCAGACGATTCCGAGGAGCAGCCAAACCCACGTCGTACGACTCACTCGGACCTCCTCGGAGGGAGATTCAACGCCCAACGGGCGAACCGGTCTTGGGAATCGAACGGGGGTGCCGATACGGGGTACAACGGTCCGACGAAACGGGCGTGGCGGCTCGACCCGGCCCGAACACCGGCTCCGTTTCGGCTCTCCGGCTAGCTTCTCTCTTCGCGATCGAGGTACTGAATGATCGCGTCGACGACGAGGTAGTTGAGCGATCGATCGCGCTTCTCGCCGAGTGCGCGGAGTCGTTCAACGACCTGGAGCTTCTGCGCCTTCTCCGGAATGTAGACCGAGATCATCGGCGCGGTTCTGGTTCGTCGCATGTCCCCTCACCTCGCGCTGATTGTGCCTAGAAATCCCTTCAGGTCAAGTGGGAAACGGGGGGATTCGATCTGTCCACCCCAGCGGCGCACCAGGAAAGGGAGCTAGCTGGGCGTGGAGAGCAAGAGGCAGACGAGGCATCCGACGGCGATTCCGACTGCAATGGCTGCAGAGAGGATCCACCAGCGAGCTCTGCCGATCATCACACCTCCTGTCCGCCGAGTGGCGCACTGGCCACCGCACACGAGTTGCTCGGTGCCCATCGGGGAAAAACCTACACCATGATCGGAGTCCATGCAAATCCGATAGCTACCGTCGCGGAGGCTGGACATCGCGGACAGCAATCGTCGATGATGCCGTTGCGACGGCCGCGGCCTCGCGGAAAGGGTGGTGCGACATCCGTGAACGTCTTGATCGGTCTGGCGGCGTCGGCGCTGCTGGCATGGATAGGGTTGCTGCTCGGACGAGGCCTCTTCTGGTGGCCGTCACCGCGACTCGAGCCGTCGGCCCCGTCGGGCGGACGACACGCGTCGGTTGTCGCAGTGATCCCCGCGCGCAATGAGGCGAAGGTGCTCCCGAAGACCCTCCCGTCCGTTCTGGGGCAGGAGTACCCGGGACCGTTCCGGACGATCGTCGTCGACGATCGAAGCGAGGACGGAACCGGCGACGTGGTTCGCGCCCTGGCGGAGACGCACGGCGCGTCGGACCGCGTGCAGATCGTTTCCGGGGAGCCGTTGCCCGCCGGCTGGCGCGGCAAGGTCTGGGCGATGCACCAGGGAGTGCAGGTCGCCTCCGGTGCTGGGGCGCAGGCCGGAGAGACGCACATGGACGCGGACGTGAGAACGGCTCCGGCCGTTCTCGCCCCTGCCGAGCCTCCGGCCGGGCAGGCTGACTTCCTTTGGCTCACCGATGCCGACATCACGCACGCGCCGTGGGTGCTTCGCGCGCTGGTCGACCGCGCAGAGGCGGAGCCTCGTGACCTGGTCTCGACGATGGCGAGGCTTCGGGTCGACTCGTGGTGGGATCGGCTGCTCGTTCCGGCGTTCGTCTACTTCTTCGCGAAACTGTATCCGTTCCGCTTCGTCGCGAACGCACGGCGACGGACCGCCGGCGCCGCGGGCGGGTGTGTCCTCGTTCGATGGACCGCGCTCGAGCGAGCAGGCGGGCTTGCAGCGATGCGGTCGGCACTGATCGACGATTGCACCCTCGGTCGCCTGATTCAATCCTCCGGCGGGCGGCTCTGGCTCGGATTCTCTGACGGCGTCCGGTCGATCCGCGGGTACGGGAGCCTGGCGAGCGTCTGGGAGATGGTCGCCCGTTCCGCCTACACCCAGCTCGGCCACTCGCCGCTTGCACTCCTCGGCACGGTGGTTGGGATGCTCTTCCTGTACCTGCTCCCGCCGTGTGCGTGTGTAGGTGGAGCGATCGCGTATGCGCTCGGCGTGCACGGGGCACTGTGGCTGCTTGCGCTTGGGGGGGCGACGTGGACGCTCATGGCGCTGAGTTTCGTCCCGATCGTCCGGTACCACGGGGCACCCGCTTGGGTCTCCCGTCTCCTGCCGGTCGCGGGCGTTCTGTACACCGCGATGACCGTTTCCTCGGCCTGGCGACATGCGAGGGGACGGGGCGGTGCATGGAAGGGCCGGACGTACTCGCCGGGCGGTTGACCGCGACGGCGGATCGCGTACCCTGCGCGTGGGGAGGGATGATGTGCGAGCCTACGAAGGTCCTCGTGTACACCCGGGAGTCGAGTGCGCCGTATCGCGCCCGACTGATCGATTCGGCGAATGTGTGCTACCTGTTCTGTGAGTCCGAAGAGGACGTAGCGGCGCACGTTCGGGAGTCGGATGTGGTTCTCGGTTCGGTCGCCTTCCCGGCTCGCCTTCTGAAGGATGCCGAACGGCTCCGGTGGATCCAGGTGACCGGTGCCGGTGTCGACGCCTTCCTTGCGCAGGGCGAGCTTCCCGTTGACATCCTGCTGACACGAGTCGATACGTCGTTCGGCGAACAGGTGGCGGAGTACGTCGTTGCCCATCTCCTCGCCCACGTTCAGCGCGTGCGTGATGTGTATCGGCTTCAGGCGCAGAAGCGCTGGGAGCCTCTGGAGAGGAAACTGCTCACTGGACGCACGATCGGGATTGCCGGCACCGGGGCCATCGGGCAGGTGATCGCCCAGCGAGCGCGCGGCATCGGGACGAGGACGGTCGGCTTGTCTCGCACGGGCGGCTGCCCGGAAGGGTTCGACGTCACCTACGGACCGCGGGCGCTTCGTGCGTTCCTCTGCGAGCTCGACGTGCTCGTTCTCTGCCTGCCGCTGACGCCGGAGACACGCGGGCTGATCGGCGGAGACGAGCTGGCGAGTTTGAAGCGCTCGGCGATCCTCGTGAACGTCGCGCGCGGCGCGGTTGTCGACGAGCCGGCGTTGATCGAAGCGTTGCGGGCCGGCCGGCTCGCCGGCGCGATCCTCGACGTCTTCGCTGACGAGCCCCTTCCGGTGTCGAGTCCGCTCTGGGCGATGGAGAACGTCACGATCACGTCGCACCATGCGGGGCTGAACGCACCGGATGAGATCATCGATTACTTCCTCGAGAACCTCGAGCGGTTCCGGACCGGCGTGCCGCTCCGAGGTCTCGTCGATCCGCAGCGCGGATACTGACGGCGTCCTGCATCAGTGCGGACGTCGCGCCGAGAACGGCGCTTCGTGGTCGAGTTCATCCGATGAAGCTGTCGGAGCTCATTCGGGTTGCGTAGTCGCGGGATCGATCGCATGCTTGCGGTATGAGCGATGGCATCGTTTGCCGGCCGATCGGGGTGATCCGATCGCCTCACACCGACCCGAAGAAGACGCCGATCCAGCCACGCTACGCGCGGGGGATCGAGGGACGTGTGGAGATCGAGCCGGTGTTCGAGGAGGGCCTTGACGACCTCGATGGCTTCTCTCACGTCGTATTGCTGTACCACTTCGATCGGGCCCGGCCGGTGCAGATGAAGGTCGTTCCGTACCTCGACGACGCACCGCGCGGCGTCTTCGCGACCCGCGCCCCGGCGCGCCCCAATCCGATCGGGATGAGCGTGGTCCGTCTGCTGCGCCGCGATGGGCGGATCCTTCACATCGCCGACGTCGACGTGCTTGACGGTACCCCACTGCTGGACATCAAGCCGCACATCGCGCGTTTCGGAGTCGAGGGTCCGGTCCGCTCGGGATGGCAAGAGCGCGTGGCCGAGGCCGACGCCGAACGGCGCGGGCGGCGCCTACCCGGATGAGCTGAGCCGTTGGTTGATCTCGACGACATTCCCGTCCGGATCATGGAAGTGCGCGGTCCGAACGTCCCAATCGGCGTGGGTTCGCGGTGCGAGGGCGAACCTCACGCCCCTCTCCTCGAGCTCGCGATGGGCCGCATCGACGTCGTCGACAGCGAAGACGAGGACGACATGGCCTCGCCCCTCGCCCTGCGGCTCGGGCAAACCGAGTGCCTCGATCATCCGTGCCCGCTGAAACAGCGCGAGTCGGACACCCGGGACCTCGAACTCGGCGTAGCCCGAGTCGATGTCACCCTTCAGAACATGCATCCCCAGCACGTCTCGATAAAACCGGAACGACCCCCTGTAGTTGTCGACCAGGAGCCGCACGTAGTTGAATCGGAACTCCATGTTGTCCACCTCCACCGCCAGCGTCATGCCGTGGCGCGGCGGTTTCGTGGACGCCGCGTGGGGATTCGGTGACGGCGGTTGACGAGCGGGCGCGTCCGAGAGAGACTGACGTGAGGCGCCGAAGGGAGAGCTTCATGCATCGTGCGATCGGCCGATTCGCGGTCCCTGCCCTGCTGCTGTCGGCGGCACTCGCCGGCAGTGCGTGCACCGTCTTCTCCTACGCGGGAGACGGCGTTCTCCTGTTCGGCAACAATGAGGACTACCCGTACCTCGAACCCCACATCTGGTTCCTCGAGGGGCGGGTGCCATACCACGGGGTCCTCTGCCTCGGATGGGCCGACTGGTCGCTCCAGGGGGGGATGAACACCGCCGGCCTCTGTTTCGACGCGACCGGGTCGACGTCGACCCTGCTCAACTGGCACAAGGAGAAGGCGGCCGCACCGCACGGCTGGCCGAGGATGATCCTGCAGCAGTGCGCCACCGTCGATGAGGTCGAGGCGTTTGTCCGACGGTACGACTTCAGCTCGAAGGGGATGGCGCAGTTTCTGTGGCTCGATCGGAACGGCGACTCGCTCGTCATCACGTCGAGTGCGGAGGGGGAAGTCGTCTTCCTCAAGCAGTCGGGCGGATACCGTGTGATTACCAACTTCAACGTGACCGATCCGTCGTATGGGAGCTACCCGTGCTGGCGATACGACACGGCGGATCTGATGCTGCGACGGATCGAGGACGGCTCATCGACGCCGTCGGTTCCGGTGTTCCGGTCCATTCTCAACGGGACCCACCAGCCGGGGTGTACGGCCTACTCGAATGTCTTCGATCTGATGACGCTGGCGGCGTACGTCTATCGGGATCACGACTTCCGCAACGTGCGCGTGATCGAGCTGGCGGAAGTGCTGGACGACGGGCCGCCGTCACCAATGACGCTCGATGCGTACTTCGAGGCGACCGCTTCCGACTGACGTCGGATGGCACCGCACGGGGCGGAAGAGTCGATGACGTGAGCGGGTCCCACGCGGTGTATACGACGGTGAGCGTAGCGTTTGTTGCAACAGCTTAGAAGATCCGGTACCCTCCATGCGGAGCGGCCATGGTAGGCATCCGCGATGACCCTCGAGTACGGGCTGTTTGCGCGGTTCTCCTCCTCGGTGTGGGACTGGCCGCTTGCGCAACGGAGCCGCAGATGGTGGAGCCGGGCTACTACCTGGAGCAGATCTTCCAACCGTTGCTTGTGGTGCCGAATCACCTCGCTGTGAGCCCTTCCGGGATCATCGTTGTCACGGAGTGGTCGAATCAGGAACGCGTCGCCCGGCTCCACGAAGACGGATCCGTGAGCACGTATGCCCAACCCTCCTCGGGTCATCACTTCGATGTCGCCTTCGACTCGGCGAGCAACCTCTACGTGGGGGACGGACCGAACAACCTTTGGCGGGTATCAGCCGGCGGTGAAGTCAGTCTGGTTGCCCAGGACGTGTACGGGTTCAGCCTCGACATCGGTCCGTCCGGAGACATCTACGCAGCGGGGAGCGGAAACAGCTTCGTGCAGCGGATCACTCCGAGTGGGGATGTCTCCGTCTACGCAGACGGGTTCGTTCAGGCGACGGCGGTGGCCGTCTGCCCGATCAACGAGGACGTCTTCGTGTTCGACATGCTGGCGGGGACGATCTGGAGGGCCGTCCCCGGCGGGGCACCGATTCCCCTTTCCACGGGACTCGTCCATGAGGTGAGCGGCATCGACGTCGCGCCCGACGGAACCCTGTACTACGCCGCAATGGGGCACCTCTACACCGTGTCCCGAGCCGATGGAGAGCGGACGGAGCTCGCTTGGGTGCGGGATGTCTGCGGCAATCTCGGTACGGGAGACTTCGACAGCGCCGGCAAGCTGATCGCCGGCGGCACGTCATCGATTCTCCGTGTGGATCTCG
>Ga0272443_10003809_pt1 | contig 17304 bp, 21 predicted proteins | sample SSMAcet12_FD_193581 | JGI IMG/M metagenome (GOLD analysis project Ga0272443, IMG submission 193581) | Marine sediment archaeal communities from Little Sippewissett salt marsh, Falmouth, MA, United States - SSM-Acet-12 | ecosystem: Environmental > Aquatic > Marine > Wetlands > Sediment ... | reverse complement strand
GAAACTGCGTCTTTCCCGGGAATCAAGCTGATGGGAATCTTCCGGCATATGATCTCCTCCTTTTAGAAGGAGTATATGCCATGCCTTGCCACGCTTGTGAAGATGGGGTTAAATGGCCGCTTACGTTTGATGCAACACCAAGAATATATTTATTATTTACCTCTTGAGCAATTGCAGAAGAATAAAAAAGTGATAATAAAAATGAAAAAACGATTGCAAACTGACAAATTTTACGCATTGAGACATTTAATTGATAAGATTTCTGTTTTTTACTAAGCAAATGAATACACATAATATACCTCCTAAGAAAAAGAAAAATTGGCCAATGGATACTGATCGAATCATTGTTGAGTTATTGAAAATATAGGTTGAAAAAATATTGGTGTTATCAAATGGTATGGTAAGGATTATTGGGGTCGCGTCTGTTATTGCACCATAAGCACAATAACCAAATAATATACTGATGCCTTCTATGAAAAATGACCATAATAATAATGAATTCCATTGGAGAATGAGTTTTGGATTCTCTTGCCCATGATTATGAATGGCGACCTGTATATACAGAGCAGAAATACCAGCGCAAATGCCCACTGAAAGCGTGGAGAGAAGGTCAATTTGAGATGAAATGGATTGAATTATTTGAATGGCAATTTCTGATGATTCCATTTGAAAAAAACCTCATTCAAAGAAGTAAAAAAAATTTGATTAGCCAAACAAAGGCTATTGTTGACGCAATACCAATAGGATCCCTCCTTGAAATTCTATAAAAAACAAGGAATATGAAGTGTCTGGTCAGCGAGTTGCAGAAAACAACAATCAAGTATTGTGCGAAGCAATTGATACACAGATAGAGGAAAGAAAAGAATTATCGTGATCATTAATACATATTAAAAAAAAATCAAGATGTTTTTACATAGGCTGATGAGATCCGCAGGAACGAAGATTTTCTAAACCTCTAAAATATTTTTTAAAATGATAGGCACAAATGATAGATCAATATAACATCCAATTAGATGACCTGCCTCCCGATTTCCGGGACATCGCCAAGACAATCGGCCTGGAACCAACGCTGAAATTGGTCCAGGCCCGTAGCGGTGAAGGCATCTATGTTCCCAAGGTGGACAAGGTCTGCCGGGCTGCCCGGGATCGTGCCATCCGCTCCGAGTTTACTGGAACCAACCACCGGGAACTGGCCCGCAAATATGGGCTGACAGTGGTCTGGATTCGGTCCATCGTCGGCCAATCTCCAACACGCCCCTCCGGCGTGGACATCGTTGATAAACAAATCCCCTTGTTCTAACCTGCGATAGTCTTCCTACATGCCCGCCGGGCAAGCCCCTACAAAAAGCACTTTTCTCAATCCCTTTATTTGAGATTCATTCCCATCCCCACTAATTCTGATTCTCGATGAGCCGGCAAATGGTGTGCTCTCATCGGTTCTTACCTCCTGACGACGGGGAGGCCGTCTTTATGGTGGGGCGGTCTCCCTAAAACCGGTTTTGATCCGGAGAAAATCATGCCTGCCAACTTTGACATCGCAATCGAAAAAACCCTGGCCCACGAGGGCGGTTACGTCAACGATCCTGAAGACCCGGGCGGCCAAACCAAGTTCGGGATCTCCAGACGCGCCTATCCGCATATTCATATTTCCACCCTGACCCGCGAACAGGCCATCGCCCTGTATAAGCGCGACTATTGGACCGGCCCGGGCTTCAACCGCATCGACAACCCGACCATCGCCGCCAAAGTCTTCGACCTGGGTGTCAACATGGGCGCCGGCTGCGCCGTCAAACTGCTCCAGCAGGCGGTCAATCGCTTCGGAGAATCCCTCACAGTCGACGGGCAGCTCGGCCATAAGACCGCAACGGCGGTCAACACCTTCCCGCATCCCGACGCCCTGCTCATGGCCCTGAAGATCGAAGCGGGCAACCATTACTTTGTCATCGGCAAGCCTCGGTTTCTGGCCGGCTGGCTTAATCGCCTGGCCCAATAGGAGACTGCCTTGAACGATGTCTTCCAAAAAATCCTGACCGGCGTGAAGGCCGTGGCCCCCATTGCTGCCAACCTGGTGGTGCCTGGTTCCGGAACCCTGCTCGAAGGCTTGATGCGCGTGGTCACCGGTGACGGCCCGGACACGCCCATCGAGGCGGTGGCAGAAAAGATCGCCGCCGATCCTGCGCTGATGGTTCAGCTTCAGGAAAAAGCCATGGAGCACGAGGCTCGCCTGGCGGAGATCGAGGCCAGAAAACTCGAATCCGTCAACCAGACCATGCGGGCAGAAAGCACCAGTGAACGCTGGCCTCAGTACTCCTGGCGGCCGTTCAACGGGTTCACATTCCCGTTGGCAGTCCTGCTGATTTATGCCGCGCTGCCGGCATGCGGCAAGACCGTTCCTGACGTGCCCGAAATGGTCTGGGTGGGCTGGCTGTCCATCCTGGGTGTGGCCACCTGGGACCGAGGCAAAGAAAAACGGACCAAGGCCGGAGAAACCAAGCCCGGGCTGATCGCAGGTGCCATCAAGGCCCTTCGGGGTTGACGCCATGGATGAAGGCGATCGCGGCCTGCTGGCTGCCCTGCAGCACATGAAGGCCGCCCTGGCCGCACACCGGTCAAGGCAAAATCAAGGAGAATCGCTGATGTTTTGTGAGGACTGCGACCAACCGATTCCAGAATCACGGCGGCAGGCCATGCCGGGTTGCACCCGTTGCGTATCCTGCCAGCAGAAAGCCGAGTCGCATGCCTGACATCGATTACACGGCCTGGCGGTTCTGGATCGATATCGCCCAGGCTGCCGGCACCATCATCATCGGGGTGTACGTGTGGATGGTTAATCGCAAAAAGGCCGTGGAGAAACGCTTTGCCAAGATCGAAGCGGTCTTCGACAAGCGATGCGCCACGCGAAAGGCGCAAATCGAGACCCTCGAGAAAAACGGGGCCTCCTTAAAAATGCAGCTGGAACACATGCCCAACCACCAGGACATCAAAGAATTGTACGGGAGAATCGATTTGCTCAACGGTTCCCTGTCAGAGCTGAACGGGAGGCTGGTAGGCATTAACCGGGCGGTGGACCTGATCAACGAGTTTTTAATCAACCAGGGCGGCAAGGGGGCACATTCGTGAATTTCTTTGAGCTTAAAACCGCGGATATGAGGCTGGTCATGCTGCGCTCCATGGCCGAGGACGGCAACTCGCTCAACGAGTCCATGCTGCAGTCTGTCCTGGAACTGTTCGGCCACAGCGTCAGCCGCGACAAGGTGCGCACCGAGATGCGCTGGCTGGAAGAGCAGGACCTGATCCATGTCGATTCAGTGGCCGGCGTCCTGGTTGGACGGCTTACCGGTCGCGGCGATGACGTGGCCGCCGGCCGCTGCCGACTTGACGGCATAAAATGCCCCCGGCCGAAAGGATAGGCGCGTGGTCAAGCAACAATCCTCCATCGATCGCCTGCCGGAAGATATCCGCACCCAGCTGCATGAGCTGCTGCGCGATCCGCGCGTGACCCAGATGGACGCCACCCGCCGGATCAACGCGATCCTGGCCGAGCAGGATCATGAGCTGCTCAGCAAATCCGCAGTCAACCGATACGCCGTGCGCATGGATAAGATCGGCGCCCGGATCCGGCAGAGCCGTGAAGTCGCAAAAATGTGGATAGGCCGCCTGGGCGCCGAGCCCCAGGGGGAAGTGGGGAAGCTACTCAACGAAATGGTGCGCAACCTGGCATTCGAGGCCACCACAGAAATGCTCGACGGGGAAGCGCCCATCGAGCCTAAAATGCTCAAAGACCTGGCGATAGCCATCGAACGCCTGGAGCGAGCGGCCAGCGAGAACGTCAAGCGCGAAGAGGAGATCCGCAAACGCGTTCTGGAAGAGGCGGCCAGCATTGCCGGGACCTCTGCTAAAAAGGGCGGCCTGAGCGATGCGGCTGCAGACGAGATCCGCAAAAAGATCCTTGGGGTGGTCAAGCGATGAAAGGTTGGAGCGGCAAAGAAAACCGGGCGCTGCGCGATCCGGTGGTCGATGACCAGGCCCCGGAGGTGTTTTTGACCTATCAGCAAACCTGGTCGGCCGACGACAGTCCGGTCAAGGTGATCGAAAAATCCCGCCGGATAGGCCTGTCCTGGGGCGAGGCCGGAGAGGACGCCCTGCTTGCCGCAAGCGATGCCGGCATGGATGTCTTTTATATCGGCTACAACAAGGACATGGCCCTGGAGTTCATCGAGGACTGCGGCGCCTGGTCCAAGTTTTACAACCAGGCCGCCGGCGAGATCGAGGATTTTATCTGGGAGGATGAAGGCGAAGAGAAAAAGAGCATCCAGGCCTTTCGGATCCGGTATCCCTCGGGCTGGAAGATCGTGGCCCTGTCATCGCGTCCTGCCAACCTTCGCGGCAAGCAGGGCAAGATCGTTATCGACGAAGCGGCCTTTCACGATGACCTGCCGGGCCTGCTCAAGGCCGCCATGGCCATGCTCATGTGGGGCGGCCGGGTGGTGGTGATCTCCACCCACAACGGAGACGATCATCCCTTCAACGAACTGGTCACCGAGATCCGGGCCGGTAAGAAGCCCTACAGCTTGCACCGGGTTACCATCGACGATGCCCTCGAGCAGGGCCTGTACCGGCGCATCTGCCTTCGACTGGGTAAACCCTGGTCCCGGGAAGGTGAGGATCAATGGCGGGACAACCTGTTCGATTTTTACGGCGACGATGCTGACGAGGAACTGCTTTGCATCCCGGCCATGGGCGGCGGGGCCTATCTCACCCGGGTGATGATCGAAGGGATCATGTCAGAGGATGTCCCGGTGCTGCGCTGGTCGCCGCCGGCCATGGATTTTGTCCACTGGAGCGATGTGGCCCGCTACAAGGAAATGGCCGACTGGTGCGAAGAATACCTCGAGCCGATCATGGCCCTCACCATTCTGGACGATCGCTGCAGTTGGTTCGGCGAGGATTTTGGACGCACCTGCGATTTGACCGTGATCTGGCCCCTGCAGAGTTTGCCGGGTCTTTCCTACCATACGCCCTTTGTCCTGGAACTGCGCGACTGCCCTTTCACCCAGCAGGAGCAGGTGTTGTTTTACCTGGTGGACCGGTTGCCCAAACTGGCCGGCGGTGCCCTCGATAAAGGCGGCAACGGCGCGTTTCTGGCCGAGCGGGCCATGCAGCGCTACAGCGAGGACCGCATCCACGAAATAAACCTCTCCCAGGCCTGGTACCTGGAGAACATGCCGCCCATGAAGGCCTGCTTCGAAGACCGCACGTCCACCATGCCCAAGGACAACGATATCCTGGACGATTTTCGGGCCATCAAGAAGATCCGCGGCATTCCCCGGGTACCGGTAGACGAACGCACCATGAGCAAACACGGCGGTAAAAGACACGGCGATGCGGCCGTGGCCAAGTGTTTGGCGGTCTATGCCGCCCGGACCTTCGAATATTACGACAGCGTGCCCCAGGTACTCAGCTCCGGCAGCCGGGCCATGATCGACCAGACCGCCGGGTATTATCACCGGCCTCGTATGTCGGCCTATTAAAGGTATGCGATGAAACTGTTCATCTCACCCACCCAGTTCGTCGAGTTAGAAAAAGACCAGGAACTCCTGGGATCGGACATCGCCATCCGCAGCCGGTCCATGGACTGGTGGGGCATGTTCGGTTACCTGCCGGATCCGGATCCCGTCCTGGCCCGGCTGGGCCTGGGGCTGGAGGTGTACCGCAACCTGCTCACCGACGCGCATGTCTGGAGCTGTTACGACAGCCGCAAATCCGGGGCGCTTTCCTGCGAATGGGAGATCCGGGCCGGTGGTGATTCTCAGGCTGACAAAAAGGCACTGAAGATTGCCGAGGAAAGCCTGGCCCGGTTGGATGTTTACCAGATCATCCTCGAAATGCTCGACGCCCCGTTTTATGGCCTGAGCCCCGTTGAGATCTCCTGGTCATACGAGGGCGGCCAATGGCTGCCCCAAAAGGTGGAAGGCAAACCGCCCGAGTGGTTCGTTTTCGACGATGAGAACCGCATGCGCTTTTTGTCTGCCAACAACATGACTGACGGTGAACTGCTTCCGGTGGGCAAGTTCCTCATGGCCCGTCACCATGCCACTTATCAGAACCCCTATGGCGAGCGGGTTCTCTCACGTTGTTTCTGGCCGGTGGCGTTCAAGAAGGGCGGGTTCAAGTTCTGGGCGGTCTTTACGGAAAAATTCGGCATGCCTTGGCTGGTCGGCAAGGTGCCCCGGGGCACCGGCGATCCGGACCGGGCGCAGTTGCTCGATCACCTGGTGAAGATGGTCCAGGACGCCGTGGCCGTGATCAACGATGACGAGGCCATCACCCCCATCGAGTTTCAGAGCAAAAGTGCTTCGGCAGACATCTATGAAAGACTGATCTCGGCCTCCAACCGAGAAATCTCCAAGGCCATCTTAGGGCAAACCCTGTCCACCGAGCTGGACGGCAAGGGCGGCAGCCGGGCGGCGGCCCAGGCCCACCTCGAGGTTCGCGACGACATCGTTGAAAAGGATAAGCGCATGGTTCGGACCGGCATGAACCAGCTGCTGGCCTGGATCAGTGAACTGAACGTACCCAACGCTACACCCCCAGAGTTCGTCTGGTTCGAAGAGGACGATGTCCAGCAGGACCGCGCCCAGCGCGATACCGAGCTGACCAACCAGGGGGTGAGGTTTACCGCCGGCTATTACAGCCGGGTCTACAATCTCGAGGACGATGACTTCTCATTGGGTGCTCCGAAAACTCCGGACAAACCCACCGGGAAAGAATTCTCAGAAATAACCCCAAGGCAGGCACCGGAGGGTCCGGACCTGGCCGATCAGATGGCCGGCCGACTCGATGCGGAGGCGGCCGGACCGGTCGAAGACCTGATCGAACCGGTCCGCGACCTGGTCAAGGACGCAGCCGGCATGGAAGAGATCCGGGACCGCATGATCGATCTGTATCCGGATATGGATGCCAGTGACCTGGGTGTCCTCATGCAGCGGGCCATGACGGCAGCCAACCTGGGCGGCCGGGCCGAGGTGATCGACGGTAAATGACGAGAAATGAGAAAAACGCCTGAGAGCCCCAAATTTGAACGATCGATGCCAGGGACGGCCAACGGGTCGTCTCAAAAACCGTTAAACAAATCTGAGCAGATTTAAACGCGGTTTAGAAAGAATTAACGCCCATGCCGGAGACGATTTACCAGGATCTGCCATTTGAGGAGGCAATTGCCTTTTTTCGGCAGAAAATAGATCTGGCCACCGCCACCTGGACGGACATCTGGAAGGCCGAGCACACCAAGGCCTTCGTGGTGGCCGGGGCGATCAAGGCCGACCTGCTCCAGGATCTTCACGATGCGGTCGACCGGGCTATCTCAGAAGGCACTACCCTGGAGACGTTCCGGAAATCCTTTGACGAGATCGTGCAAAAGCATGGCTGGAGCTACAAGGGCGGGCGAAACTGGCGCACCCGGGTAATCCTGGAGACCAACATCCGCACGGCCTATGCCGAGGGGCGCTGGCAGCAGATGACCGATCCGGAACTGCTCAAGTTGAGACCATATCTGCTCTATCGCCATGGGGACAGCCGCAACCCGCGGCCCCATCACCTTGCCTGGGACGGTTTGGTGCTGCCCGCTGACGATCCCTGGTGGCATACCCACTATCCGCCCAACGGCTGGGGCTGCAAGTGCCGGGTGTTCTCGATCTCTCACCGGGAGCTTGCCGCCATGGGCAAAAGCGGTCCGGACACGGCGCCGGATGACGGCAGCTACCAGTGGACGGATAAACGCACCGGCCAGGAATACACGGTACCGGCGGGTATCGATCCGGGCTGGGATTACAACGTGGGCGAGAAAACCGACTGGGTGCCGGACGTTACCAAATACATGGCCGGTTTAGAAAAATACCTCACGCAAGAACTGGAGCAATACCTATGACATTCGCATTCAAGGGGTTTGACGACTGGGTGGAGATTTTTCAGGGCGGCCGGCAGACCGACAGCAACGGGGTTGTTCATGACGGTGATCGTTTGGTCGACCAGGCCGTGGCCACCTTCAAGCCGAATTTTCACGAGCCGCCGGCTGTTGTCGGCCATCCCAAAGATGACAGCCCGGCCTACGGCATGGTCCAGGCGGTCAAGGCCGATATCCGCGACGGCAAGAAGATTCTGCTAGCCCGGTTCAAGGATGTGCATCAACCGTTTGCAGAAATGGTGCAGTCGGGACGGTTCCCCAAGCGGTCGGCCGCTTTTTATCCGGACGGCCGGTTGCGCCATGTGGGGTTTTTAGGCGCCATGCCGCCGGCGGTCAAAGGGCTCAAGAACATCGCCTTTGCCGACGGCGAAAGCATCGCTTTTGAATTTGATCAGTCCAACCCACCAAAAAAGGAGTCGACCATGAAGTTCTCAGAGTTTTTTGAAGCGTTCAAGATCTGGAAGAAGATCGAAAAGGATCCCGATGCCGCGATCGATACCAGCGGGGCAGGGCAGGGGACCACCTTTTCCGAGGCTGATGTGGACGCGGCAAAGAAAAAGGCAGTCGAAGAGGCCGAAGCCCGGGTGCGGGCCGAGTTTGCCGAGACCCAGCGCACCGAAAGCAAAAAGCGGCGCGACGCCCAGGTGGCCGAGTGGGTCGAAAGCCAGGTGGCTGCCGGCGTCATTCCCCCTGCGATCCGGGACAATGGGCTGGTGGCCTTCATGCAGGGCCTGCCCGATGAGCAGATCCAGTTCGCCGAGGGCCAGGAAAAGCAGTCCGGCCTGGATTGGTTCAAAGGCTTTATCGGCACCCTGGGCAAAAGCCCGCTGTTCGCCGAGATCGCCACCAAGGATGCGGCCGGCAAGCAAAAAAGCGAAGCCGACGCCGAGATCGCCCTGGGCAAGGAGATCGGCCAGCGGGCCAACCGGTAAACCGGGCAACCGGTAATCAGAATTACCACCTTTCATTAATAAAGGAGAAACCGTCATGGCAGAAAATCTGGACACTGCAGTCGTCAGCCAGCTGATCGCCGGCGACACCCACGAACTCAAACCGGTCACCATCGCCAGCGGCGCCGGCGTTCTCGAACGCGGCACCGTGCTGGGCATGCTCAGCGCCAGCTTCACCTTCAACCAGTTTGACCAGGACGATGGCGTCAACGGCCTGAACGTAGCTCGAGCCGTCCTGGCCGAAGATATCGATGCCACCTCGGCTGCCGTCGAGGCCCAGGCGGTTGTGCTGGGCAAGCTGCGCGAGTCGGATCTGATCTGGCCCGGGGATATCGATCCGGCAGAAAAGCAGGCCGCTCTGCTCGACCTGCAGGACCGCGGCATTCCGGTCGACACCGACTGGGCGTAACCTGCCACTATTTAACTCAACCATTTAGGGAGGAACCCTCATGGACAACCTGTTTAAGATCCGGACCCTCACCGCTGCGGTTAACGCCATCAAGGCGCCCATGCGCAGGGTCTACAACCGTATTTTTGCCGGCTTCGAAAACATGCAGCCGTCGGACCGGCTGGCTTTTGACGTCATCTCCGGCAGCGAGAAACTGCTGGGCAACATCTCCATCTTCGCCCCGGCCGAAGTTGACGACAAAACCAACCGCAAAACCATCACCCTGGCCGCACCGCGCATCGCCAACAAGCGGTTTGTGGCCACCTCCGAGCTGAACGCTTACCGGGCATTCGGTGAAGCCGGGGTGGAGATGATGAAAAACCGCATTGCCCAAGAGCAGAAGGACATGCGCGGCAAGCATGACCGCACCCTGGAGTTCTGGGCGGTCAACGCCCTTAAAGGGGTTATCTACGACAGCGACATGACCACCGTTCTGGTGGACTACAACGTGGACGCCTCCCACCGGCCGACGCTGACCGGTACCGATCTGTTCACCGATCCGGACAGTAACCCCATCGCCAAGATCCGGGCCTGGAAACAGATGATCGAAGACGACTCTGCAGCCAGCATCGACTCCTGGGTGGCCTTTTGCGGATCCGGGGTGATGGACGCCCTGCTGGTCAACGAGGCGGTTCGCGAACTGCTCAAGACCGACAAGGGCAGCCAGATCGCCGAAAGCGGTCGCATCCAGCGCCTGGCCGAGGTGGAACTGGATGAGTACAACGGCTCCTACCTGGACGCCGCCAACACCCGCCAGCGCCTGATCTCTCCCGACGAGTTCCTGCTGGTGGGCATCTGCGACGAGCTTGCGGAGGTGCCATATGCGCCGGTGGTGGACGATGACGCCCCCGGCGGTGTGGGCAACGTGGGCGAGGGTGGTGCCGGGACCATGTTCTTTTCCAAGTCCTGGAAGAAAAAGGATCCGTCCGGGCGCTGGATCAAGTGCGAGTCCCGGCCGCTGCCGGTGCTCAAACGCCCCGGGGCCGTGGTCGACGCGACGGTGATCTAATCCCCGGGAGCTGAAGGATTCCATCTTAAACCAAGGAGAAACCCATGGACGTTATCGTAACCGGCAACCGCTGTGTCATCTACGAGGATGACACCTATTATAACGGCGATCGCATCGAGGACATCGATTCGAAAGAGGCCCGCCGCCTGATCAAAAAAGGCCATGCCCGGCAGGCTGGTGCAAGCGTGGTGATCGCCCGCACGCCGCCCATCGACGAAATGAAGGTGTCCGAACTCAAGGCGCTGCTCGACAAACTGGAAGTGGACTACCCTTCCGATGCGAAAAAGGCCGACCTGGTCGAGCTGGTGGAAAAACACACCGGCGCGCCTCCTGCGGAGTAGCCCATGGCCTACTGCACCCTGGACGATCTGAAGGAGAAGGTCAGCGAGGATGTACTGATCGAGCTGACCGACGATGACGAGGCCGGCGTCATCGACACCTCCCGGACCGATCGGGCGATGGCCGATGCCGAGTCGGAGATCGACTCCTATTGCGCCGCCCGGTACCGTGTGCCCCTTTCTCCGGTGCCGGGCATTGTCCGCAAGATCAGCGTGGACATTGCCATCTATAACCTGTTCCAGCGCAGGATCGGGGCCACCGAAGAGCGGCAGCGCGATTACAAGAATGCAGTCGCTTTTCTGCAAAACGTGGCCTCCGGCAAAGCGACCCTGGGCCAGCAGCCGGAACCGGAGGTTCCCGAAGAGAGCACCTCCCAGGCCAGCCTGGTGGGAACCCGGACCAAAATCTTCAGTCCCGATGTCATGGAGAAGTACTGATGGGCGGCATAACACTATCCATTGCTGCTGATGACAAAGAAGTCCGGAGCCTGTTCGCCAGGATCGAACGGCGGGGGGCCAATCCGCGGCCGGCATTCAAATCCATCGGCGAATATATGCTCCGGCGGACCGAGAAGCGCTTTCATGATGAAAAAGATCCGGAGGGCAACCCATGGACGCCGCTTTCGGCAGCGACGCTCAAAAAAAAGAAGCACCCCAAGATTCTGACCGAATCGGGGAACCTGCGCGGCCGGATCGTTTATGAAGTCGGATCTTCCTCCGTGGCCCTGGGAACCAACGTGATTTACGGCGCCATCCACCAGTTGGGCGGCCAGGCCGGTCGCGGCCATAAAGTCACCATTCCAGCGCGGCCGTACCTGGGCGTCAACGATGCGGATTTGAGAGAGATTGCCGCAATTTTAACCGACTATTTAACGGACATTTAAATCGCCATGATCCAGGAAAGCATCGACAGCATGATCACGGCCCTGAACGGCATCCCAGAAGTCACCGGCGAGGTCGACCAGTTTGCCGGCGAGATCGATGAGCTGAAAAAGAAACCCAAACGGCTGCCGGCATTGTGGGTTGTTTATAACGGCGCAACCTTCGATGACCGTGAGACGGAAGATGTCCAAGTCGACCACACCATGCGGTTTTCAGTGATCCTGATCGCCAAGAACCATCGCAGCCGGAAAGACGGCGCCGAAGCCTGCCACGTCATCATCGAAGGCGTTCGCGACCGGCTGCTTGGCCTGGTTATCGGTGACGGCGAGCTGTGGCCTGTTCATGAGCGCCTGGCGGTGGCCACCGGCCCACTGCTTGTTTACGAGCTGAACTACAAGCTCGGTGGCACATACCCGCCGCAGGATGACGATTAACGCCTAACCAATCAAAAGAGGAGTAAATCCCATGGGTACTTCGCAAAGAGGAAAAATCCAGATCGAGCTGGGTCGGAACCTGACCGATTTCGTTCCGATGGCCGACAGCGGAGATCATTTAACGTTCAACCACGGCACTCTGTATTCCGGCAAATCCGGCTATGAGCCCGTGATCCGGGCCAACGGGATCACCGAAGGCAGCAAACTGCTCTCGCCCCATGCATCCGACGACACCGTGGCCATTATCGCCCACAAGGCCCAGAGCAAGGGTGTCATTCATTCCATGGCGGCGGGCAGCCAGACGGTGACGCGTCCCACCACCGAGAATTTCAAGATTTCCTCGATCATCATGACCGATGAGGGAAATTACAGCGAGGTCGAGGGAGCCGAGGGGACGGAATTTTCTGAAACCCGAGGCGCCAATGGCGGGCCTCCATTACTTCCCGTCGATGCGGTCGAACTTGGCCAGGTTCGCATGAGTTCGCAGGCCAGCGCGGTCATCACCCAGGAAGAAATCTACCAGGACATGGGCCAGCATGCCGAGTACGCCGAATACCCGGTGCCGGAAGCGTTTCACCTGGGCAAGGGCTCCTATGCCGCCGTGGCCGCCGAGATCAACGCCCATGTGAAGTTCAACCAGGCGCTGCCCCTGAGCCATGCCGACACCAAGCCCAAGGGCGTTTATGTCAAGTACTACACGCCCTCGCTGACCACCCTGCTCAAAGTCCACGATTTCAGTGCGGCGGAACTGGGCGTCACCAAGTCCAGCGAGACCATGTACGAAGGGTCCGGGGTGTCCGGGGCCATCGGCTCGATGAAAGCCGACTCGGTGGGGGACGTCTCTTTTACCGTTTACGCCAAGGATGGCGTCACCGACGCCATTATCCGGGAAAAAGGCGAGGTGGTGACCGTCAAGTGGTTCCCGGATGCCAACAAGGCCCCGTATCTGCTCAGCCAGGGCATGCTGGGCGTCGTCCGGGATTTTCCGTCCGGCACCCAGAACAAGATCAATGCGACCGTCTATTGCCAGAGCCCGTCGGTGGAGTTCAGCTCATGATGAATATCGAAAAGTTCAGACAGGCCAGACATGAAAGGCGGACGGCCGTTGTGAAGGTGCCCGCGCTGGCCGACTTTTTTGACGAAGGCGAAAAACCCGAGATGACCGTCCAGATGCTCACCGGTCCCGAAGTGGCCAAGGCCAGGGAGCGGATCACGCGCAACGCTGTCGTCGAGCAGCTGATCGAAAAAATCGTCAGCGAAAAGGCCAGCAGCAAAATCGAGGCGATACAACAGGCCCTGGGCCTGTCCGACGATGTGCCCAACGACCTGGTGTACCGCATTGCCGTCTGCGAGTTCGGGGTGGCTTCGGTGGATCTCCAGCAGGAAGACTGCGTCAAGCTGGCCGACATCTGCCCGACCACGTTCTACGAAATCACTTCGAAAATTTTGGAGCTAACCGGCCTGGGGCAGGTGGCCCTGGGGGAATCGAACGCCTCTGGAACGACCGGCGAGTGAGAGAAGCTCTCGCGCTTTGTTCCAGGGGCCTCGGTGGACAGCGGTTTTTATTTGAAGTGCTCCCGGATGTCTTTCCCCAGGGATTTTTGACTGACATCGAAATCGCCTTGTGGGGCAGATTCTACGACGAACCGAAAAACAGGCCGGAATAATGGCAGACGTTACCCGCATAGTTGAAATTCTCTTTAAAGGCACGAATAAAATCGGGTCCACCATTACGTCTGTCGGCCGTGACCTCGACGATCTGAACCACCATGTCACCACGGTTGCCCAGCCATTTGCGGATTTGACCACGGCGGTTGTCAAGCTCGATGCCGTTCTGGCCGCCACGGCCGCTGCGGGCATTGCCTACTTTTACAGTGAATCGTCCAAACTGCAAAGCGCTACCACCGAACTGAAGAAAGTCATCGGTGACAATACCGAGGCCCTGGGCATCGCCAAGATCACGGCCAAGGAGCTGTCCAACGAGTACGGAGAATCCGCTGCATCGGTTCTGAGTTCAACCGCGGCCTATAAGCAGGCCGGCTTCGATATCCAGGGGGCCATGACCCTGGCCAAGGACGGCATGGACCTGGTCATTGCCGGCGAGCTCGAAGCGTCCACCTCCAGCGAAATTCTCATCGCATCGCTGAAAGGATTTAAAGCGCCGGCCGAAGATGCCCGGCGGTTGATCGACATCCTCAACGAGGTTTCCAATAACTACGCCACCGACATCGAACAGCTCGGGCGGGGCATGGCCGGGATCTCGCCCATCGCACGATCAATGGGTCTTTCCATGGAGGAAACCGCCGGTCTTGTCACGCCGGTGATCGAGGTATTCCGGTCCGGCGACGAAGCGGCCGTGGCCCTGAAAACCGGCCTGCTCAAGCTGATCGATGACAGCAAGCCGGTGCAAGAGGCCCTGGCTTCCATCGGAGTGGTCCAGAAGGATGCCAACGGGAACCTGCGTTCCGGCAAGGATATCCTTTATGATGTGGCCAAGGCCTTCCAGAGCCTTGAAGAGCCGCAAAAACTGTTCGTCACCCAGCAGCTGGTGGGTATCGAGCAAAGCGCCCGCATGGTGGAGGTGTTCGACGGCCTGAGCAAATCGTCCGAGATCACCGCCACGGCCATGGACGCCACCGGGTCTGCCGCCAAAGAAGTGGCCGAGCGCCTGAAGGACCCGGAGGTGGCGGTCAACCGCTTGATCCAGGGGTTCAAGAATCTGGCCTCTTCGGTTGGCGACGATTTCCAGGAGGCCGGTACCGGGGCCATCAACGGCATCACTGCAGTTTTAAACGCCCTCGAAAATTCTGTTGACGAAGGCGCTTTCGCTCCGATCCTGGACGCGCTGAACGATTATCTGGATGGGATTGAAGATAAACTGCTTGTTCTGTCCGAAAACCTGCCCGATGCCCTGGAGGATATCGACTATACGGGATTTCTCGAAGAACTAGAAAATATCCGGGAAACCATCGGCAGCCTGTTTGAAGATATCGATTTCAGCGATCCGGAGTCTCTTTCCCGCGCCATTCAAAAAGTCGTCGATTCGGCCGAAAGCCTGGTGAATTTCAGTGAAGGCATCGCTCGCGTTTTTGTGACGATAGGCGATTATGTCTCCGAAGCGATTGACTGGTTCAACGATCTCGATCCCGCCACCCAGAAACTGCTTGGCGGTCTGGCTGGTGCGGGGGCGGCGGTCACGGCCATTGCCGCTCCGATTGGGTTGGCGGTTGCCGCTTTGGGAAGCCTGACCACGGCCCTAACGGTTGCAGCCGCTGCCGGGTCCGCATGGCTTGGCCTGAAAATAGCCGACACGATCAATAAGGATCTCGATGCATCGAAAAGCCTTCTCGCAGAGCTTGAAAAAAGCGCTGCCGACTATCGTAAGGAGATCGAGAAATTAGAAAAGTCCAACACGACCCTATACAATTTATTTGCCGATGAAGGCGTTGACGACAAGGCAACCGTTCTTGATGGCCTGAAAAACAAGCTTCAGCTGGTCGAGGATAAAATCAAGATCGTCAGGGCGGAAGCTGCCGGCGAGGATATCTTTGCCGGCATGACCGATGACGCGGACGCCCTGAAAAACGCCCTTGCACATATTGCCCCGAAATTTACCGAAATCGAGGATAGCGCCAAAGAGTTAAAATCGGCCCTCGAACACAATACGCCGAGATTCACCGTCGACACCAATGAGGCAAAGCAAGCCCTTCAGGAGATCGAATATTGGGTCGGCGAGGGTGAAGATAAAGTTTTGCACACCATCATGGTCCCGGTCGACAAAAAGGAGATCGAAGAGGCCAAAAAAGCGGTTGAAGAAATCCCTGCCGAAAAACGATTGAAATTCGAAACCGATCTGCAAATCGCCGAGGTCAAGGCCAAGGCCCAAACGATCCAGGATGCCCTCAAATACAAGGCCCAGGTCGATATCGCCGAGATCGAGGCGGCCGCAAAAGTCACGACCGCCCTTTCAGAAAACATCACCGAGATGTTTGCCAATACCGGCAAACAGATCACCGACCTGTATTCCCAATGGGACAAGGGAACGAGCCTTGCCGAAAAATGGTCCATCCAGGAATCCCTCAAGTCGGAAACCGAGACGCGAAAAAAAACCCTCGAGATGCAGGAGAAGCTGAACAACGCCCAGATCAAATTTCTCAACGCCCGGACAAAAAGGATGGAAAGCGGACAGGCGCTGATCACGGTCGACGGCGCCGGCCTGCAGCCGCACCTCGAAATGATCATGTGGGAATTGTTCGGAGCGATCCAGATCCGGGCCAAGGAGGAAGGCCTGGATCAACTTCTCCTGGGTGGATCATGATCTACCTCAGCAAACTATATGTCGACGATCCGGGAAGCAATATTGCTCTCCGAAATTTTCCGGAAACCGGAGAATACGACTCGACGGCGCGGATCGGCAGGGACAAGACCCTGGACGGCGGCGGCGTTCTTACGCATCACGGCACCAGCTTTGTCGACCGGAATTTCGAAGTCGAATGCCGGGTGACTGCGGTTGAGGGTCAAACCCTGAAAATATTTCATGAAAAGGGAGTCCTGGTTCGCATCAGCTTCTGGGAGGGATCTTACAACGGTTACATCTATGGATTGAACATCCAGCGCGACGGGACCGCAACCATCGTTTTTTATTTCAAGGAGAAACTGGCATGAGACACGGTTTTAAAATCGGAGTCGAAATGGGAGCCGAAACGATCAGAACGCGCCCGCTTCACCAAAAGATCGTCATCGCCTCTAAGTGGCATGTCGAACAATGGCGCGGTGGCCGGCTCATCGCTTCGCGAAACGAGGAAAATATCTGTCCGGACGAATTCATCAATCACATACTGGATGTCATTCTTTCCGGGGGGACCCAGGTCACCGATTGGTATATCGCCCTTTTTTCCAACGACCATGCTCCTGTTGTGGGCGATACCTACGCATCGCCGGGCTTTACCGAGGCGACCGGCTATGATGAGACAGACCGCCCGATATGGTCTGAAGGCGGCGTTTCGAACAAATCCATCACCAATTCGGCCAGCAAAGCCTCTTTCACGATGGACGGCACCGACCCGACTATTTACGGGGCAGCGCTCGTGAGCGTGGCCACCAAGGGCGACACGGGCGGCGGCGGAGTTCTTGGGCCTGTTGCACAGTTCGCAACCGGTCCCCTGCCCGTTGCCGATGAAGACGTAATCAAGATTTATGCGACCGTTTCCGGATCGGACGTCTAACCGATGGCCTATTTCTGGGATGCGACCAAGATCTCCAGCCGGATGTCCGTCATCA
>Ga0272443_10003808_pt1 | contig 17305 bp, 12 predicted proteins | sample SSMAcet12_FD_193581 | JGI IMG/M metagenome (GOLD analysis project Ga0272443, IMG submission 193581) | Marine sediment archaeal communities from Little Sippewissett salt marsh, Falmouth, MA, United States - SSM-Acet-12 | ecosystem: Environmental > Aquatic > Marine > Wetlands > Sediment ... | reverse complement strand
CTTTCCGAGTCCACCCCCTTTTTAGAAAAAAGGGAAAAAAGACCAGGCAATGTCGGAACACAAAAAAGGCCGCCGCGGCCACGATGCCTACATGGAGCCCGGAGATCGCCAGGATATGGCCGACGCCGGCCCTGTTGAACATATCCCGGACCGGCCGGGAGATCCCGCCGCGGTCCCCGATCAACAGGGCCCGGAGAATCCCGCTTGCCGGCGCGTCGACCCTCGCGGCAATGAAGGATGAAAGCGCCCGGCGTGCCGAGGCCACGGGACCCGGAGCGGCCTCGGCAACCACCTTCACATCTGCCGGTTTGACGTACGCCGAAGCCCGAACGCCTTGCAAGGCCATGTAGCGGCGATAGTCGAAGCGGCCGGGATTTTCGAAATTCCGAAACGGCCTCAGCTTGGCAGCGAACTGGATCCGATCTCCCCGGGCCAGCGCCGCTCGTGCTCCCATCACCGTAATCCGGACTTTTCCGAAAGAGTCGGTAGGCTGGCCGCCCGCCGATTCTTGTCGGGAGACATCGACCACGAACCGCTGGCGGCCGGCACCGAAAACCGGTTCGGAGACGATGGTCCCGGTCAGCGTATGGATCCTGTCGTCGATGCGGTGAACAAGATGGCCTTCAGGCAGATGATCCGTCAGGAGAGGCTGAATGCAAAGGGCGCCGATGCCGACCATAAAAACAAGGGGGCTCAACCGCCCCGGGCGCTGACAAAACAGGCGATAGACCAATACCGCGGCAGCGAGGCTGCACGGCGCCAGAAAACAGAGCCGGGCGTCAGGGAACCTGGCGCCGACAGCGATGCCGATCATAAAGGCAATCGATAGAGGAGGAATCGGCCTGGACCAGCACCGAGGCAATGAGCGAGGCGGCCCTTTGTCCGTGCTGCCGGCTTCTGGTTCCGGCAACCGGATCGCTGCAAAAGAAGCAGTTGAAATCATGGCAAACCCGGGACGATCTGATTCGGCGGTGCAGACCACCGGGTAACGGGGAAGGAAACCTCATGACCTCCAACAATGTCGGAGGGTTGTTCATGTTGACTTCATTGTAATTTTCGCTGAACGCGAAACTTCAAAAAAAATTGCTGTCGATTTTTTTAGCCTCGGACCCGGCGGATCGCCGCCCCGAGTCCGGCAAACTTTCTTTCGATCGATTCGTAGCCCCTGTCCAGATGATACACCCGGCTGATCTCGGTTTGGCCATGGGCCACCAGCCCTGCCAAAATCAGCGATGCGCTGGCTCGAAGATCGGTGGCCATCACCGGAGCGCCGGACAGATGCGGCACGCCGCGGACCATGGCCGTGTTGCCGGATACCGTAATATCGGCGCCCATGCGGCGCAGTTCGCTGACATGGATGAATCGATTCTCGAAAATGGTTTCCGAAATGACGCTCTGTCCGTTGGCGACGCACATCAACACCATGAACTGCGCCTGCATATCCGTGGCAAATCCCGGATACGGAAGGGTTTTGACATCGACGCTGACAATCTCGTCTGCGCCGCACACCGTCAACCGGTCCTGGCCGATCTCGATCTCGGCGCCGGTCTGCCGCAGTTTGTGGATGAGCGCACCCAGATGCTCCGGTTCGCAGTGTTTCACGACGACCTCGCCGCCGGTCAGGGCCGAAGCGATCATAAAGGTGCCCGCTTCGATCCGGTCCGGCAGAATCGACACCGAAACCGGGGAAAGAGAGGGCACCCCTTCGATGGTCACCACCGAAGTGCCGTCGCCGCTGATCCTTGCCCCCATTTTCTTCAGCACCTCGGCCAGGGCCACCACTTCCGGCTCCCGGGCCGCGTTTCTGAGCACCGTCGTCCCTTCGGCCAGTACGGCGGCCATCATCAGGTTTTCGGTTCCGGTCACGGTGGAAACGTCGAAGAAAATCTCGTTTCCACGCAGCCGATCCGCCCTGGCCTCCACATATCCGTGCTGCAGTTCGATTTCTGCGCCCAGCAGCGACAGCCCCTTGAGGTGGAGGTTGATCGGACGGGCGCCGATGGCGCATCCTCCGGGAAGAGACACCTTGGCTCTTTTCATCCGGGCAAGCAGGGGGCCGAGAACCAGAATGGACGCACGCATTTTCCGAACGAGGTCGTATGGCGCATCGTAATTGTTGAGCCCCGCCGCGTCGATGCGGATGAACGGATAGTTCGATTCGATCCGGGACCCCAGGTGAGACAGCAACACCAGGATGCTTTCGATGTCCTTCAGCGCCGGCACGTTGCTGTAGGTGTTCTGCCCGTCTGTGAGCAGCGAGGAGGCCAGTATCGGAAGGGCGGCGTTTTTCGCCCCGCTGATCACCACCTCCCCGGCGAGCCGTTTGCCGCCCTCGACGATGATTTGGTCCATGGTGTTTGCTCCGCAAAAAAATGGGTCGAATCGTTGAATGGTGGAGTGGGAAAAACGGCCACCGGCGCCTTGCTGCGTATTTTCCCGTCACCAACCAATCGACCAATCAACCACTTCCTCAATCAACAAAAAAAGGCGCGCGGCCTTCCGATGGAAGGGCGCGCGCCTTTTTTCGCTATGAGGCAATCAGTGTTCTTCGTGGTGGGCGCCCTTGCCCTTGGCCGTATCGATGACAGCCTTGACGACGCAGTAGGTCATTCCCAGTCCGAGAATGGTCAACGCAAACCAGAGCCCGCCCATGAATACCACGTGGGACATGTCCCAGATCCACTCGAAATTGAACGGAAACATCGCTATTCTCCTTTGCTCGGGCTAGGCCTGCGCCGGAACCGGCTCCGGTTCCGCCGAAGTCTCTTCTTCTTCTGATTCTGTTGCCGGCGCCGCCTCCGCCGACTCAGGACCGGCAGACGGCTCGACGGGATTGAGCTCCCTTTCCTGGGGCCATACCGGCAGGTACCGGTGGGACAGGGCGATCAGAATGATGCCGTAAGCCACCGGCAGCAAGGTGGTGGCCACTTCCTGCCAGCTCGGGTAGTACAGCGCCCACTGGTCAAAAGACATGACCGGCACCGCCATGACCTGGAGCACCATCACCCAGCGGTTGACCGAAACGCCGATCACGGCCAGCACCACTGCAAGGGTAAGGGTCTTGGGATTGCTGCGGCCCTTGGCCGTAATCAAAATCAGCGCCGGAATCACCCCGCCGACAACGACCTCCAGGATCAAGATCCAGATTCCGTAAAACCCGTTGCTGGAATAAAACTCCATGAGGCTGAAGCCCTTGGAGGGGGCGGTCACGGCCGCCCAATACCAGGTGTCGATGATCTTGGCGATGATATAGGTAAAGAGCATCCAGCCGGCGATTTTGGCCAGCAGCTGGACCACATCGTCCTTGACGAGCTTCTTTCCGGTGATTTTTTCGGTAATCTTGAGCAGCATGATCGTAAAGCAGGGCCCGCATGCCGCCGCCGACCAGGTAAACAGGAAAAATGTCCACGGCCAGATGAAGAGCCCTTCGCGAAAGGCGAACGGCCGGCCGAACAGCACGCCGGCCACGCCTCCCAGGGAACCCTGGTGAAAGAAGGACAGAAAGGCGCCGGTGGCGGCGAACACGGCCATGATTTCATGCATATTGTGGCTCAGGTTGTGAATGAAGGGAACCCGGTCGAGCTGTCGGTTTTCCATGATCAGCGGAAGATATTCGATGGTCAAAACGCCGAAATAGCAGGAAAGGCAGAAGGCCACCTCCGTGAGCATCGAGTGGACATTGGCATGCCAGAAGATGAACCAGCCCCGCAGGGGCTGGCCGATGTCGATGGCGAGAATCAACAGGGCGCTGCTGTAGCAGATGAAGCCCACCAGCACCGCAAAGTTGATGATATTCTTCAGCTCTTCCTTGCCGATGATGTACTTGAGCAGCCCGGTGAAAAACGCGCCGCCGCCGAGGGCGATGACCGCCAGGTCGGCCCAGATCCAGAGCGCAAACCCGTAGTAGTCGTTCATGTTGGTCTGGTTCAGCCCCTTGATCCAGCAAAGCAGCATGGCGATGACGCCCCAGATCAGCACGGCGACGACCGGCCCGAGCTTCAGGAGGAATTTCCACAAAGGATCCCGTTTCACGCCCTCGGGTATCAGTGCAGTATCCATAGGTTCGGTGCTCCTTACCGTCTGCGGTTACCGTTGTCCGACGACCGCGATTAATGCCTTTTGAGCTTTCCTTCCCCCTCCAGGTAGTTGTCCCCGGCGCGCCGGACCCAATCGCGGCTCGACAGGTAATAGACCTTCGGGTTGGTGCCGAGCCGCTCCAGAAGCCGAAACGCGTTCGGGTTTTTGGGCCGCCCGCCGTGCTTTTCATCCGGCTGGGCGATCTGGTGGACGCGATGGGAGGGGTTGTTCAGATCGCCGAAAATGATCGCCCCGGCCGGACAGGCCTGGGTGCAGGCGGTCTGATATTCGTCTTCTTCGAGATCCGTGCTGTCCCGCTCTCCTTCGGCAAACTGATAGATCGCCTTGTCTTTGGCCGTTTGATACCGATGGTAGCAGAAACTGCACTTTTCCACCACGCCGCGCATCCGGACGGAAACGTTCGGATTGAGGTACTTCTCCATTCCGTCGGGCCAGACCGGATCCCACCAGTTGAAATACCGCGCGTGGTAAGGGCAGGCCGCCATACAGTAACGGCATCCGAAACAACGGGTGTAAATCTGGCTGACGATTCCGGTCTCCATCCCGTAGTCGGTGGCGGTGGCCGGACACACCGATACGCAGGGCGAGTGACCGTGATCCCCTTCGCAGTGTTGGCAGGGACGCGGCAGGTAGCAGATATCGGTTTCCGGATACGGTTTGCCGTTGTTTAGCTGGTAGACCCGCATCCAGGTAATGCTGGTGAGCTTGTCCGATTCATCCGGCTTGAACGGGACGTTGTTTTCCGACATGCAGGCGACCAGGCAGGCGCCGCACCCGGTGCACTTGTCCAGGTCGATCACCATTCCGAACTTTTTGGGTCTTTCCTGTTTCATCAGAACCTCGTGCTGTGATGTAAGCGATCAGCTTTCCGACTCGATATCGCCCGAAACTCATGCCCGGGTGAGTTTGGCCCGGATCCCCCAGGCCGCGTTGAGCCCCGAAACCGGGTCTGCCGTAGGACCGATCAGCCGGTTCACGTTGGTCCCCTTGTCGGCCAGGTACTTATCATAGGCCGTATGCCCAAGGCCCCTGGCCATGGCCACCAGGCCGGGCATGATCCCGTCGTAGAGATGCACCCGGACATTGGCGGTTCCGACGGGGGTCGCCAGAACGGCCCGGCTTCCCTCGGAAAATCCGAGTTGGTCGGCCGTTTGCGGATTGAGTTCTACCAACAGCTCTTTTCCCTTGAGAACCTCAGCCGGAATGGTCTTGGTCATGAACGGCGGGTTTCCGACATATCCACTGGAAATCCGCATGGAATCGTAGGGTGTCAGGACAAGGGGAAACCCGCCTTTTTCCCCGGCGATTTCCACCGGCACGTAACCGCGTTGGAGACCCTCCGGGACGAATTCAAACTTTCCGGAAGCCGTTTCGAACGCCTCCGGCCAGGGAGCGGGGTCGAAATCCTCCGCCATCCAGTACCCCTCTGAGGTAAGCGAATCCCACTGGTCGGGATAGGCTTCCTCCAGGCACGCCTCGTACCCGTCCCAGGCAAAGGCCGATGCCACCGGGTCTCCGACACCCTGGGCCAATGCGATCATGACGTCGCCCACGTTTCGGGTATTGAACTGGGGGTCGACCACCGGCTGCACCAGCCCGACGAAAGGCCGGTTGAAGCCGGCCGGGTTCGGTACGTCCTCGTATCGCTCCAGATAGACATGGTTCGGCAAAATCAGGTCCGCGTTCTGCGCCGTTTCGTCCATGAAAGACGAGAAGCTGACCACAAAGGGAATCTTGGAAAACGCGGCTTTGACCGTCTCCGGATCGGGCTCGGTAAAGCAGGGGTTGGACTCGACAACGAATAAGGCTTCCAGCGGATACCCCTTTCCGCCGGCGACCGCCTCGAAGAACCGATTGGGAAGCGCAGCCATGGCGACGTAGGGCGGGGCGCCGGCACCGTCGAGCCGATCCTGCTGCATGCCCCTGGCGGCGGTCTCGTCCATTTCCGGGTCGGGCCAGCCGAAGTCGCCCGACTCCGGCACCGCCCAGATCCCGCCCGGCCGGTTGATGCCGCCGACCAGGGCGTTTAAGGCGTGAACGGCGAAAAATTCGTTCATGCTTCCGGGAACGTCCCCGCCTCCTTTTCCGCACACGGCCAGCGGCGTGGACGACCGCGAAAATTCACGGGCGAGGGTAACGATGGTCTTCGGGTCGATGCCGGTGATCTTTGCAACCTTGTCCGGCGTGTAATCGGTCATGACCATCTGGCGAAACGCCTCGAATCCTTCGCCGTATTGGCTGACAAACTGCGTCCGATAGCGCTTTTCCAGGATGATGACATGGGCGAGGCCAAAGGCCAGGGCCGCCTCCGTGCCGGGCTGGATGGCAATCCACTGGTCGGCCTTGGCCGCCGTGTTGGACAGCCTCGGCTCGATCTGCACCAATTTTCCGCCTCCGTCTTTTAAGGCGCTATGGGTCCTGAACATTCGAACCGGCGACCCCCAGCCGTCAAGGATGCCGCTGCCGAAGCTCAGCAGAAAATCGGTGTTTGCCAGGTCGAGCCCGGCGGCGGCCTGCACTCCCTGCATCCGGTGCAGGGCCAGTTCGTATGAATCCTGGGTGGAGGCGGCAGTGACAAAATTGGGCGATCCGAAGGCAGTCGTAAATCGGCTCACCAGGGCCGGAACCGTCCCCCGGCGCTTGCCGGAAAAGACTGCCAGCGCCTCGGGCCGGCCTTGTTCCCTGATTTCGGTCAGCTTGCCGGCGACCTCCTCGATCGCCTCTTCCCAGGAGATCGAAACCCACCGGCCGCTGCCCCTGTTGCCGACCCGTTTCAGGGGACCCTTGACCCGTGTGGGTCCATAAAGAAGCTGCAGACCGGAAAGCCCAAGGATGCAGATTCCGCCGTCGTTGATGGGATGCCCCTCCATGCCCTCGATCTTGACGGCCCTGCCGTCGACCATGCGGACGTTGATGCCGCAGCCGGCGGGACAAAGCGTGCAGGTCGAGCCGGTGTAACTCACCGCACCGTCTTTGGGCACCGGCGTCCACGGCCACATCTGCGTCCAGATCGACAGATCGTCCGTCAGTTTCCATGGCAGCGGCGAAAGCGCCGTACCGGCGGCACCGCCGATGATGAAAGATAGGAAGCTTCTTCTGCCAACTTTCATTGAATTTTCCCCTTGGTTGTTCAGCAAGCAGATTCGGTTTCTCTCGATCCGGCAGCACCGCTATTTATGACATTTGAAACAGGCGCCGCGCTGGGTCTGAACGCTCCCCCCCTTGTTGTCCGCGTAGGTCCCCGGAAAGGCGACCCGGATGATGTTGTCGATGACGCGGCCTACGGGGGCGCGGGGCTCGTCTTTCGTGGCGCTGTCACGGGCCTCTTCATGGCAGTCCGCACAGTCGTCCATCTTCATCCGGTCCCAGGAGTTGCGCTTGAAGCCGGAAATGTTCCGCCCCCAGATGTCCCGGCTGTAGCCGGTGATCCGGTTTTCCTCGTACACCTTGCTGTGTTCGCTTTCGCCGATATGGCCGTGGCAGGTCACGCAGTCCATGCCGCCGGAGAGCACGTGGGCGGCGTGGGAGAAAAAGACGCAGTCAGGCTGCTTGGAATAGACCAGCCAGGGGACCTCTCGATCCTGCCAGACATATTCGGTGACGAACTTTTCTTCCTCCGGGTCCTCGCCCTGCACATCCATATGGCAGTCGACGCAGGACCAGAGGTCGGGTACGCCGGAAAAAGTGCCGTCTTCCCTGAAATAATGGCAGCTTGCGCAGTCTCCGACCAGTTCGTTGTGCAGGGCATGGTTGAAATTGATGGGTTGTTCTTTCTGGGAGTAGAGCAGTTGCGGGAAGATGATCCATCCCACGATGAGGCTTGCGATGAGTCCCACGAAGAAAAAGAAGATCACGTAAGCTGTGGCCTTGTTTTTCTGCTCCGGATCCGGAGATGGGGGACCTTTTCCGCCGGAATCCTCTGAGGGCATGTCCTTTTCGTGCTCGTCTACAGTGCTCATGGAAACTCCGTTGGGTTCGGCTGGGCGGCTGCATCCATCGGCAGCAGCCGCACATTCATGAATAGCGGAAAATCCCTGACTTCCGACGACTGATGTTTTGGAAACCCCATATCAATAAAGGCAGGTGCACCATCCGCGCATAAATCCCCTGAATCGAAGAAACTCCCGGCGGAAAGGCCAAAAAATTCATGCGATTCTGTATCCGGAGACAGGCGGTTTGTCAAGAGGAATCCGGACGCCGTCTGTCGGCGGCGTTTGGATCCAAAAAAGCAAATATAGACTATATTCTCGGGGATTTATATAAAGATATCGCGGCAGTCTCGATGGTTGACAAACGCCCCCCAAAATCGAAGGCGCCGACGACGCCTTCAAGGCGCCTGGAAGAAAACGTTCCGAACATTACTGCCCCATGGCGCCGTAGCTGTGCAAGCCGGGAAGCAGATTCACCCCGAAATAGGTGAACAAAACAGCCAAAAACCCGATGATGGAAAGATAGGCAATTCTGCGCCCATGCCATCCGCGCATCATCCGGGCATGAAGCAGCGCCGCATAGACGAACCAAGTGATCAGGGACCAGGTTTCCTTCGGATCCCAGCCCCAGTAGCGGCCCCAGGCAGAATTGGCCCATACCGCGCCGGTGATGATGCCCGCCGAAAGGAACAAAAAGCCGAACATGATCAGCTGGTAGTTGAGCTGATCCAGCATTTTCGCGTCGGGAAGCCGTTCCAGGAGCCGCTGTTTCAATGCCGGGTCGAGCCGCCTGTACAGGTAGGCCGATGCATAGCCGACAAAACAGACGCCGAGGCCGATCAGGGCCGCCCCCCCCCAGCTGTGCAGCTGGAGAATCCGGCCGAGCAGCGTCACCGAAGCAAAGACCGCCACCGCTTTGACAAAGTCCCAAATCGTCAGGCCCTCGACGGTCCGCCCCTTGCGCAGCAGGTACATCAGGCTCACGCCGAAGGCGACCGCAAATGCACCGTAACCGACAAAGCATGCCAGCACATGGGCGATCAGCCAGTTGCTTTTCAAGGCCGGAATGAGCGGCTGGATCCGATCGCTGATATTCGGGGAAAGCGACGCGTAGGCCATGGCCAGAAAAGCCAGGGGCAGGACGAATGCTCCGATCACCCGGCTCCGGTAGCGGCGCTCGATGACCAGGTAGATGATGCTGATCATGAAGGCAAAAAAGGTCAAAGACTCGTAGAGATTGGCCAAGGGCGCATGACCGATGCCCAGGCGGTACGACTCGACCCATCGCAGCAAAATTCCGGCGCCGTTTCCGGCCATCGCCGTCGCAGTGACCCAGGTGGCCAGGCTGCCGGGCGTTTCTTTTTTAAAGATCCAGGCTGTCAAATAAAGAAAGGCCGCCAGGCCATAGACAAAGGTGACAACCGAAAGCAGCTCTGAGCTTGTCATGATCAATTTGCTCCGCAATCAATCTGCTGCGCAGATTTAAGATAGGGTGAACGTCGCACGAACGGCAAGAGTGCGCCATGCCGACAATGGCGTGATCATCGTCGCAGCCCTGCGGTTGCACTGCCGCCACAGGGTCATGGGTTGTCTCCCCCGAGGGATTTTTCCAGATGATCGGCCAGCCGTTCGATCCTGGTGTCCATGGAAAACCGGTTGCGGTTGGCTGTCCCGGCCACCGCCACCCGGCTGCCGCCTTCGACCGCCGTCACCTCGACGCAGATCTGCTGGTGGGACATGAAAAACGTCACGAAACATCCGAGAATAATGAGGACAAACCCGGTATAGACCACCCATACCCCTGGATCCTTCGTGATCTGGAGTCCCGTGTAAAACCGCTTCTCCGGCTCGGGCGCCGCCTCGGCCTTCGGTTCGACGTCGGCCACGGCGATAATGAAGCGCCCCTTGCGCATCTTGTCGAAGTTGGCGAACCGAAGCGGCATCAGCACCTCTGTCGGCTCGCCGTCGGGATGCGTCAGCCGCCCCTTGAGGGCCTCGCCGATGGGCTGGCCCATGAATTCAGCCGAAGGCTCGTAGGCTTCCAGCAAAAATGTGCCCCCCCCTTCCGGGATGTCGACCGCCTCGCCCACGTCGAGGCGCTGTTCGTAGACCATTCCGCTTTGCCGGCTGGTAAAGGTAAGCACCGCCGTGCGGATCGGCTCTTTTCGGAGCTGGGGGGCGGGGCGGCCCATCTCTCCGTAGCTGGACTGGAAAATATTGATGCCTCCGTACCTCAGCGGGTGGTTGACGAGGATGTCCTGCTGGAGCACTTCTTTTCCGTCCTGCAGCAGCGTAAGCCGGCTTCGGTACTCTTTGGGCTGCCCCGACGCATAAAATGAAATGGAAAAATCGTCGCAGCGGATGGAAAACGGCAGGGCGACGGTGTCTGCGCTGTTGCGCAGCCGGATCGCATCGACGCTTTCTCCTTCAGGGATGTTGACATATCCCTCGAAACCGAAAATGGAGCCGATCAGGCCGCCCACCAGCAGAAGAATCACGCTCAGATGAACGATGTAGACTCCCAGCCGGCTCCATCGCCAGCGCTCGGCAAACATCAAAAACCCCTGGTCGTTTTCCTCCACCTTCGTGCGCCCAAATCCGCGGCCGGCAACCCGGACGATGCTTTTGCGAATATCCTCCGGCGCTTTTTCGACCATCATCTGCCGACGGTTCTTTCGCTGCCGGAAGCGGTCCACCGAAAAATTCGGCTGCTTGACAAAGATGATCCTCCAGATGACCGACAGCCGATCCACCGAGCAGATCAGCACGTTCACGGTCAGCAGGAGCAAAAGCACCTGAAACCACCAGGAATGATACATGTCAAACAAGTCCAGAACATCGAAGAGCCGGTAGAAAAACTCGCCGTAGGTCCGAAAATAGGCGGCCGGGCTTTCGTTCTGGGGGATCAGGGTACCGATCACGGACGTTACGGCCAACGAAAGCAACACGATCAGGGTCAGCCGCAGAGAGGCGAAAAACTGCCAGATGCTCTGGGCCAAATCGGCTGATACGTCTTCTTTTTCACTCATGGGACGATAGCACCTCATATAGGGGCAACGCGAATGGTTCCGGAGCCGCTACATACCAGACCCATACCAGCCAAGGCAACCGGGAACCTCTATAGCGCTTGTCAAAATAACGTTCCGATAGCAGTTCATATCAAGCGCTCTGAAACGGAACGAAAATATGACAATCCCTGTAAACGGTGTTGTGCGGTTTGCCGGCCCCCCGGACCGGGCGTTCTCCCCCTGCCGAAACCGCAACGAGTGCATCCAAGTTGACAGGCAGCGGCCCTGCGCTATTTTATTGCAGAAGTTTCCCATCATAAGTCTTGGAATGCGGGTTGACAATCCAGGGCACGATATGACAATTCCTATCGCGCAAAATCGATTCGACAAAGGACGCGCCGGGGCGCACCGACACCGAACAACCGTTTTCAGCGCCGGGCCCTTCGGTTCCGGCAAAAAGCCCGGACGTCGCGGTTTTCCGCCTTCAGAGCGATCGGGGGGAGTATGATCGAAGTCAGTCAGCTGACAAAGCGTTTCGACATCCGCACGGCGGTGGACAATGTCTCCTTTACCGTTGAAAAAGGAGAAATCCTCGGCTTTATGGGGCCTAATGGAGCGGGCAAGTCGACCACGATGCGAATGATCACCGGGTACCTTCCGCCGTCGTCCGGAACGGCCGTCATCGGCGGCCGGGACATCAGGCAAGACGGTTTGAACGCTCGGAAGATGATCGGATATCTGCCTGAAAACGCGCCGGTATACCGGGAGATGACCGTCCAGGGGTTTCTGGGCTTTATCGCAGAGGTGCGGGGGTTTACAGGGAGCAGGCGACGCGAGGCCGTTTCCGACGCCATTGGAAAATGCTTCCTTACCGAGGTGGCAAACCAGTCCATCGGCACCCTGTCCAAGGGGTTCAAGCAGCGGGTCTGTTTTGCCCAGAGCATTTTACACGACCCGCCGTACCTGATCCTGGACGAGCCCACCGACGGCCTCGATCCGAACCAGAAGCACGAAGTCCGGCAAATGATCCGGAACATGAGCGCCGAAAAGGCGGTCATCTTATCGACGCATATTCTCGACGAAGTGGATGCCGTCTGTACCCGGGTGATCATCATCGACGACGGAAAGCTGGTGGCAGACGACACCCCCGAGGGACTCAGAAAACGGTCCAAAACCCACGGCGCAGTGTCCATGCTGGTTTCAGAAGCGCTGCCCGAAGGTCTGGCCGAAGAGATCGGTCGTCTTGCCGACGTAAGTCAATGCCAGGTGAGCGACGATTCCGCCGGTTTCCGGCTCCGGGCGTTTCCCCGGCAGCCCGGGCTGCCGATCGCCCCGCAGATACTTTCTCTGGCCTCGAACAGGGGCGCCCGGATCCAATCGGTTTTCGTAGAGCAGGGCCGTCTCGATGAAGTCTTCCGGGCCATTACCACCAGCGATGCCGGTGATTCGTCAACCAGTTCGGTATAACCCATATCACAGAGGAATCATGAGAATTCAGGAATCGTATAATACCGTAAGGGCCCTGCTCAAAAGAGAACTGGCAGGCTATTTTACCTCGCCGGTGGCCTATGTCTTTATCGTGATCTTCCTGATGCTGATCGGGTTTTTCACTTTTTATATCAGCCGTCTGTTCGAAGCCGGCCAGGCAGACCTCCGGGGATTCTTCGAATGGCATCCCTGGGTCTTTCTCTTTTTGATTCCGGCTGCGGCCATGCGCCTGTGGGCGGACGAACGCCGGCTCGGCACGATGGAACTGGTCTTGACGCTTCCGGTCACCACGGCCGAGGCCATCCTTGCCAAGTTTTTCGCCGCCTGGATATTTCTGGGGATCTGTTTGGCGCTTACCTTCCCGGCGGTGGCCACGGTCTCCTATCTGGGAGATCCGGACATGGGCGCGGTGGTTTGCGGCTACGTGGGAAGCTTCCTGATGGCCGGGGCCTTTTTGAGTATCGGGTCCATGACTTCGTCGATGACCCGCAGTCAGGTCATCAGCTTCATTGTATCGGTGGTTATCTGCCTGTTTTTCATCCTGGCCGGGTATCCGCCGGTCACCGAAGCGGTTTCCGGATGGGCGCCTTCCTGGCTGGTGGGGTTCATCTCCCGGCTCGGGTTTCTTCCCCACTTTGCCTCCATTAAGCGGGGAGTGCTGGACCTGCGGGATATCGTCTATTTTCTGTCCGTTACGATTTTCATGCTGTCGGCAAACGGCGTGATCCTTGAAAATCGCCGCACCGCCTGACGCAACGGGTTCAACCGCGCTGGATCTCTTCTGAGGGGAATTTTATGGCAGCAGGCAAAAGCAGCATCGGCAAGTCGCTCTTCTCGGCAAGCGGATTGGCTCTGATCCTGGCCGCATTGGTGCTGGTCAATCTGATTTTTTCCCGGGTCAATCTGCGCTGGGATCTGACCGAAGACAATCTGTATTCGCTTTCCGAAGGAACCGAGCAGATCCTGTCGAACATCGAAAACGGCGTGACCCTTCGGCTTTTCGTCACCCGGGACAACGTCAATGTGCCCATCACGATTCGAAGCTACACCGATCGACTCGTCGACTTTCTGTCCGAATATGAATACGTCAGCGACGGCAAGGTGCAGCTGGAGGTGATCGACACCCGCATCGACAGTGAAGAAGAAGACTGGGCCCGAAGATACGGGCTGGAAGGCGTCGACCTGCCTTCCGGTGAGCGCATCTACCTGGGGCTGGTCGCCGAATCGGCCGACCAGGAGCGGACCATTCCGATGCTGGACCCTTCGGCGGAAAAGCAGCTCGAATACGACGTGACCCGCATCATCTCCATGGTGCAGTCCGCCAAAAAACAGAAAATTGCCGTGGTCAGCGGTCTGCCTGTTTTCGGCGGCGCCAGGACGAGCTTCAACCCCGCCGGCGGTTCGGAGCCCTGGCTCTTTATTCGGGAGCTTAAAAAGACCTACGAGGTCGAAGAAGTCAGCCCCCTTGCGCCCGGCGCGGAAATCCCCGACGACGTGGACCTGGTCGTGATCATCCACCCCCGCGGATTCAGCGACGGACTCCTGTACGAAGTGGACCAGTACCTGGTCGGCGGCGGAAACCTGATGATCCTCGTGGATCCTTACTCGGTGATGGACATGAGCCAGGGGATCAGCAAGGGGTCGAGCCTGGACAAGCTCTTTTCCGCCTGGGGGATCCACATGGACAAGACAAAAGCCCTCGTCGACCTGGCATATGCCACCCGCCTTCGGGCGCAGGACAACCGGGTCGAAAACAATCCGCTCTGGCTCTCCCTTCGGGCCGAAGCGTTCGACAAGGAAGCCCTGATCACCGCCGGCTTGGAGAGCATGCTGCTGCCGGTGGCCGGGGCCATCGAGCGCATCGAAGAAAAGGACCTGGCTCTTTCCTACCAGACACTGCTCCGCTCAAGCCCCCAATCCGGGTTGATCGACAGCTTCAAGGCGCAGTTTTCGGTGGCCGACATCCGCAAGGAGTTTTCCGCTGCAGACAAACGCCATGATATGGCAGTCCAGCTGCATGGGCGTTTCCCATCGGCCTTCCCCGAAGGGCCGCCTGAAACCGAAGGCGCCGGCCAAGAGCAGAAATCCGACGAAGCGCAAGCCGCCGCAGCGGTGCACCGATCTGAGGCCCAGGAGGCCTCCACGGTGATCGTTTTGGCCGACGCCGATTTTCTCTACGACGGCTACTACGTGAGCCGTCAGAACTTTCTTGGTTTCGAAATGGCCAGCATCTTCAACGACAATCTCAATTTTCTGCTCAACTCCGCCGAACTGCTCTCCGGCGTCGACGCCCTGATCCGGGTTCGCAGTCGGGGCACCTATGAGCGGCCGTTTGACCGGGTCGCCGCCCTGGAAACCCAGGCCCAGGAAAAGTGGCTGAACCGGGAGCAGGAGCTGGAGCGCAAGGTCGAAGAGCTCAACGCAAAGCTCAACGCCCTGGAAAAGCAAAAAGACGCCGCCCAGAAGCTGATCCTAAGCCCGGAGCAGCAGGCCGAAGTCGAACGGTTCCAGGAGGAGCGGCGCCGGATCTCCGAAGAACTCAAAGAGGTGCGGCGCAATCTGCGCGCCGACATCGAGTCGCTGGGCAGACGGGTCAAATTCATCAACATCTTTCTGGTTCCGCTGCTGGTGTGCATCGCCGGCGGCCTTTACGCCCTGTACCGCCGCAAACAGAGCAGGAAGCGCGAAAGGTGGTAAGTGATCGATGGCATAATTTCGGTGACGGTTCGCAGGGGAAAAAACTCACCGCAGAGACACACAGACCGCAGAGAAAACCTTTTTCAATCTTCTCTGCTCATCTTCTGCGCACTCAGCGCCTCGGCGGTGAAGCAACCGTCTCCATAATTACGTCTGCAAGTGCACCAGATTGCCGGGAGACTGATCGATATGAAGTCTAGAACGTTTCTCATTCTTCTTGTTTGCGTGGCGCTTCTCGCAGCCGTGGCATTTTTTACACTCCGATCCGAAGAGAGAGACACCCATGATCGCACCTTGGGGCAGCCGGTTCTGGCCGATCTGCCCTTCGACCGGATCGATAAGATTCGAATCGCCTCCAGTCGGGAGAGGGTAGAGCTGGTCAAAACCCTTCGGGGCTGGGGCGTCGCGCAGAAGAAAGGATATCCGGCTGATTTTGCCAAGATCTCCGACCTGGTGGAAAAGCTGCAGAAAATGAAGATCGGAAAGCGTTTTTCTGTAGATCCCGAGATCCGCAACCGACTGGCGCTGCATCCGCCGGGCGACGCTTCGACTCCCGAGGAATCGGTTGCGGTCCGCTTGACGCTTCTCGACGAAGAAAACCGGACACTGGCCGACCTGCTCATCGGAAACGCCCGGAGCAGCGAGACTGGATACGGCGGGCAATACCTGATGCACTTTGACCAGGACACGGTGTTTCTCGCGGACCAGAGCCTTAAATTCCTGGAAACGGAGCCGGCCGAATGGATTCACCGCAAGGCGGTCGACCTAGATGCCGGCACGATCCGCTCCGTGGCGCTTTACCGGGGCAATACGGCAGACCCGGTATACCGGCTTGAACGGCAGCAGGGAGATACCGGCTTTACCCTGGCCGCTGCCGCGGTTGGGGGCACTCTGGAAGCGGGCAAAGTCGACCGGGTGACGGAGGCCCTTTCGCCGCTTCGCATCGAAGATGTTCTGCCGGCGGAAGATCCGGGGCGCGACATCTCCTTTGAAAACGCCGACCGGTTCGAATTCCGCACCGAAGACGGCTGGCGATACACAATCGAGTTGGGCCCTTCCTTTTCCCGGCAGGAGGAAACCTACACGTACGCCCGGGTGGAAAAATCGGCCCCAAAAAACGAAGATTCGAAGACAGTGCCGCAGGAGACGACCGAAGAAACAGCCGCAGTCAATTCCGCGGACGATGAATTGGGCCGCTGGATCTATGTCATTTCCAATTGGAAAAACGAGGATTTCATCCGCGACCCCAAGCAGCTCGTCAAGGCGCCAGACGGCGACTTGGGCTCCGAATCATAGGTATCCTTTGGGGCGAGTTCGTATACCGGCATCAAATTATCCATTTCGCGGCATCATGAATCCGAAACGTTGAGTTACGCCTCAGTAAATCGTCCCGGCGATTCAATCCGCCGGGACGATGACCAGCCTTGCCGCTTTTCCACTGTCCAAGTAGGTCCGAGCCATTTTTAGAATATCGGCCGCACCGATGCTCCGGTAGTCTTCTTCGATGCTTCGGGCCCAATCGAGCTGCCGGGGATGGCGCAGCGACCCGACAAGGACGCTGTCCATCCAATAGCCGTTGGTACGCCTCAGGTCTTTGAGGCTGGTCAGGATCGGCTCCATGACTCGCTTCACCTCGTCTTCTGGCAGCGGTTCGGAGGCCAAGTCCTCGGCGATTTTGTGTACCTCGGATACCACGGCCTGCACTGCCTCCGGGTCGGTGGAGACCACCGCCTTCAGCAGTCCGTAGCCTTCAAAAGCGCGGCTCGGATCGTTGTAGGCATAGGGAGAGTACGCGACACCCAGCTTTTCCCGGATCCTTTCCCGAAGCTTTTCAGAAAGCACGCTTCCCAGGACCGACAGCCTGCGCGTCCGATGGATATTCCAGAAATCATCCGTAGGCCAGGCGACCACGACCAGGCTCTTTACGATCTCGGTGTCCACGGAAACGGTTTTGGATTCTCCGGCAGGAAACCTCACCGCTTCTGTATGCGGCCGGTCCGGCGTTTCTCGAGGACCGAGCACGCCTAGATACCGGCCGGCGAGGGCCACGACCGCTTCGGGATCGATATCGCCCACCACCGAAAC